>Ga0193738_1000141_pt1 | contig 47090 bp, 25 predicted proteins | sample L2a1metaG_FD_144927 | JGI IMG/M metagenome (GOLD analysis project Ga0193738, IMG submission 144927) | Soil microbial communities from a riparian zone of the East river system, Colorado, United States - L2a1 | ecosystem: Environmental > Terrestrial > Soil > Riparian zone | place: USA: East River... | reverse complement strand
CTCTCCAGACAACGTACCGCCTAGCTGGACAGCCAGCTTAAAAATCTCTCCAATACCGTCGACTACCTTAGTGTTCCAATCTTCTAAACTGATGTCTTCCTTTAAAATATCCACGTGAAGGTTCCCATCTCCCAAATGACCGTAACATACCGTGTTGAACCCGAAACGTTTTCCAATTGCTTTGATTCCGGTGATCAATGCAGGAAGATTGCCCCGCGGTACCACAACGTCTTCAGCTCTGTTTATCGAATAAGCTTTGATGGCAGGAGAGATGTTCTTCCTTATCTTCCAAAGCTCTTCCTTTTGCGCTTCATTATCGGCAAACAGGATTTCTCCAGCTTCAAACTGTTCCACTACGTTCATCACTCGCTCCGCGTCGCGCATCAACACTTCATCATCGTTGCCATCAAGTTCGCATAATAGGTAAGCATCCATGTTTTCGGGAAACGGTGTGGTTACTTTTGAGGCATAGATCTTTTCACAATAATCTATCGTCTTAAGGGCAGCTTCGCGTTCAAAGAATTCCATCCCCGAAGGAGTGATCCCGGCCCTGAAGATTTCGGCAATAGCCTTACATGCTTCCGTATTGGTGACAAAAGGAATAAGGAGGAGAACAGATTTACGTGGATAGCCGCGCAGCTTAAAGACGATCTTTGTAATGATACCCAAAGTACCTTCGCTACCACACATCAGTTGAGTGAGATTATAACCCGTGGAGTTCTTCAGAACATTTGCACCCGTCCATATTATTTCACCGGTTGGAAGGACCACTTCGAGGTTCAATACATAGTCACGCGTCACGCCATACTTCACGGCCTTTGGTCCGCCACTGTTTTCAGATACATTTCCTCCGATAAAACATGACCCGCGACTTGCGGGGTCTGGCGGATAAAAAAGTCCTTTTTCCTTAACAATATTTTGAAAAACTTCCGTTATCACTCCGGGCTCCACGGTGGCCTGAAGGTTCAGTTCGTCAATGTGAAGGATCTTGTTGAACCGTTCCATTGAAACGACCACACCTTTTTGGAGTGGCAATGCACCGCCACTGAGTCCCGTGCCGCCACCGCGTGGAGTAACAGCAATACCATGGTCATTGCAAAGTTTCATGATCTTGCTGATCTCTTCTGCTGATCCGGGCTTGAGAACCACATCAGGCAGGAAGGAATGATCCTCGGTCTCATCATGTGAGTATGCGTAACGCTCCTCTGCATCGACGATAATGTTCGATCGACCAACAATAACCTCAAATTGTCCCAGTATGTCGTTTGATACTTCTGCAAATGCCATGAAACCGCTATATTTGTGTGTCTATTTTTTAACCTTTTGGTTGATGCTACTTTTCAAGGTCAAAATTAATCAAAACCTTTTCCCCCGGACGACTCTAATTGCAACACTTTTTATTGTTTCGTGTGCAACGAGCAAGACAGTAAATGTCAGGGAAGAAAAAGTTGATAGGGTGATTTCCACCGCTCGTACTTACATCGGCACTCCTTATAAATATGGAGGAACAACCCGGTCGGGCATGGACTGCTCAGGATTGCTCCTGAATTCATTTCGCGTTGTAGAGGTCAGTCTTCCAAGAAGCTCTGAGGCTCAAAGCAAGGTTGGCAAAGAAATTAAAATGAATGAGCTCGAGCCTGGCGATCTCGTTTTTTTTGCAACAGGGAAGAAACGAAAAGCAATTACACATGTCGGCCTGATAACCGACGTAAAATCCAAGGACAACATCAAGTTCATTCACTCTTCAAGTTCATTGGGAGTAGTGGAAACCAACCTCTTCGCCGAGTACTACCAAAAAAGATTTCGCGGAGCCAGGAGGGTCATTGTCGAATAAATCATTTCTCCTTTGATGATGAATTATTGCGATGTACTTTTCTGAAGCAGAAAGGTCCTTCTGCTTGTTTACAAATTCACAAAAACTAACAGCCAAATGAAAACCCGAAGGGAATTCCTGAAACTGTCTGCTTTAGGAGCTGCTGTCTTGCCAATGAGCACGTCGGTACTTGCAGCAGGAAGTGTACAAGCCAATAAGCCATTGGTCATTTCAACATGGGATTTTGGTCTTGCTGCCAATGTCGAGGCCTGGAAAATATTATCGAAGGGCGGCAGAGCGCTGGATGCAGTGGAAGCTGGAGCCCGTGTACCTGAGGGCGATCCCAAAGAAACTTCCGTCGGACTCGGCGGCCTGCCCGACCGTGATGGATTTGTCACACTTGACGCCTGCATAATGGATGAAAAAGGAAATTGTGGATCGGTAATGTATCTGCAACACATTGTTCATCCTATATCTGTCGCGCGCAAGGTGATGGAGAAAACGCCTCATATTGTTTTGGTCGGCGACGGAGCGTTACAATTTGCTCTTGCTAACGGCTTTAAGAAAGAAAAGCTATTGACGAAGGAATCTGAAAAGGCATGGAAGGAGTGGGCTAAGACGGCGCAATACAAACCGGTCGCCAACATAGAAAATCACGACACGATTGGAATTGTTGCCCTCGACGCGAACGGCGATGTATCTGGTGCGTGTACTACCAGCGGGATGGCCTATAAGATGCACGGCAGAGTAGGGGACTCCCCAATAATTGGTGCGGGACTCTATGTAGATAATGAAGTAGGTGCTGCCACTGCGACAGGAGTCGGTGAAGAGGTAATTCGAATTGTTGGTTGTCATCTCGTTGTTGAATTAATGCGGCAAGGAAAGAAACCGGAGGATGCGTGCAGGGAAGCCGTTGAAAGGATATTGAAGAAAAATCCAAACAGGGCCAAAGAAGTTCAAGTCGGATTCCTCGCCCTGAACAAAGATGGAGAATACGGAGCGTACTGTTTGCAAAAAGGATTTACATACGCCGTTCACGGTTCGTCTGGCAATAAGTTGTTAACCGGAAAGAGTCATTTCCAATGATCATTGAAGTTGTCGTCTATAACATTGCCTCCGCGCTGAAAGCGCAAGAGGGCGGTGCCGATCGTATTGAGCTTTGCGATAGCCCGGGAGATGGAGGAACCACACCATCCCTTGGAACGGTGGAAGTTATACGAAAGAATGTCAGTCTCGACCTTTATGTGATGATCCGTCCCAGGGGTGGAGACTTTTGCTATTCGAGTTATGAATTCCACGCGATGAAAAGGGATATTTCGCACTGCCAGAAGCTCAGCGTCGATGGCGTGGTTTTCGGTATCCTCAACGCCGATGGTACCATTGACAAAAAAAGATGCGGTGAACTTATAAAGAAAGTACGGCCATTGAAGGTTACCTGTCACCGCGCGTTTGACATGACGCGAGATCCATTTGAAGCGTTAGAGGATTGTATTGAAGTTGGTTTTGATCGTATCCTTACTTCTGGTCAGCAGTCACAGGCAATCAAAGGGGTTGAGCTTATTGCCGCGCTAAACAAAAAAGCAATCGGAAGAATACTCATCATGCCTGGTGCGGGAGTAAACGAAGAAACTGTACAAACCATTGTGTCGACAAGCGGAGTTGGAGAGATACATTGTTCAGCCTTTGCTTTCAGTGAAAGCACTATGCAATACAAAAATCCCAACATACAGGGTATGGGGTCAGAAGAAGGCAGCGAGTATAAAATAAGGACGGTCGATCCTTTGCGGATAAAGAAGATCCGGGGGCTAGCTGAATCGTCTATAAAATTATAGCGGTGTTTGCGTGAAACCTGCATTCAATATTCTGTGTGCATACCTAAAAATGCACTTTACGCAAAGTCCGCAAAATGAAATCGCAAAGGACGCAGAAGGCAATGCTCTTGGCAGAAAGTCCATCAATAGGAATCAATGTCGAATGCCCAACGTCCAATTTCCAATTTCGGTAGCAACACCTTCGTTATCAAATTTTCCAACAAGCTCGAGTTGTTCCATTTCTATCGACATTCGGAGTTGGACATTGGAAATTGGACATTGCGTACCCGACGCAGGCAGGGACATTCAAAGCATGATGCACCAACTGGATAGAAAAACAAGAAGGGGACAAGTCCCCTTCTTTAACCAAATCTAACCCCTCAAGCATTCAAGTCTTTTATTGTGCGCGGTTAGCTTTTATCGGAAATGTTCCGAATTGTCCTACGCTCATCGCGCCACTTAGTGTATCTCCCGTTATTACTGATTTTACTGTTACTGACATTGTGTTTCCATCCTGACGAGTGACGTCATATTCAAATGAAAGTTCGTTACCTTTTACAGTGACAGATTTTAGTGTCGTAGTTGAATTGAATTTTTTATTGGTGATTGATCCGCTGTAATTCGCTCCTTCTTTATTAATCACGATCGTACCTTCACCACCTTGTGGAGATTCGACTGTGTAAGTCCATGATCCTTCAGCTTTGACAACTGCATTTGGATCGGAAGCCAGAGTGGCCACGGCAGCTGTTTTTGCTGCTGCGTTGTTTTGAGGCGGAGGACCTCCTCCACCACGTTGCTGGCCACCGCCCTGGCCGCCACCTTCCATGCCTCCATTGTCACCGCCGCCATCTTTCAAGTCGTCATTGTCGATAGACCGTCTTCGTTTTGGCCTGCTTCCATCAACATTCATCTTACCAATGCGGTAGCTAAAGTTGACTCGGAAACTCAGTTGGTTCCTTATCGTCAGACTATTTTGATCTAACGTCGGAGTGTGTTGTTCACTGCGAATCTTAAAGTTCGGTGTAAAGAAGTTTTCCGCACCAAATCCTATGCTGCCCTTTTTGTCTTTTAGATCTTTCTTTATACCGAGACTATACATTCCAAATCCTCCGCGTGTACCCTGAAGTTGAACATCGCGGCCGCGCATGAAGCTAAAGAATTGGATACCCCAGCCCTTTGTCAAATTGTAACTTCCAAAAACACGACCGCTAGCCACCCAACCTTCATTCTGAGCATCGATATTATTGTCTAACATAGCGTAGTAAATATCACCGCCGCCATTTAGTGAGAGTTTGCCAATATTGACATTTGCAAACACGCTCATGCCATATGCATTTTCAGTTCCGATATTTTGAAAGGTCGTGAGAACCTGTCCTTCTATCGCTGTTGTCTGACGGACACGTTGTATAGAACCAGTGGTGTTCCTCACAAAGGATGTGAAGTTCAAAGATGTTCCCTTAATGAATGTACTGTACCCCAGCTCGTAGTTGTTTGTGTACTCCGGATCAAGTTCAGGGTTTCCTGATGATATATCGATTTGGTTAGACGCCTGAACATTAGGATTCAGGAATTGAATGGATGGTCTCTGAATCCGTCTATTATAAGCAAGCTTTACAGTTCCAGATTTCAGTTTCTTGGAGAGATTTGCGCTTGGCACAAGGACTCCATAGGATGGTATTTCGATGTTTTCTTCTGTCTTCGAGTAAGCGTCTATTGTCGTATACTCATATCGGGTACCCGCCTTAAAGCTATATCCTTTAGGAAGAGTTACAGTATAAGAGAGGTATCCGGCTACAATATTCTGATCGTAATTCAGATTGTTTGTAAGCATGGAGTTATCCGTGGCGAAATATACGCCGCTCCCATCCGCATCTTCTAAGTAGGTATAGTCACTGAATGCTTTTCGCATGATATCCTTACCACCGATTTCAATCATCTGGTTCGTGCCAATGGGAGTCTGGTAATCGGCCTGGATTGTTATTTCCTGATTGTAGCTATCGTTGAGATTTTTGAATCCTTTATAAAGCTCAGCTCCATTTTCTTCTTTGGTCCTGTTTTCAAAATCGTTGTTACGGTTGTTCTTGCTATAAAGGGCCATCAAGCTGAATTCCTTTTGTGGTTTTTCATATAGATGGGTATAGGTCAGGTTTACGTCTATTGTGTTAGATAAATCATTTGACATCACATCCCGTAGGCTGCTTGAAGTAAACGTATTGTCTTTGTAGGCTTCAGTTAGTAAGTTATCCTGGTAAGTTTTGTTATTACGTGCACCAAAACGAACTGAAGCTGCTAAAGAATTTTTCTTGTCTATATCATAGTCCCATCCCAAGGTATAATTTCCAAATAGTCCGTTGCTGCGATTGTCGGCGCGTTGAAGATTAAGATATTCAATATTGGCGATTGTATCTCGTGTCAGCTGGCTATTGTCGAAGCTTCCGGTAACATTGTACATAGAACGACCGAAGCCGCCGAGCGAGAATCCCATTTTACCCTTGCGATAGTTACCGTTAAGTCCAAGATTTGATCCCCGAAGTCCTGCACCTGCATCGATATTAAGGGTTGCACCTTGAAGAGTATTCTTCTTTGTGATGATGTTGATGATACCGCCGGTTCCTTCCGCATCATACTTTGCAGAAGGTGACGTGATGACTTCCACACTTTTTATCTGATCTGCGGGAATTTGTTTCAAGGCATCTGCAATACTGCTGGCCATGATCGTTGACGGTTTGTTATTTATCAAAACTGTTACATTTTGACTTCCGCGAAGCGACACATTCCCGTCCAGGTCTACAGACAGCATCGGAACTCTCTTTAGAACATCAGTAGCATCACCACCACGAGCCGTCTGGTCATTTTCAGCATTGTATATCGTCCGGTCTACACGTTCTTCGATCAGATCCCTTTGACCTTCGACTACAACTTCATTAAGGACCTTTTCAGATGAACTTATCTTTACTATGCCAAGGTTTACGTCACCTTTGCGGTCAACCGTTATGCTTTTTATTTCTTGTGTTTCGTAACCGATAAATGAGATCGAAACATTGTACGTGCCCTCGACTACTTTAACAATATTGAATTTGCCTTTATCGTCCGCAACAGAACCATCCACAGGCTTGTTGGTTTGTGGATCGATCAAGGCGATGTTAGCAAACTCAACGGGCTGGTTGCTTTCAGCATCCATTACAGAACCGTACACCCGGGCATGTCCTTTTTGAACTGACTCCTGAGTTGGAGCGCCAGTGGAGGGGTTCTGGGAAACCGCACTAAGTGAAAATCCTATACAAAAGATCAGCGTAAATGTTTTTTTCATTATTGTTAAAAAGTAAAACCGAACAACGCGTACAAAGCTGAAACGAGCTGATTGTATTTAACTGCAAAGGAAGGTCTTTTGTTGGTCGCATAAAGTGTTATTATACGAGCGGGTTATTTGGCTCGACCATCAGGTCAACTATTCGACCGAGCCGAACGTTAGGCAAAGAGCACCTATCGGTCGATCAAAGTTTGCAAACGGTAGAAAAGTCCTTGCTAACCCGTTTACTTCACTTTGGAAGGGCTACCTTTATTGTCGTTTTGCCACAATGTTATGTCTACATTCTTCAATCGTAATCGTGTTGTGTTCCTACACTTATCGTTTTGGTGTGTGTATGTGTCGTTCTTCATATACCAGGTGACCTCCTTTCGAGGCGGCGAGTTGCCTTTTGACCGTATTCTAACGATTGCACTGACGCAGATAGTGTTTGCCGCCATCTGTGCGTATTTGAATTACTTTGTTTTCCTTCCTCGGTTTCTCAAACGCCGGAACGTCTGGCTTTACCTTCTGGAATTCTTTATTCCGTTTCTACTCATCATGTATCTGCGGATTACCCTTGATCGTTATTTCGCCGACGGCTTGACGGGAAGTCTAGAATACGTATACAGTACGCGGTTCGTGGTCCAGGTTATCGTTACCAATTTTTTTATCGTGATTTTCGTCGCCATGCTGCGCTTTGCCATAGAATGGCTCGAGTTTGAGGCAAAGAAAAATGAAGTGGAGAATGAGAAGCTGACTGCCGAACTTAATTTTTTAAAAGCACAGATAAATCCCCATTTCCTTTTCAATACACTCAACAACCTTTACTACCTGGCATACAGCAAATCTGAAAATACAACAGAGGTCATTGCCAAGCTTTCGCAGATGATGAGATATATGATCTATGAAACCAATCATCAGAAAGTATTATTGAACAAAGAGATCGAGTACATGCAAAACTATATAAGTCTCGAAAGGTTGAGATTGAATGACCAGATCCCTATCAAATTTGAAGTTGCAGGCAATACTGAAAACGTATGGATTACTCCCCTAATTTTTATAACTTTTCTTGAGAATGCATTCAAACACGGAGTAAACAACAGCAACCCGAAGGCATGGGTGAATATAGCCATTAGCCTTCGCGATCATGAATGCATCTATACGGTCGAAAACAGCAGAAGTGCTGAACAAAAGAATGGAAGTGAGAAATCCGGTATCGGCCTAATCAATGTCAAGAGACGTCTCGAGCTTAGCTATCCCGGAAAATATACGCTGGTGACTGAAGACACACGTGAAAAGTACGTCGTCAAACTTAATCTTTCAATACGTTGAAACTGAACTGTGTCATCGTTGATGACGAACCGCTTGCTCGTAACCTCATGATAGATTACGTCAGCAAGGTTCCAAATTTGCATCTTGTCGAAGCATGCTCGAGTCCATTGGCAGTGATGGAGGTTCTTCGTAATAACGATATTGATCTTCTTTTCCTGGATGTTCAAATGCCTGAACTCACCGGTATTTCTTTGTTAAAAGCATTAAAGAAAAAACCGCTGGTAATTCTAACGACCGCTTATTCCGAATATGCATTGGAAGGGTACGAACTTGATGTAGCCGATTATCTCTTGAAGCCTATTACTTTCGAAAGATTTGTGAGAGCTGTTGAAAAAGTAATGGAGAGGTTGGAGAAAAATTCTGTACAAGTTCCGGAGAAGCCTGTTCACGACAAAAGTCAGCCGTTCGTCTTTGTAAAGGATGGAACTAAGCTTGTGAAAGTAAATCTGGAAGACATTTTATATGTGGAGGGCCTGAAAGACTATGTCACCATTCACACGCCAACGCAAAAGATAATCAGCCTTCAACGCTTGAAAGCATTGGAAGATCAACTGCCTCCCGAGAAATTCATACGGGTGCATAACTCGTTTATAGTCGCACTCAAAGCAATCAACATTATTCACAAAGGTGATGTTCAGATCGGCAATGTGATGATCCCCATCGGAGAAACGTACAAGAAGGCATTCCGCGATTTCATTGATCGGAATCGTATGCAATAGGGGTATATGGTATATGGTATATGGTATATGGTATATGGTATATGGTATATGGTATACCAAATTCAAAAGCCCTATACCTTATACCATATACCTTATACCTCCGAAGGTGGAGCATATCGGAGTCGAACCGATGACCTTCACACTGCCAGCGTGACGCTCTAGCCAGCTGAGCTAATGCCCCATTTAAAGTGTGCAAATATAAAATATAATTGAGTTCTTTCAATTGCTAATGAACCATTATCCTTCCGTTTATTAGGTATTAACATGCATCAACGTTATAATCTTTTGGCCTTATCAGATACTGCAGTGCTGGAATTTTGAGGAATGAATCATTGGGTTAATACCAGCTGAAAATAGTGTACCTTCGCAACTTAATCTACAATGCTTAAATGAAGTCTTTTGAATCCTTGGGCCTGTCCAAGGGACTAGTCGAATCGGTTCTTCAAATCGGATTCGAAATACCTACTCCAATACAGGAAAAAGCTATCCCCGTCTTACTGAAAGGAAACAGGGATTTTGTCGGGCTTGCCCAAACCGGAACCGGAAAGACGGCAGCCTTTGGTCTGCCACTGCTGGAACTGGTGGATGACAAACGCCGTGAAACGCAGGCACTGGTCCTTGCACCCACGCGCGAGCTGGGTCTCCAGATCACCAGTGACCTCGAAAATTTTTCAGAGAAATTCAAGAATTTCAATATAGTTGCCGTCTACGGAGGTTCAAGCATCAGTGAGCAGATCAGGAAAGTCAAAAAAGGGGCACAGATCATAGTCGCCACGCCAGGAAGGCTTATCGACCTCATCGACCGTAAGGCGATCAACCTTGGCAGCATCCAATACGTCGTGCTCGATGAAGCAGATGAAATGCTTAACATGGGTTTCAAAGAGGATCTTGACAAGATCTTGTCATTTACTCCTAAAAGCAAAAACACGTGGTTGTTTTCTGCTACGATGCCCCGCGAAGTAAAGTCGATCATGAAAAACTACATGTCGGATCCTTACGAGCTGACTGTAGGAGAGCAAAACGTAGGAAACGTAAACATCGAACATCACTACGTGGTGGTTCACGAAAAGGACAAGTACCTCGCGCTAAAAAGAATATTGGATTACACTCCTGAGATATTCGGCCTGATATTTTGCAGGACGAGGATCGACACCCAGCGTGTTGCCGAGATGTTGATGAAAGACGGATATAATGCAGATGCCCTTCACGGTGATTTGACACAACAACAACGCGACCGCGTGATGATCAAATTTCGTCAGCGTTCACTTCAGATACTTGTTGCTACCGATGTGGCTGCACGCGGAATAGATGTTGAAGATATTTCTCACGTCATCCATATGAATTTGCCGGATGAAATGGAGTTTTACACCCATCGAAGCGGACGTACTGCGAGGGCAGGAAAGAAAGGCATATCTGTCGCGATGGTAACAAAACGCGAAGTGGGTAAAGTGAAACAGCTTGAAAAAACGCTGAAGTCGCCCTTTAAAAAGATGCCGGTACCAACCGGTTCACAAGTTTGCCAAAAGCAATTGCTTGCGCTGATGCACAAGGTGAGAGAAGTGAAAGTGAACGAGTCGGAAATTGAAGCGTTTCTTCCAGCCGTTTACGAAGAGCTTCAGGATATCTCTAAACAGGAGTTGATAAAACGTTTTGCGTCAATAGAGTTCAACCGGTTCCTGGACTACTATCGCAATGCACCAGACCTTAATCAGGACGGTGAAGCGAGGGTTCAAGATTCGGATGATCGCTTTTCCACAGGTAGCCGGTTCTTCATCAACCTTGGTAAGATGGACGGCCTCGAGAAGGGTAATTTGTTATCTCTCATCGATGAGTCATGTGCCGTGGATGGCAGATCTGTTGGGCGGATAGAGCTGAAAGGCGCCTATTCTTTTTTTGAAGTGGAAAAGGACAGGGTCAATGCCATCCTGGAAGGCTTCAAAGATACGGAGTACCGCGGTCGTCAGGTGCGCGTCGAAGTCACGGAAAGAAGGACTGAAAGGACCGAATCGCAGGGACGTGATTTTAAGAGGGGAAAATCTACCAAACCCAGTTTCTCACAGAAGCCAAGGTTTGCGGATAATAAGAGGAAGAGGTATTAGGGGGAGATAGGGCGATAAGGCGATAGGGTGATAAAGTACTATCAATTGCCATGAGCTTTAGCTCATGGAAAGATTCAGGATGCCATTGGGCTTTAGCCAAAACAATCACCGCAAATTCTTCACAATTCTAGCTCCTTTATCAAATGATCATACTCCTCTGCAAAGGTTTTTGATCGATGATGATCTTCCTGATTTTTGATGTACTCTCTCACTTTGAGCACTAATGATTCAGATACGGCGGTTGCAAAATAATGATCCTGCCATTCAAATTTTTCTCTGCACAATCCATTCTTATTGATCCAATAAGATGACTCACCTTTCAGTAATTGCATGATCTTACTAATTGACTGATCTATCGCAAGGGATATCAAACAATGGCAATGCTCTTGGTATCCATTTATCATGTCAATGAATATGCCCTTAGTGACTGAATTTTCTTTGATATGTTTCCATACCTTCTTTCTTAACTCTGATGACGCAAGCAATGGTCTCCCTGTTTTTTGTGGACCATACGAGATGGATCATGATTTTTACATGTGGCATAACTGATAAATATAGATTTACACAACCTTCATTTGGCTAAAGCCAAAATTCATACATCCAATAATCCCCGAGCTGAAGCTCGGGGCACCTGATTTATTCCGAAGAGCTGAAGCTCGGGGCAATTGATTTAAGGCTGAGCTCCGGCAACTGATATTCGGAAGCTGAGCTCGGGGAAATTGATTTAATCAGAAGCTGAAGCTCGGCGCTACTGATTTGTTCAGAGGAGCTGACAATGGGGCCATTTGTATCTCATTAAATCCAAAACAAAAATAACCTCCTCTACTTTTTAAAATTCTCCTATTTCCACCTGTTTTCCTTACATCTTATCTCCCTTATCTCCTTATTCCCCTATTTCCTCCAAGCCAGCCACCCACGGCACCATTCTGCCGCTCAAGAATTAAGGCCGCAATTTTGTAGGGGTTTTACGCAAAATGGAAGTCTCCTTATTAGGGAGAGCCCTTTCTTGCAGATACTTATATATAAGGAGTATCCTTGAACTTTAAAATAAAGTATTGAACTTAGCCTAATTAAAACCATTCCTATGAAAAAAACACGGAGAGAATTCATCAAACAATCTGCCCTGGTGACGGCGGGCACCTATATCGGGGCCATGGGTTTCAGTGCAAAGAGTTATGGCAATATCATTGGCGCTAACGATCGTGTTCGTGTGGGTGTTGTGGGATTTTCCGACAGGTTCAGAGGTTCATTACTGCCGTGTTTTACGAACCATCATAAAGCAATGAACTTCGATATCGTTGCGGTTTCAGATATCTGGAGATTGCGTCGCGAAGCAGGTCAGGCTCAGCTCAAGGAAAAGATGGGCCACGATGTCAAGGCCTTTAGAAATAATGATGAGTTGTATTCTTCGAAAGAGGTGGATGCAGTGATCATCAGTAGTGCGGATTTTCAACATGCTTTGCACGGTATTGAAGCAGTTAAAAATAATTGTGACGCTTATATAGAAAAGCCATTTGCGGAAACCATGGAAGACAACCGCGCTGCACTTAAGGCAATCAAAGATTCAAAAAAAATAATCCAAATCGGATCACAGCGTCGTAGTGGAACAAATTATCATGAAGCGGCTAAGTTTGTTAAGGACGGAAAGTTTGGCGACATCACCATGGTTGAACTCACATGGAATGTTAACCAGCCAGGCCGTTGGAGGCGACTGAAGGACGTTGAGCTTATGAAGGAAGCAGATACAGATTGGAAACGTTACCTTATGAATCGTCCCTTCGAACCATTTAGTGCGCGCAAGCACCTCGAGTTCCGTTTGTTCTGGCCATACTCGTCTGGCCTGCCAGGCCAATGGATGAGCCATCAAATTGATACAGTCCATTGGTTTTCAGGAATGAAGCATCCACGCAGTGTAGTTGCTAATGGTGGCATTTACGCGTGGAAGGATGGACGCGAAAACTGGGATACCATCACAGCGGTATTTGACTATGGACCGGAAAACGATCTCAAGAACGGATTCCAGGTAACATTCGCATCCCGCATGCACAATGGCGAAGATTCACCAACAGAACTCTATTATTCTAAAGGTGGACAGATGAACCTCGACACGAATATGGTTACCTCATTTGGTGGTCTCACAGAAAAACACGCTAAGGCTATGAACATGGAGGCCAGCATGTTGCCTCAAATGAGCCTTAAGAAAGTTGAAGAAAAAGTCGAGACTGGCGCAAACACGGGCGGCGATAATCTTACTTCCAATCACATGAAGAATTGGATGGAATGTGTTCGAAGCCGTAGTGAAACTAATGCGCCAGTTGAAGCCGGATATTCACACGCAATTGCATGCATCATGGCCAACGCTGCAGCCCGTACAGGAACTAAAGTAACATTCGACGAGGCGAAGCAGGAAGTAATGGCAGGAACAAAAATTTTTAATATATAGCCGTTATCTGTTATCCGTTATCAGTTAATCGTGGGCATGAGATTGGGGCACGGGTGTGCTTTGAATGAATTGAGTTCATTAACGGCCACACACCCGTGCCCCGTGCCCACGGATAACGATTAACGGATAACGTATAACGTATAACGATTCAACAACACCAAAGCATTACGATTAATGAGACTTATATTTCTTTCCGTGTGTATTCTTGCCACGGCGTACTCCACCTTCGCCCAAAAAGGTTTTTCCCTTGTAGATCTGCCTGCATCCAAGAAAGTGGAAGTCCGGTATGACGGAAAACTTTTTACCGCTTATTGTTATTTTGATTCAACTGAAAAACCGGTGTTGTTTCCCATTAAGACAACATCCGGAGTTACGATAACACGTGGTTATCCTATCGTGCCCCGCGCAGGTGAGCGAACAGATCATCCCCATCACGTGGGCCTTTGGTTGAATTATGAAAGTGTTAACGGCCTGGATTTCTGGAACAACAGTGATGCAATCACGCCGGAAAGAAAACCCCACTATGGGTCTATACGCCATTTAAAAGTAGTATCAAAGGAAAGCAAAAAAGATAAGGCAAGGCTTGAAACATCCAGCCAATGGGTTGACCAAACGGGCAAAGTCCTTTTGGATGAAACCACACTGTTTGTGTTTATGAAGAGCGGGAGTGATTACATTATCGACCGCGTTAGCACCCTCGAAGCAAAGGTACCGGAAGTTGTGTTCAAGGATGTAAAAGACGGCATGCTAGCCATACGCGTATCGCGTCAACTCGAGCAGCCTTCCAAAGAGAACAGCAAATACGTCGATGCCCACGGCAATGTTACCACCGTCCCACCGTCTGATACACCCGTCACGGGGTTATATGCTAACCAGGAGGGAGTTACGGGCGACAATGTTTGGGGCAAAAGGTCAAAATGGGCCAGCCTGAATGGTAAGCAGGATGGGGAATCGGTCTCAGTTGTAATAATTGACCATCCAAAGAACCCAGGTTATCCCACTTACTGGCATGCACGTGGTTATGGTCTGTTCGCAGCTAATCCACTGGGCCAGAAGGTCTTCAGCGAAGGAAAGGAAGAACTGAACCTGGTGCTGACTCAAGGGCAGAAAGCCGTTTTCAGGTATCGTGCCATAATCCACTCAGGAAGTACGCTTGGCGCTGAAGCGATCAATAAGCAGGCGGACGAATTCGGAAAGACCGCATACTAAGCACTAGACGAGGCTACAAAGATGCTTTTTTATACCCCGGCCACGGGGAGGCAGGTTTTATTTGCCTAAAGTCGGCACCCAGCCAGGCTTTTTTCAAGTCGCGCCTCATTACTTTTTTTGGATGAAAAAGGGGCTCAGGAACATAAAAAAACCCCTTAGGCTGTCAGGTACAACGATTGTTATTTCGTCTTATCCTATGACAAACCTTATATCTATGATTAAAAACTTTACTCTATCAAGGTTATCCATGTTATGGATACTGCTCTTCTTTTGTTCTCCGTTGCTGGCCCAGAATAATGTGATCCGAGGAAAGGTCGCTGACGAGTCGGGCGCCGGACTACCAGGGGTGAACATCATCATCAAGGGAACATCCAGTGGAACTACATCAGATGCTGAAGGAGCCTATTCGCTTAGCGTTCCATCGAACTCTGCTGACGGGACATTGGTGTATTCATTTATCGGTTTCACCACACAGGAACAACCGATCAATGGCCGTACAACAATTGATGTCTCCATGGAACCTGACGTACAGGCATTATCCGAAGTAATCGTTACCGGATATGGTACTCAGGAAAAGAGAGACGTTACATCGTCAATCTCATCAATCAAAGGCGAGGCAATTGCAAGGATCCCTACTTCTAATGCGATGGACGCACTGAAGGGACAGATTGCCGGCGTTGACGTTTTGCAGAATGGTGGACGGCCTGGACAAGCGCCTACGATCACTATCCGTGGTCGCAGATCACTTACTGCATCAAACGATCCGCTTTTCGTTGTTGATGGAATTCCAATGACAGCTGGAACAGCGACCATCGCTGATTTTAACCCGGCCGACTTCGCTTCTGTCGAAGTATTGAAGGATGCGGCCTCACAAGCGATCTACGGATCCAGAGGTTCAAACGGTGTGATCCTGGTTACAACTAAACGCGCTACTCCTGGAACTACTAAGGTTAACTTCTCAACATCATACGGTGTGACTACACCTTTCAAACTCATTCCCATGATGAACGGGGAAGAGTTTGCACAAATGAAACGCGAAGCTAACAGGCTAAACGCGGCCGGTGCGTCGGGAAGAACTGCATGGGGTGATGTTGGATCAACAATTCCTTCAGATGCCGCAGTCTTTAATGACGCGGTCGAGCTTAATTCCGTAACCAACGGTTTGTCAACGGACTGGCAGGATCTCATTTACCAGAATGGTGCACAATCCAATACGCAATTCAGTATTGCTGGAGGCTCGGAAAAATCACAAGTGTTGGTTGCGTTCAGTAATTTTAAAGAAGACGGATTGATTGAAGGGGTTGACTATGGAAGATACACGGGCCGCATCAACGCGGACCAATTTATTGGTAATAAAATTAAGATTGGCGTGTCGTCGCTGTATTCTAACTCGACTACCAATAACGGATCAAACTCTGTTATACCCGAAGCTGTCAACCAAACTCCACTCGGTCTGCCTTACGATGCAAACGGAAATATTATCTTTTTGCCGATCTCGGACGGCATTCGTTCTAATCCATTGAGTGAACTGGTACCTGGCAAACGTATCAATGAATTCAAAACGACACGTATATTTTCCTCCTTCTTCGCGGAAGTCGAGATCCTCGAGGGTCTTAAATATAAGTTCCTCATCGGGCTCGACCATTATAACTACCAGATAGGCAACTTTGAAGGACAATACACGAACACAAGGAAGAATGTTACACCGTCTGCTTTTCTCACAAAGGCAGAGGAATACGGGTACACGATGGAAAATCTCATAACCTATAACAAGTCTTTTGGTGAGCATAGCTTCGGCTTAACATTTCTCCAAAGCGCGGCGGAACAGGAAGGTAATTTCACCCGTACAGACGTAGCGAATCTTCCTTATGAAACAATGACGTGGAACAACCTTGGATTGGGTACTGTCACTGGTTATCAATCCAACTACGGAAAATACACCCTCCTTTCTTATATGGGTCGCGTAAATTATTCCTATAAGGGCAAGTACTTATTACAGGCCAGTATGCGCTGGGACGGTTCGTCAAGATTGGCAGAAGGCAACAAATGGTCTAGCTTCCCCGGTATTTCTGCCGGATGGAGGATCAAGGATGAAGGCTTCATGTCGGGTATAAATGCGGTCACCGAGCTCAAGTTGCGCGCATCTTATGGAAAAGTGGGTAACACGTCTGTGAACCCCTATCAAACTCAGGGAACACTTGCTCCTTCGTTGTACGACTGGAACAACGCGGATGCACGGGGCTTCAGACTTGACCAGATACCGAACCCCGACCTTAGCTGGGAAATTTCAGAATCATTTGACGCGGGTATCGACTTTGGATTTTTCAATGGCAGGTTGAGCGGTTACCTTGACTACTATCATACTTCCACCGGAACCTCTCTTATATTGAATCGTGGTTTGCCCCCTACGTCCGGATATGACAGGATAGTCCAGAATATTGGCGGTACGGAAACTACAGGTTACGAAGTGACATTAAATGGAACAATAATGGACACTCCAGGAGGATTGAAGTGGACAGCTGAATTCAACTTCGGAAGTCTTAAAGAAAAAATCGTCGACCTGGCACAAAGAGGTCCGAACGGAGAACTTGTCGATGATATAGGAAACGGATGGTTTATCGGCGAGCCAATACGGGTCTTCTTCGATTATGAAAAAACAGGCATCTGGCAGGCGGATGAAAAAGATGCAGCCTTTGCACTGATGGATGCATATCCTGGTGAAATTAAGCTGAAGGACCAGGACACAGATAATGACGGTGACGGAATTATAGACGGACCGAGCGGCAGAATTACACCGGCCGATCGCAAGGTTATTGGCAATGATGTTCCTAAAGCATATGGAGGTTTGTCGACCAAGTTGGAATTCAAAGGATTTGACCTGGGGATCTTCTTTTATTACAGACTAGGCTTCATGATCAACAGCCAGTTCAGTAACGATCAGGCAACGATGCAGGCCAGGTATAACAACATTAAGGTTGACTACTGGACTATCGACAATCCCACAAACGAATATCCGAGACCAAACAAGAACCAGGAGAACATAACCAATGGTACAACACTAAGGTACATGGATGGCGGTTACATCAAACTGCGTAACGTCACGCTGGGCTATACGCTCCCTCTTAGTATAAGCGAAAGACTTAAGATGACGAAGCTAAGATTCTATGTTCAAGCACAGAATCCGATAGTGTGGTCAAATTACAAACTGTTTGATCCTGAAAGAGCGGGCAACGTGACGTCTGGTGAAATGCCGTCTAATCAAATGTGGCTTGGTGGTATTAACATAACGTTCTAAGGCGAACAACTAAAAAGAAATGATCATGAAAATGAAAATAACAAAATCAATAGTGGTAGCCTTAGCGTTAGTGGGATTCAGCACGCAATCCTGTGAGAACTACCTCGATGAAACATTGGTATCGCAAGTTTCTGCGGCCAGCTACTATACTACAGCTGCTGGTCTCGAAGATGCGGTGGATGCGACGTATACTTTTCTCCGCGAAATCAACAGCGAAGAAAGGGCTTATATGCTTTCGATATTTGGTACCGATACGCACACGAACGGAGCCGACGGAGGATGGAAGTCGTTTAACTACTATGACAACGGGTTGAATGCTTCAACTCAGGTTGTTCTGGATCAGTGGACATTCTGTTACAGAGGAATCAACCAGGCAAATGCGGTTATTAACAGATCCGCGGCGGTAGTGGACATGTCGGATGAATTAAAGGCACAACGTCAGGCGGAAGTTCGCTTCCTGCGCGCGTATTATTATTTCTATTTAGTTCAAACTTTTGGTAATGTGCATCTCTCGCTCGAAGAAACAATTGGAGCGCAGGTGACTGCAAATAAAACACCACAGGCTGAGATCTACGCGCAGGCGATTATTCCTGATCTTGAATATGCTGCAGCTACTCTGCCAAACACCCAATCGCAGTATGGACGCATTACAAAACCGGCAGCGCAGTTTCTATTGGCCAAAGCTTTATTAACCAGAGGACACTCGACCTTTGCACAGCCTACGGATTTTTCAACAGCTGAGGCCCTGTTTACCAATGTAATCAGTGACTATGGTTTTGCGTTGGTTGCTTCGCACAAGGATTTGTGGAACCAGGATAACCAACTTAACAAAGAAGTGATCTGGGCTATTCAATTTTCAACCGACCTGATTTTGAACGGCGGTGACACTGGGCTTGGTAATCGCGGGCACTTGTATTTTGGAATGGAGTATGATGTGCAAGCCGGTATGATCCGGGATATCGCGAATGGTCGTCCATTCAAGAGATTCAGGCCGACCGATTATATGATCGACCAGTTTGGCCTTAACCGTGATAACGATCAGCGGTATGAAGACAACTACAAGCATGTGTGGATCTGTAATGACAATCGTACGAGTGGTAACGGTATTCCCAAGTGGAAGCAAATTCACGTAGACAAGGGCGCCAAAAAGGCCAATGGACAGACGGTTACGGCAGCTGATATAGGCACGAATCGATTTGCAGTGGGCGACACCGCATTGTTCATTCCGGGACCTGCCAGGGAAGCAAAATGGTTGGCTGATGGGAAACTCAAGGTGAGGTATTCCGTCATCACGAAGACAAAGGCTTCCTATCCGGCAAGTACTCTTCCAACATCAGATCCTAATTATTATCCTTCGGATCCATATGTTTTCAATGAACGATTGTTCCCTACGATAAATAAGTTCTTCGATCCTAGAAGGCCGACTATTCAGTGGGAGCGCGGATCACGGGATATCTTTGCCTTCCGACTTGGTGATGCGTATCTCTTACGCGCTGAGGCAAGAGTTAAGTTGGGCAATGCGCAAGGGGCTGCCGACGATATCAACGTAATAAGGACGCGCGCTGCGAAACCTGGAAGGGTAGCAGAAATGCAGATCACTGCGGCAGACGTTAATATCGATCGTATACTGCTTGAGCGTGCTTTCGAATTAGATGCCGAAATGTGCAGGTGGTTCGATCTAACAAGAACTGGAAAATTGCTTGAATATGTGATAGCACACAATCCTTTGGGTGCTCCGAATATTAAAGCTTACCACGTTCACCGACCGATACCGCAGCAGCAGATAGACAGAACCGTAGGTGGTTACGAACAAAATTGTGGCTATCCGGGTGGACCAAGCTGTAATTAAATATTGATCATAGAATGAAATGAAGGAAAGCCGGGGAATTACTCTCCCCGGCTCCTTTGTTTATATGATCTTCGTTTTCAAACGGAACGGATGCGTATCTTTGAATCATAAGACCACTCAATACAGGATTCATTTTTATTTTGGTCAACTTTTTCAGATGCCTAAATCGTTCAATCATATTCACCTTTTTCTCACCGCTGCACTAATTATCTTTTCGTGCACGCGCGCAACCGAGAATCCCCCGGTTGCTGACGCTCAACCCGTCGGAGACCAAAACCTTGCCTACAAGTGGGGGAAAATTTCACTGGAGTGCACGGCCAATGACACCGAAAACTTCCGACCACGACCAACTGTAACATCACGCATACTTGCATTGATCTGGACTTCCGTCTTCGATGCCTGGAGTCGTTATGATTCCAGCGCCAAACCTTTTTACCTCACGTCAGTTGAAAGAAGACCGGCTTCTGAACAAACGTTGAAAAACAAAGAAATAGCTATTAGCTATGCCGCCTACAGGGCAATGCGTGAGTATTATTTTTCTGATTCAGTTCTTCTTCGGAATAAGATGATTGAATTCGGCCTTGATCCGGATGATAGTTCAACCGATCCAGCTACGGCTGTCGGTATTGGTAATCTCGCCGCGAAAATGGTGATCGATAGCAGACGCAGTGATGGATCGAATGAAGATGGAATGCTCAGCAACGGTCAGGCTAAGCGATACGCAGATTACACCGAATACAAACCTGTCAACACTGCCGACAAGCTTTCGGACCTGAGCCGCTGGCAACCAAAATACTTTTCCGATGGCCAGGGCGGAAAGTTTGCGCCGGGATGTCTTACTCCCCATTGGGGAAAGGTCGTTCCTCTTGCACTAAAGTCTGGAGATCAGTTCAGACCAGGACCACCGCCAGCACTTGGATCAAAACAACTCGATGCTGAAATAAAAGAAGTAGTTGACGTGCAAACCAATCTGACGTCAGAACAAAAAGGCCTCGTCGAGTTTATGCGCGACGGTCCCAAGTCTGTTCAACAGGCAGGTCACTGGTTCATTTTTGCTCAGAATGTTTCTGTTCGCGACAAGCATACACTGGATGACGATGTAAAAATGTATTTTCTCGTCGAGATGGTAGCCATGGATGCTTTCATAGCCGCATGGGATGCCAAGATGCACTACGACTATGTTAGGCCTTATACGCTTGTTCATGATTACTATAAAAACAAAGTGATACAGGCATGGGGAGGACCAGCGAAAGGAATGGTTTCAATGAAAGGCGATCAATGGAGACCCTACTCACCAGACACTTTTCTCTGCCCGCCATTTCCAAGTTATGTTTCAGGACATAGCTGTGTCAGCGGTGCCTGTTCAGAAGTTCTAAGATTATTCACCGGAAGCGATGAGTTTGGCGAAGAAGTAAAAATTGTCGCAGGCTTGTTAACCGAACCCGACAATATTGGAGATACCGTCACTTTGAAATTCCCAACATTCACCGAAACCGCGGAGATGGCGGGAAGGTCGCGAGTATTAGGCGGATATCACATACAGGCGGATAATGTGGAAGGACTGAAGTTGGGACGGGCAGTGGCTTCGGCCGCGTGGGAAGTTTATCGCGAGCATGTAGGTAAGAGTGGAGAATGAGGAATATAAAAAAGTAAGGAAATCAGGCAGCACCTTCGAGAATAGGAAAAAATGGGACAAGCTATCTTTGTTTCGCATCCCATCAGTTGCCCCGAGCTTCAGCTCCACTGAACAAATCAGTTGCCCTGAGCTTCAGCTCGGGGATAAATAGATGAGGAATTTTGGCTTTAGCCAAAGAAGGTTATCGATAGTCTGAGAATCATCAATTGCCCCGAGCTTCAGCTCGGGGATTATTGGATGTATGAATTTTGGCTTTAGCCAAATGAAGGTTGTGTAAATCTATTTTATCCGTTATGCCACATATAAAAATCATGATCCATTTCGTATGGTCAACAAAAAATAGACAGCCATTTCTGGCCTCATCCGAATTAAGAAAAAAGGTATGGAAACATATCAAAGAGAACGCAACCGAAAAAGGAATATTCATTGACATGATAAATGGATACCAGGAACATTGCCATTGTCTCATTTCCCTCGGGATAGATCAGTCAATTAATAAGATCATGCAATTGCTCAAAGGAGAGTCATCTTATTGGATCAACAAGAACCGACTGTGTAGAGAAAAATTTGAATGGCAAGATCAATATTTTGCAGGTGCTGTGTCTGAATCATTGGTGCCCAGAGTCAGAGAGTACATCAAAAATCAGGAAGATCATCATCAAACCAAAACTTTTGCGGAGGAGTATGATCTTTTGATAAAGGAGGTTGAATCCTGAAGAAAACAGCAGTGGATTGTTTGGCTAAAGCCCAAAGATATCCTGAATCTTTCCATGAGCTAAAGCTCATGGCAATTGATTGAATTATTAAATTTGTTAAAACTAAGACTTTGGATGCCCCAAATTCGATATGAGAACAATGACCAAAACATCAATTCGCACCCTCCCTCTGACCATCCTACCAATTCTGCTTTTGCTCCTTGGATGCGGGAAAAGCGATAAACCTGCTCAGACCGAGGCCGCCCCAGCGACCACCACCACTCCCGCGGTCTTCAAAAAAGTCCCCTCTTCCGAGAGCGGCGTCGCGTTCGCGAACAAGGTCGATGAAAACATCAATACCTTTTTTGATGTCTTTGCCTATGTGTACAATGGTGGAGGTGTAGCGATCGGAGACATCAACAACGACGGACTTCCGGACATCTATTTCACCGGCAACGAGGTGCCAAATAAACTATATCTCAATCAGGGTAACCTTAAGTTCAAAGACATCACCGAAGCAGCCGGCGTTCAGGGAAACGGAAAATGGAATAATGGCGTCACCATGGTTGACATAAATGCAGATGGTCTGTTGGACATCTATGTATGCAAAGGAGGTTGGCAGGAAACGGCTGAGCAAAGAAGGAACCTGCTGTTCGTTAACCAGGGCGATCTTACTTTTAAGGAGCAAGCGAAAGCCGTGGGACTTGATGAACCCGGATATTCCATACATGCGTCGTTCTTTGATATGGATAACGACAATGATCTGGATGCTTACATCACAAACCGTCCCGACTCATTTGATCTACCACTAACTCAAATGGTTCGACAGAAAAAGTTATCTCCTTCAATAAGCAGAGACAAGTTGATGATCAATGAAAAGGGGAAATTCAAAGAAATTGGATTAAAAGCTGGAATCACCAACAACTTTGGATACGCGCTAAGTGTCGTTACGTCCGACCTCAACAACGATGGCTACACCGATATTTTTGTTGCCAATGATTTTGCGGAAGGTGACTATATGTACATCAACCAAAAAAACGGGACGTTCAAAGAAAAGATCAAAGAGGCGACCAACCATATTTCGATGTACTCCATGGGAACAGACGTGGCAGATATCAACAACGATGGACTTGAAGATATTATGGTCAGCGAGATGTTACCCGAAGATTATCGGAGATCGAAAGTTTCAATGCCATCTATGGATGTAGAAGGATTCTATGCTATCGTGAATAGCGGAATGCACAAACAGTACATGCACAATGCACTCCACCTCAATCAGGGCAATTTGTTCTTTAGCGAAATATCACAGTTGTCGGGTGTTGCAAAAACGGATTGGAGCTGGTCTTGCCTCATGTCTGACTTTGACAACGATGGCAATCGCGATATGTTCGTCGCGAATGGTTATAAGCGTGATGTATTTGATGGTGACGCTCAGGAAAAACTTGGTGAGTATGTCAGGTTGAATAAGCACAAATTTCAATCGGCGGAGGAAATGATGGAGAAAGGATTTAAGGATTTTATCAACATATACAGTTCAATCAAGGTAAAGAACTATTTATTCAAGAATAAAGGAGACCTTCAGTTTGAGAATGTTAGCGATGTCTGGGGATTTAATGAAAGTAGTTTTTCAAATGGTGCCGCTGTGGGCGATCTTGATAACGATGGTGATCTCGACCTTGTAATCAACAATCTCGACGATCAGGCATTTGTTTACGAAAACACTTCGTCACCTGCCAACAATTACCTGAAAGTGAAATTAGCCGGCCCTCCAGCTAATGCCGATGGCATCGGGGCTAAAGTGACAATTTATACCGGTGACCAAATCCAATATTTTGAAAATAAGACTGTACGCGGTTATCTGTCATCAAATGAGCCTATAGTACATTTTGGCCTGGGTAAGATCGAAAAGGTGGACAGCGTCCTGGTGGTGTGGAACGATGGAAAGGAAAGTCTTGTAAAGATCGTAGATAAAAACCAAACTCTTAAGGTTGCATACGCTCAGGCCGTTAAGCAGACAAAAAGGGCGCAAAAACAAAATCCTTTATTTGCTGAAAATGCGAAAACACTACTGGCGCAACCTTTCAATCATAAGGAAAATGAATTCAATGAATACAAAGTGCAAACGTTGTTGCCCCATATGTTTTCAAAAAGCGGTCCCTTTGTTTCCACAGGGGATATCAATAAGGACGGAAATGATGATTTCTTTGTCGGTGGAGCTGCGGGACAGGCGGGTAGTCTCTACGTTCAGCAGAACGGAGCATTTGTAAAGGCGGGAGGAGCAACGTTCGAAAGTGATAAGAATTTTGAGGACATGGGCTCAACACTCTTTGATGCTGACCAGGATGGCGACCTTGACCTCTATGTAGTGAGCGGTGGAAGCGAGTACAAAGAAGGTTCGGAACAATACAATGACCGACTATATACCAATGATGGGAAAGGAAATTTCAAGAAGACAGCAGCTATCAATACTTTGAGCAGTGGATCGTGTGTAGTTGCCCATGATATTGACGGTGACGGTGACCTCGATCTGTTCCGCGGCGGACAGGTTGTAAGCGGAACGTACCCCAAGACTCCTAAGAGTTATATCCTGATAAATGAAAAGGGAAAGTTTGAAGACAAAACCACATCGATATCTTCGGATATTTCTCAAATAGGCATGGTTAGCTCTGCTACCTGGACTGATCTCGACGGCGATAAGTCTGCCGAGTTGATCGTCGTTGGCGAGTGGATGCCGGTGAGGATCTTTCAATACAAGAATGGAAGACTTGAGGATGTTTCTAAGGCGTACGGCGTGGAGAATACTGAAGGATGGTGGAATACGGTTGTTGCGGACGATTTGGATGGCGATGGTGATCAGGATCTGATCGCCGGTAATATCGGGGAGAATTATAAATTTAAGGCGAGTTATGAAAAACCATTTCAGGTCTTTGCCAAAGATTTTGATAGTAACGGCAGCAATGACATCTTCCTCGCACGTTTTGTGAGGGATAGTGTGCTGGTTCCGATCCGCGGAAAAGAATGCACTTCAGCGCAGATGCCCATTATAAAAGAAAAGTTTCCGACGTATCTTTCATTCGCTACGTCAGACCTTCCGACAATTTTGGGTAAAGACATCGAGACAGCCGAACATCGCAAAGCATATTTATTTTCAAGCGTGATACTTTTAAACAACAACGGTAACCTATCGATCAAAAAGCTACCCATTGACGCGCAGCTGTCTGCAGTTATGGGTATCGTTGTTGATGACTTCGACGGCGATGGCAAAAAAGATATTTTGATCGGTGGAAATAAATTTGATACCGAAGTGGAAACAACACCGGCGGATGCGTCACCTGGTGTCTTTTTGAAGGGTGCGGGAGATATGACATTCAAGAGCATTAAATCTGAAGCAAGTGGATTTTTCATTCCTTATAATGTGAAGGATATACACTCAATCATGATAAAAGGAGAGAAGGCAATTTTGGTTGGTGCCAACAACGAGAAGTTGCGCATTTTTACCCTTAGAAATAAAAATGCAGCCGGTACTAAATTGGCGCTTAACAAATAGATGGTGATTTAATTCCTATATTAAAATGTCATCCAGAGTTAAACACCGTGGGTCACGGAAAAAATTTTAAAAGACCTAGTGTTCAATCAAGGATATTTTGCAGTATGCATTTGGAGCGGCACCGCGAGATAAAATGCAGGGTCACGATGGAGACTAAGTTTGCACAACGACCGCGTGCGCTAAAGCTATAGCGGTGGCGCATCACAAAGCGAAATGCCCCGATAATTATCGGGGTGGCCTTCGTGGTTCTTCGTGGCCTTTGTGACCTGCATTATTCATCAAATGGATGAAAAGTCACGATCAAGAGTGATGCAAAATTAATTTGTTGCTACACTAGTATAGATTGATAATCAAGTAGTTGGAGGAACGTCATTGTAAGCGCGTGCTGCATTCTCATGAGACTGCGCTAGAGGAATGGGCTTTTGCAAGTTGCATACTGGGTCGCTTGGAAATGGATTGCCGAAGTTATTTTAGATAAGACCGCTGTTTTTATATGCTGATATCCTGCGTTTGAAACTGACATACCTATTTTTGAAACTACTTATTGTTACCACCGTAATTCTTCAATTCCTCCTGCTTATTGGTTGTCGATCGGGAGCCGAAAGTGCCGGGGGATCACTTAACAGGCTTGTTGATGCAGGTAGCCCTTACCTTCGTGAGCACGCCGATAATCCTGTAGATTGGTACGAGTGGGGACCGGAAGCTCTTGCAAAAGCGAAAGCTGAAAACAAACCTCTTATTATCAGCATAGGTTATGCGTCTTGTCATTGGTGCCATGTAATGGAACGGGAATCGTTCATGGATACGGCCGTCGCGCGTATCATGAATGAAAACTTTGTATCCATAAAGATCGATCGGGAGGAACGTCCTGATATCGATCAGATCTACCTTGAGGCGGCGCAACTCATTTCAGGTAATGGAGGTTGGCCGCTGAATGCATTTGCGCTTCCGGATGGAAAACCATTCTACGCAGGGACCTACTTTCCAAAAGATCGATGGACAACTTTATTAAAACAAGTTATCCAGGTCTATCGGGACGAAAATGCCAACGTCATTAAACAAGCCGACGCACTTACGAAGGGTATTCAATCAAACGAAATAATTCCGTCTTCAAATAAGACAATTGAAGTTGACCGTAAAGCATATGAAGGTGTATTTACCAGTTGGGAAACTTCATTTGACCCGAAATGGGGTGGTATCTCTGGTGCACCGAAATTTCCAATGCCATCAGTAGGTGAGTTCTTGCTACAGTACCATCACCTGACAAAAAATGAAAAGGCACTTAGTCTTGCCACGGTAACCATGGACGCAATGGCTAATGGTGGAATCTTTGACCACCTCGGTGGCGGGTTTGCGCGATACTCCACAGATGCGATCTGGCATGTACCGCATTTCGAAAAGATGCTTTACGACAATGCCCAGCTTGTGAGTTTGTATTCACACGGTTACCAGGTTACTCAGAATCCATTGTACGCCGACGTCATTCACAAAACATTAGGATTCATAAACCGTGAAATGACTTCTCCCGATGGCGGGTTTTACTCTTCACTGAATGCAGACAGCGAAGGGGAGGAGGGAACGTTTTACATATGGACCAAAGCGGAAATTGCGCAGATCATTGGACCAAAGGCATCGGAACTCTTTATGCCCTATTACCAGATCACAGACTCAGGCAATTGGGAGCATGGTAAGAATGTTCTCTTCAGGAAAATGTCGAAAGAGAAATTGGCAGAGATGAAAGGTCTTTCGCTGGAAGAATGTGCCCGTTTGCTGAACGACGCCGAGTCGCTTTTACTGAAAGCGCGAAATCAGCGTGAGCGTCCCATTCTTGACGACAAGATACTTTTATCATGGAATGCATTGATGCTGAAAGGATACATCGATGCGTATTATGCGCTGGGTAACTCCGAATATCTTGAAGCAGCGATGACCAATGCAAGATTCATCGAAAAGAATTTCGTTCGCGGTAATGGCGGACTATGGCGAAGTGTTAATGACGGAAAAGCAGGCATCGAAGCATTCCTCGACGATTATGCTCTCCTGGCCAAGGCATACATTTCATTGTACCAGGCTACTTACGACATCCACTGGCTTGAACAGGCGAAACTATCCGCAGATTATGCAATTGCCAATTTTGACAATGAACAGAGCGCACTGTTTTTTTATACATCAAACAAAGCAGAAAGCCTTGTGGCGCGCAAGATGGAAGTCGCCGACAATGTGATACCCGCTTCAAACTCTGTGCTGGCGGAGGTATTATATATTCTAGGTGAATATTTTGCTGATGCGTCTTATGTGGAAACCAGCAAGGCAATGCTTAGCCATATTACTCCTCAGATTGGGCCGAACGGACCCTACTACTCTAATTGGGCGAGCTTAATGGGTCTGACAACCAGCGGGCCATACGAAGTTGCTGTTATGGGTACAGAAGCGCTCGTTAAGAGTAGTGCGATACGAAAAAATTACTATCCAACCGCTTTATTTATGGGAGGTGATAAGGAAAACCTTCCTTTGCTGGAAAACAAGAATGTAGAAGGTCGCACTATTATTTATGTCTGCCGCAATAAGGTGTGCAAGCTCCCGGAAGAAGACGTGGCGAAAGCGATCAAGCAATTGAGATAGGTCAAAAAATCCAAAAGAATTGCGTCAAAAGGCAGGCTTGTACTGGATGTAAATCCGGGATGGATTCGGTCAACTCGACATTTAGACAATTAGCTTATTTATGCTGGATCGAGATCGTTTCGCTCGTTCTTCCACGCTGGTCAAATGCTCTGAATTTTATTGAGGGTCCGTGAGGAATAGGAGCACTATAGACCATGCTTGTACTATCGGGTTCGGAATTATCCGTCGTATAACGGATAACAAAACCTGGAAGCTGGATATTCGCGAACACTTTTCCGTCTCTCGCCGTGGCGCCAGGAGTTGGTATGCGATAGTTTATTCCACCATTATAATAGTCGAGTCTTGGCAGTTCTCGTTTTCCCAATGTGTTGACAAATACGGCCAACGCATCATCGTAGAGTTGTTGAGATCTTGCCGGATTTTTTTCTTTTACCCAGGCAGGGTCTGGTGACCAAGCGCGTTCTGCGAGTGCAAGCAATCTGGGAACAAGGAGGTATTCCATCAAGTCAGCTGAAATGACATTTTCACCCCACAATGCTCCCTGTATACCCATGATATTTTGCTTGCCTTTCTCCGAGAGTAATTCCTTGCCTTTGAAAAAGTCCGGGGCATGCGCTTTGCCGCGCACGTCAGTCTTGAAATTCCGATAGTAATCGTATGGAATAAAAGAATAGATCCTGTTGATATCAAGAAATCCGATCCATGCGTCTCCCGCTTCATTGAATGACTCGGTATATGCGAGGTCAAAATAAAAGTGGTCAAAGCATGTCATCACGGTTTTGTAGCCTGTGTTTGCCAGCTTATATGGGATGTCTTCATTGCCGTACATGTTCCACCATGCGTCGACCTGAAGATCATTGCTGACAAATTCGGGATTAATGATGTGTTTTGAGTCGTCTTCGGTTTGCGTTCCTACCACAAGCTCCTGCCATCCATAGATATTAAGATCACGTGCTCTTAATATTTTCTTGATTTCCTCGAAGTAATAGCTCCAAAGACCCTTACCAGGTTTGATGGAAGGATTTGCTTGCAGGAATGAAGCGACTGCGGGAGATTTTTCCCACGATCCGAAGGGCACTTCATCTCCGGCCATGTGGATTGCAGTTAACGGTGCGTCGGCTTCACGATGCATGGTTATCAATTCATCGATCACTTTTTCGATGAACGTATAAGTTGATGGCAACGCCACGTTCATCACATTGTCTCTGAAGTATTGTGAGCTAAGGTAGGTTGATTGATCTGCTGAATCGCTGAGAAGATAGCGGTTGGCCTCCACGCTATTGTTCTCGTCTAAATACTTCTGATGGCGATATTCCATCGCTTTAATGGCGGCCCTCGCATGGCCCGGCGATTCTATTTCTGGAACTACACGAATATGCCGGATAGCTGCGTATCTGACGATGTCGATGTAGTCTTCACGGGTGTAATATCCGTTGCCGGCCGGCTTGGCGAAAGGTCCCGATCCATAAGATGGATGAAGCTGCTGATTGTTGTCGAATGGAAATCCACGCTTTGCACCCACTTCCGTCAATTCGGGAATACCGGGTACTTCCAGCCGCCATCCTTCGTCGTCACTCAAATGAAAGTGAAATACATTCAACTTATATAAAGACATGATTTCAAGAACCTTCAATATTTCTTCTTTGGACTGAAAGTTTCGCGCAACATCCAGCATGAATGCGCGGAAGGGGAATCTTGGTTTGTCTACAACATTCACTCCCTTGATGTCGATTGTCTTCTTTGTATTCTTCCAGGCATCTCCGGGAATACAGGTTTTCAAAGATTGAATGCCGTAAAAAATACCGGCACCGTCATTGGCTTCAATTATGACCTCACTATTACCCATCCTTAGTTCATACTCTTCAGGGCCGAGATTCTTTTTCATTAGACGGATAACTGAACCCGCTGCTGTAGGAATTAGCTTTGGTCTCGCACCTAGTACCTTCTGAAGTTCATCTGCGAGATATGTTGCTTCGTTCTGAAAAGTTGAATCGCTTACGATCACGGTGTTGTCATTAAGCTCGAAATGTTCCTTCGTTTCCAGGTATTTCACTGGCGTGGGAAACACTCTGGGGAGGTTCTCTAAAGGAATATCCGCTATTGAAGCGTTGCTTGCGTAAATTGCTTCTGGATTTGCTTTAGGTAATTTTTCCCGTGTTGAATCGCTGAGAATCGGATTGATAAGTGCTATTGGAATCTCACTGTTATTTTCGTTCACCCAGAAAAGTCCTGAAGGAATGTCCTGGTAGTTAGCGATGAGCCGCTTGCCTTTATACGTAATATTTACAGATTCTCCAGGGTGAAGTCCCTTGAAACTGCCAGTTGGACGGATGAAAAAAAGCTCGCCACTAACGTGGACCAGTTCAAAGTCAGGTGTTTCACTGGCGAGGTCGGGTCCATGATAGCGGAGGCTGAAATACAATTTCCAGCCACCAGGGGGAAGGTTACTTTCGGATCTATTATTAAGGACGAGGGCTGCCTTGAATTGTGGGGGTCCACTGGTCTCGTTACCAATAAACTTCCACTCCAGTTCTATTCGTGAAGCTTCGAACTCTTGATGCTGTTTGCATGATGTCCACGTGATTGCCAAAAAAGCAATGGCCGCTAGAATCCTTATTTTCATAATCGATATCGAGTTTACGAAAATAAACGGATTTTTCACCGGCCGTAGCCTCGATACATCGGTGCTACGGACGAACAAGCCCTAGCCCCTAACCAATTTCCCATCACAACCATCACACCCACACACCACCCCATAACTCATAACTCTCTATTCGTTTCTTAACGCATCAACCGGATTTGCCAGCGCAGCTCTAATACTTTGATAACTTACTGTCAACAGCGTTATCACTATCGTCAGCATCGCGCCAACGCCGAACATCCACCATGAAAGAGAGATCCGATAAGTGAAGTCCAACAGCCATTGATTCATTAAATAATAGGCGAGAGGCGCCGCGACCACGAAGGCAACCAACACGAGAAGGATGAACTCTTTGCTGAAGAGACCTACGATCTGGCCCACAGAAGCTCCAAGCGCTTTGCGGATGCCTACTTCTTTCGTTTTTCTTAGAGTGATGAAGGATAGTAGCCCGTATAAACCGAGGCAACCAATCAGTATCGTAAGGACCGAAAAGATGCTGAATCCTTTATATACCAGTTGCTCAAGTGCATAGTTTTGCGCAATTGATTCATCAAGGAAAGAATATTTGTATACGCCTTCTGGATATAATTCTTTCCATTGCTTCTCTACAGAAGAAAGAACTTCAGGCATGTTTGCCATGGAATGCAATTTGACGTTGACACGTTCGAGCCACCATGAGCTATTCAGGAAGATGCAAGGCGAGATGTCACCCTGCAACGATTTGTTGTGGAAGTCTTTGACTACCCCTACCACCGTTCCTTCCCCCTCGTTTATGATGAGACGCTGACCTAGCATTTGACTCGGCGTACGGCCCAATGCCCTGCATACTTTTTCGTTCACGATGAATTCTGTGAATGTTTCTTCCAGCGACAAAAAATTACGCCCAGCAATGAGATCAAGTCCAAAAAATGAAATGTAATTCTGATCCACTCCTTTTTCTTCGGCGCCGATTCCATCCTCTTCTCCCTGTCCCGGGAGACGGAAGCTTGTACCCAAATTGTGATTGTACTCCGCCATCGCGCTGCTTGAGGAGAATGTTACGTCCTTGACGGCGGGATTTGATAATAACTGCTGACGGAATGTTTCCGCTTTCTTCGGCTCATTCATGTTCATTGCAATGACGGGATCTTCCCGGCTGAAACCCATATCCGCATTCTTGAAATAATTCATCTGCGCGCCGACTACGAGCGTTGCAATGATGAACAGTTGCACGATCGCGAATTGAAACACGATCAGCGTTCGCCGAAGCGATAGACCACCAGTTCTATTGTTGAACTTGTTTTTTAATGACTCGACCGGTTTGATGGACGACATCACCACCGAGGGATAAAAACACGCAAAGACCACAACAAACAAACCGACAATGAACACAATGAACAGCGAAGTCCAGTCTAACGAAAGCCTTAATGTGATGATAGAAAGGATTTGGTTGATGGCGTCAATGGCGAATTGTGTCAAGGCAATCGAAACGACAAGGGTGATACTTACAAGAAGAATATTTTCTGTGAGAAACTGGACGACCAGTCCGGGTTTAGAGCTTCCCATCACCTTTCTAATCCCGACTTCCTTAGCGCGATTGGCCGCCTGAGCTGTAGCAAGATTTACAAAATTCACGCAGGCAATCGCAAGAATAAACAACGCTACGCCAGCGGCTGCGTAGATCATCTTCAGAGACATCACATAACTCCTCGGGCTGCTTCCATACTTGGCATTTGTGTGCATCGCCTTTAGGGGCATAAGCTTGTAATCGATACGGTTGTCATCTTCCGGCTTCAGGTATTTTTTTTTCCAGGTAGCCAACTGTATTTCCAACGCTGCGGGTGACTGTCCTTTTTCAAAGACAATAAAGGTTGATCCCTGATAGTTACCGGACCAGTTTCCGGCAGAGTAGGTATTGTGCATCTTGAAGAAGGCATATGGAATAAGCATATTGAACTTCAGGGATGTATTTCCGGGTGCGTCAGCTACTACTCCCGTAATCGTCAGTTCATCTTTGTTGTTCAACATCATTTGCCTTCCGAGGATCGATTCATTATTGGACATTTCTTTGTTGAAATATTTTTTCGCCAGGCTTTCTGTCAGCACCACGGACGCTGTGTTCGAAAGAGCTGTTTCGGCGTCCCCTTGGAACCATTTGAAATCAAAAACCTTGGGATAAAAAGGATCAACAAAAAGGACATATTCCTCCTCGAAACGAAAGACATTCCCGGACTTGTCTTCCACACGAAACATTCGCGGAACCGGGCCTGAAGCCTGCGTGACCATCGATACATTAGTAAAGTCATTTCTTATTGCTTCTGCCAATGGGTATGCTGTTGTACTCCAGTACTTCATACCCTCAGCGAATTTTGTCTCCTGAACGACTTTGTAGATCTGCTCCGCTTTCTGGTGATAACGATCGAAACTCAACTCATAACGAACGAAGATGCTGATAACCAGGCAACACGTTATGCCAATAGAAAGCCCCAGAATGTTAACAGTGGAAAATATTTTTTGGCGGCCGAGATTGCGCCATGCAAGGATGAAGTTGTTTCGAATCACGATTTTAAGTGTTTGTTATTTGCGTTCATCTTTTTTAATCCGTCATCCTGAGCTGTGGTCTGTGAAATCGGTATCGTTTTGACCTCACTTTCTAATCGCGCTACTCCAAGAATCTACCCAACTGCGAAGGATCTCCTTGACGAATAAGCAATCACACTAATTGGATCACTCTTTACTGATGGAGATCCTTCGCAGTGTGCATTCATGGAGTCGCCTTCTATTATTCATAGAGACAACAATCCGTTATATAGCATCCTAACCACAGCTCAGGATGACGGTTGCTGAAGGGGCGTCACCTGCGCGAGCGGACGACCACATCATTACCCTTACACCCTTATGCCCATATACCATATACCTTATACCCTATACCCTATACCTCAATCTCCAGCTACTCGTTTCTCAAAGATTCCACAGGATTAGCCAACGCCGCTTTAATCGCCTGAAAGCTGACGGTAAACAAGGCTATGACTAGTGATACAATACCAGCTATAGCGAAGACCTGCCATCCTATGTCTATATGAAAGGCAAAACTTTGCAGCCAATTACTAATAAGAAAGTGTGCGAGTGGTGAAGCAATGGCGAGCGCGATCAAAACCATTATAAGAAAGTCCTTCGACAACATAACTACAATTCTGTCTACTGAAGCTCCCAACACTTGTCGGATTCCTATTTCCTTCGTGCGTTGCTGAGCGGACAAGGTCGACAGCCCCCATAGTCCAAGGCAGGATATCAGCATCGCTAATCCCGCGAAGATCTTAAATAGTTGATAGAGCCTTTCTTCGGCTTTATAGAACGTGTCAATTTGTGCGTCGAGGAATTGAAACTCAAAGACGCCTTCCGGGTGCGCTTTTTTCCAAGCCTTTTCGATGGCAGCAATTGTCTCTGGAATATTGCTTCCTGCTTCGATCTTAATACCGGCCTGATCATATAAGCCCGGAAGTGATGTGATAGTAGCGGGGGTGATGTGATCGTGCAGTGATCCAGTATTGAAATCAGCAACCACACCGACGATTTGCACATTGCCACTGTTCATTCCAAACCAGAATGGTTTTTCAATAGCGTCTTCGTTGGATTTAAAACCCAGTTCACGCACAAGCTGCTCGTTAACCACCGCCATGGATATTTGCTTGTCTTCGGGAAGAGTCCTTGATACAGCTGTAGTGTCCGATGCTTTGAGGAAGCGACCTGCCAAAAGCTTAAGTCCGTACATTTTGCAATAGTTATCGTCTGCGAGGATCAGCGTTGTGTGTTTTCGGTTTGGATCGTCTCTATTGGTTGAACTCATGTTGGTTCCCCAATGACCTTTGCTGCTGCTGGGCGTTGAGGTTGAAAATGCCACGTCCTTGATCTGAGGAAGTGACTCAAGTCCGGCTGAAAATACATTATTCTTTTTACTGTTGACAGTAACATTTATGATGTTATCCTTGTCGAATCCAAGACTTGCACTTCTTAGAAAATTGACTTGTTGCGAGATCAACGTGACGGCTATGAGCAGGCTTGCTGAGATCGTGAACTGTAGAACGACGAGTGTCCGGCGAAGCCAGTAGGAGCCCTGATCGCCCGCCAACGTTGAACCGGCTTTCAACGTCTTCACCGGATTGAACCTGGCAATAATCCATGCGGGATATAATCCTGCCATCAGTCCGATAAGAAACACTGCTCCCAAAAGTGAGATCATGAACCCCGGCGACTCCAACAGGTTGAATTTTATTCCTTTTTCCAGCAATGTATTCATGAACGGTAACGACATTTGAGCAATCGCGACCGACAGTACTCCGGAAATAAAGGTTAGTATCCACGCTTCGCGAAGGAATTGGGCTATGAGATGAAGTTTGCCGGCTCCGACGGATTTCCGCACCCCGACTTCTTTCGCGCGGGTCAATGCCTGTGCCGTAGAGAGGTTCACAAAGTTTATGCAGGCCAGAGCAAGAACAGCAAATCCAATAATGGCGAAAAACCAAAGCCATGAAGTATTGACCGCTTTGATCCAATGGCCACCGCCCTCATACTGAGCGTTGAAATGAATATTTCGAAGTGGCTGAATGTCAAACTCACTTTTATAGAATTTGGGGATGTTGGGATCGGAGTTGATATTCTTTTCAGCCAAGGCTTGCAATTGAGCTTCAAGATCTTTTTTATCGTAGCCATTCGGTAAAACCACATACGTTGTGGTGCCGCTTACATTCGTCCACGCGTATAGTTCGTGACCCAAAAATTTTTCATCTGCAACATATGACAACAACATTGATGCTGGTAAATGAGTATTCGATGGAAAGTCCCTGATCAGTCCGGCTACTGTGATGTGGAATTTTTTATAGGTGAATGTCTTTCCAATGGGATCTTCGTCACCATAAAACTTCTTTGCGGTAGTTTCTGTCAGTAGAGCCTGGTATGGCTTCCGCAGTGCTTCATTGGCGTTGCCTTTGATCACCTCAATATTAAAAACGTCTGGGAACGATGGATCTACGACAAGCAAATGTTCCTGCTTAAGAATCTTTTGAGGAGTGACCTCGATCGTTTCATCCCAAAGGGGATGCGCCTGGACGACCGCTTCCAGACCAGCGACCTCATTTCGCAAAGCATCGGCCAGCGGCATTGGAGTGGAATAGTGAAAACTTTTGTTCCCTGATTCTATCCATATCGAGTTGATGCGGTAAGTTCGGTCGGCTAAGTTATGATAGGTATCAAAGCTGAGCTCATATCGCAGAAATAACCCGATTAGCAAGCAGACACTCATTCCAAGTGTTAATCCAACGATATGAAGAAATGTATTTAGTCTCTGTCGTACCAGATGACGCAAGGCGAGACGTAGGTTGTTCAAAAACATATTGATTCTAATTTGTTATTCTTCTTTTAAACTTTTCACTGGGTTAGCTGTAGCTGCTTTTAGCGATCTGAGGCATATCGTCCCGAAGGCAATAGCCAATGTAGCTGCGCCTGCTGCGGCGAACACCTTCCAGTCAATGTCAATCCGGTAGGCAAAACCATCCAGCCAATTATCGCCTGCATAATAGGCAACGGGCGAGGCCAACAAGAGGGCAATAAGTACCAGCTTAATAAAATCCTTACTGATCAGGCCGATGATCCCCATGACACTTGACCCAAGGATCTTCCGGATTCCAATTTCTTTGGTTTTACTTTCTGCCAGGACTGTAACCAATCCAAATAAACCGAGACATGCAATCACGATCGCCAGTGCCGTAAAAGAAGAGAACAGAACTTTAAACTTTCTCTCTGCCACATGTAGTCTTTGCATATGTTCATCCTGGAAGGCGTATTCAAATGGTTTGTCGGGATTGTGCTTACGCCATGCTTTTTCTATTTCTGCTATTGTTTCCTGAATGTTTCCCTGCTGGATCTTAAGGAAAAAAGTACTGCCGTTGTCGTATTCGAGAATAAAGGCAAAAGGTTTGATCTCTTCGTGGAATGAGCTGAAGTGAAAATCCCTGACCACACCAACGATCGTTACATCATGGGTATTTCCTTGCTGATCATCTCTTTTTAATTGTTGTCCGATAACGGGTTCCTTTAGCCCAAGCTGTGCCACAGCTGTTTCATTAATAATAATTGCTGACGAATCGGATGGAAATTCAACAGAGAAGTTTCGTCCGTCTACTACATCTACATTCAACGTAGGAATGAAATCATAGTCAGCAAGAATGAAGTTCAACGCAATATGATTACGCTCAAGCTTGTCGGCCACACCAGTCATAGCGTTCCTGAACCCGATGATTCCGCTTGCTCGAGCAACACCCTTAACAGAAGGTACCTTCCTGAACTCCTCGGCAATCGCCTGAGGGTTGCCAGCGCCAATCACGTTGGGCACGAGCACAATATTTTCGTGGTCAAATCCGATGTCTTTGTTGCTGATAAACCCGAGTTGACGTTGGATGATAAGGAATCCGACGATCAGCAACGATGACATCGTAAATTGAAAAACTACCAGTCCCTGGCGAAGACGGATGCCGGATGCGGATCCGAAAAAACTTCCGCGCAATACCTTGATTGGTTGAAAGGAAGAAAGATAAATCGCGGGGTAGATTCCAGCCAACAATCCGATGATGAGTATGCAAAGGGGCAGAACGGTGCGGACAAAATGACTTTCAGAAAAGAGCGTTGACAGGTCGCCACCAACGAGCTGATTTCCCAGTGGGAGCACGAGCGTCGTTATGATGACCGAAATGATTGATGAGATCACGACGATGAAAAGGGACTCGAACAGAAATTGACGCACTAATGAGTGCTTAGCTGCTCCAGTGACCTTTCGTATTCCCACTTCCTTTGCACGTTTCCCTGACTGTGCGGTCACCAGATTAACGAAGTTGATAGATGCGATGACCAGCACAAATATCCCGATGGCCGAAATGATACGCACGTTGTCAAGATTTCCGTTTTCGCCAAGCTCCCACTTTAGGCTTGATTTGAGATGGATGTCGGTCAGCTGTTGCGTGTAAAACCGGTTTTGGTTGTCAGGTTTATGTTTTCTGAAAAGATCGATCACCTTTTTTTCGAAAGCCTGAATTTCTGCCGACTGCTTCAACCTGACATACGTGTAAAAACTATACCATCCCCAGTCTTTGTCCGGGTCTCTGCCGCTTTCAAAAGGAATAAGCATGTCAAACGTAAAATGCGAATTGTGCGGCACGTCTTTCAACACCGCCGAAACAAGAAATGGTGTCTTATTGTTGATGTTTGTATTAAGAATCTTGCCAACGGGATTTTCGTTGCCAAAATATTTTTTTGCCGTTGATTCAGTTAGAATGATCGAGTGAATGCCGTTGAATGGATTCTCTTTGCTGCCGTGAATGAATTCGAAATCAAAAACATTGAAGAAGGTGCTATCGATCCGTAGCAAATTCAACTCGTAAAATCTTTTTTCGCCGTACTCCACAAGGTTCCTTCTGCCCCAGTTAGGGAAAAACCTTGTCACATGCTCGGCCTCAGGCAGTTCTTCGCGAATTGCACGTGCAAGTGCCGGGGGAGTTGTTGCATCCGGTATACTTGAACCATCTTCATTTACAAAATCCTTTACCACGCGGACGATGTTTTCCGGATTGTGATGGAATCTGTCGTAGCTTAATTCATTCTCAACATATACCATTATTATGGTAAAGCACGAAATCCCAAGTGCAAGACCGGCAATATTGATCAGCGAAAAGGTCTTCCCCTTGATAAGGCTACGAATTACTATTTTAAAATAACTTTTCAGCATGATTTAGATGTCAAACATTAATTTTTATTTTCCATACTTACTACTTACTACTTACTACTTACTACTTACTACTTACTACTTACTACTTACTACTTACTACTTACCACTTACCACTTACCACTTACCACTTACCACTTACTATTAACTACTCACTCATTCCTCAGCGACTTCACGGGGTTTGCCATCGCTGCCTTGATGGACTGGAAACAAACCGTGATCAGAGCAATACCCACTGCTGTAAGTCCGGAAACGACAAACATCCACGCCTTCAGGTCAACGTGGTAAGCAAAATTCGCCAGCCATTCTCTCATGGCGTACCATGCAACAGGTATCGATACTCCAACGGCTACGAATACGAGTTTCAAGAATTCTTTCGACAACAGGCCGGTTACTCCCATCACGCTGGCGCCAAGGACTTTTCTGACGCCGATCTCTTTTGTTCGTTGTTGTGAGGTGTAAGCAGATAATCCAAATAGACCAAGACAGGCAATCAATATCGCAATGAACGTGAAGATCGAAAACAGCTTCTGAAACTTCAATTCGCTGGCATAAAGTTTTGCTACTTGTTCATCCTGGAAGGTGAACTCAAAGGGGCGGTCAGGCACAAGCGTGGACCATAGTTCACGTATCTTTTCAACTGACTCCGTAGTTTTTTCTTTGTCGATCTTCACAAAAAGCTTGTTGATACCTGCTTCGACCAGGAAGAATCCAAACGGTTTGATGGGCTCGTGGAAAGACGTAAAGTGAAAATCTTCAATCGTCCCGATGACCGTATAAACTGTGTCGAAAACATTTATGCGACTGCCAATAACGTCACCTTTTATTCCTAGTTGTTTTACGGCGGTTTCATTGAGAATTATTGCTGAACTGTCAGCTTGCGTGTCACGTGAGAAATTTCTGCCATCCTTAAAGGCCACGTCCATTACGTCCAGGAAATCGTAATCGGTGACGAGGAGATTCAGGAGCAATCCATTTTCCTGACCCTTCGCCTGTGCGCCCGTTGTCCAGTTTTGTCCCCCGATCACTCCGTTTGCACCGCCTGCATTCATAACTCCCGTTGATTTTTTTATTTCGGTGATCAGGCTTGTACGGTTTTTCAATTCACCGGCATTGTGTATCAGCATGATATTCTCCTTCGAAAACCCAAGCTTTTTGTTTTGCACAAAATCAATCTGACTTGAAATGACGATGGTTCCAATGATCAGGACCGTGGAGATAATAAACTGGAAAGTGACAAGACCTTTTCTCAAGAATGAACCTCCACCGAAAATGGACGTCCCTTTAAGGGCATGAACTGGCTGAAAAGAAGAAAGGTAAAATGCGGGATATAGTCCGGCAATCAGGCCAGTCGTTACCCCAACTCCCAGCACCATCCACAAGACGTCCTTGCCTGCGGGAGTGAAGAAGCTCAACGTCGCACTGAATAAGCCTGAAATGCCCGGAAGGATAGATTCAACTATTGCAACCGAAACAATGGTTGAAACAGAGGCTATGATGACCGACTCACATAAAAATTGTACTATCAATGCGTTCCTTGTGCCTCCCGAGACTTTTCTGACTCCAACTTCTTTGGCTCGCCGCGCTGACTGTGCAGTGACAAGATTGATGTAGTTGATTGCAGCAAGCAGAATTGTAGCAATCGCAATAATTGAGAGTATACGTAAATAAGAATAATCGCCATTTGTCGATAACTCCCACTTTAGGTTCGATTTCAGGTGAATGTCAGTAAGCGCTTGCACGTAACACTCGGTTTTTTGGTCAGGATTATGCTTTTTGAAAAGCGGTTGAATTTTGTTCTTAAATGCGTCTGCATCTGCTTCGGGATGCAAGCGCACATAGGTATAGAAGTTATAAAAACCCCAGTCGCTATCCAGCTGCCGGTTCTGGAAGGAGCGAATAGAGACAAGAAAATCAAAGGTAAAATGTGAATTTTCCGGAACGTCTGTGACAATGCCGCTTACGAAGTAATCAGTGCCATTCTGACCAATATCTATTTTTAACGGTTTGCCTATCGGGTCCTCGTTTTTAAAGATACGCCTGGCCGTGGATTCCGTGAGGATTATAAAGTTTGGATTTGATGTTGCCGTTTTTTTATCGCCTTTAACAAACGGGAAAGTAAAGACGTCGAAAAAGCTACTGTCAATTCGTACAACACCTTCTTCATAAGTGCGTTTATCCTGGTGTTGAATCAGATATTTCCTCCCCCAATTCGGAAAGATGCGGGTAGAATATGCTACTTCAGGTATTTCTTTCTGAATGGCAGGCCCGAAAGCTGGCGGCGTAGTCGCATCGGGAAGGCGGCTTCCGTCATCATCGATGAAGTCCTTTACGACGCGAAATACTTGTTGCGGGTCGGTGTGAAAACGATCGTAGCTCAACTCATTGTACACAAACAATGAGATGATGGCAAAGCAGATCATACCAACCGACAAACTCGTAATCTTGATAAGCGAAGCCGACTTGTTTCGCAGGAGGTTACGAAAGGCAACATTCAAATAGTTTCTTAGCATATACTAAATTTTGACGACCCATCATTTATTCATTTTTCATCATTACCAATTAGCCATTAACCATTAACCATTGTTCATTCGTTCCTGAGGGAATTCACAGGATTTGCGATTGCAGCCTTCAAAGATTGGAAGCTTACAGTGAAGAGCGCGATCGCTATGGCTATAATACCCGCCAGGGCAAATATCCACCACGTTAGGTCGGTACGGTAGGCGAAACTATCGAGCCATTTTGTCGAAGCAAACCATGAAATGGGAAGGGCGATCACAATAGCGATACCCACAAGACTTAGGAAATCTTTTGAAAGCAATGTAATGATTCCGATCACGTCGGCGCCGAGCACCTTTCTTACGCCTATCTCCTTTGTCCTTTGTTCCGCCATAAAAGCAGCAAGGCCGAACAATCCGAGGCACGCAATAAAGATGGCCAGTGAGGCCAGAAAACCTATAATAGATTGTGTCTGTTGCTCCGCGCGATAAAGTTTTTCAAAGTCGGCATCAAGGAAACTGTAGTCGAAGGGACTGTCGAGGTCCATGGTATTCCATCTTTCCTCCAATTGGTCGATCGTTTCAGGAATATTTTCGCCTTTCACCTTCAGTGTAATGAAGTTGAACCAGTTCGTCTGGATATGAATGATGAGCGGTTGGATGTTTTCATGCAGAGAGTAGAAGTTGAAATCCTTAACGACTCCGATCACTTTTCCTTTTTTACCTAATCCCCAGTCAATTTTTTTGCCGAGAGCCGTTTCGGGTGTAACCCAGTTGAAATGTTTTACGGCAGATTCGTTGACAATGAACGCTTCCGCTTCATCCGTTGAAATGTCCTTTGAAAAATTCCTTCCAGATAAGAGAACAATCTTGAACGTGGGAATAAAGTCAGGATCGACACTGATCACTGCCTCGGATGTAATCTCGTTGTCATTTGCACCTTCGGGCAATGTAGCTATGTTAGAGATTCCGTTGCTGTACGAAAAATTGGTTGCTGTGGCTGTAATGACTGCCGGTACCCTTGACATCTCTTCCTTGATCAGCTTATACTTTGGATTAACGTTGTCGCGCATTCTTAATTGGAGGATCTGTTCCTTTTCAAGCCCCAGATTTTTGTTTTGCATGAAATCCATTTGCCGAAAGATGATTATTGTCCCTGCAATAAGAATGATCGACATCGTAAATTGAAAAACCACGAGCCCTTTTCTTATCGTACTGCTTCCACGTCCCTGGCGCACATAATTTTTCAATGTCCGGATGGGTGAGAATGAAGCCATAAGCACGGCCGGATAGCCACCTGCGAGAATGACAATTAGAAGGAAGGTAGCCAACGCACTGGATATTGCGCCGGGAGTAAGCAGGAAGCTTGTGTTCATATTCTTATTTGTGATCGTGTTAAACGCCGGCAATGCTGCGGTCACAATGGCCGAGCCGATTACAAAAGAAATGAATGTAACAAGAAACGATTCGCCCATTAATTGTTGAACTATTTGTTTGCGTTTTGCTCCGATCACTTTCCTTATTCCCAGTTCCTTCGCCCGGTTCATCGCTCGTGCTGTGGAAAGGTTTATATAATTCGCGCATGCGATGAGGAGGACAAGAGCAGCGACAATAGAAAAAATGTAAACGTATTTAATGTTTCCGTTAGGCCCCATGTCGTAAGGGGTTGTCGAGCGAAGATGGATGTCAAGGAGGGGTTGAAAGACAAATTCATACCAGAGACCGCTTTCTGCCGTTTCCTTACCCATCAACTTTTTCAGATCTTCTCCATAGCGCATTGCGAGATTGTTGTGGTTTGTCCCTTCATCCAGCAAGGCGTAAGTATAGTATCCGTTGTTGAACCAGTTGTCACTCTGTTCGTTGTTGTTCGTCGCAACTATTGTACTGAAGGATAATAGTACGTCGAACTGTATGTGTGAATTAGATGGAATGTCTTTGACGATACCCGTAACCGTTAATGAAATGGTATCGGATAACGACATTGATTTTCCAAGTGCTTCAGTGTTACCGAAATATTTTTTAGCCGCCTTTTCCGTCAGAACGATTGAGTAAGGTTCAACAAGGGCGCGTACTGGATTGCCTTTGATCATGGGAAAAGAAAAAATGTCAAACAAAGTTGAGTCAGCATACCAGACCCGTGTATCGAAGAATTTTTTATCCTCGTAGGCGAGCAATCTGCTACTTTCGGTGAAACGGACCGTACTTTTCACTTCCGGGAAATTTTGTTGCAAAATATTGGCCATTGGCGGAGACGTTACGGTCTGCGGCCTTACTTCCTTGGGCAAATGAAGTAGTTCCGTTAGCCTGTAGATATTGGGCGCATTCTTATGGAAAGTGTCGTAGCTTAATTCGTCCAAGACATAAAGTGAAATAAGAATACACGTACTGATTCCTATAGCCAATCCAGCGACGTTTATAAAACTGAAGCCTTTATCTTTCCAAAGGGTTCGAAGTGTGATCTTTAAATAATTCTTAAGCATGGTTGGTAATGGATTTGGCCACGAAGCGGATCAATCCTGCTACGTTAATTATAGAGGCGACAGGATTCTTGTGAAAAGTGCGAAGGGCGATCTTTAGATAATTCTGAATCATAGGTTGTTAAAGGCTGTAAAGCGGCTATTACTAAGACTATGCCATCAAAAATGGGGCAATCAAGCCCAATTTGGGGGATTGATCGAGCGACTTTGTTCTAATGCGGACGGTGATGGTCGGAGGTGAACCATCTAGTGTCATGCTTATCTGTACAGTATCCATTGGATAGCGAGTGCCTTTACTTTACAGGGCGTGCCTCGACTTTTTTTACCGCAGAGTTCGCAAAAGAATGCTCGCAGAGAACCGCAGAAGAAAGGCAACTTTCGATGGACGAGGGCTGTATTTTTCTGCGTCGCTCTGCGTGCCTGCCAGCCGTAGCCTTGCGAAGGCAGGGGCTCCTCTGTGGCCTCTGCGCCTGCCCCGAGTTTCTCGGTGGATAAAAACTATAGATCGCTTTCCTACAACATGCACCATTGCAATTATGCACAAACTTTGCCAGGGCCTGCCTCGACTTTTTAATTGCCAGCCTTCTCCCACACCTACGCACGGATAACGGGTAACGGATAACAGATAACGACTAACAGATAAGGGATAACACATAACGAATAAACCCCCTCCACAAGACTACGGCTTACTTCTTTTATGTAACTTCCTTTCCAATCAAACTATTATTATGAAGGTCAGGAATGTCTTGTTACTTGTGCTCATCAGCATTCAATCATGGGCGCAATCCAATCCGAATCCCTGGTTCACGGCCAAAAAATTAAACAACAATGTGTGGCGTATTACAGATGGGGATATAGACAATGTTTATCTTATCACTGGCCGGGATAGTGCCATGCTGATCGACACAGGTCTTGGTTTTGCGAATTTGAAAAGCTTTGTCAGCTCGATTACAAAGTTACCACTGATAGTAGTAAACACCCACTCGCACCCGGATCATACGGGCAGCAGCTTTCAATTTGAAAAGGTTTATTGCCACGCTAACGATGCGGAAATGATAAAATTCTTTAGCGCGAAAGATTTCCGCAAAGCAAGTTTTAAGAACATGGGAGGTATGCGAGTGCCAGATTCATTGCGCATCCCTGTAAAAGACAGTCTCTATTCCGTGAACCTCTCATTTGTAAAAGATAAACATTCGTTCAACCTCGGGGACCGGCGGATCGAAGTTATTCATGTACCTGGTCATACCCCTGGCAGCATCTGCCTTCTCGATCACAAGGATAAATATTTGTATACTGGTGATAACGACAATATTCTTGTGTGGCTTCATCCGCAAGATGCTTTGCCACTCGACGTGTATTTAAAGAGTCTCGAAAAGTTAGAACATCGCGTCAGAGACTTTACCACGCTGCAACCGGGACATGGAGATCCTATTGACAGTAAGTTTATCGCAGAGCAAATAGAATGTGTGAAATCTATTATTAGTGGAGAGTGTAAAGGCGATCCCTATGACAGTTTTGTTGGTAAAGGGCAGGTGTGCTCCTTTAAAAGAGCAAAGGTAGTATTCGATCCTGCGAAGATTACTTCGCGTTAGTTATCCTTTAAAACTGTCATCCTCCATCAAACTGTCACCCTACATCAAAACGGTCACCCTACATGAAAACTGTCATCCTGAGCGATTGCTTTCCTATCAAACAACTGCGCACATGGAATGGGTTTTGCAAACTATCTTACAGCGGTGAATTGTCCCGCGAAGGATCTGTTGGAAAGCTTGTGCAATGATGCTAATAAAAAGCTTCCTTACGTTGGACGGATCCTTCGCGAGAGAACGCGCACTTTGCAAACAAGTGCGTGCCTCCATTTCAAATGAGCAAGCTTAAATAAATAGTGAAGACGCTCTGGATGACACTGAGGAAGGAGATTTGGCAGATCCTTCGCGAGTGTACGGGGCTCGATGTAAGAAAGCGCGTGCCTCCATTGCTTGTGAGCAAGTCTTAATAAAAAGAGAATGCGCTACCAATGACAGTGGGTTATTAGGTTTTCTGAAGCACCTCCATATCCAATTCAAGAGCGAGTTTATTTAGCAACCTTTTCTTTTGATTTACTAATTGTTCCTGATAGAATGTTACCCCACGTTCTACATAGGCACTTCCTCTGACCATGAGTCGCCAATATTGTACTGCTAATTTCCTTGCTGTTGCCTTGATTGCGATTGCCGGACCTTTTCTACTTCTTATTCTCCTCCCAAATGCACCAAGAGCAATCTTCTTACTCATTAATAAACTTTGTGCGATTTTTCGAAAGATTTGGCCTGCTTGAGGTCTGCCTTTCCTGGCGTTTTTCATTTTCTTACCGGAATCATTTTGGCCAGGTGACAATCCTAACCAACTGGTAAAATGTTTTTCTGTAGCCCAACGAGCAAGATCATTTCCAACTTCCGCATAAAGTTGCAGCCATGTGTAGTCTGTTATTCCAGGAAGTATGCTTGGATCTTTGCTAGCAAATATTTTAAGTAAATGACCACCAAGATTTTCAACATCAGGTGCGTTATGTCTAATTGGTTTACGCTTACTTGGCTCATTCAAATCATGATCCTTATCCTTATTAATTCTTTGTAAGACTTGTTCGATTTTCGCATCACACTCGTTTATTTGCTTTTTATAAAAGTGATAGGCATGATAAGCTTGACGCAGAGAGAATAGCCCCGCTTCCGTGTAATGCCCTTCCAATGCTTTGAGTATTGCTTCTTTCTTGCTTTTCTGAATACGTTCATGACAAAGAGAAAGTAGGGTTGTTCGATCTCGTTCTCCAGACAAGATGGCTTCGATCAAAGCTAATCCGCTCTTTCCGTGCACCTGATTTAGGACTTCCGGGAGTCGGATGTTCATTTCAATCAATGCTTTCTGCATGTGATTGATATGCATGGAGCAACTTCGTATATGATCTTCTCTGAGGCGCTGATAACTTCGTAGTTCTTTTAGAGACCCCTCGGCCACAAAACATCTACTTAACAGTCCGTGGCTGTGAAGTTGCTGAATCCAGATGCAGTCTTTCACATCTGTTTTTCGACCCGGTACTTGTTTGGTTTGCCGACCATCTACCAGCCATACTTCAAAGCCCGATTCAACTAAAATATCGTAAAGAATAATCCAGTAGACACCGGTAGATTCCATCGCTACAGTATTTACATTTTTATCCTTTAAATATTGAGCCAGCGCTTTAAAATCAGCTGTAAAAGTCTCGAAGGAGCGCACCTCTTCGTCTTCCGTACCAACAAATACCTTTGTTGAACCGATATCAATACCGGCTGCATTTTTGTGGATTTTTTCCATAGGCATTATTTTAAATAAGCCTTTGTACACCGGAT
>Ga0193738_1000140_pt1 | contig 47241 bp, 73 predicted proteins | sample L2a1metaG_FD_144927 | JGI IMG/M metagenome (GOLD analysis project Ga0193738, IMG submission 144927) | Soil microbial communities from a riparian zone of the East river system, Colorado, United States - L2a1 | ecosystem: Environmental > Terrestrial > Soil > Riparian zone | place: USA: East River... | reverse complement strand
CGGCCGCACTCGCGGCCACGGGCGCGACACCAACCATGCCCGACGCATCCAACGTCGTCGGTCCGCGATTGTCGGCCGAGGCCAAATTGGAGCTCGACCGCCGCATGGGCGTCGTACCGACTAAGCCGGGCGTCGCGTCTACCGAGTTCACTCTACAGCTAGGCGTGCCAGTGGCCGACGCCGGAAAGGCTAAGGCGTAATCATCATGACCGCTATTACTATCAAAGAGCAGGCGATCGGATATTACGACTTCATTTTGAAGTCGGGTGTACAAGCCGAGCGCGGTAAAATCGCCGTAATCGATACGGGCGACGCGGGCGCAATCACCAAGGGCGCAACCGACACGGGTTTGATCCCTATCGGTATCTTTACGGCCGACGTACTAGGCGACGGCGTCAAGACTGTACAGGTCAAGTTTTGGTCGGAGATCGCCGCGTATTGGTGGGCTAACGATGCGACCACACCGATCGTACTCGCCGATCGCGGCACGCTCGCATACATAAAAGACGACACGACCGTGTCAGGCGATGACACTGGTCGCTCGGCGCTCGGGCTCGTACTCGACGTCAACTCGACCGACGGTGTGTTGGTCTACGCCGCGTATCCATTCGTGCCCGACGTCGTCGGCGTCTAACGATTGAAAGGGTCGAGTTAGCTCACCATGGCATCTATTACACCTAGTTTCCTGTTTGACCTTGAGTCAAACATGCGTCTCATTACCTCGCGCGATTACGATCGGTTGCTTAGCAACCTCTGGTATACGCGAATCACTAAGACCATTCCGAGCGGCGCGAAAAAAGAGCAAATCAGTTGGTTGCTCGATACCGCTCAAATCCGCCCGACCGGACACGGCGGCAACGTGCGATTCGACGATATCGTCGGGCTTACTACGTCAGTAGAAAACCTGAACGCGGCGGCCGGTCTCAAGGTCAAAAAAGAGCAGTTTACCGACCTCGACGGCAACGGCGTCGACCTTGCAACGCATTGGTCGCGTACCGTCGGCGCATACGCGGCGTATTGGCCGCAAAAGTCAGTCGCAAACGCGATCCTTGCCAACCCGATTACGTACGACGGGCTCGCGTTTTTTGCGACCGCTCACCCTGTCAATCCGTTTATCATCGGCGGGCCGACGTTCTCAAATATCAACACCGCGGGCTCGGGCGCGGGCGCAGTACCTATCGACGCGTCAGTGACGCTCGACGTCGCAGTAAATAACCTCGCCAAGGTTATTGCGGGCGTAGCGAATATCAAAATGCCTAACGGCGTCGATCCGCGGTTTCTACGCGTCGGCACGATTTTGCATCCGCCCGCGCTCACCGCGCGTGCGCAGCAAATCACTAACGCCAAATTCATCGCACAGGCGGCCGCCGCGGGTGGTGGCTCGGGCGACGTCGAGGCCGTGATCCGAAACTTTGGCCTCGGCCAACCCGTCGAAGTGCCCGAGCTCGGTGCGGCGTTTGGCGGATCGGATACGACTTACTACGTGGCATGCGAGGACATTTTGACGTCCGATCTCGGGGCCTTTTGCTACGTCAATCGCGAGCCATTCACCGTTTTATATTACGGGCCTCAAACGGATGCGCAGCTAGCACGAATCAAGGAATTTCAGTGGACGTCGGAAGGTCGCAACGCGATTTTGCCGGGCCACCCATTCCTGCTTTTCAAGTGCATGGCGGCCTAACGATTCTAACACCGTCGCTCGGCTCGTTAGGTCAGCGAGCCGAGCGCACTTTTTGACCTAACACTCAGGACCAACCATGGCCGAATACGCCGATCCCATTCTGCAGTATTTTACATACGACCATTTGCCGCCGCACCTCGCCTCGGTATCGCAACCGTGGTGCGAGCTCGCTCGGCTCATTACCGCGACGTTGCCGCAAAACGCCGAGCGTACGGTCGCGTTGCGCAAACTATTAGAGGGCAAAGATGCGGCCGTGCGAGCGGCGCTTACGGGCCCGGTGGAGCGTCGTTAGTCATGCCTTGGGCAATCATACTCGGTGCGATTGGCGTCGCACTCGCGGCCGTTGCCGAGGCCGGCGTTATACCCGGGCCGATTGGCGAGGTCGTCAAGATCCTTGGCAGCGCGCTCACGGGCGGCGCCGCCGTACACCGCGCGGTCGTCAAGCCCGCGACCAAGCCCGCACCCGTACACGACGAAAGCGACTAACACATGGCATCGGTTGCATATCAAACCTTGGTCGAGTTTCGCACGGCAACACTCATGCCCGACGAATTCGTCGACGAGTGCGAGGCGCGGTACCCGGGTTTTATAGACAACCGACTGTTATTGGTTTCGGCGCGTATCGATTCGGCGTTGGCCAAACGGTACAACGCACCGTTTCAGTCGCCATACCCGATCGCCGTATGCGATTGGTTGACCCGCATAGTCACGCATGATGTGTGGCTCAAGCGCGGCCGCGCCTCGACTGATGAAGATGCAAATATGTACTTGACCGACCGCGACGGTGCGTGGGCGGATATCAAGGAAGCGGCGAATTCAGAAACTGGACTGTTTGATTTACCCGCGCGTGCGAATACCGACGAATCGGGTATTGCGCGTGGTTTCCCGCGCGGCGTTGCACAGCAATCGCCGTACGCGTGGTCGGTGTCACAAGCCCGGATCGGGCGCAGCGAGGATGAAAACGCGTACTAACCATGACCGTCGACGAGCTCATAGCGCGCGTACAAGCGTTGCCCGATGCGTTGCTACTAGACGCGTTGCCCGAGTGCACCGAGGCCGTGCGCCGCGAGTCGTTGGCGACCGCACGCGCGGGCACGACGCCCGAGGGTGTTCCGTGGGCACCGCGTAAAGACGGCTCGGGCGCGGTACTGGTCAACGCCGCCGACGCGGTCAAGGTCGGCTTGATTGGTCGCACGATTTGGATTCGGTTGCTCGGAATCGAGGCGCGGCACCACAGGGGTCGCGTCAAGGGTAAAACCAAGCGGCAAATCATACCCGTCGGTCATATCCCGCCCAACATCGCGCGCGCGATGGGTGACGTGTTGACACGGCGATTTGAGGCATGGGCGGCGGGTGTCGACCATGGCTAGCATACTCGGTTGGGTTAGTTTGTATGAGGTCGTGTCGGCGAGTTTGCTCGCCGACGCCGTGCCCGTGACCAACCAATTTGGTTGGCGCGTGCCCGCACAGCACGCGATCGGCAATCGCATTGCATGGGTACCGGGTGACCCGAGCGGGCTCGTCGGTACGGTCACGGGCCCGCGCAACCCGGGCGGTTATCCGCGGTCGCTATTGACACTAAACGAGCAATTTACGATTTGGATAAACGGTCAAGACCTAAGCGCGCCCGAGGTCGAGATCGCTCAATACCGCGTGACGCGGTATTTGTACGACGCATTTATACGCGCGGTTTACCAAGCAAAACACGGTGCGTTTTATGTGCGCGCCCAAAAATGGGATACGCGGCGGCTTGAGCGTCGACACGGTGCGGTGTTGCAGCTTGTGTGTGAGCTCCAAGCCACGATCCCAGATTTGCCATGGTCGCAAATCCCGCCTTGGGCCGACGCGCCCGGCGACACCGAGTTTGAGGTCGACGTGTCAGAGCTAGACACAACCGAAACGATTACTGCGCCCTAACTATCAGGATCTAACACAATGACACAACCTGCAGTTACCATCTCTGAGTTAGATGGTGCGTTGGGCGTATTGCCGCCGAGCGCTGGTCAACTCATGGCGTTTATTGGCGCGTCGTCGGCCGGCGCACTCAATACGCCCGCCTCATACGCGCGCGTGCCCGACCTCATCGCGGCATTCGGTGCGGGCCCGCTCGTCGAGGCGGCGGCTTATTACATCGGTGCAACCGGCCGACCCGCGTTGATTGTGCGTTCCGACGCGTCGGTCGCCGCGGCCGTGAGCGCGGTCACGCACGTTGGCACGGGCACCTCGGTCGCGACGATCGCGGCGTCGCCAACGCCCGCCGATGATTACGAGTATGTGATCAAATTCACGCTCGGCGGCACGATTGCTACGGGCCCGATTAGCTATCAAGAGTCTTACGACGGCGGCCGCACGTATGGGCCCGTCAAAGCGTTGGGCACGGCCGAGGAAATTACACTTGGCGGTACGACGTTTGAGTTTGCCGCGGGCACGGTCGTTACGGGCGACACGTACGCGGCCGTAGCGACCGCGGCGCAGTGGTCAACGGCCGACCTTACAGCGTCGCTCACGGCGCTTGGAAACACGCTTACGGCATGGGAGCAACTGACGATCGTCGGCGCCCTCGACGGCAACGCACTCGACGCAATCGAGCTCAAGATCTCGGGTTGGCGCACGTCGGGCAAGTACAAGTCTTGGATCGCGAGCCCGCGTATCCCAGCCGTCGCCGAGTCGGCCGCGACTTATATCGCGGCCATGGGTGTTATATTTAGCGCCAAGGCGACCAAGTCGGGCACGGTCGCGGGCGCGGCCGCTAAGATTACGAGCGGCGTGTCGGGTCGCAAGTACCGACGCCCGATCAACTTTGCGATCGCGGCCGCGCAAGCGGTATCCGAGGAAATCAATATTGCCGACGTCAACCGCGGATCGTTGCCGGGCGTATCGATTCGCGACGACAATGGCAACGCCGACGAATACGACGAGTCACTGACACCCGGCCTCGACGATTTGCGCATGACGTCATTGCGCACGTGGGATGGGTACCCGGGCGTATACGTCAACCGGCCGCGGTTGCTTTCACCCGACGGATCCGACTTTCAACTGATCCCGCACCGCCGCGTGCTCAATCTCACCGAACGCGTGTTGCGCAACTATTTTATCCTGCGCCTAAACAAGCCAATTCGCGTCAACGCGACGACGGGCTTTATACTTGAAACCGAGGCGCTTGATATCGAGATGGGCGCCCGCGCGGCGATGGCATCGGCGTTGCTCGCCGCACCCAAGGCAAGCGGCGTGCAATTCGTTTTGTCGCGCACCGACAACGTATTGTCGACCAAAACCCTAACAGGTACCGCGCGCGTGATTCCGCTCGCGTACCCCGAATTTATCGACATTACGGTCGGGTATGAAAATCCCGCCTTAGTCGTGATTGGAGCCTAACAGTCATGTCTGATGGTATTCGCGTCAACGGTAATCAATTGTCGTGGGGCTCGATCGTGCTCAAGTTGCGCGGCGAGGACTACTACGGATTTACGGCGATCTCGTACGCCGATAAGGTCGAGCGCGTAAAAGCGTATGGCATGGGTCGGCACCACGCGCCGCGCGGCCGCTCGCGCGGTAAATACACGCTTGAAAATGTAAAGCTAACGGGTTGGAAATCGTCGGCGCAGATTTTCCGCGAGGCGTTGGCGCAAGCTAGCAACTCGGGCACGTCGTACGGCAACGTCGAGTTTTTGATCTCGGTTTTGTATTCTGAGCCCGACGAGCCCAACGTCGCGGTTGAGATCGGCGGGTGCGTATACGTCGCGACCACGTCGTCAGAAGAAGAGTCGGCCGATCCGCTCAAAGAAGAGATCGAGATCGACCCGATGTACATCCGACGCAACGGCCTCGTGCTGTTCGAAGACGCCGAGGGCGCACCGTTCGCGTGACGCGCAACTGGGCTGCTTTATAGTTTTTCAGAAATTATAAAGCAGCCGCTAACTGATCTAACGGACTGACCACCATGACCATGACCATTACCGACCAAACCAAAACCGAGGCCGAGTTACGACTCGCCGAGCTCCAAGCCAAACGCGCCGCACTGGTCGAGGCGGCCGCCGCACGGTTGGCGCCGACGATCGACGATCAAATCGCCGAGGAAACCACGCGCTTGGAGGCGGCGGAAGCACTCGACCGCGCGCAAATCGAATTCGGTGCCAAGCAAGTTGCGCTGGTCGAAACGGCCGCGGGCGACGTCGTCATACGCCGGCCGCACGTCGCCGCTTATCGCAAGTTTCAAGACGCCGAGGGCGCCAAATCGGACAACGCGATCGAATTCGTAAAGTCGTGTTTGCTGTATCCACCTAAGCCCGTATTCGATAAATGGTACTCGTCGCAAGCCGGCATATTACCAGGTATTGCTAACAAAGCGGTCGAGCTCGCTGGATTCCGCACGGGCGAGGCCAAGGGAAAATAGATGAGCTGCGCCGCCTAACCCAATCCGACGACGGCGTAGCAGCGATGTGTCTAATGGATTTGCTCGGGCGCGAGCCCGAGACGACTAACGAGTACGCGCGGGCGTTTGGCGGCGCATTGATAGTGGTTGGGATTGCTAGGGAGCTAACGCTAATACGCCGATTGATAAGGGCGGCACTACCCAATGGCAAATAGCGAAGAAACAGCCACATTTGGAATCGTCGCCGAGGATGGTGTTAGCGCGCCCGTCGACTCGGCGTCGACCGCCCTAAAAAACCTCAAACGCGAGATCGACTCGGATAACCAAGCACTCGGCGCCATGAATCGCGCCATGAAGCAATTGGAGTCGGCGACCGATCCCAACCGCGAGGCGATCGACGCGCTTGGCTCGCAAATGGGTCAACTCAAGGAAAAGATCGCCGAGTCCAACGCCGAGTTTATCAAGCTAGGCGGCTCGTTTCGGAAGCCAATCAAGGGCCCGCGACCACCCAAGCCCGAGCCGTTGCCCAAGGTCGACCCGCCCGTAACGCCGCCCGTGACCGACGCGGTCGACCAGCTCAAGGCGGCGATCGGTATGTTGCCCGCACCGATTCAATCGGCCATCGGCAAATTCCAATCACTGAGCAGCATGGGCGGCGCGGCCGCATTGCGTATGGCTGGCCTCGCGGGCGCAATCGTATTGGTCGTCGGCGCGTTGTACAAACTAACAACCGCGCTCGGGCAAGCGGTCGTCGGTATGACCAAGTTTGCGATTACGTCGGCCAACACGCGTCGATCCGAATTGCTGCATTTGGAAGGGTTGACGCGGATCCGTACTGCAATGTCGATTACGTATGGGCTCGGTCGGGATAAAGCCGACGACCTCCAAAAGACGATCGACGAGGTCGCCGCGCAAACGTCGATCGCTCGCGAGAAGATCGCGCAGTACGGCGACCAACTCCAACTCGCGGGCGCACGCGGCGAGAATTGGAAAAAAGCGCTATTAGGTACGGCTATCGTCGCGTCGGCAACTAACGACGCTCAAGCCGGTATGTTTTCCAGTTGGGCGGCGCACACCGCGCTTATGGGCGGGTCGGTCGACCGACTCACCAATAAGATGCGCGACCGTTACGGCAATATCGTCAAGCAAAAAATGCTTGATATCAACGTCGTCGCACTCAAACAAAAAGAGGCGATCGACTCGCTGTTTAGCGGGCTCAAGATCGATCGGTTTTTATCGGTATGGGCGCAGCTGCAAGGCATGTTTAGTCAAACGACGGCGGCCGGTAAAGCGTTGCGCGCGATGTTGGTGCCGCTGTTTCAACCGTTTGTCGACGGCGCCGAGCGCGGCGTGCTCGCAATGAAGCGGTTTTTTCAGGGCATGATTATCGGCGCACTCGTCGTCGGGATCGCGTTGCGCAAGCTGCAAAACGTTTGGCGCAAAATCTTTGGTACCGAGACCCAAAACGATACACGCAAATGGTTTGACGTGTTCGTGTACGCGGGCGTGGTCGCGTTTGCTGCGATCGGCCTTGCGTTGCTCGGGCTCGCCGCCGTGTTTGCTGTAATCGCGGTGAGCGTGTTTGCGCTGTCGCTCCCATTTATACTAATGGCGGCCGCGATTGGGTTGGTTTTGTATGGCTTGTACAAGATCGTCGATTACCTGTCGGGCGGTCTAGACTTCGATGCATTTGTCAACCTCGGTCGCAATATGGTCGACGGGATCATTGACGGGATCGGCAACATGTTCGGGCCGCTTGGCAAGGCGTTTGCCATGCTCGCGCACAAAGCGGTCGGCGTGTTTTCTGACGAGCTCGATATGCACTCGCCCTCCAAAGTGTTCGCAGCACTCGGCGAGGATATATCGGCGGGCGTTGCGCTCGGTGTTACCCGCGGCGCACCCGAGGCGACCTCGGCCGTCGATTCCATGGCGTCGGGCTTGGCGCCCGGCGTCAACTTGCCGCCCGACGTGTCCATGTCCGACCAGCCGAGCGGCGGCGGTGCACGCGGCGGCTCGTCAGTGTCGATCGGCGAGCTCGTCGTAAACGCGGGCCCGTCGGGCGGCTCGCCTAACGCCGACGCGGCCGTGCTCGCCCAAGCAATCAAGCGCGAATTAGAGCGCGTGCTCGCGGGCTTGGTCGTGCAAACCGCATCGGGATCGGCGGCCTAACACCCATGGCTTGGAATCCAATCACCCAACCGACCGACCGACTCACGCTCGGCGGCCGTCCGTCGCCCGGCCTCGTCGAGGTGTTAGGCGCGTCGAGCGGGTATAAATGGGACGAGCTCGCGAGCTATGCCATGTCGGGCGCGTTGTTAGTGTTCCGCGGCCGCAAACTCTCACATTTCAAGCTCAATTTTACCCTTTGGACCGTGCAGCATTGGGCTGAATGGGAGTCCTTTCGCGGATTGCTAATCCGCCCGCCGCTCGGGCAATTGATTCGCGGTCTAGACGTAGTGCACCCGGTACTAAACGAGGTTGGGATACAACACTTAGTAATCGAGGATGTTGCCGCGCCCGAGCAAGTACAAGACGGCGTTTGGTCGATCGTCGTGTCGTGCATTGAATGGCGCACGCCGCGCCCGGGTAAGGCCAAGGTCGACGGATCCGAGGCGACGCCCGAGGATCCTTGGGATCTCGTACTCGGCCGACTCACCGAGCAATTCAACGCGCTCGCAACCGATCCGGGTAACCCATGACCGAGCCCGCATACGTGACAGTCGACGGCCGCGAGGCGGCGTCGGTTCGTTTGCTGGTCGGCTACGTCGGCCCTTGGCAGGCATGGGTGCATCTAAACGACGACGAGCCGTTACCCGTGCCGCCCGAGCGCGTGACGATACGCATTGGGTCGACGTCGTTTGTTGGCGTCGTCGCCGAGGCGGCCGACGGTACCCAAGGGTTGCAGCGATTCGCGCGGATCGTCGGCGGCGCGGGTGCGTGGGGCGACGTCGTCGCGACGCGCTCGTACCACAATGACGCGGGCGTCAAGGCGCGGTTGGTCGTCGACGACCTCGCAACCATGCTCGGCGAGTCGGTCGGTTCGTTTGAGCCCGCGTCGACGCGCATTGGGCGCGACTATGCCCGCCAAGCCGAGCCCGCCTCGGTCGCGCTCACCAACGCGATTGGGCCCGGCGTCGCTTGGTACGTCGACTATGCGGGTGTGACGCACGTTGGCGCGCGGCCGACCTCGACGCCCGACGTCAACACGTACCAGGTACTCGAATACGACCCGCGCGAAAACACGGCCGAGCTATCGGTCGACGACGCGGGCTCGGTCGTAATCGGCTCGACGCTCACCAATGGGCTCGACGCGCCCGCGACCGTGCGCGAGCTAGAAATCACCGCCGACGGCAACTCGGCGCTCAAGGTGCGCGCTTGGCTCGGCGGCGTCGCCCAACAACCCGGGCGGCTCGCTGGTCTAATCACGGCGCTCGTACGCCGTGTCGTCGCCGAGCGGTTGTACGGTATTTATAGGTACCGCATCGTTAGTCAACTTGGCGACGGCCGACTTGATTTGCAGTCAGTCAACCCGGGCGCGGGTTTGCCCGACCTTACGTATATAACATCGTGGCCCGGCGTATCGGGCGTACACGGCGACGCTGCGCCCGGCGGCGAGGTGTTAGTACAATTCGTCGAGGGCAACCGCGCGCAACCAATCGTCACCGCGTTTGCGCCGTATGGCGCCGATGGTTTTACACCCGTCGAGCTAGTGATAGGCGGCGACGTCGGCCCGCAAGCCGCACGCCAAAACGACGCGGTCGAGGTGTTACTGCCGCCCGCGGTATTCAGTGGAACGATCGGCGGCTCGCCCGCGTCGGGCGTGATTACGTTTGTCACCAGCAAAGCGGTTGGTGTCATTACGGGCGGATCCGCCAAGGTGCAAATCGCATGACGATCGCCAACCTCGGCGCACTGACAGTCGGCGCGGCCGTGCCCGGGTGCGAGCTCGCGGTCACCGCGGGCATCGCAGGCATTACGGGTGCGTTGCCGGATATCCAAGCGCGGATCGCGGCGCTCGCGGCGTTTACACCCGTTGAGGTGAATTTTGCGGCCGACCTCGCGGTCGCCCAAGCAACCGTCGCGGGTATCCAACTCGCGATTACATCGGGCATACCGCAACCCACAATCGCAGCTCAAATCGCAATCGTGTCGGCGCAGCTCGCCGAGCTCCAAGCGCAAGCGGTCGCGGTTGAGCTCCAACTCGACGCGCTCGTCGCGCTCGTCGCACCGCTCGCGGTCGCGGGCTTGATTGGATATGCGTACGACGGCGATGCGACCTCGGCGGGCGGCGAGATAGGCGCGGCGATTGTTGGTGACTACCCGAGCGGGCACGTCGACGCGTTGGTGCTCGTTACATCGATCTCGGGTGCGTGGTCGGCGCTCGGTCAAATCGTAAAGGTTACGCCATGAGTCTAACACTTGACCTTATAGCGGCCGAGATCGCGTTGGTGCCCGTGGCCGACCGTGCCGCGCCGCTCGCACTCGGGTACGGCGTCGACTTGGCATGCGTAATGGATGTAACGCCCGACCTCGCCGAGGTCGACCCGCTTAGTGTCACGGCCGTTGGGCAAGCCATTATGCGTCGACTCATTACGCCGCGCGGCGGTGTGCTCGACGACCAAAACTACGGATTCGACTTACGCGCGTATTGCTCGCGTGGTGCGACGTTGGATGAGTTGCGCGGGCTCGCCGCCTCGGTGCGGGGCGAGGCTATGAAGGATTCGCGGGTTGCCGACGCGTCGTGCTCGGTCACTTATACCAACGGTCAATTGACCGTAAATCTGACACTCACCTTACAGTCGAGCGACGGGCCGTTTGCGCTCGTATTTTTCGTGACCGCCGACGGTATCGCGCTGGTCGAAAGCATCGATAAAAATGGCTAGCCTCACCATTCAAGACCTAACGACGCCGGTCACCCGTCAAGAGGTGCAAGCGTCGATTTACAATATCCTCGCGTCGGTCGGCGTCGACACAACCGCATGGTCGTCGGGCTCGGTCGTACGTACGATGATCGTTGGCGTGTCGGTCGTGCTCGCCGCGTTTTCGCAGCTGATGGCGTTGATCGCTCGCTCGGGATTCCTGGCTATGTCGGCCGGTGCGTGGCTTACGATCGTCGCGAAACAAGTATACAACGTCGACCGCATACCCGCGTCATTTGCATCGGGTACGCTGCTAGTGTCCAATTCATCGGGCGCGGTGTACGCGCTTGATCCCGACGACTTGGTCATTGCCAATGTCAACACGGGCGCGACGTTTCGCAACACCGCCGCAATCGTAATCAACCCGGGCGCAATCAACTATGAGATTGCACTTGCGGCCGTCGAGGCCGGATCCGATTCGACGTCTAACCCGGGCACGCTCACCCAAGTCGTAACCGCGGGCTTGACCGGTGTCACGGTCACCAACCCGAGCTCGCTGGTCGGGCTCGACGCCGAGGGCGATGCGGCGTTACGTGCTCGGTGTAGTGAGACCTTGGGCGCGCTAAGCCCTATGGGTCCATGGGATGCGTACACGGCCGCGCTGCATAACGCGGTACGCGCCGACGGTAGCTCGCTCGGGATTACCCGCATACGTTTGCAAGCCGATGGCTACGGGCGGGTTTTCATTTATGCCGCGACCGCATCGGGCGAGGTACCGCCGACCGACTTGGTAATCGCCGACGACGCGGTGCAACGCTATGCGGCGCCGCAAGCCATCACTGCGATCGTCGATACCGCAACCGCGGTAATTATACCCGTCACGTATTCGGTATGGATGTACAACACGTCGGGCCTAACACCCACGCAAATCGAGTCGGCTATCGGTAGCGCGTTGAGCGCGTTTATGGCCGCGCAACCAATCGGCGGCAATATCATCGGCTCGGATCCGGGTAAGGTGTTTGTCGACGGCATACGCACTGCGATCGGTGCGGCGCTCACCCAAATCTTTCACGTCGTCGTCACCGCGCCCGCGCTCGACGTCGAGCCCGGGTTGACGGGTGTACCCATGCTCGGCCTCGTCACCGCGACGGCGATCAACCAAGTGCCGCCGCCCGAGGGGTACGTTGTGTCATGACCGAGATCATAACGTTTCGCGACACACTCAAACGGATTACGCCGCCTTGGCTTCAACTCGGTACGGCATGGCGAATCCTGTATGCGCTCGCGGTGCAAATCGACGCGGCGGGCGACGCGGTCAACGCGGGCGTCAAGCTACGCTTTCCAAATGTGTATACCGCCGAGTCGCTACCCAACATTGGTCGCGAGCGACGGATCCGACGCGGGCTCACCGAGTCGGACGAAAACTATGCGGCGCGGTTGCGGCGCTGGTTTGAGGATCATAGGCGCCGCGGCGGGCCCTATGCGCTGTTAGAACAATTGTACGCGCACTATGCGCCTAACAACTTCCGTATCGACTTTTGGTATGTATCGGGTCGTCGGTTTGTAATGATGCCCGACGGCACGATTACGACCGACGTACCGTCTATGCCCGACAATGACTATTGGTCGCGTTGGGCGCTGATTTATTTTACCGACGATTACGACATATCAGACGCCGTCGATCTCGCGATTATCCCGCGCGAATGGATTGCGGCGCACTGTTTAGGGTTGTTGATTGTGTTGCCAACGGGCGGCCGACTTTGGGATTACCCGCCCGATCGCCCTTGGAATTCTACTGATACTTGGAACTCGGCCGGATCGGCCGCGGTCATTCCCATAGTGAGTGCATAACAACCATGGCACATGTAATTACAGAAGTTGCAACGTTCACGCCGACGATTACCGTGCCCGACGGCGTCGACACTATGGTTGACGCGGCCGAGGTTGTGACCGCGATAGCTCAAGGGTTGGCCAATCGATCCCGCGCACTCAAGGCGGTGACCGACGTCGCGGCACGTACCAACATCGCCAACAACTTTACCGCGCTCCAAGTGTTTAGCGCGGGATTGACCGTAAGCGCGGGCGCATTCCAATCGCTGGCCGCGACCGTCACCACGCTAAACGCAAGCGGCGCGGTTGCGTTTGCCAATACGCTCGCGGTCACGGGTGTGACGACCGTTGGCGCATTGCACGTACTCGGTACGAGCCAACTTGATAACAACCTAAACATAACCGGATCGCTGGCCGCGACCGCGCAAGTACAAGGTGCAACGGTTGTGTCGACGGGCACGGTCACCGCGGCGACGACCATTACGGCGACCGCGGGCAACTTGCGGTTGCAAAACAACACGCGGATCGTCGAGTACATAAGCCCGTCGTTTGTCGAGCGCGTGGTGCCAATCGCCGAGGGCATATCGCGCGATGCGGCTAACACCGAGCTCGACGCCGACTATTGGGAGCAAACGGGCGGCGGCGTTGGGTTGATCGATTTTCCGATCCGCACGCCCGACGGCGCGGTGCTGAGTCAAGCCCGTATGATCTCGTTTGCGCCCGCGTCGGCCAACCAATTGTCATTGTTTGGTCGGTCGATCGATTGGAATACCACGCCGCAAACGCCGCCGTCGTTTGGCTCCAACATCGTAACGACAGTGAGCACGACGCACGCGACCGACGCCGTGATCACTACGGTTACGATTCCATCGGTGCCCGTAGACAACCTAACGGAAGAGTTCAAGTTGACTGTTTTGTTAGGCGCGACCGGAAACCGACTGTATGCACTGCGTCTGATTTACGCCGATCCCGGGCTCACCAACCGATAACGCCGAGGCCAATTTACTATGTCATTTCTCGACCCATTAGTTAGTGGTGTCGCCCGCGCGTTGCGTACGCTCACGGTTGACATTGACGTGTCGGCATTTCCGGCCGGATCGACCGGATACGTGTTGACCCAAGTGTCACCAACGGCCGCGCGGTTTTTGGAGTCGACCATGGGCGCATCGCTCACCGACTCGGCGCCGCCCGCGGTTGCGCTCGGCGGCGTGTCGGCGGTTGGCTCGTCGGGCTTGGCGGCGCACGGCGACCATACGCACGGGCTCGCCGTCGGTACGCCGATCGATTTGGTGCTCGGTATGATCGCCAACCCGGGCGCGGCCGCGTCGGTTGCACGATCCGACCACGCGCACGGCATGCCGTCGATTGGGCCGGGATCGGGCGACCTCGCGGCGGGTGACGATCCGCGATTTGATACGCCATGGATTCAAGTGTCGGCGTTTGCGCCCGACGGCGCGTTGACGACGGGCAATTTTGAGGCGGCTCTAAACCTCGCGGTTGCGTACGCGGGCACGTTGGAGCGCGGCGGCGGCGTGGTCGTGCCGCGTGGCATTTGGCCGATGGCCGCGACCTTGGAGTTGCCCGCACTCGGTTCGGGTAAAGAGTTTCGACTGGTCGGCTCGGGCAAGTTTGCGACCGTGTTGCAATGGGATGCGGCGCACACGGGCGCGTGTATCGAGATCACAGTGGCCGACGTCGACACGTTTTTTATTGGCGGCGGCATCGCCGACTTGACTGTCCAACAAGAGCTCGGTGGCGCGGCGACCGGCTTGTTAGTCCGCCAAATGTTGTTGTCAAAAGTCAGTGATTGCAGTTTCGAGGGCATGACGGGCGCGGGCGGCTATGCCGTGTACATGGAGGGATCCGAGGCCGGATACTCCAATATTCAAAACACCATATTTGAGCGGTGTCACTTTGCGTCGTGTGAGATCGGCACGCGTATCCGAGACTTTACGCAAGGGTTATTTGCGTTTTGTCAGTGGAACAATTGTCGCGAGCATTCGATCGAATTGGGCGGCGGATACAACCAATTCGAGATCCATTGCGCGATGTTTCAGGGCGGCGGGACATTGATCCCATACGCGCCAACGCCGGCGTGCATCATAACCGAGTCGCCCAACCCGGGCGGCAACATTATGTCGATTACGGGCCAATCGTATACCGAGGCAGTAACTACTAGTTTGCTCAAGCAAACCACGCCGACGATTACCGCCGACTCGTTTTATATCCAGGGTATGCAATTCAATGGTCAAACCGAATTCGGGTATGACGTCGAAGAATGCAGGCTAACACTGGTCAATCAACGCGGCTCGCTTGAAGCCGACGCACCGCGAATCAAGGCGCGCGGCGCGACTAACATTACTTGGTTCGAAGGTCCCGATCCTGATGAGCGGCCGGATTTATACGACCTCGACGAGTGGTCTAAGTCGGTATTGCTTGTCACGTACTCGGGCGGCATGTACCGAGGTCAAGCCGCCAACGCGCTATCGATTACCGAATTACTGCGGCCCGAGTCGGCCGAAATTTGGGATTTTGATATAGCGACCTCGCGTGATGTAATCGCGGGCGAGCTCGATTCGATCAAGGGCTTGGTCAACGGGTCGGTCGCTAGCGCATTCAATGCGGGCACGCGGCCGCGCTTCAACCCGAGCGATCCAAACTTTGGCGGCCGCGGATCGATTAGCTGCACGCTCGCGGGTATCGAAGGGTTGCAAGGTACGCTAGCCGAGCCGTTAGTCGCGGGTGATTACGGCGGCGTATTTGCGGTCATGCGCTCGACGGGCGCACCAACGGGCGGCGTACGTCGTGCGGTTGTGATGTTTTCGGGATCGTACGGTGCGCCGTCTCAAATGTTTTGGGTCGCTACGGGCGACTATGAGTCGGCCGACACGTTGATATCGGGCGGCGCCAAGGTCGACGCGCTCGGCAACTACAATACGAGCACGCTCGCGGGCCAAGTCGCGCACGCGATTTTATCGCAAGCGACTTTGTATGGCCCGTCGGTCGAGGTCGGCGACACCACGCTTTATACCGACTCGGCGGTGCATCCCGAGAACTACGGCGCGGATACTGCCAACCCGCTAACCGCGAATTTGTCGACGTTTTTGATTCCGGCGTGCGACGGCGCAACGGTTTCATCTAACGTCGACATTGCATACGTCGCATTTTTGAAGCGACGATTGTCGCCCGGCAAAATCCGACAGTTGTTTGACTTGGCTAATCAGTTGTATGGCACGGCGTACAACGCAGGTACGCCGGGCGATCCGGTTGCGATCGAATTCACACCGAGCGCGCACGCGACGTCGCACCAAAACGGCGGCGCCGACGAGGTCGCGACCGCAACGCCGGCCGCAAACGCGATCCCTAAAGCGGGCGCGGCGGGCACGCTTGCGCCCGGTTGGATTCCATATCCGTCGCTACAAGTAATATTCGACACGCCGGGCACGAGTGCGTACGTAATCCCAACCGGCTACAAAGCAGTCGGCGCATTGATCGCCGGCGGCGCGGGCGGCGGCGGATCGGGTGCGGGCGGCGCGGGCGGCGCTTCGGGCGGTACCGATGGGAGTAGCGGCGGCGGCGGCGGCGGCGCGGGCGGTTCATGTCCACTGGTACATGTTCCGCTTAACAGTTTGGCGGCGGGCACGTCGCTCGACATAACAGTTGGCGCGGCCGGCGTCGGCAACGCGTCACCCGGCACGGGAGGCGGGCCCGGCGTCATAGGGACAAGTGGCGCCGCAGGTAGCGCGGGCGGCGCAAGTTCGATCGCAATCACGGCGGGCGCTATGCAGGTCTCAGTGGTCGGCGGCGGCGGCGGAACGGGCGGATCTATTATTTCCACCTCTACGGGCGGTAGTGCTGGGTCAGGTGGTACCCGCGGCGCTGGTACATCGGGCACTGCATATACAGACGGCGGCCGATCTGGTAACGGCGGCTCGGGCGGCAACGGCGGATCTGTGCCGGGCTCGGGCGCTTCATCCGTGTTAGCTAGCGCGCAGTTCGGCGTCGCGATCGCAACGTACGCAACGGTCGGCGTAAACGGCTCGCCTGGCACCGCAGACGCAACGCGTAAGGGCGGCGGCGCGGGCGCTGCGGGCGGCACAAGCGCGCCCGGTTGGGGTATCGCAATCGGATCGCACGCTATACCCGGACTAACAGGGGCGGGATCTGGCGCTGCGGTCAACGGCGTCAACGGTGCCAACGGTAACAACGCTGGCAACGGCGGCACGGGTAACAACGGGACCACGGGCACGGGCACGGGCGCGGCCGGGCGCGGCGGTGCAGGTGGAGGATCGGGCTCGGGCGGCGGCGTAGGCAGCGCAACGGGCGGCACGGGCGGCAACGGTGCGGCTGGCATGGACGGCTCGCCCGGCATCGTGGTGTTAGAGCTCGTACGCACCTAACAGTCAGATTCGGCGGCGGCGGCATGTGTGCGGTGATACACTGACACATGCCGCCATTCCCTCGACCTGTTACGCCTCGGCGCGTCGAGAATATCGAAAGCGCAATCGAACACATATTTAGATGGTGCGCGCGGTTGGAGCGTCAGCTCAATTGGATCGCCGCCGTCTTACTAGTGGGGCTTTTGAGCGTGGTCGCTTTGGTATCTATTGGGTTGTTTATTATGGTGTATGGAGGTTGGAATCAATGACGGCCGCGCCCGTAGTCCTAGTACCACCCAAGTACACGACCCGTATACGTTGGGCCGATCCGGTCAATTACTCGCGTATGCGTCGCAACCCTACGCTAATCGTGTTGCACTCGACCGAGGGCGGCGAGGGCGATGGCGCGACCGACGACAACGTCGCGGCCGGCATTGCCAAACCCAAGCCCGCGGGTAAGCGAACCTCGTTTCACGCGGTCGTCGACGGCGACTCGGTCACGCTATGCGTGCCGTATATGTTGACCGCTTGGCATGCTGGACACACGGCTAACTTGATAGGCATCGGCGTCGAGATTTGCGGCCGCGCGTCGCAAACTCGCGACCAGTGGCTCGACGACGTGTCGGCTCGCACGCTCGGGATCGCGGCGCGGTTGGTCGCCGAGTTGTGCGTCGAGTTTAGGATCCCGACGACGTACCTCGACGCGGTCGCCTTGAACGCGGGCGTACCGCGCGGGATTACGATGCACCGCGATGTGTCGGCGGCTTGGCGCGAATCGACTCATACGGATCCGGGCCCGGGTTTCCCTATTGCGGAATTTATTACGGCTGTTAGATCGGTCTAATGACCACGCCCGCGACCACCCATGACATGGAACCGATACTTGCCCAAATCCTAACGTACCTCGGTACTCGGCCCGAGGGCGCTACGGGTTACGACGTAGTCGACGCGCTCGACGTCGACCCAGATTTTATTTGGCTCGCGTTGGGTTGGTTACGCGCCGACCATAAAATCGCCATAACCCGAGACCATTACGACTTGCGTCAAACGCGTTTTGCGCTGGTCGGCGCCGCGTAAGTCGCTTGGGTGGGGCCCGGTTGGTCGGCGGCATGCGTCACGCGCTTGCAACGCACGACCGTTGCAGCATGCGCTCGGCGCCGAGCCCGACCAACCGGGTTACCTAAGTTAGTCTCACCAACGCACGTGTTCAAGTTTTGGGTCGCCGTTGGGTCGTCGGCGACCGCGCATGACGTCGCGATGCCAACCGTCGGGCGGGTCGCCGTTCCCATCCCACGCATGGGCGCTCGCAATCGCCAATCGCGGATCCTCGTAACACCAACCGCCGTCGTATGTAGGGAAGTCGTTAGGGCCAATGCACACGCGTGCCTTGCCAAACGTCATGGCCCACACCGAGATCGCGCGGCCATCCTCGTCGCCGAGGTCGCGGTAGTACAAAGCGCCCTCGGATAGCTCGGCGGTCGTACTCACGGCTGCACCAACCGCGCTAGTTGCTCGGCGACGAGCTTGCATTGACCAATCGCATACACCTTGGTGCGGTACCGCGTGCCGCGAAACAGCGAGCCGACGTCGCGACCTAGCACGCTCAACATAGCGACCATACCCGGCAACATATCGACCGCACCGTGACCGCAATCAAACCCAAACCACCATACGTCGTCGGGCTCGCCCGGTTGCGGCACGTGGCAAATGTGACCCGAGCACGCGGCCGAGTACGTCATACCTCGGTGCACTAGGATCGATTGAACCTCGGGCGACTCGTAATGAAATCCGTAATACGGGTGACCATGCGCGACCGCGACGTACCCGCACCAATTGCCGTGCTCGTCGTGTCGACGCACGAAACACGGGTATCCGAGGTGCACCCAATCCTCGCGGTCGGCGCCCTCGTCGTGCCATGGCCCGGGCGGCCAAGACGACTTATCTACGTGGTGTATTTCAGGGGTTAGCATGACGCGCTTATAACCCGCCGATCGCGTCAAACGCCGCGCGCAACGCATCGCGCTCGATTCGCAGCACGCGGTTTTCACGTTGGAGTTGCTCGACCGACGTGCCCGCGAGCTCGACTCGACCGACCCGCGCGGCCACGTCGACGGGTTTGGGTTTGGGCTTGGGCCCGGGTTTGCCTTTGGGTTTGGCCACGATCGATCGCACTTCTTTCGCTAGGGGTTTGGGTTTGGTTTTGGCGCTGGGCTTGGCGCCCGTCCATGTGCCGCGGCTCGCACGCTTGAGCTCGCCGCGCTCGGGCTCGTTACCTTGGGCGCGTCGGGCTCGTACCCAGCGCTCGACCGACGAGTCACTGAGTTTCAGCTCTTTGGCAACGGTCGCCGCCGAGTACCCGTCGTAATACATGTTTAGCGCCGCGGTACGTTTCGTGTCGTCAAGTGACATACGTATTCCCTCCAATCACTACGCCGCCGACGTGTAACGCGTAAGTCATTTCATCGGCAACGTACGTGTTATCGCACATTGACCCGCGCACCACGCAAGCGCTAAATAGTGCGATGGCTAAATATAGCCAATGCAGGAGTAACAAAAGCAATGGGTAGACCGGCCTCGGGATTACTGGCGACCGATCGAAACGGCATGGCAATCGCGCGGATAACGCTCAAGTCGGGCGTGCCGCGGGTGTCAATCCGTTTGCACCGACCGATTGACGACGCGGGCGTTTGCGACCGCCTCGCTCACCACGTCATTACGCATGCCCGCGAGTTGTTTCAAGGCGGCCAGTTGAGCCGCACCGAGGTACGCGACGCGCTCGACGGGGCGACGCTCAAGGCGGGCGAGTGCCGCACCGTCGACCAGCTCGACCGTTATTGGGAGCTCGTCGTGTCGCGCCAATTGGTCGTCAAGGCGGCGCGTCGCGATCGGCCGCATACGTACGCCGAGGTCGCCGAACAATGGCTATCGGGCGAGATCGCCCGCAAACACAAAGGTATTGAAATGCGATCGTCGCACGGCGTCGACCAAGCGCGCGGCAAACTGACGACGTACGTGTTTCCGTTGATCGGTCACATACCCATCGACCAAGTCACCGCGGCGCACCTCGGCGAGGTGTACGACGGCGCGTGCAAACATATGCGTGCGACGACGGCGGTCAACTTGTGGGACATTGCGCGGCGCGTGGTGTCACTGGCCGCCGAGCCGTTGAAATTGATTGAGCGCTCACCCATCACCAAACATGACCGACCCGAGGCGGTCGGCCGCGCACATGCCGCGCTCGAACCGCAAGACGACCTCGACCTCATGCGGTGCACGGCCGTGTCGCCGCACGACCGCATGTGGTTTGGTTTCCTCGCACGTGAGGGGACGCGGGTAAACGAGCTCGCCGCGCTCAAATGGTCGGCATTGTCGCCGACGTCCAACATCCTCACCGTGTATATGTTCAAAACCAAGCAATACACCAAGTGGATGCTGTCGGCCGAAACCGCCGACGCGTTGCGCGCGTATCGGGTCGCGTGCGGCAACCCGCCCAATGACGCGCCCATGTTCCGACCCACGCACGGCATGAAGGTACAAGCGCGATGGTACCGCACATGTCTCAAACTCGCGGGCGTGTGCGAGCGTCGGCCCGAGTTGTGGGTGCACGACGACGACAATGGCCAAGTGCGGGCGCACGACTTACGCGCGCTTATGGTGACCATTGCGCTGGCCGCGGGTAAGCCCGACTCGCACATACGCCAACGAACGGGTCACAAGTCGGAGCGAATGATCCGAGTGTACAACCGCGACGCCGACCTGTACCGCGAGGCCGGGTTTACCTCACTCACGCCGCTTATGGAGGCAATACCCGAGCTCGCGGCCGGCGTCGCCATGCCACCCGACGCGCCGCGCAAGACCGGCCGACCTCGGAAACACCCGCCCAAAGCCACCCGTGCCGCCCGCACGGTAAAGCCAAGTAAAGCCGCCAAGTATTTAGCCATCGGAGCAAACATCATAAATATGGGCAAATCTGAACAGGTGTTACAATAGCGCCACTATTTGTATGTAGTGCGTATCGTATCGAAACCGTTGAATTATTTGGTCACATGCCCGCGCACTATTTTTCGTAAGCCTACGTAGCCAAGCGTAAAGCCATCGCCGCGGCTAAACCCGCCCGCAACACCAACGCCGTGTTGCGGGCGGTGTTGTTTCGTGCGCAGAATGCTAGACGTGGTCGCGATCATGCGGCCGCCCATGCAACACGAAAGGCTACCGCTTGTCCAGTTCTATACCAATCGCCTCGACGACCATGGCAGTCACCGCCCGAGCCCGCGTCGCCGCTCTCATGGCCGATCCTATGGTCGCTTGGATGTCAATCGTAGCGCCCGACGGCGTCATGCTGGCCGCGCTCGCGTGGGGCAACATCCTAGTCGCCCTCGACGACGATGAGGGCGGCGTATGAGCCCGCGGTCGGAATCGATCCGCAAGTTGCTCGCCGCGGGTTGGAGCACGACCGCGATCCGAGCCGAACTCGGTTGCTCGCACCAAGCCATCCAATCGGCACGCAAACACCCGACGCGCACGACGCGCGGCGTGTCACTGCGCGTCGAGGTGCGTCGCCTCGCCGCGCGCGTCGCCTCGCTCGAAGCAACGATCGCGGCCGCGGCGTCCAAGCGCGACTCGGTGCGCCCATGAGTGACCTCGGAATCATCATTGCCGGGATTGCGATCGCGGTTGGGTTGCGGTCGCTCGGTACGGGTATCGCGCTCGGGTGCGAATCGCTGGCCTCGGCGATCAAGGTCGCGTCAATCGGCGGCGCGACCATACATGCGACCGTGCGGGAGCGTCGACCGTGACCCGCGTCGTCGTCGCGGCGCTGGTCGGTGCGGTACTCGGTGCGGCCGCCGTACTCGCACTCGGCCCGGCGTCGCGTGCGGTCGCCAACGCGGGCGGTGTGACCGAGCGTCAGGGCGAGCGCATCGCCAACGCGTTGGAGGTCATTGCGCGCGGGTGTCGGCGGTGACCCCCGACGATCGATTGGTTGCACTCGTAACCGTCATGGTCACCGAACACTTCGGCGATCCCGACGGTGAGTACGACCTCGACGCGCTCGACCGTCATATGTGGAAGTTGCTTGACGCGCTCGCGGCGTGCGGCGTCGTGGTCACGGTTCCACCCGATTGGAAGCGGTCAACCTAGTTGGGTGGGCGTGTGGGTACGGGATCGGCGTCGCCGTCGCATGGTCGGCGCTTCCGACAAACTCCATACCCACACACTTAAAGCCGCACGGCCTACACCTAGGCAAGGACGCTCAAGGTGTAGGCCGCTCTCTGAGGAGAAAAGAAACGAATCCCGTAGCACGCACCCTAACGCTCGCGTGCGCCCGCTTCAACTAAAGCGCGGTCGTATTCGTCCATGGGTGCTCGGTGTGGTTGGATTTGCGCCGCCTCCAACGCCGCGAGCAAAGGCGCGGCCGCGATCGCGGTGCACCGCGGGCCCAAGCGCAACACTTGGATACCGTGCGCGTTGGCGAGTTTCAGTACGCGTTGCCATGCCAACCCCGTCGTCGCCATGCAATTGCGCGCAGTGAGCATGACGACCGCGCCGTACGCGGTCATGGCTAGAGTACATCCTCGGGCCGGGCGTCGGTCGTCACCTCGACCTCGACCAGCGCATCGGTAATGCCGTCGTCGACCTTGGGCGGCTCGGCGTGCGCGTGTTGGTAGGCGACGTATTCGACCTTGGAGGTTGCTTCCAACACGTCGCCGCCGCGCGTGACCGTGAGTTGGATCGACACTTTGCCGGGCAAGTATCGCAAGTCGTCGACCAGCGAGCCGAGCCGATCGACCGTGTCGGATATGACCGCCTTAGCGGCGTCCATTTGGGAGTAATCGAGCAATGCATACGTACGTGTTGGCGTGGTCATAGGGCTATCGTTTCCTTTCACGTGACTCGTAAATATAAATGCCGATGCTTATGCCAGAGAAAACCAATCCAATCGCGGGCACCAACACCCAGGGCGTTAGTATCCGCACCTCGACGCAAACCAAAACAGTCAGAATGTTGAGCGCCGTAACAGCCATCAAACAACCGATATGGATTGCGCGTGTCATCATATCGACGCCTCGACCTCGTCGAGCGTGCCGCCCAACCGCTCGACGAGCGACGTTTGACGCCGTGCCGCGTCGGTTTTGAGTGCTCGGGCGAGCCCGCGCTCGTCGCCGATTAGCGTTACGTGTTGCTTGGCGCGCGTGATTGCTGTGTACAATATCGAGCGGCTAAGCATGTGCGTGTTGGTCGAGTGACATACGACTATCACGCGCGGAAATTCCGAGCCTTGGGTTTTGTGTACCGTGAGCGCGTACGCGGGTTGGAGCGCGTACGAGTCGTCGCCCTCGTATGTGATGACGCGCTTTAGCTCGTCAAACGACACGACCACCTTGCGATCGCGCGTGTCGATATCCTCGACGAGTCCGATCTCACCGTTCATTACGTCGAGGTCGTAATTATTACGTGTCTGGATTACACGCGCGCCGCGACGTATCGCTAGCTTGCCGTCGCCCCGTGGCAAGGTCGGCATACCGACGTACATCGGCTCGCGGTTGAGTAACCCGTCGAGCGCTAGGTTGAGCGCGTCGCACCCGGCCGCGCCCGCGTATTGCGGTGCGAGCACGACGCATGCAGTTGGGTCGGGTGCGAGTGCGACCGCCGCGCGCACTGCGCTCGGGATTGCGGCCGCGTCGTCGACCGTTACCCACCTAAACCCGCTCGACGTTTCGAGCTCCAATGGCCCGCCCGTCAACACCTCGGGCGCATTGCGAATGACCCAAGATCCCTCGGCCGCGCGATGGTTGGTGCGTAGCCGAGCGACGGGCACAACGCCCGCGTCGATTAGGTCGCCAAACATGCGGCCGATGCCAACGGGCGGTAGCTGGTCGGCGTCGCCGATCAACACCAACCGCGAGCGCCGCGTGCCATCGAGCAACGCAAGCGCGATCTCATAGTCAATCATGGACGCCTCGTCGACGTACACGCACTCGGCGTCGAGCGGGTTGGCCGCGTCGTACGTCCAACCGCGACGAGTCCAACCTAACAACCGATGAATGGTCGAGGCGTCGCGGCCGGTGGCTTGCGCCATGCGCCGCGCCGCTTTACCCGTCGGCGCCGCGAGTCGTATCGCGCGGCGGTCGAGCCCGTCGGCGTCGAGGCGAGCGAGCGCCGCGCCGAGCGTGGTTGTTTTACCGGATCCGGGCGGGCCCGTTACGCACCCAAAGCGGGCGCGTACCATGACCTCGACGGCGGCGGCTTGCGATGGGTCGAGCGTGGTGGTCATTGTTCGGTCGCTCCTATCTCATCTAACCAATTTAGATAATCGTCCTCGGGATCCCATGGATACTCGATGCCATTGTTATATTCGCCAGACCGTTGACATTTGACCAACCATCGGGCGAGTTCAGGATCAAAACGAAACCACTCACCGTGAGCGCGCAAATGCTTCCATCGGTGATGAAACTTGAGCTCGTCGGAACATTTGTCAGATAGGCATGCAACTAAATTTAGTTGCACCGGGCTAAGCGATTGCAGGTCATGCAGTCGTCGCCCAAAGCTAACCGCCTTACCTATCTTTATCATGCCCGCGCCCTCGACCGCGTAAACACCCTTGGCGTCTGTAACTAGCCGCGCATGCGCTAGCCCAAACTCGGCCCAAACGTCGTCGAGCATATGATTATGGTTTCGCCCTCGCCGCGAGCTCGGCCGCCCACGCTCGACGTACTTGTTTGCTTATGCCTATGACGAGCCCGTCAATTGATTGCACGCCCGCTATACGTGCCCAAGCGACGATAAGCGTAACCGCGACCGTAAGCGGCACGTATATATCAACCTTGCCCGCGTATCGCTCGTCGTCGAGTACGGCGATCGCCGCGTGGTATGCGGTGTGCGCGCACTCGGCCGATAACTCGGGATTGATCGACATGGGCGCGGGCGCGGGCGCGGGCGCGGACCCGGGTTTGACGTCGGTCATAACACAACCACCTTTCGAAACCGTGCCACAACCGAGTCATCGACGACGTCGTCGTCGACAATCTCACCGTCGACGTCTACCCACCTAACCTCGGGATCGAAACTTTGGTGTGTGTCGTTTAGCTCGTCGTCGTCAGACAACAACACGGGCAACGTCGGATCTAACTCTTGGAGTTTGACAATCAACTCGCCGACGGTGAGCGGGCCGCCCGCGACGTCATAGTAATCGGGATGTACGGTCATGCGCTCGCCCCTTCGATTCGGCGTAGCAACCGCTCAACCTTGGTCGCGAGCTCGGCCGCAAACGTGTTGGCGTCGGCCGAGTAAAGCAAACCCATTTGTAAGCCCATGACGATTACGTCGGCCGCCTCGGTCACGATTGCGTCGGCGCCGCCGCGGCCACGTTGGAAACGAGCGAGTGCAAGTAACAACTCGGCGCACTCTTCAACCACCATCCATAGTTGGTGTGTGATGTTGAAATGGTCGAGCGCGGATTGTGCGGCCGACACAGCCTTAGCAAGTGCGAGATTGAGCAAGCCAAACGGCGATGCCTCGGCGCTCACGGTTGCACCTCCCTTACCATGGGTTCGATCGTGTAATAGTCGCTTAGGATGCGTACGGTACGCTTTACCGAACCATCATCATTTGAGTGTATGCATAACTCGACCTTGGCATAACCATACGATCGGCCTTGCATGGTGTTGTATATTTGCGCGGCGCTTTCCTCGGCCGCCGCGATGAATTGATCTCGTGTCATCGGTCTAACATTTCCTTTCCTACCACTCGTAAAATCAGTCGCGCGATACCGCCGACGATAGACGCGGCGCGTATACGGGTCATAGCGGCGACGTAAGGGTCGGGCTCACGGTCGGCATGGTCGAGTAGCGACGCCGCAAATCGCAGTCGGGCGCCGCACGTAAGCCGGTCTAGTTCCGACGACGCGTGCATATGCACCGCGTCTCGGGTGGTAATATTTGGCCGCACTCGCGACACCGCGGCGGCACGCAGTCGAGGTACCGAAACTCGACGCGTTGGGTTGGGAGTCCCGCGTTCATGCCCGCGCGCATGCCGCCCGAGATCCCGCGGTCGCAATACACGACGCGTACGGGACATTTGAGACCCCACGCAAAGCCGGCTTGCAACCCGCGCGCCCGCTCGGCCATGTCTGAGTCGTCGAGCACGCCCGACGACGCATACAACACATGCGAGGCCAAGGGCGCCTCGCCTCGGTACAACGAATCTCGCATACACCGCACCGTGTATCGAGCGTTGCGCCAACGTTGGTAGGCGGCCGCGAGCCATCTAAAGCCGGGCGGTACCCATGCGGGCGCGTACCCGGCGTACGGCGATTCGAGTATGACCAGTCTAGGCATAGACTGTGTGAATGGAATCGTCACCGCGGCACCACCCGCTCGGCGAGCCCGCGATACACGGCCGACTCCAACGTTTCGAGTCGGCGCGAATAAATACGGGCGCCGCGCTTGACGATTACACCGCGCGCGACCGCGGTACGGATACCGACCATGACCGCGTCGCGACCCGCGCCGAGTACGCGCTCGACCTCGGCTTGAAACACCCGCGGCCGCATGGATACGTGCCCGTCGTTTGAGTGCTCGTCGAGTACGTACTCGATACCCGCCGCGATGCGTTGCGGCGCGTCGCGTGCAATGCCGGATTTGCGAGCGACCGCGTCGGCACGCGACCAGCCAAACCCGTGTACCTTCCTAAATAGCTCGTACGGGTCGGCGCGGATCCGCTCGACCGCGTGCTCGGCCGTCAACCACTCGGTCAAACACCGACCGATTTGCGCCGACGTCAAGCCCCACCCGCGCAACGTAATTTGGTGCTCGCGGTCGGCCCGAGCCGCACGGTATGCCGCTTGGATCTCGAGCGCCCGAGCCGACGATATGCCCTCGACCAACGCTAGCTTGCCGGGCGCCGACTCGATGGCCACCCAAAGCGCGTCGACGCCGCCAAAGTGTTCGACGAGCCGCCGCGCACGGATCTCGCCGATGTTGGGCATGGTCGCGACCAACCACGCGATCGCACCGTCGATCGACACGGGCGGCGCAATCGTCGCCGACTCGACCTTGAGTTGCTCGCCCCATTTGGGATCGCGTCGGAGGCGGCCAGTTGCTTCGATGGCATCGCCCTCGCGGGCGCCGACGACTACGCCCACGATTGACGTAGTCGAGCCGTCGGCGCCGCGTACCACTCCAACGCCCCAACCCGAGTCGCCGTGTTGTCGCCATGAGGCGAGCTCACCGCGTATGGTCGTCGCGGTCGCGGCCGCGGGCGTCATGTTGCAAAATCCGCGGTGTCAAACGACGTATCCTCGTCGTCGACCTCATGGGTGATTACTTGGCGCAACACCTTTACGGTTTCCAAGCATGGCTCGACGAGCTCGGGCGGGTTGAGTTTGGGCTCGGCGACCGATTGGCCGAGTTTGTTGATTACGCTGGTCATGCGCAGCGTGATCACGGGCACGGCAAAGTTGCCCGATTTATCCATAACCAACCGCATATTGACCGTGTGCCAACAAAGCGGCTTGTTGACCTTGCGCCCGTTAGACAGTTCGCGCTTGTTAGTATGATATTTGTTGACGTGTTGGACGATAGCGGGCTCGCTCGTTTTCTTGAATCCCATTACGAACGGCTCGTTAGTCGCGAGGTCGAGCGCCAACACCGTGTAGCGATCGGAGCAATTGCGAAAGGCTTTATTTTTGGCGGTGCGTTGCCAATCGTAATCTTTGCAACCTCTGCAGCGTCGGGTTTCCTCGCCGCCGTCGCCGTGCCGCATGACGCCCGACTGACAATCGTTTGACACGCAAATCATATTGGTTTTCTTTTCGGCGTCGTCATATTCCGACCACGCACGCCAACCATGCACGTACAACAACACGGCCTCGATGGTTGGCACTTGGATTTGCGTTGCCGAGTTGTAAAACCAGTCTTTACGGAACGGCGTACCCGATTCGTCGAGGCCTTGTTTATTGAATACGTACCGAGGCAATTTGATTTTGTCGGTACCGATGGCTTGTGAATAGCCGTCGTTTACATCCGAGTCGCCGTATAGTGCCGCAAGCGCGCTATCATCTTGCGCGGCGGCCAATGCTGTCGATTCCGTCGTCATAGTCAGATCCTCCTAATCGTGCCAATACAGACGCATCCTTGCGCTGTGAGTCAGATTCTAAGCTTTGGTATCCATCCGTAAGACACACCCGAGCATGCGCACACCGCGTGCATTTCTCGCCCGGGCGGTCGAAGAAACGGCCGAGGCGCACCATGCTTACGACCGCGCGCACCCGCGAGTGCAACCGCGGCACGTCGTACTCGGTGACGCCGACGGGGCACCACGCGCCGCCGCGGTATTCGCCCTTGACGTATGAGTGTTCGGTCGGCTCGGCGTAGCCAAACCAAGCCAAATCCTCGACGCGACTTACTAGCTTTTTACCCGCGCGCAGATACGGCAAATAGTCGCCGAGGTGCACATGGTGAGCGTAAATCGGGTATTGGCCATAAGTCGGCACGTGCGCGACCGTGCCCGCCTCGACCGCGGTTGCGTGCGCGATAAGTCGACGCTCCAACGCGTCGCGCGACTCGCCCTCGTACGGGTGTTCGAAGTGCCCATGGGTGAGCGCGGCCGCGTATATGCCGCCCTCCCAACCATGGTCGAGCTCGATTTGATGCGGCTTTTGCGCCGATGTTTTCCAATCGCACATAGCGATTTGGCCCGGCCGCGCGATCGGCTCGTATATGCAGTCGACGTGCCCACTTAGCCAATACTCGCCGAGTTTGACTATAAAACCCTGTTCGAATGCCAATACTCGGCTAGCGCGTTTGGCTAGCGCATGCGAGGCGCAATACACTTGCTGTGCGCGGTCGTCGATTAGTCGGGTAAGAGGCGGGTCGTCGGCACGCCATCGGAGCGAGCCCGCGCGGTCGACGTACGACCGTATATAATCGGCCGCGTCGTCGCGGTTGACCAACCCGCATGCGATTGCTTCGTGAGTTGCATTACCGAGCACGGCTCGACCCGACGACGCCATAACATTCGCGTCGTCGACGGCCGGATCGTTGCGATCGTACCAAAACCGTTTCGGGCAACCGTAATCGCCCGTGATTGAGACCAAGTGCGACTTATGGATTGGGTCGAGCGCCGACCCGTACGCGCGATGATTCCATAACATTCGCGTCGTATAACGTTTTTGTTGCGTGCGACGCAAGTGAATTGCCGGCCGCACACACGAGCACACTCAAATTTGACTTGGGAGCGCGCAGCTATTGCGTGTCACGCGCGTGTAATGTCATGAACTCACCTCATGACGCCGCAACACTGGGCTGTTACATTACAGTTGTACCTATTGCCGGCCGACGCGGGCGAGCCCGAGGCGCGGTACACGTATTGTTATGCGGGCGTCGTTAGATACGAGACGCCGCGCGATATAGCGATCGGTTGCGCGCGGCACTTGCTCGGGCCCGACGCCTCGGCGGCCGAGGTCGTCAGGCTTGCGGTGCGCACGTGCGGCGCCTCGATTATGGCCGCGGTTACTTGCGGCCGCGAGGCGGCGGCGACGACGGTACGACCACGCCGCCGATCGTTCGGTCTAGGCGCTTACGCGCGCGTGGTTGCGGCTTACGTCGAGTCGGCGTCGGCGGCGCGGCGGTGACTATGTTGACGCCGGCCGCGACCGTTGAAACGGTCGCGTCGCCTTGAATCGCCTCTTGATAGGCTAACTCGATAGCTCGCCGACGATCGGTACCACGCGCCCGTTCGTTGACGTACGTGCGTACCCAACGCTCGACGTATACGCGGGTCACTTCTTGCAACCGCCCGTCTTTTGATTCGAGGTGCTCGCCAAGCGCCGCACGCACCTCGGGTGTCGCGCCGAGCGCGGCCAGCGTCGAGCGTATGCCGGCGTCGCCATATGCGGCGGCGGGCTCGGTAGGGCGCCTCGTATGGCCAAACAATAGCGAATCGGCCGTGCAATCCAGCACGCTACACGCGGTCACTAAATGCGGCGTCGATATGTCGTGTTGACCCGAGTCCCAACGTGCGACTTGCACGTAATGCACGCCCATAGCGTCGGCGAATACCGACGCGTAAAGCCTTGCGCAAGATACATAGCGCGTAACCGACGATTGAGCGTGGGCTCATCAAGCGGATTTGTAACGTCGACGTCGCCGTGTACTGCAGGCGGCTCAGATTTGGTCATAGTTGCAATGCGAATGTGAACATGTACCCGCGCGCGAGTCAATGGCGAAACGTTGACGTTATATAACAAACTTGTTATTGCGCGAAACCATGGATCTATATTCGTGGATTGAGCAATCGGGTTTCCCAATGGCGTCATGGGCGCGCCGGTGGAAAATCGAATATGCAACCCTAAGCAATATCGCGCGTCGTCGGTCACGTGCGTCGTACGATATCGGTAAAAAGATTGTTGCCGAAACGTTGGCGCTCGCGGGCGGTCGGCCCGAGCTCGTCGTATCGCTCGACGAGGTATGCGGCAAGCTACCCGAGCAAACGCCGGCGTACCCGGATCGCCGCTTCCGTCGCGACGGATCGGTTGCGGCCGCGGTCGTCGCCGCCGTGCCGCCGACCAGCGCCGCGGCACGCCGAGCCAAACGCGCCGAGCCCGCGGCCGCGCCCAAGCCCAAGGCGGCCGTCGCACCCGCGCCCGCGGCGCCCGCGACGCCCGCGACGCCCAAGCCCAAGCGTGCACCCAAGACGGTCGCGCCCGCGCCCGCCGCACCCGTCGAGCCCGCTCGTCGACGCGGTCGTCGCTCGGTCGATATCCCAGATGACTACCGCCCGCCCGTGCCCGCGGTCGCCGCCGCGACGACGACGCGCGGTCGAAAGGCGGTCGCCTAACCATGGCCCGAGCACCAAAAAAACCCGCCGCGCCGCGTGGTGAACGCGAGCAACGCGAGCTCGAATGCATCCTAACCGAGGCCGAGGTTATTGCGCGCGGCGACGATATGTCGGCCGCGGAAATCGAGATCGACGAGCATAAGAAAACCCGCCGCGGGATCACGGGCTCAATCAATGAGCTCGCCGAGAAGCGCAATAAACTCGCCCGCGTAATCGAGGCCGGCAAAGAAAAGCGGCTGGTCGAGTGCGAGTGGACGCCCGACTTTGGAGCGGGCCAAACCGTTTGCGCTCGACTCGACACGGGCGAGGTAATCGAAACTCGACCGCTCACCAACGCCGATCGCCAAACCGGCTTGGCGCTCGTACCCGACGACGACGAGGGCGACGACGCACCGCCGCCCGCCCCACAACCCGACGGCACAGTCGGGCCAACCACCCGCACGCCGCGCCGTGCCGCTGCGCCCAAGGAAACCGAACACACATACGAGTCTTAACGCATGGCCGACGACTCGACGGTTATCCCGATATCCGAAGCCAAGCGACGACGCGAAGCGGCGACATACACGCCGCCCGATATGCCGCTCGTACCCGCCTTATCCGAGGCGCACCGAGTACATTTAGCGTCAAGCGGGCTTACAGCCGCAACCGTCGAGTCGGCCCGGATTTATTCCGCAACCACTCGTAACGAATTGATAGCGTTACTGGGTCGCACCAATGTGCCGCGCGGCGGTGCGATCGTGTTTCCGTTTTACGAGCCCGGGGCGCCGACGCCGTACGGGTACCGAGTACGACCCGACGCGCCGCGCACCATCAAACCAGCCAAGCCGGGCGGGCGCGCACGCGTAATCAAATACGACCAACCGTCGGGCGATGCGGTCGGCGTCATGGTTTACTACGCACCCGCCGCGCTCGCTCGCGGGTCGTACGCCGACGCAACCTCGGTTGTGTACTTTACCGAGGGCGAAAAAAAAGCCTTGGTGCTCGACCAGTGCGGTTACACGTGCGTCGGGTTGACCGGCGTTTGGAATTGGGCGGACGCCGACGCGCGGCGCACCGATCGCACGGTTTGGCGACTGCACCCGCGCATTGCTCAACACGTGCCGATCGCTGGTCGCCGATGCGTAATCGTGTTTGATCAAGATGCACATACCAACGTCGAGGTCATGTCGGCCGCTCGGAAGTTTGCCGCGGTGTTGCTCGACGCGGGCGCGGCCGAGGTTGGGTTTACGACGCCGCCCGAGTGGTGCTCGACCAAGGGCATTGACGACTACTACGCCGAGCACGGCGCCGAGCGGTTGGCCGAGTGTCTCGCCGACGCCGTCGAGTTGTCGCCCGATGCGGCCGACGCACGCGACATACCGCTCGGGCGGATTGAAGCTTGCAAGGGCGCACCGATACCCGATGGGTTGGTGTTGCCGCGTATGTATGAAATCGGCGAGTCGGGTCGCGTCGTGCATCACACTGGCGAGCGTACCGCCGAGGTGAGCCCGCGACCGATGTTGGTGACCCAATACTACGCCGACCACGCGTCGGGCGAGCAAACCGCCGATGTGGTGTTTCGTGCGGCGACGGGTGCGTGGGTGACCGCGCGTGTGAGCCGTAAAGCACTCGCCGACCCGCGCGCCATGGTGAGCGAGTTGTCACCGCTCGGCGCACCCGTTACGTCAGTGTCGGCCAAAAACGCGGTGTCGTGGTTTGCCGCATATGAAACCGCCAACGGGTCGACGCTACGCGTACGTAAGTCGTCGGCGCACACGGGTTGGCTTGGTACGTCGGGTGTGTTCATGTCGCACGAATCCATTTGGCGTGACACGGATCCCGACGTCGTGCCGAGTGGTGAGCTAACGAGGTTTACACGCGTACTCGCACCGCGCGGCACGCTAGACGCGCATTTGGTCGGCTTGCGTCGCGCATGGGCGGCGAGTCCACTCATGCGGGTCGCGATATGCGCTGCGCTCGCGGCACCCATGCTCGCACCACTCGGCATGCGCGGGTTTGGTGTGCACTTGTGTGGTGACTCGTCGCGCGGCAAAACAACGATGTTGAGGGTCGCCGCGAGCGTGTACGGCGATCCCGACGATCCGGCTTGGGTCGCGTCATGGAATACGACCGCCAACGCGGCCGAGGCGCGCGCGGCGACGCTGTGTGATCTGCCCTTGTTTTTTGACGAGGTCGGCGCCGCCGATCCCGACTCGGTACAACGCCTAATTTATACGTTGGTCAACGGTGAGGGTCGGACGCGACTAACACGTGAGGCGGCGCTTAGACACACCGCGTCATGGCGCACGGTCGTCGTGTCGTCAGGTGAAATGCCCATGACGTCAGAATCGATGGCCACGGGCGCCCAAGCCCGCATCCTCGACCTCGCCGTCAACGGGTTTGGTACGCTCGACGGCGACTCAAACGCGATCGAATTGGTACGCACCGAATGCAGTGCCAACGCGGGCTCGCTCGGGTGCGATTGGCTCGCAATGCTGGTCGGTTTCGAGGCCGACGATTGGGCCGTGTTGCGTGACCGTCGACGCAACAAAAAAGGCTTATTTTTAGGTGCGGGACGCACGTCGGCCGTGCGCGGCCGCGTCGCCGAATACGCCGCACTACTCATGGTCGCCGAGTCACTCGCGGTCGAGCATTTTGGATTCGACCCAAGCGGCGTCGACGTCGCCGAAACACTCGCGACCGACGCGAGCGAAACGTTCACGGCGGGCGAGTCCATGGCGCGCGCGGTGACCGATTGGATAGCATCGAGGCCCGATAGTTTCCCGATCGCTCAAATCAACTCGCGAGGGTCAATTACTATCAAGGGCGGTGTGTATTCTAACGATCGATGCGGAATTAGAGTCCATGACTCTGACGACATATTGACCGAGGTTTTGATCATACCCACACGGCTAAAAGAGTTGTGTACCAAACACCATAAAAGCTACCGCGCCGTAGTGCGCGACTGGGTCGATCGCGGGTGGTCGCGCCCGGGTTTGAATGGTGCCGAGGCGCGCATGGAAGTGCGCCGATCGGTCGAAGGGCATGGTCAAGCGCGTTGGGTGTCGTGGTTGGGCGCTAGTCCAAGCGAAAACTGAGTTAGTCCAGTCTGAAACTTGATTGGACTAGCAGATTCGATCTGCAAGTCGTCGGAATGAAAGGGTTTCTAGGTTGCTAGTCCAGTTAGTCCAGTTAGCCAACCCAAAACAGGGGGTCACACATGTGCAGGTGCGTGCGTGCACACGTGCATGTGCATGCGTGCATGTGGCTCTAGTTTTGAACGGACTAACTGGACTAACTGGACTACTTATTATGTATCTATATGAAAAGACTAAATAAATAGGCAGTCCAAAAAGCGGCCGAGTTAGTCCAGTTAGTCCAAAACGCCAAAAACGCCCCACATGCGCACCCAATCGAGACGACGACCCGCACCGCCGACCGACCAACTCACCCTCGGCGAGGTACCTAGCGCGCCGCCTAAGCCCGCCGAGCCCGCCGAGGCCGTCGAGTGCGTGCCCGCCGCGCCCGCGCCGCCCAAGGCCGCTGAGGCGCCGCAACGGCCGATCTTGACTTGGGTCGACGAGGTCGGCGCCATGCCCGCGGGTTTGGTCATGGGCTTACCCCTAGCTGTAAGCCTACGTCTACAGCTACGCGGGACTAGCCTAGACGTATGGGCGTGCGCCGACCGCGAGCGTTACGCCGCACTGCGCCGCCGACGTGAGCCAGTGTTCACACCGAACGAATGGGCGGCGCTCGTATGCGCAGTCATGCACGACCGCGCAGGTGTGGGTATGGCGGATTGGGTGCGCCGCAAAACTACTGCACCACACTGGGAACTCACCCGCGACGTTGCGCTAGGCGACGTCACATTACACGCGCCCACACTGAGCAACCCGTCAGTACGTGTCGTATGCGATGCGTGGTTAGCCGAGTTGGTCGCGGTCGAGGTCGGCGTATGACGAGGTCGCCTAAACGGGTGAAAGTCAACACCGCATCCTACACCGCGCACCCTATCGTCGTACTAGCGGTCGACACGGCGTCGGTGAGTGGTTGGGCAATTCGTGTGCGTGGCAAGCTGGTCGCAAGCGGTCAAATCGACACCACGCGCCGAGGTGCGGCTGGTGTCGTACTCGGTCGCGCAATCGCGCACGCCGACGCCCAACAACTCAAGTTGTGGATTGTATTAGAGCGTGCGTGGGGCGGTACGACTAACACCCTAATCGGGTTGGGTATGGCCCGTGAGCGTTGGATGTCAGAGATCCGATGCGCGCGCTTGGTGTCGCTCGGTCGGGTGGTGTCGGTCATGCCGTCGCAATGGCGCTCGGGTCTATTCGGCTCGCGTTGGGTACGCGCACCACGCGACGAGGTGCGTGCGTACGAGCTGCAATACGCATCGGGCGAGACCAAGCGCGGCGACATTGGCGACGACGAGGCCGCGGCGATTTGTATATCGGCTTGGGCGGCACGTGCCGCGCGATTGAAAGGGTAAGGCGGTGACCAACACACTCAGCGAGCTAAAGTCGTTACGTCTAAGACTCCAAGGCGCAGCACGACGCGACACGCTCGTCGCGCTCGACGTCGCGATCGAATCAATCCAAGCGCTCGACCGTACACGCGCAATCAACCAAGTGTTTCGACTGCAACAACGCGAGCCGAGCGGCGTCATGTGCCCAGACTGCGCCCGCGAGGCGTCGGATTGGTTAGAGGCCGCCTTTAGAGGCGACGACCACCCGTGACGCTGGCCGAGGAAATCGCCGCATTCCAAGCGCGGTACGACCTCACGATCCCGGGCGTCGCATGCATGATTGGGATATCGCCCGCCGCCGTGCGACGCATCTTACGAGGCGGCCGCCCGCGCGGCGCAGTGTTTGATAAGTGTCTCGATTGGATAAAACGCTGGAAAGGGCATTATTAGACCCAATGAATGCAGAACAAATATTAGCCATTATGGAACTGGTCGGGCGGCGCATGTCAAACCCGCCCGAGGTTGTGATCGCGGTCGTCGAGATAGTCAGACGCGCGGTCACATTGTTGGAGCGCGTGCCGCCCGTAGTGTTTTTGGTCATTGCCGACGACGGTTCGGTTGTGGCCGCGTACCGCGATATTGAGATAGCCAAACAACGCGCACTGCGCGCGCCCGGATCACGGGTACGCAAGGTACGTATACAGCGTACAGACACGACGCCCGCGGTCGTCGTCGAGGGCGACGACGAGGCTAGCGAATGAATTGCGCGCGTATGTTATATAACACGCTTGACACCAACCCGGCCGCGGGCGATTTTGGCGGCCGTGTCAGTTGAGTTGGCAGGGGTGCGGATGATTCGACACACAGAGCGAGCGGTATGTATCCGCCTCGACGGCAACCGCGTTTGGATACCACGCGCACACATGGTCAAATACACCCGCGGCACGGGTATCGGCCGCGTTTGGGTGAGCGACGCGTTCGCCGCTCGACGATGGCCCGACGGTGCGCCAACCCGTGTGATTTGGCGGCTTGGGAGCGGTCATGCCAAGCGGCGATAACGGCGAGGCGATGTACCCGCCGTACGGTTGCGACCTCGTCGCGGTCGAGCGTTGGGAAGGTCGCACCGACCCGCGTTACCTACCCGGAATGCAGATCGGCCGGGTAACGGTGCGGTCGGCGGTGTTGGGTGAAAGTGCCCGCACCCGCCGCGGCGAGCTAGCCGCCGTGCGTGGGTGGCTTGTCGAGGTCAATAACACGATCGTTGTATCGCTCGACCTCGTCGACAACGCCTTGCTACTCGCCGACGAGGTCGAGCGATTCGCCGCGGGCGACCTCGACGCGCTCGCCATACACGACCGCGACGCCGTCGACCCGCGCGCGATACTCGGCGAGGCGTTGTTGCATTGGTCGCGGCATGTGATCGCATTCGACCGCAAGGGCAAACCCGCGCTTGGTTATCGACAATGGCTAAACGAGGTAGCTAACAAATGACTAACACCACCCATACAGACAACTCACCGTTTGTTTTATTGGCAATGGGCGTATGCGTAATGATTGCGGTCGGCGTTGTGGTTTACGCCGAGTCGTACTCGTACGCGGCAATGTGCCGCGCCAAGGGCGGGCACGTAGTGCACCGCGCGGGCAAGGCATGCTTACGCGACGCCGACGGCCTCGCGTTGGTGATCCCATGACTGTCATGGCGATTGGTGACCAGCAATGGCAACCGCACGGCGACGCCGCACGGCGCATACGCCGCGAGTACCTTGGGCATACGCTGGAAATCGACTTGGTAACCTATCGGTACTGGGTACGGCTCGACGGCGTGCTTATGGCGTACGGCGAGGCCGAATCGATGCGGCAAGCCATGGCCGAATCCATGGAGTCGGCGTCATGACGACCCGTGAGCGCGACCTCGACGCCGAGGCGGCGGCCATCAAACTCGCGGCTAACGCTGCGCTCGACGTACTCAAATCGAAGGTACCGAACAAACAAGCGGCGTCGGCGATATTGTCAACTGTAGCAATTCTATTATACGCGGTATATGTATCGCACCCATACTCAATAGCGACGCTATTGTACGGCGTACGCACGGCATTACACCGATTATGCAAGGACAACGGTACACCCGATGATAAAGGCACTGATACGCCGACCTGACGGGACGGTAAACGTCGTGGTCGGCTTGAGCCGACTCAACCTAATCAGGCTACTCGAAGGCAAGCCGATCCAATTCGCGCTCACCGAGATCGCCCGCCCGCCCGCGGCCGAGGTCGACGTGACCCATAAGACCCTAGGCGAAACGATGTTGACAATCGTTGGCGGTGAGACCGAGGCGGCAATCGTCAGTGAACTAACGGCCGAGCTCGGGCCGCCGACCTCGACGATCGAACACGTGACGCACGTGCCCGGGTGCGATTGCGACGACGCGCCGCACGAGCGCGATCCTCATGGGTCTAACTAACTAGTGACCGCACCGACCCGTAATCACCGCGCCGTATTGGCTGTGCACGCGGCACGGGTTGCCCTCGACACACGGCGCGTATGGCTCGCCTTGGCGCACGACTTGGCAACCGTAATCAAGGTGGTCGACCGACCAGCGAATCAACCCGTAGTTCGACTCGTACTCGCAGGTCGCAACGGTTCCATTGGGCAACCAACACACCACGGGTACGGGCGCGGGCGCGGGTTCGGGCGTCGGCTCGGGCCCGGGCTCGCCCGCGTCGGCGTCCATGTCGTGTGCGGGCGGTGCGGGCGCGGGCGTCGGTGCGGGTTGGGCGACGACGGGCGGCGTCATGGGCGTTGGAGCGGCTTGCGGTGTGTTCGGTGCGGGCGTCGACGGCGCTGGTCTAGGCGCTGGATACGTTGGCGCTGGCAATACCTCGACGATTGGTGCGGGCCCGACGCTCGGTTGCGCGGGCTCGACCTGGAATGACGGCGACGACTCGGCCGACGGCGCGACCTCGGCCACACATGCAGACACCACACACACAACCAAACCCAAAACCACTAAGAGGCGACGACCCATGACTGACGAATCGGACGATACCCACGAACACTTGAGCGAGGGCGACACGGCGGCCGGATACCGCTTTGCGCAAGCCATTGCGGGCGCAGCCGACGAGCTCGGTACCAACCACATTGATTTGTATGTCGGTGTGGCCATATTCCTAAGCTCACAACTAGCGGGCGCACCGTACCTCGACGCCGCGCGTATGATGGCCGACTTGAGTCGGTATGTGTTGGAGGCGGTCGAGGTCGTACTAAAAGAGCAACGCGACCTCGACGACGCCGCCGAGCCAACCGTCGAGGTCGAGATCGTAAGCGTGCCCGACGCCGAATCGGCAATCGCGCACGTACGCGATTCGGAGGTACCGCCGTTATGACGAGCGCGGATCGCACCAAGTTTCAATACGCCGACGGCGTCCCGTTGCCCGTCGAGCTCACGGGCGAGCTACACACCATAATCAACACCGCGTTGGGCTACGTGCGCGATGAAATCATAAAGGCGCCGCGTGGGCTGCAAATGGAGGCCGGTCTAATCATCGCCGCAACCATCATAAGCGCGTTTGCAGACGCGAACGGCGTACCCGTGGCCGACGTAATCGAGCATATCCATACCAACATACGCGCCATGCGCGCGGCACAACCGAGCACGCCCGATGCGGGATGAATTCGACCGACCCGTGACCGAGGCCGTGCAAACCTCGGTGTTAGCAGCGGTGCACCGCGTACAAGACGCAATAGAGCGCGAATCGGCCAACGTCGACCCGCATTGGCGCTCACAAGTCGCCCTGATCGTCGCTACGTATACGTTCTATAAGTACGCATACGAGTCGGGCCAACCGCTCGACGTCGTCATACGCAAGTGTTGCGAAAACGTGCGCGGGTCGGGTCTGCTATGACGACCACGCCGCCCGCCAATCAAATCAGCGTTAGCAACGTAATCCAGCTGCACCCGGATTACTCGGATTGGGGCCCTCTACTATGCATAGTCGACCGTGTGTATGATTGGGGCGTACGTGCGTATTGGTTTGTGGCAGAGGAGCGAGGCAAGCCACCCGGCCGAGCATACATACGTGTTAGGCATGGCGAGTACGATGTTATCGGGTACGCCGCAACGCTATGTACCGACGACCTAACCGACAACCCACATAGCTCACCAATCACTAAAGACGATTACTAGGTACCACCATGGACGTCGTATTAGTAGATGGTGAGTTGGTATGTACCGTGAGCACACGCGACGTGTATATGCCAGCATGGGCAACCATGGACTATGCGCTAACGTCGCCCGAGGCATGCGCATGTGACGCGTGTTTTGAGTACACGTGCGAGATGTTCCGTATGTGTCGCTATATGTATGTAATAGCGGCCGACGCTGGGTATATACGCACGCCCGAATAACGTAGTAGTTTCGCGATGTATGCAAGGTGTGCGCGGCGACCCCCCGTCTGACAGTATGGGGGAAGGTAAGTCCGCGCGGGCAAATAGAAAAATTCCGGGCAAATTTCAGAAAAATCTGGAGGTGGGACGTGTCAGACACTCAGGGGAAAACGGACGAACCAACCGACCCGACACGAGATCGTGTCTATCAACTTACAGTCAAGGCGATTGCCACACTAGATCGGGAAATGCCCGAGGTACGCGACCTCGACGTCGGCGAGCAATGCGCGCTTTTATTGTCAATCGCCGCGGCGAATATTGCGTTGGTTTATAGACTCTCACCGCGCGGCCGTACACGCGCCGACATATTGGCGTCGGCGGCCGAGGGCGCCGAGTTGTGGTTTGACTTGATTGTCGAGGGCGACAAACGAGCGGCGGGCCAACTCTTACAAACCATAGTCGACGCGGTCGCCAAAGCGCGGGCGGGTCAAGCGCAACTCTAAACCCAAAACCGGATCGGATCCCACACATGACACAGCCGACTGACACGACTCCCAATCACAAACTAGACGACTCGACGATTGCCCAGCGCATTGCCCTCGCCGCGACCAACGCCGCACGCGAATCGGGCGGCGGCCGCGGGCACGTGTTTACAGCCATCTCGATGCTAATAAAAAGTTACGCCGAGGTTGACGAGGTACCGATCCTCGCGATCGCGTTGCCGCTTACGTTAGGCGCGTACGCGCTCAAGTACGCGACCAAACGTGACGCCGCCCGCGAGCTCGCCCGAGCGGCACGCCGAGCGCGCAACGCCAAGTTGATTGACGAGCTATTGAACGCGTCGCTCAAGGGCGCACGGGGCGTGTCGTGAGCCAACCTAAGCTAGCGCTGGCCGCGGCGTACGCCGAGCCGTCGACCGTCGACGAGCTCGACCGCTTGCTAGACGCGCCGCACCGATTGTCGGGCGCGGCGCCCGAGGTCGTCGCGACGCCCGCGGTCGAGTTCAAGGCGATACCAATCGAGTATTACGGCGTGAGTATGGTTGGTGTCGACGCCGCGCCGAGCCGCCGTCAATGGTTCGACCTCGACGTCGACCGCGAGGCGCGTTGTATATGCGGCAAACGAATCAGCGAATGCCCATGGCGCAGCTGGCGATAACGGATTGACGCAACCGACCTTGGTGCCCGCACGGCCGACTGTCTAACCGATAGTCGGCCGTTTTTTTATTTGGTGCTACGGTTGTGTGCGTGGCACGTACTAACAAGTATTCACCCGAGCTAGGCGATCTAATAATCGACGCGGTACGCAAGGGCGCGTTTAGGAAACACGCCGCGGCCGCGGTCGGCGTCACCGAGGCGGCGCTAAACCATTGGCTCGTACAAGGGCGCGACGGTCGTGAGCCGTACGTGTCATTTGCAACCGAGCTCGACCGCGCGGTCGCCGACGACGCGATCCGTATGCAGGACATTATCAACCGCGCGGCCGAGTCCAAACTCGGCGGCGGCGATTGGCGTGCCGCCGCTTGGAATTTGGAGCGCAAACACCCGACTCTGTATGGTGCGCGGCAAGTGACCCAAATACAGCCAACGCCGGCCGAGGTGACACCACCCGCGCCGACGCCCGAGCCGAGGCCGTTTAGCCCATTCCTACCCAAGGCGCACGACGCATGAACCATACAGATCGGATCCGCGAGGCGGCGTACTATCTAATCGAGCGCATGCAACTAGAGCGCGGCGTGTATTGGTCGGCGGGTACATGCGATCGGTTGCTCGACGCGGCGTGTATGTGGGGCCGGTATAGCCTCGCCCTCGCCGAGGATATCGACGACGACCGACGCGAGCGCCCTTGGCCGACGCGCCCTTGGGTCATTAGTAGCAATCCGCATATGAGTAGGTGGTGAGCGTGGCCGACCCGATCCCGACGACCGAGGGTCAACGCATGTTGTTATGCGTACAAGGTACGTTGTCGGCGATCGCACGCGAGCTCGGGATCCGCTCGGTCAACTCGGTGTCGGAATGGCGCCAAGGGCATAAGCTACCGAGCGTCGAGGTGCGGTACCGCATGCAAGAGGCATTTGGGATACCCGCCGCCGCTTGGACGCTCGCACCGGGCTCGACCGTCGAGCTCACCGCACCCGAGGCGCCCAAGCCGGCCGCCCGCGCGACGACGCTCGACGACTGTCTAGGGCTATGGGATGCACTCGACCGCGCGCGGCACCAACCCGGGCTCGCGGCGACCGAGCGCGTGCGACTTGCCGACGCCGCCGCCAAGGTACTCGCGTTGCGCGCGCGCCTTGAAGCGGCGGCCGAGCTATCCGAGGATCGCTATGTATTCAGTCATCCGGCTTGGCGTCGGCTCAAAAAACTAGTGTTAGATGCGCTTGAGCCGTTTCCCGCGGCCGGGTTGGCTGTACGTAAGGCGATAGCGTCGGCGCCGCGTGCTAGCTTGACTGTTAGTGACCACGTCGAGGATTGATTACGAGGTAACGCGTCGTAAGTACCAACGCGCCGAGCCAACGCTTGCGACGTTTGCCGACGATTTTGATCGTGCGTTGGAGCTTCAACTAGCGACAACGCTGCATATACGTTTCCCTAATCCCGAGTACCAACTCGACCCGCAACGCTTTTTTACTGAGATCCTCGGCGTCCAACCATGGTCTAAACAGGTCGAGATCCTAAACGCCGTACGCGACAACATGCGCGTCGCGATCTCGTCGGGCCATAAAGTCTCGAAGTCTCACACCGCGGCGGGTATCGCGCTTTGGTTTTATTGCTCGTTTCCCGACGCGCGCGTAGTGATGACCTCGACGACGTCGCGCCAAGTCGATCAAATACTTTGGCGCGAATTGCGTATGATGCGTGCCCGATCCGGGCGGTGCGTCGCGTGCAAACTCGCCGACCCAACCGGCCTAATCATCAAACGCCCATGCCCGCACTCGGCGCTAATCGACGGCGAACAAGGCGACCTTGCGCGTACCGGGCTTAAGTCTGACGACTTTCGAGAAATCGTCGGGTTTACGGCTAAAGAGGCCGAGGCGGTCGCGGGTATATCCGGGTTGCACTTACTATATATAGCCGACGAGGCGTCGGGTATCGATAACACCATATTCGAGGCGATCGACGGCAACCGTGCGGGCGGCGCTAAGATTGTGATGTTTAGCAACCCGACCCGTAACGAGGGCGAGTTTTTCGATGCGTTCACGTCTAAGTCGCGGTTTTACTTTACGCTGCGCATATCGTCGGAGGAAACGCCCAACGCGGTTAGCGGAAAGATCCTGATACCCGGGCTCGCGACCCGCGATTGGATCGAAGAAAAGAAACTCGAATGGGGCGAAGACTCGCCGATGTACCGCATACGCGTGCGCGGCGAACACGCGGTTTATGAGGATGCAAAGATATTTAGCATCCATATGATCGCCCAATCCGAGCAACGTTGGGCCGACACGCCCGACACGGGGCGGTTGTACATCGGAATCGATCCCGCGGGCGAAACAGGCTTGGGTGACGATTCGTGCTTTTCGGTGCGGCGCGGTTTCAAACAACTCGCACTGCGCACGCACCGCGGGCTAAACGACGACCAGCATTTAGTACAGTTGTTGTTACTAATAGAAGAGTTTGCGTTACCACGCGAAACACCCGTCGTCGTCGTCGACCGCGAGGGATCGATCGGCTCGACACTGTTTGGCAAGCTACGGGCGCACACTAACGAGGTCGGGCACTCGCTCGCGTACGACCTCGCCTCGGTGCGTGCGTCCGACCGAGCGACCCGACGCCCGCTCGTATACGACCGCATGCGCGACGAGCTCGCGGCAAATCTCGAGGTGTGGTTTCGCGAGGGCGGCGCCATCTTAGAAGACGCCAAACTCGCGCACGAGCTCCATTCAATGGAATTCACCCAAGCAATCAACGGCCGCGTCAAGCTCACGCCCAAGGACAAATTACGCAAACTGTTAGGCCGCTCGCCAGATAGGTTTGACGCGCTTTGTTTATCGGTGTGGGAGCCACTGAGTTTACAAGCCGGCCTCGACACCTCGGCCCGCGCAGTCGCCGCACGCGAGGGCGCCAAACACAACTCACTCAACACGCCCGCCGCGCGCACGCTCGACCCATATGCGGGCATGAATGCATTCAAGAGGCCGCGATGATTACGCGCGGCCAACGGTTACTGCTAGCGCTCACCGAGCGCACCGAGCGGCGTGCAATCGCGGCACGGTGCGCTGTGTCGGCGTCGTGCGTATCCGAGTGGTTGTCGGGCGACGCTCGACCGTGCCCGCGGGCTCGCGTCGAGCTCGAACGGTCTTACGGTATCGGTATCGAGGATTGGTCCAAACCACACGCGATCGCCGGCCGACTCACATATTAGATTCGCCGCGCGCACATAAAAGCTGTGTTTGATTGGGTGCGTGGCGAAAGCAAACGCACTGCAATCAATTGTCGGTCGGCTGCTAGGTATTAGTACCTATCAAGCCGAGCCCGCGATAACAGTGCCCGAGGGTACCGACCTCGACGACTCGTTAGTTGTCAGGTTACGGAAATTGCTCGGCGGCCAGATTCAACTACCGTCGTACTCGCAAACTAAATGGTATCTAGACGACCTCGACACGGCCGAGCATAACGCCGACTCGGGCGACTTGCGGTTGGCTGGTCGACTCATGGCCGCCGCTCGACGCGACGGTGTGATCTCGGGCGTGCTTTCGACTCGCACGGGCGGGCTCGTACGCTTGCCGCGGCGCTTTCGAGGCGATCCCGAGATCGTCAAATCACTAGAGTTGGGTAACGACTCGGTGCGCTCGGTGTTCGATGAAATGTGCCCGCCGTCGGAACTAGCCTTGCTAGCCGCCGATGGGTTGCTGATGGGTGTCGGTGTTGGCGAATTGCTACCCGTACCCGGCCGCGACTATCCCGTTTTGTGCCGATACGATCCGCAATACCTGCAATACGTTTGGTCTGAAAACCAATGGTATTATTTGAGCGCGGTTGGTCGGCTCAAGATAACGCCGGGCGACGGCCGTTGGGTATTGCACACGCCGGGTGGTCGCATTGCGCCTTGGCAGTCGAGTTTATGGCGTGCGATCGGCCGCGCATATATCCGCAAGGATCATGCGAATTGGCATAAAGATTTGTGGGAGGCAAAGTTAGCCAATCCCGCACGCGTTGCCGTCGCACCACAAGGCGCGTCGGAGCAACAAAAGGATTCATGGTTTCAGGCTGTCATGGCTTGGGGTGTCAATACCGTATTTGGTATGACGCCGGGCTATGACGTAAAACTAGTTGAATCAAATGGTCGTGGATATGACTGTTTTGTCAAGACTATTGCCGACCAAAACACCGAATGCATCATAAGCATTGCCGGTCAAACGGTCACCGTCGACGGCGGCGCGGGTTTTCAAAATTCGGATATCCATAAGACGATTCGCGCCGACCTCATCAAGGAAACGGCCGACTCGCTCGCGTACACGATCAATACTCAGATCCTCCCGATCTTTATTGCGCGTCGGTACGGCGTCGAGGCGATCGACTCGCGGCCGTGCGTCATGGAATATGACGTAACACCGCCCAAGGATCGCAACGCCGAGGCGACCTCGATGGTCACGGTCGGCAATGCAATCTCGGGTCTAACAACCGCACTCGCCTCGGCCGGCCTGGAGCTCGACGTGGTGCGGTTGTGCGAACACTTTGCGATCCCGCTCGTCGAGGCCGACGCGTACGTCGACACGTCGGGCGCCAACACGGGCACGGGCACCAAACCAAGCCTGCGCCTCGTCAAGGGCGGCGCCGATTCGGGCGACGGCGTCGCAGCCAACGCGACCGACGCGGCCATTGCGGGCGGCAAGCCTGTCGCCGACACGGCGCTGAATGGCGCCCAAGTGACCGGAATGCTCGACGTCGTCGAGCGGGCGGCCGCGGGTCGCATACCGCGTGAAACGGCGATCGAAACACTCAAGGTCGCCTTTTTGCTCACCGAGCCGCAAGCCGATGCGTTGTTGGGAACGATTGGCCGCGGGTTTGTGCCCGCGTCGGCCGAGCCACCCGACCGCGCGGCCGCACCACCCGCACCCGAGGCGCCCGACGCGCCCGACGAGGTTGCAGCATGACCGACCTAATCAACTCACGCGGTGAGGTCATTGGCCGCACGCACGCGCCCGTCGAGACACGCAAGCTTGAGCTTCAAGCGGGCCATGCATACGCAATCGACACCCGAGCAATCGGCGAGCTCGTACCCGCACGTAAGTCGATCCGCCCAACCTACGAATACGACGGCGTCGCAATCGTATCTATCGCGGGCCCGCTCACCCAACGGGCGGGCGCGGTTGACGACTCGTATGAGGAAATCATCGGGCGGGTTGCGGCCGCATGTTTCTCGGAAGCATGCGCGGTCGTGTTGGAGCTATCGACGCCGGGCGGCGACGCGGCCGGGTGTATCGAGGCGTCGCGTAAGATCCGCGCGATCTGTCAACTCGCGGGCAAGCCGGTTTATGCATGGGTGTTAGACCGGGCCAACTCGGCCGGGTACGCGCTCGCATGCGCCGCCGACCGAATCATACTTAGTGAGTCGGGCATAGTTGGCTCAATTGGCATAATTGCGACGCGTACCGACACGTCGAAAGCGACCGCCGCGGCCGGCGTCGCGATCACATACTTTGCGTCGGGCGCGCGTAAAGCCGATGGGTATGCAGACGCGCCGCTTACCGAGCCCGAGTCGATTGCGTCACAACGCTTAGTCGATTCGCTCGCGGGTGTGTTTTTTGGCCTCGTAAAAGAGCGCCGAGGCGTCGACGCAAAAGCGTTAGACGCGGGTGTGTTTCATGGCGTCGACGCCGTGAGCGCTGGTCTAGCCGATTCAATCATGTCGCTAGACGCACTAATTACTCTAATCAAATCGGGTCCTGTAATGGATGATAAAGAAGAGGCGCGTAAGGCGCTTCAAAAACTAGCCTCGGGCGACGGGCCCGACGCTAAGCGCGCGGCCGCCGCACTCGCCGCGTTCGATAAGTCTGACGAGCCCGACGCGGCGACGCCCGACGACGAGCCCGACGCGGCGACGCCCGACGACGAGCCCGCCGACGACGCGTCAAAAGATGACGCCAAAGCCATCGCATCGCGCGCGATGAAAATGGCCGCATCGGCACAAGCCGAGGTGCACCGCATGCGCGTCGAGTCTCAGCGCGCCAAGGCGGCCGACGAGCGCGGGCGATTGCTCGCGAGCCGACCAGACTTCGACCGCGATCTAGTCGCGACACTGAGTGATCCGAGTTGCCCGATCGCAACGGTCAAACACTTGGTCGCTACGTTGCCGCGCGCACTCACGGGCGCGACCGCATCGGCCGCACTCGCGGCCACGGGCGCGACACCAACCATGCCCGACGCATCCAACGTCGTCGGTCCGCGATTGTCGGCCGAGGCCAAATTGGAGCTCGACCGCCGCATGGGCGTCGTACCGACTAAGCAGGACATCAA
>Ga0193738_1000139_pt1 | contig 47299 bp, 44 predicted proteins | sample L2a1metaG_FD_144927 | JGI IMG/M metagenome (GOLD analysis project Ga0193738, IMG submission 144927) | Soil microbial communities from a riparian zone of the East river system, Colorado, United States - L2a1 | ecosystem: Environmental > Terrestrial > Soil > Riparian zone | place: USA: East River... | reverse complement strand
ACCCCATGTGATCACTGCGCCCATATTATGCATGATCTCTTTGAAAGTTTCTTTCATATGCTTCGCCTGGTTCACTTCATAGTCACTCCATTTTACATTGAATTTTAAAACCGGGATGCCATACTTGTCTACAACATTCGGATCGATCTCACAATAATTATCTTCTCTTGGCACCGCTTCACCACGACCAGCCATGCCAACACTTGCCCCATAGAAATAGCGATAATCTTCTTTCAACGATTTACCATAGCCACCGGCTTCTTTTTGTACACCATTTACTGCATACTTACCATTCATGCTTTCAATACCACCCATAAATCCATAAGCAGGCTGACCCATGCCACCCCAATACTCAATATGATAACCGCGGGGGAAATCCAATTTTTTATTATCTAACCACCATGGTGAATAAACATGTAAACCACCCACCCCATCTTCATTATATCTTTTGCGACCAAATAGAGTAGGGAGGTAACCACCAAGTGCAGCGCCGGTTGAATCATGTAAATATTTTCCAACAACACCACTTGAATTTGCCAGGCCATTCTGATGCCTTGCAGATCTTGAATTCAATAAAAGTCTTGAAGATTCACAGGCTCCGGCCGCAACGATAACAACACGGCCAGTTACCTGGTATTCCTGCATATCATCCTTGTTAATATAAGAAACTCCGGTAGCAAGTCCTTCGCTATTCGTCAATACTTCACGAGCCATTGCATTGGCAACTACATCAACATTGCCGGTAGCGATCGCCGGGTAAATAAGAACATTTGTTGAGGAAAAATCTGCTTTGGCTATGCTGCAATTGCGGTTACATTGTGCGCAAAAGAAACAAGCGTTGCGTTCAGTCGTGCTTTTTATTTTTTTAGTAAGAATAGAAAGTCGTGAAGGGATCACTTTCACTTTTGCTTGTTCAGCTGCACGTTTAATAAACAACTCATGCAAACGTGGTTTAGGTGGCGGTAGAAAAACTCCGTCTGGGTCATTTTCCAGGCCTTCATTTGTTCCAAATACTCCGATCAATTCATCAATCCGATCATAATAAGGTTTGATATCATCATAACTAATAGGCCAATCGTCACCAAGCCCATCAATACTCCTTCTTTTGAAATCCTTTGGCCCAAAGCGAAGTGAAATTCTTCCCCAATGGTTTGTTCTTCCACCCAGCATTCTTGCACGCCACCATGCCCAATCTGTTCCCGGCGCCTTTGTAAATGGCTCGCCATCTATTTCCCAACCGTAATAACTTGCATCAAAATCGCCAAAGGGGCGAAGCTTTGTTGAAGCGCCGCGACGAGGACTATCCCATGGATTTTTTAATTGAGTAACATTTTTTTGCGGATCATACATGTAACCGGCTTCGAGTAAACAAACCTTTAACCCTGCATTTGCCAACACATAAGCAGCCATTCCACCACCAGCACCTGAACCCACAATTACCGCATCATACTTTTTTGGTTGTTTTTTGATCTGGAGATCTCCCATTTGCAATCGTTTTATAATTGGGTGTCAATTTACACGATAAAGTATCACCTTGTTTATTTTTCATAAAATTTCTCCGCACATTTGTTAGCATAGTATATTCGTTTGTCAAACTCCTCCTTATACAATGAAGCGATCCGTTATGATCCTTTTCGGGTTATTGAATTTTATTTTTTCGAAGTCACAGAGTACCTATGATTCATATCCTGTTTATAAAGGGAATGACTTGGGGCTGACTTACAGTTCAAAAGAATACATTTTCAAAATTTGGGCTCCTAGTGCTGAACGAGTTGAAATTTTATTTTACAAAGAAGGCGCAGGAGATAACCTGATCACGAGACACAACCTGATAAAAAGTGAAGGTGGGAGCTGGAAACTTGCATTGACAGGAAAATTTAAAGGCTGGTTTTATACTTTCAGAGTTATGATCAAGAGGATATGGTTGAATGAGGTTCCCGACCCTTACGCAAAAGCAGTTGGTGTAAATGGCAAAAGGGCAATGGTGGTTGACTTGAAGACAACGAACCCTGTTGGTTGGGAAAAAGATAAAAGCCCTTCATTTAAAAATAAGACTGATGCGATCCTTTACGAACTGCAAATAAGAGATGCAAGTATTGCCTCAAATTCAGGTATAAAAAACAAAGGGAAATATTTAGGATTAACTGAAACTGGAACAAAAAATACAGAAGGTCTTTCAACAGGCCTTGACCACATTAAAGAGTTGGGAGTAACACATGTTCATCTGTTACCTTGTTTTGATTTTTACTCAATAGATGAAAGCAAACCTGATAAAGCACAGTATAACTGGGGTTATGATCCCTTGAATTATAATGTGCCGGATGGCTCGTTATCTACAAATCCTTATGACGGAGTAACAAGAATTAAGGAATTCAAACAAATGGTGCAATCTTTTCATCAGAATGGATTAAGAGTGATAATGGATGTAGTATATAATCATACTAGACTTACAGAAGATTCTTATTTCAATCAAATAGTGCCTGGCTATTATTACCGGCAAACAAAGGATGGGAAATTCTCCAATGCGACTGCTTGTGGCAATGAAACTGCCAGTGAAAGATATATGATGAGAAAGTTCATGCTTGAATCAGTTTTGTATTGGGTGAAGGAATACCATATTGACGGATTCAGATTTGACCTGATGGGAGTGCATGACATTGAAACAATGAACCTGATCTCAAAAGAACTTCATAAAATAAAACCGGATATTTTATTATACGGAGAAGGATGGACTGCCGGTTCATCACCATTGCCTGATTCATTAAGGGCTATAAAAAAATATGCTTATAAACTAGACCGCATAGCAGTTTTCAGCGATGATATACGGGACGGAATAAAAGGAAGCGTTTTTGAACATGAAGACAAAGGTTTTGCAAGTGGGAAACCGGGAATGGAAGAAACTATAAAGTTTGGAATTGTTGCTTCCTGCAAACATCCACAGGTTGATTATGCAAAGGTGAATTATTCGAAAGATCCATATTCATCACAGCCATGGAACACGATCACTTACTGCGAATGTCACGATAATCATGTGCTTTGGGATAAGTTGGCGATTTCAGCAAAAAATGCCACGATTGCAGAACGAAAAGAAATGGATAAGCTTGCAATGTCAATTGTATTGACTTCACAGGGAATTTCATTTTTACATGCAGGAACAGAGTTTTTAAGAACAAAAAAAGGAGTGGAGAATAGTTTTGAATCGCCAGATAGCATTAATGCTATTGACTGGAGTTTAAAGACAAACAATAAAGAAATATTTGAGTATGTGAAAGGATTGATCAAAATGAGAAAGGAACATCCTGCTTTCAGAATGAAGAATGCAAAAGAAATAGCTGGTTATATCGAATTTATAGATCAGGGACAAAAAGGATTGATTACCTATACGATTAACGGGCAAAAAGTAAATGATAGATGGAAAAAAATATTTGTCGTTTTTAATAGTGATTCAAAAAAAATTGTCACCCTTCCCAATGGCGTTTGGAAGACGGCGATCTTAAATAATCAATTTGAAGAGGTGGATATTTCCAAACTTATAGTAGAACCATATAGCTGCACGATCTTATACCAGCAGTAAATTCAATTATTTTTTAGCAGCCCTGTCAATGTTTTTGCCGATCAGATAACCAACAGCTGCGCCAGCGATAGCACCACCAAGTGCCCAAACAAAATCACCCTGTGTAGCAAAATAGAAAATTGCCATACCCACTACGCCACCGCCAACTGCAAATACAGAACTTGCTTTTGCTTTGGCTTTTGATTCACTGGTGTTGCCTGCAACCCTGTTTTGAAATTGTTTCAGGTGTTCTTTGTGCCCTTTGCGATGATGAGGTCTGGCCATAATTTCCTATTTGATGTAAGATAATAATTGCAAATGAAAAAATATTGATTTGCCTGTTTGATAGTAAAATCCTTTTGAAGATATTAATAGCCGCTGGTAAATTCATTGCTATTTACTACCAGAGATTTGTTATTTTTCCCGATCATTATCGTCACTATGTCAAAACAGGTTGTTCTAATATCTCTTTTACTTTTCGCTATTCATTCTTATTCGCAGGACGCCACTGTATTTAAGCCCGACTCCGTAAAAAAAGAAATGGCAGCCGTACAAATAAACAATACAATCAGGATCGATGGCCTATTAAATGAAGAAGAATGGAAACTTGCAAAACCCTCCCCAAAATTTGTTCAGATAGAGCCGCAACAAGGAATGCCAGCAAATTTTGAGACAGAAGTAAAGGTTCTATACAATCGTCAATATTTATACGTTGGCTTTATTTGTCATGACTCTTTGGGTAAAAAAGCGATTCGTGCTACGGATTTCAGGCGTGATTTTGGCATTCGCAGCCATGATCATGTTGCTTTATCTTTTGATGGATTCAATGATACAAGGAACGCAATGGCATTAATGGCGAATGCGTATGGTGTTCAAAGAGACTTGCTAGTCTTCGATGATATTTTAACAGATGTGGATTGGGATGGTCTTTGGAAAGTAAGAACGACAAGAACAGATTCTGGCTGGATAGCAGAAATAGCAATACCATGGCAAACGCTTCGCTATCGAAAATCAAAAGACTCGTTACAACAATGGGGATTCAATGTGTATAGAACACGAAGAATGAGTAATGAAATAAGTTCTTTTTCAGGTTATCCAAGAAATTTCAGTTTTACAAGAATGGATTACGCCGGTCTTTTAAAAAATTTGCAACCACCACCGCCAAAACCAAATATCAGGATACAACCATATGTTCTCGGCTCTTATGATCATTATAAAAATTTCCCTGCATCAACCGAACCCGAAAAAAATAGTTTCCGTGCAGGCGGAGATATTAAATGGGCCATCAATCCAAACAGTATCCTTGATGTAACTATTAATACAGATTTTGCACAAGCTGATGCAGACAGACAGGTTAATAATGTTACAAGATTTTCAGTTTTCTTTCCTGAACGAAGACAATTCTTTTTAGAAAATGCATCATTGTTTGGAGTGGGAGTGAGGCCGAATGAAGATGGCTCCGGCGGAGCAATGCGTATTCAACCTTTTTTTAGCAGAAGAATTGGATTGGATGATCTTGGAAACCCGATCCCGATCGATGCAGGTGGAAGATTTGTTTATCGTTCATTAAAGAGAAATGCAGGTGTAATGGCAATGCGCCAACGAGAATCATCAACTACGCCGGCAACAAATTTTTTTGTTGGTCGCTACTCTGAAAATTTTGGTAAACAAAACCGGATAGGGGGATTGTTGACCTATAAAAATAATTCTGATGGCACGAATACAGTTGGGGCCATAGATGGTTTTTTCAGAATGGGCGAATCACATTCATTGAATACAATGCTCATTGTTTCTAATAGTGACAGTAAGGATCCATCAATTGTTGATGGGAAAAATGCCTTTGCAGGTTATGCACAATATTATTATACCAGTAACCAATGGAAAATTTGGTGGACACAATCAGTAGTAACAAAGGATTTCAATCCTGAATTAGGTTTTGTTTCCCGCAATGATGTGATCGGTACTACACCGGGAATATTCTGGTATTACCGTGGTAAACTTTTGCCTTTTAAAAAATGGATCCGTGCATTTGAGCCGGGCATCTTTCCAGAATTTTATCACCAGGCATCAACAGGTAAATTGATAGAACGACAACTTACAGTGAACCCGATCTGGCTCAATTTTCAGGATGGTGGTTACTTCGGTTATATTATTACGCCAACATACCAATTACTGACAGAACCATTTGTGCCATTAGGAATAACTATTCCTGAAGGAGAATATAATTACCTAAGACATACATTTTATTTCAGCACAGATCAATCAAGAGTGATCAGCACAAATATAAATTTTGAAACGGGATCCTATTATAATGGAAACCTGACTGCAGGAACAATAACGCTAAATTTTGCCCCTATCCCTAATATCTTTATACAGGGACAATACAATCGCAATCAATTTAAAGAAGTAGGGGAACCTGCAACCGATAAAAACGTTGACCTGTACAGTATTTCCGGGAGACTTGCATTAAATCCAAGGTTACAGCTTATCGGTTTTTATCAAAAGAATTCAGAAAATAATCTAAGCAATTATAACATTCGTCTTTCATGGGAGTACCAGCCACTTTCGTATGTTTATCTTGTATTCAATCGTCGCGGCTTTGATAATGCACAACAAAAAAGGCAAACAGAAGATCATGCGATCATTAAAGTAAGTTACCTGCGACAGTTATAATTTTTAATGCTCCAACCTGATAATTACAAACTTAAACTCCGTAGGAGTTTAATCTTTATAGAAACGAAGAAACATTATGAACATTCAACTCCATACGGAGTTGAACAAACAAATTTGATTTTGATCTATAAATATTTGTCTCCTACGGAGACAGACGGATTTAAGCACATATTTATTTCTTTTACAAAAAAATACCCGGTTCAATGACCGGGTATTTTAAATTTTTGTACAAAGAAATTCTATTGAGTTGTAAATATTTTTACAACACCATCAGTTTCACTGCTTACTATTAAAAGTCCTTTCCCATTAGGGCTATCGCTGGCAGAAACAAATGCAAGTCCTTCTGGCCCCACGCCACAATTAAGCCATTGTAAATACACAGGGCTATCGGGATCTGTAATATTGTACACTACAACTGCGTCAGATCTTTCCATGCCGACAAATAAAAGAGTTTTATTTCCTAGACGACCTATCGCTATTCCCTCTGGTTCTATTGATTTATCATCACTCCGGCTATCAACATATTTATTTGCTGCCTTAGCTTTTATATCAAGATCATTTTTACTATCAAATATTAACTCACCTGTATTGCCATTCCAAATACTAAAAGATCTTGCGCCTTGCGCATATATTTCATCATAGTCTCCATCACCATCGATATCACCCAAAGTTTTAGTAACATTCAATCGACCCAGTTTGGAATTAGGCTTCCAGTTTGTTGCAGCATTTGGAAATACGGTTGGATCAAGAGGGTAGGCAGCGTTACCTAATCTTACATTCTCAACAAATCCTGTCCACTCTCTTGCATCGCCTTCATTAGCGCTATACACATAGGGAATTCCATTGTTTGGATGAACAGCTATAGCATCAGGACAATAGATCCCTTTTACTGTCCATGGAGTTAATAGCCCAACTGCTCCATCCTGATCACTTGGATCAATTGCATTCATTTCCAAATTGAAATTTTTAAACCCAAGCGGAAATATGGTTTTAATGGTTTTTGTTCGAAGATCGATCTTTGCTATCCCATTATTTTCCTGCAATGTTACCCATGCTGTATTTGAATTAGCAGAAACAGCGATATACTCTGGCTCCATATCCTGTGCGAAACTTGCATTCGGACCAAAAACTCTTAATCCTCCTGCTTTCAATTGTACTGCTTGTGATGCAAACCCACTAAAATCAAGTGTAGTCACTGAGTAATTATCTTCTACGTCAATAATAGAAACAGTTCCTAACGGGTCTATGGTATATGCGTCATTAGGCTCGCCTTCATTTGCACAAAGAATAAGCTTGCCATCCGGAGAAAATGTAACCATGTCTGGTAATGCACCTACAGTTCTTACAGCTATCTCAGCATAAGTAGATGTATTAAATACAACAATCTTTCCATTACTTGTTTTGACAGATGCTTCTATAGCTGCAGCAAGTTTTCCATCTTTTACATAGACACTATTTACCAGGCCGCCATAAATAGAAATAGGAATGCTTGTTATTAAAATAGGCGAAGAAGGATTTGATAAGTTAACAACATCGATCCTGTTATTACCAGCAGTATTATTTACTACAAAAAGTTTTTTGGTAAGAGGATCAAAAGCACTGATCTCAGCAGCGCCGGTTTCTCCAAGATCGATCATTCCCGTTTCGCCAAAAGTTGCTGATTCATGATTTGAATTGCCACCCGCAGCGGTCGCAATTTCTTCATCCATTGCCTTGGGTTCCTCGAAAGTTTTAGTACAAGATGCTAACATAATAATGCCAGCCAATAACAGATAGTTTTTATTCATTTGTTTTAGTTTGAGTGGTACAAATAAATAAGAGGAATGTTGCCGGAATGTTACTGGCCTATTAAAAGGATATTAATTTTAGCTCCCGCTAGAATTAAAAAAAGAATGCTTCGATCGATCGAAGCATTCTTTGCAAATAAATTTTTCGGAAGAAATTAATAGCGTCTGTCTCTCGGACCACTGGGACCAGGTCTTCTATCTCTGTCTCCGCCACCACCTCCACCACGGTAACCACCACCTCCGCCTCCGCCGCCGCCGCTGCCACGGTAACCACCTCCTCCGCCACTGCTACCACCACGATAACCGCCACCTCCGCCGCTGCTACCACCCGGTTTATCTTCAGCTTGTTTTACGATCAATGGCTTTTTACCAAGGGAAATATCATTGAGACCTTCAATTGCTTCTTTTGCTTCAACTTCATTTGGCATTTCTACAAAACCAAAACCTTTGCTTTTTCCTGTTTCTCTATCCATAGCAACTTTGGCTGAAACCACTTTGCCAAATTTTTCGAATATCTCCTCTAATTCTGCATCATCAAGATCATAGGGAAGTCCGGCAACAAAAATTTTCATGTGCTTATTTTTTGTAAATGTAATAAACTATATGCTAAATTTAGAATGACTCTTAAATTGATTATTGAGGAGCTTTTGCATCTACAACCTCTATTTCAAAAACCAAAACGCTGTTGGGTGGAATTTTTGCTGCTCTTGTCCGAATGGAATAGCCAAGATTTGATGGAATAATGATTTTGATCTTACCACCGATCTTACAAAGCGGAACACCGATTTGCCAACCCATGATCAATCTTTTCAATGGAAATATTGCAGGTTTTTCTTTTGTTTGATCGAATATAGAACCGTCTTTAAGCAAGTTGCCTTTGTAATAAATAGTAACTGTATCATTGACAGAAACCTGTCGGCCATTTCCTTCTTTAAGAATTGTATAATAAATTCCGTCAATATTTTTTACATCGGTATTTGCCGCTATAATAAGCTTTTTGTCTATTTCTAATTGTTCCAGGCTATCAACATGCGAAAAAAGATTAACAACAGGAAAAGAAAGATCTTTTTCTAATAAGTTTTTCCATGAACCATTATTGCGTTGACACCAGGCCTCATGAATGTTTAGCTGTAAAGGATTATTTTTTATTTGAGAACGAAAAGTTGCAGGTTGCTTAAGCGTATTCCATTGTCCAGGAATTTTACAAGTGCCGATCAGTTTCCATTTCTTTTCTTTTGGTAAAAAAATATAGCCTGAATACAAAGCAAAATTCCCTGCAGAGTCACTGGCTGTAGCAATAAGCAATTTGTAATTCTGATTTTCCATCCAATTATAATTCCAGCTTAATTCACCTTTTTCAACTTTAACAGCAAGGCCATTTGCTACTACTGTTGCCGAAGATGGAAATTCAAAAACAATTTCTCTCTCTTTTTTATCTGACTCTAAGGAAAGTTTTACAACATCGGTTTTGATACCTGCAAATACTTCTTTCTTTGTAGTGATCGTTCCAACAGAAACTTCGGCAAGAAATGAAATAGCCTTTACACTGTCTGGTAATGGGTAAGAAATTAGAGAGTCTTTGCTATTTGCAAATGAATTAAGAAAAGTAAAAGCTAAAAATGTAAAAGTCAGAAATCGTTTCATGTTTCAAGTTGTTTAAATGCTTTGCCAATGCTATCAATTATATCACCAGCTATCAATGCTTCTTTTGAAGATTCTTTTGCTGCAATATCACCCGCCAAGCCATGAAGATACACCGCAAGTATTGAAGCTTCTTCAGAAGAATACTCTTGCGCCAATAAGCTTGTGATCACTCCAGTAAGCACATCACCGCTACCCGCAGTCGCCATCCCGGCATTACCGGTATTATTAAAATATCCTTTACCATTGGGACAAGCAATAAACGTATGATGACCTTTTAGAACAATTGTGCAATTGATCAGCTTTGCATTGTTCAATGCTTTCTCAATTCTCTCAAAATCATCTTTACATTCACCAAACAACCTTTCAAATTCTTTAGGATGTGGGGTAAGAACAGAACCCGGTGGGAGAGAGGGCAAATTCTTTTCCATCGATAAACCATTCAATGCATCAGCATCCATCACCATTGGTTTCTTATAAATAGAAATTAATTCTTTAACTGCTGCTCTTGTTTCAGATGCAGTTCCCAGTCCCGGACCAATTCCAATTGAATCATATTTTAAAACATCATCATCAATTTTTGTGATTATCGATGAATTTGCGTCTGTCATTACCATGGCTTCCGGGACAGCGGTTTGCAAAACCTCATAACCGCATTTTGGAACAAAACAAGTCAGTAAACCAACACCACTTCGTAAGCATGCTTTTGCTGCTAAAACAGCGGCGCCAATTTTTCCATAACTGCCTGCTATTATCATTGCATGTCCAAAATTTCCTTTATGTGCAAACCTGTTTCTTGGTTTATAAATTAAACGGATTATTGGCTTATCGATCAATTCAAGATCCGCTTCGAGAGAAGTAAGGAAATCAGACAACAAACCAATATCAAGAATAACCACATCACCGATGAATGCAGCATTTTCTGCTACAAGAAATGCCAGCTTATAACATTGAAAACCCAATGTATAATTTGATTTGACCATTTTATTTCCCTTAGAGGATTGATCAACAGACATGCCGCTTGGAACATCAATAGCAATTACTGTACAACCGCTATTATTAAGATGCTCGACAAGATTAGCCGTAAATCCTTCCAGTGGTCTTGTTAAGCCGGAACCAAAAAGCGCATCGATAATTACAGTCTCTTGTGATAGTGTATGAAAATTGCTTTCTTCCTGTATAAAATGAATATCAACTGACGGGTATTGATGAAGTCTTGCAAGATTGGTTTGAAAATCATCGGTTCCTTTATGACCGAATTCAAGAATGTAAACAGAAGCTTTACAGCCACGTTCCGCAAGCATTCTTGCGATCGCCAGGCCATCTCCGCCATTATTTCCCTTACCACAAAAAATTGCAAATGGATGAACGAACCAGCCGTTATCATCAAGCCATTCAAAACATTTTGTTGCGGCTCTTTCCATCAGGTCAATGGAGGCAATAGGCTCATGCCCGATCGTATACTGATCCCATGATCTTATTTGATCTGCTTTTAAAATTTTCATTTCCAGAATTCCTGCTTAAAGTTGAGGAAGAATTCCCAAAAAGAAATGATTACCTTCTTTTTTTGGAGGATTTTGTTTTCGAGGTGTAAGTTTCCTCTTTTATTGAATTTTCGCCAACAGAATTATCATCTGGTCCGTTGTCATCGTATTGTTGACTTTGCCCGGGTAAATAATTACCAAAAATGTTATAAGCCTTCGCCGCGGCGTGATAAATATTCCTATTGTATTTATTTCCAATGAGGATCATTGTAGCATTTTCATCAGGGAATCTTACAAATACTGCATTTGATCCATGCCAGCGGCCATTGTGATATAGAAACTTTTTGCCATTCGGAAAGATCATCATCCGCCATCCCAATCCATAATTGTGAATTGATCTTCTTTCATTGCTTAATGGTGTATAGGCGGCATCCAAAGTTTCTTTCTTAAACAATTGCCCGCTACTCAATGCCTGGTCCCATTTCAATAGATCATGGGCAGTTGTATAAATATTTTTATCTCCATAAGTACAGTCAAAAGGATCGGTTTCCCAGAATCTACCAGTCCATGCAAAACTTGGAGTTGGCGTTAATGAATCCTGATTAGCATAAACAAAAGTATTTGTCATTTGAAGCGGATCAAAAAATATACGTTTTAAGTAAGCAGGGAAATGTTCACCAGTTACTTTTTCAACGATCATCGCAAGCAATACGTAGTTAGTGTTACTATAATTGAACCTGGTTCCCGTTCTCGATTCAAGTCCCGGTTGAAGAGTGAAAAGCGAATTCAACACATCCTGGTTACTATAGCAAGTATCGTGCTTTTTTAAAAGTGACAAGTAGTTAAGATAATTCGGAAGTCCGCTTCTGTGACTCAATAACATTTTAACGGTAACACCAGCATAAGGAAAACCCGGAAAATATTTACCAAGTGTATCGTCAAGATTTAAGCTGCCCGCTTCCATCAAGTGTAATATAGCCATGCCTGTAAAAGTCTTACTTACACTGGCAATATGCATTGGAGTGTTTTCACTAAGACTATCTTTCGTTCTCATATCTGCGAAACCAACTGTTTTTTCAAAAACCACGGTGCCATTTTTTGCAATTAACATTTGTCCATTGAATCCCCTGTTTAATAGTGATCCTTCAAAATGGTTCTTGACTACATTAGAATAATATTGAAGTTCTTCCCTGGATAATGTTGTTGGTGCCGTAGTGACATGGGCAATTGATCCTATAGGGCCCGCAGCCTGCTGACTAGAGCTGTTACAACCAAATAAAATGGCTATCGTTAGAGAGTAAAGAAGATTTTTCAATTAGAATACAGTTTAAGACAAAAATAATAGCACAAGTCGTGCCTAATGAACGTTACTTTTCCCCATTTGTTGCAAATTGTTAATAGTTACGAAATGGAACCACAAAAAACAAGCTATCCCAAAGATAAAATAAGAATTCTTTTCTTAGAAAACATTAGTGATGCTGCTGTAAAAAACTTCCGTGGACATGAGTATTCTAACGTAGAAAAAATCACAAAGGCCCTGACCGAGGATGATCTTATTAAAGAAATTAAAGATGTCCATATCCTGGGTATTCGTTCAAAAACACAAATAACAAAAAAGGTGCTGGACGCTGCAAAAAAATTGCAGGCTATCGGTTGCTTTTGCATTGGTGTGAACCAGGTTGATCTGAAAACTGCAACAAAAAATGGCGTGGTAGTATTTAATGCGCCTTATTCAAATACAAGATCAGTGGCTGAATTGGTAATTGGATTATCCATTATGCTTATACGCCGCATCCCCGATAAGAACAAAGCAGCACATGAAGGCTCATGGATGAAAGATGCAAAGAATAGTTTTGAATTACGAGGAAAGACACTTGGCATAATTGGTTATGGAAATATCGGGAGCCAGGTAAGTGTGTTGGCAGAAGCAATGGGAATGAAAGTTATTTTTTATGATGTAGAAACAAAATTGCCTCTCGGTAATGCCGAAGATGCGAAATCATTGAAAGAACTTTTAAATCGTTCAGATATTGTAACACTACATGTACCGGAAACCTCGCAGTCAAAAAATCTTATTAGTAAACCTATTCTTAAACAATTTAAGAAGGGAGCGATATTAATAAACTATGCAAGGGGAGAAGTGGTGGACCTTGATGCGCTGCGAAAAGCAATTATTGATGGCGCAATTGGCGGAGCCGCTGTTGATGTTTTTCCTGTTGAACCAGAAAAAAATGGCGATAGGTTTCAATCACCCCTGCAGGATCTTCCCAATGTAATTCTTACGCCGCATATCGGCGGTTCCACTGAAGAGGCCCAGGAAAATATTGGGGAAGATGTAAGCGCCAAGTTGTTCAATTATCTTGAAAAAGGAATTACGTTTGGTTCACATACAGTACCTGCCTTAGCATTGCCTCCACAGGAAGGTTCACATCGCATTTTGCATATTCATAATAACGTGCCAGGAGTTTTATCAGAGATCAACACAACACTTTCAAAAAACAACATCAACATCCTCGGTCAGTATTTAAAAACCAATGATGAGATCGGTTATGTAGTGCTTGATGTTGACCGACAACTTTCGTCAAAAGCGTTGCAATTGCTCAAGGAAGTGAAACAAACAATTAAAGTGAGGATGCTATATTGATACCAGCTTCGTCCCGATATTTAATCAACAATAGCGTCGCAGTTTACCCAGACACTGAGCAAAGCGAAGTGGAAGGGTCGCAATCACTTCATCGCCCCATTTTCAATTGAGCAATAATGAATGGATCGCTAATTCACCCAAAGTAAAAATTAAGATTTTAAATTTTCAATAAATACTGAAAATTGTGTAAATTTGAATTGTAAATGATACTCAGATGAAAATAATTATCGTTGGCGGCGGCTTTGGGGGATTGAAATTAGCAAGGAAACTTAGTAATAAAACAGGAATTGAAATATTATTGATCGATAAATTCAACTATCACCAGTTTCAGCCATTATTTTACCAGGTGGCTACTGCAGGTCTCGATGCAAGCAACATTGCTTTCCCTTTAAGAAAAGCATTTCAGCATAGTAAAAATATTCGCATCCGGGTAACGGATCTAAAAGAGATCGTTGCTACGGAGAATAAAATAATAACAGGAACAGGAGAGGAGCAATATGACATATTAGTTCTTGCTACCGGCGCTGACACAAACTTTTTTGGGAATCAGCAATTGGAACAACATGCATTTCCAATGAAATCAACTGTAGAGGCATTACAACTTCGCTTTAAACTTGTTCAAAATTTTGAGGATGCATTAACCGTAAAAAATGAAGAAGATCTTCAGCGTTTAATGAATATCGTAGTAGTAGGTGGTGGCCCAACCGGTGTGGAAATTTCAGGTGCATTGGCAGAAATGAAAAAATATGTTTTGCCTAAAAATTACCCGGAACTTGATTTTTCTAAAATGAATATTTTTTTATTAGAGGGTACACAAAAGACGCTTGGACATATGAGTGAATTCTCTTCTGATCGTTCAAAAAAATATTTGGAAAAGTTAGGAGTGAGGGTAATGACGGGTGCCCATGTTAAAGATTATGACGGAAAAAATATCATGTTGCAAGACGGAAAAACGATTTCTTCCGGAACTGTTTTATGGGCGGCCGGTATTAAAGGAAATATTCCCGGTGGTGTTGATAATTCTCTTATTGCCAGGGGAAACAGGATAAAAGTTGACAGGCAAAACCGGGTGATCGGTTCTCAAAATATATATGCGATCGGGGACCTTGCATATATGGAAACACCCAATTATCCAAACGGACATCCACAGGTTGCCACAACTGCGATCCAGCAGGCAAAGCTGCTTGCAGGGAACCTGTTAAAAATAAAAGCCGGTAAAACTGATCTGGAAGAATATGAATATAACGACAAAGGCACCATGGCAGTCGTTGACATTCCAAAACCAAAGTTGCATTTTGGTGGCTGGTTCGCCTGGATAATATGGATGAGCCTGCACCTGATGCTGATACTCGGAGTAAAGAATAGGTTTTTTGTGTTTCTAAGCTGGCTCTACAATTACTTTACCTATGATCAAAGCCTTTTGATCTTCAAAGAATTTAAGAACCCTAAAAAATGAGTCAAAAGAAATTTCTTACAGCAGAATGGCGGAAGTTGATAATGGCTAATTATGAAATTGACCCCGGTGTTTTGAAAAAATATATTCCCGCCGGTACAGAACTGGACTCATGGAATAATAAGTATTATGCGAGCCTTGTCGGGTTTATGTTTTTAAAAACTAAACTGCTTGGCGTTACAATTCCTTTCCATTCAAACTTCCCGGAAGTTAATCTGAGATTCTATGTTCGTTACAGATCGGGAAATGATTGGAAAAGAGGAGTGGTTTTTATTAATGAATTTGTTCCTAAACATGCAATAACTTTTGTAGCTAACAACTTATATAAGGAGCGCTATGTAACCTATGCCATGAAATATAAATGGGAAATAGATGACCAGCTTGCTATCGGCTATTACTGGAAAAAGAAATCGAAATGGAACAAATTAGAAGTTACTGCAAATTCCAACTTTAATGAATTAAAAGTTGGAAGCAAAGAAGAATTTATCACTGAGCATTATTGGGGTTATTCTTCGATTGATAAAAATAAAACAGGAGAGTACGAGGTTGCACATCCGCGATGGAATATTTATCCTATAGAAAATTATAATATTGACTGCGACTTTAAAAAGCTATACGGTGACGATTTCGATATCTTGAACGATAAACAGCCTGCATCCGTATTTCTTGCCGAAGGTTCTCCAGTGACTATTTTTACTAAGAAAATTCTTTGAGCAATTTCTTTGCTCTTGCTTTAAATGCCGGTGTTTCATAATCCCATCTTTCCTGAATGATCAATTTGATCTCGTTAACGATCTCTGGATATAGTTTAGCGAGTTTTTGCAATACAGTTATTGAAAAAGCTTTTATTGCAATAGCCTCAGTAGGCGAGGAAAAATATTGAAAACAAACATCCATTACTTGTCCATGAAATCTCTTAGGAATATCGACATATTGCAAAAAACGAATGCTGTTTCTTTTTACTGAATCGTGAGCTCCGGGCTTTTCAAGTGCCTTTAAAACCTTTGCAAAATGTTTTTTGACAAATTCCGGGTGATCTTCTACGCAATAGGTCATCGGCCACGCAGCTCTTTGTACAACACGATATTCATCATTCAAAAACAAATTAAATAATTCATCAAATCTTTTTTGATCATTGCCAACCCATCTTACAATTCGCATGCAATTGGCTTTTGAATGCTCTTTTAATATTGTTTCTCTTAATTTCATTAATTTGAGATGGCTTAAAAATAAGAATATATGAAATGAGTAATAAAAATAAACACATGAAAAAAGGAATTCTCTTTTTACTATCAGCAATGTTTTCAAGCTGCATATTTGGCCAGGTAAAAACAATACAGGAGAGGCTGGGCTATCCTAAAGATGCAAAGCTTGTCATCATTCATGCTGATGATCTCGGGGTGTCACATTCTGAAAATGCGGCGTCAATAGCGGCTATGGAAAAGGGAAGTGTAAGTTCTGCAAGCATTATGGTACCTTGTCCCTGGTTTCTGGAAATAGCTGCTTATGCACAATCACATCCTGCTGCTGATCTTGGTCTTCATATAACATTAACCAGTGAATGGAAATATTATAAATGGGGACCGGTAACCGCAAAAGAAAAAGTACCGGGGCTTGTAAATAAGAATGGCTTTTTATATTCATCTGTTGACAGCGTTTATCAATTTGCCAGCGCTGCGGAAGTAGAAACAGAAATACGCAACCAGGTAATTCGTTCAAAACAATTTGGTATAGATCCAACACATTTGGATGCACACATGGGCACAGCACTGCAAAGGCTCGATTATTTTAAAGCCTATTTGAAAATAGGGCATGAGTTCAGGATACCTGTTTTCATACCGCGACAATTAGAAATCCCTTTAAAAGTAAAATTTGATACGATCGTTTCTGATAAAGACGTTTTGGTGGATCATATTCTTTCTGCATCGCCACAGGATCTTAAAACTGGTTTTGCCAATTTTTATACCAATGGTTTAAAAAATCTAAAGCCCGGGCTTACATACCTTATTATACATACTGCGTACGATGATGAAGAAATGCGTGCCGTTACGATCGATCATCCGGATTGGGGCGCTGCGTGGCGCCAGGAAGATTTTAATTTCTTTTCAAGTCCTGAATGCAAAAAGGTTTTAAAGGACAATAATATTTATGTAATAACCTGGAAAGAGATCAGGGATAAGATCGTGAGGAAATAAATTAGGATTTGGGCCTGGGTTTGGACCTGTGCTTAATGGACGGCGTTTTGCCAAACTGAACGTACAATGATTCCATGATCCTTGGTTTCAGATCGGCGCAGGCTTTAATTATTTCATCTTCAACTATAATTGCTTCTTCACCGTAAAGTCTTTCGGTTAGCACTTTATTCGTTGCTTGTTGTAAGGCGATAATTTCAACAAGCAATTCAAACATCATCTGTAGATTATATTTTGGATCAAATTGCACATGATCCAAACTATCAGGAGTCTTATTCATTTGTATAAATATACAATTGAGACGAGGTTAATTTAAAATGAAAATTTCAACAGCTATTCAACATAAGAACATATATCAAGAAAATCAGAAGCCAATTTTCAATCCCTAAGCTTTTCTTATAATGTATATTATGTTAAATAGGCACACAGCCCTCGCTGAACAGGAAATCCCACGCTCCCGTGATACTTGTTTTGTATATTCAGGATAACAAAACCAATTAAGATGAGCAAAATACTTTTAGTTGATGAAATTCATCCTTCTAATAATTATGGGTATACGTGTCTTTGGGGCAAAATTGAACACAATACAAAAATGATAAATCCAGATGAAAAAGATGGTTTTTCTGAAAGAATGGCAAATGACGACAAGGCTACTTCAATCGGTATTGTGGGTAGATTTTTATACGTTTTAACAGCAACATTTGAAACGGGTCAACCATGCATGACATTTGTAGATTGTGGGAACAGTATTAAAAATGCAAAGGAGTTTTGCAAACACTCTAAACTAGGGCAAGATGAAATAAATATGTTTATGTCTAGATTTGAAGAACTTACTGGAAATTATAATAGAACATTCAATGACTATGTTCTAAAAACGAGCCTTTAGATTTAATCAAAGCGATTGCGGCATTTTTAAATCTTAAAAACGAATCCTTATCTAGTATCATAACACTAACTCCGTTTATAGACATTTTGCTATCATTAACTTTCTTAAAAACTCCGCTAACAGCATCGTCTTGCGACTTTACTGCACTATCGTCTGGTATCGCCTTTGACTCACCCAGACATTAATTTTAATGAGTGATTAAAATAATTCGGCCGCTCAATTTCCTGTTCGCCACCCTTCCCCCTCTCACATTTTGCTCGCCCTTCAATCGGTTCATTTGAGGAAAAATATAATGAACCGATCCCTGTCACAAGCCAACCTATTTTAACATAACAAAGTTTTATAATCGTTTTTGCACGAAAGAGTATTTGAAATAAGAAACGCATTAGATATTATTTTTAGTTCATGCCCCTTATAGAGATTTTTCAATTAAAGAAAATAGTTTGTAGTTATTGAAAAATCTCTATAAGGGGCATGAAAAGGCAATGCTTTATTATTTCAAATACAGAGAGCCTCACGCAAAAAGCTTATAAAATTCTTTTATGTTAAATAGGCACACAGCCCTCGCTGACCAGGAAAAGAAACCCTCCCGCTCGTGAGAACTTCGGCGATCACTTTCTTGTATCGTAAAAATCCAGATTAGGTGAATCGAAAATTATAACTACCTTCTCCACTTCGAATTTTCATAGGATAAGGTTTAATGGTTAATGTTTTGAAATAACATTAAGATAGTCCTCCAGTTTCCACAGGAGGGCTTTTTTGTAGCTCCTATTTCAGTAAATTCACTTTCCACCAAAACCAACTGAGATGGCTTAACGAGCATACCGAAGAATATTTAGTAGAAAGCCGCTATAGACGTGGTAAATTAATCGAGCTTACATCTATACTTGAAAGATTCATTGATATGTTTATTTCGGCTCACTTTTCAAAGAATCGTTTTCTGAGAACGGAGTTGACAAGCATATTAGCGTCTAATCTTTTCCAGTCCGAAAATAAAAGAAAGATATTCTTTAGACTCATTAAAAAACACCATGCATCCTTCTGCGAAAAAAATTCAACCATTCTTGAAAAAATAAGTTCAGTATATTCAGAGAGAAATATATATGCTCACCATCCCATAACAACAATCCCAAAGGCATTAGAAAGATTTCATAAAAACAAGACGATTACGTTTGGCAAATTTGATGATGAGGACATGGAGAGAATGAGCCCTCTTAAAGAGTTCGACATACATTGTCAAAACGCATCTGATTGTGCCACAATAGTCAGGCAATTGTTGGAGAAAATGAAATACCTCACCCTCTAAGAGATTGCCACTAAGCGCTCCTGAGCAAATATCTTCAATCAAGGGTTTGGTAGAAGTTATAGGGGATTTATTTAACTCGATTAAGTCTTTTTCGTTTTCCCGTTTAATAAATTAAACGAAAACAGAATGCCTTACGGCATATTTCCCGAATACATTTTCTTTATCCCATTAAAAAACCACCTTTCGGTGGTTTAGTTATTTTAGTTATTTGCTTCTGATTTCTTCCGGTACTCATCGGCTTTTGCCTTATCCCCTTTTACTTCATACGCTGTAGAAAGATAACCATTCACCACTTTATAATTTCCTCTTTCACCAGCTTTCAATGTTGCTTTAGCGCTATACAGGTCAGAAGCAACCTGCGAATAAACGATCAACTGGTCAGCAGCCTCTGTCATTTTGATCTTCAGATCAGCTTTCTTTTTCTTATCTGCTTCTGTAGTTCCTTTTATAGCTTGCATGTCATCCTGGAAATCATAAAGAACATTGTAATAATGACGGGCCATCAGCACATTTGCTTCGGGATAACTCTTATTGCTCTCAATTGTTGTCTTTAAAACACTTTCGATCCTCTTCTGCATCTCTTTATAGTCTGCGGGTTTTGTTTCGCCTGCATACGTATAATTGAACAACTCAACAGCATAGTTATATGTCATCAGGTGCTTGCCAGGATATTTCGGCATCAACTCTTCATACTTTGCAAAAAGAGCTTTTTTATCTTTTTCATCCACTTGCTCCAGCTCCATTTGGTACCAACGATCTTCGGCGGGGTAAAGCTCCCGGCCTAAAGCGAAATATTTTTCTGCATTTGCCTTGTCACTCTTTTTAATGTAATACTCAATGAGCAACTGGTACACATCTATATTATCTTTCCCGGCTATTCTCTGATCGGCTATTCTTTTATAGTAGACAACGGCATCGTCATCCCTTTTTGCCCTATAAGCGCTTAACGCTATGTTTTGAATTAAAGTAGTATCAAAAACAGGGAACTTAAAGCCATTATATTCAAAGCCTTTGCCTCCAATATATTCTTCAACCATTAATGCATTTTTGAAGTTGGTATAGGCATCATCAAACTTTGAGGCTCCGAAGCCTGCCACACCCAAATCAAAATATCCATTATAAATATCAAAAAGTCTCACATGCTGCTCAAGTGTAGCTCTTATAGCTTTTGGATCAATCTCGTAATATTTTTTAAAAGCATTAAAGGCATCCATGCGGGCATCAGGCGCCAGGGATTTGTATTTTTCACTTTTGGCGATCTCGTTATAGATAAGGCCTTTGTACCACCAGCCATCGGGTTTAACTGCATTTTTTTCTTTAAGAAGAAAAGCATCCACCGACGTTTTTGCTTTATCTAACTCTCCTTTTCCAAATTGTGATTCTATGTCCTCAATTGACTGGGCAAACAAACTGCTGCTACCTAAAATAATAAGCAAGCTTAAAAGAAATCTTTGCATGATTTTATTTTTGTTTTTTATTAAATCAGAACCTAATTGCAGATGAAATTAATTACTCAGTGGTTGCATTTTCAGGGCCTTCAATTGCACCATTGCCAGTTTCATTCCCATTTCCGTTATCACCATTTTCGGGTGTATTTCCATTTTCAGCAACAACCGCCTGGTCTTCGATCTTTGTAATGGCCGCTATCTCGTCACCCTCATCCAGTCTTATCAGTTTTACACCCTGTGTTGCTCTTCCCTGTTCACTGATATCGGCAACTTTCATTCGTATTGTAACACCACTTTTACAAGTGATAACAAGATCTTCTTTCTCCGACACTTCTAACATGCCCACTAATTTACCGGTTTTTGGTGTAACGTTGATCGTCTTCACCCCTTTACCGCCCCGGTTTGTAAAACGATACTCATCTACTGCAGTTCGTTTTCCATAACCTTTTTCACTTACCACTAATACCGTTTTAGATTCACCGGTGCCTGCATTTACACAAATCATACCAACAACTTCATCATCATTATCATCAACTTCAATGCCAGCAACACCGATGGCTCCGCGGCCGGTAGCTCTTGCTTTTACTTCTGAAAAACGAATTGCTCTTCCGCTTTTTACCGCCATCATGATCTCAGAATTTCCATCGGTCATTTTTGCTTCAAGCAATTCATCACCAGCTAATATCGTGATCGCATTTACACCTGATTGCCTTGGACGGCTGAAATCTTCCAATGCTGTTTTCTTAATAATTCCTTTCTTAGTACAGAGAACGATATTATGTGAATTAACAAACGCTTCGTCTTTCAGATCTTTTACATCTATGATCGCTCTTACTTTGTCATCCGGTGGTATTTGTATCAGGTTTTGAATGGCTCTTCCTTTACCGGTCTTTTCACCCTCGGGTATCTCATAAACATTCAACCAATAACATCTTCCCTGCTCAGTAAAGAAGAGCATGGTATGGTGTGTTGATGCAACAAAAATATGTTCGATCCAATCTTCTTCTCTTGTTTTTCCACCCATCACTCCCCTGCCACCTCTTCGTTGTGAACGGTATTCAGTAGCTGATGTTCTTTTTATATATCCTAAATGAGAAATAGTAATAACAACATCTTCTTCTTTAATAAGATCTTTGATCTTTACTTCATCATCCAGGTAAGTGATCTCTGTTTTACGTGTATCACCAAATTTATCTTTAACTTCTAACAATTCTTTTTTGATAAGGTCATATCTCATTCCTTCATTTGAAAGCAACTCTTTCAATTCACCGATCAGTTTCATTAGTTCATCAAACTCCTGTTTTATCTTGTCCCTTTCCATTCCTGTCAGGCGCTGCAATCTTAATTCAAGGATCGCTTTCGCCTGTATCTCATCCAACCCCCAACCTGCATTGATCAAATTCTCTTTGGCAATATCAGGAGTGGCAGAACTTCTGATCAATCGTATCACTTCATCAAGATGATCTAATGCAATAAGATAACCTTGTAAAATATGTGCTTTCTTTTCTGCTTCATTCAATTCATATTTAGCACGTCGCACAACTACTTCATGACGAAATTCAATAAACTCTGAAATAAGATCTTTCAGGTTTAATGTTCTTGGTCTTCCTTTAACCAATGCAACATTATTGATACCGTAAGAAGTTTGGAGCTCTGTATGTTTATAAAGCTGGTTGATGACAACATTGGCAATAGCATCACGTTTCAAGTCAACTACTATACGTGTGCCTTCTTTCTCATTTGATTCATTATTCACATGGGCAATACCCTCAATTATTTTCTCATTGACCAATTCACCAATTCTTTCTGTCAAAGCATCGCGGCTTACCTGGTAAGGAGTTTCAGTAACAATGATCTGTTCTCTTCCGCTGGCTTTTGTATCAACATGCATTTTTCCACGAACCACCACTCTTCCCCGGCCCAAATGCATTGCTGCCTTCACTCCTTCCATTCCATAAATAACTCCGCCGGTTGGAAAATCAGGAGCTTTTACAAAATGCATCAACTCTTCAATTGTGATGTTGCGATTATCAATGTAAGCGATACAGCCGTCAATTGCTTCACTCAAATTATGCGGGAGCATATTTGTAGCCATACCAACTGCGATCCCACTTGAGCCGTTTATCAACAATTGAGGAATACGTGTAGGAAGAACTGTTGGTTCTCTTTCCGTATCATCAAAATTTAATTGAAAGTTTACCGTGTCTTTATCAAGATCATTCAGCATGCTTTCAGTAAGCCTTTGCAATCTTGCTTCTGTATATCGCATCGCCGCAGGACCATCGCCATCCTGTGTACCAAAATTTCCCTGTTTGTCAATAAGGGTATAACGCATATTCCAATCCTGCGCCATACGTACCATTGCATCATATACCGCCGTATCACCATGCGGATGATATTTACCCAACACCTCTCCCACGATACGGGCTGATTTTTTAAAGGGCCTGTTGTAGTGCAAACCCAGTTCATTCATCGCATACAAAATGCGACGATGCACCGGCTTCAGGCCATCTCTTACATCCGGCAAAGCACGACCGACGATCACCGACATGGAATAGTCGATATAGGCCGTCTTCATCTGTTCTTCAATATTGACCGGGATGATTCGTTCGTTATCCTGTGTCTCCTGTGGCAGTAAGCTATCGTCCATGTGTATTGTTCCTAAGATTTATTTATCGGCTTTTGCACCTTCTCCGGAGCCTTGATCGAGCTTTTATACAAACTCAATTGGCGAGGGCGGATCCGGGTTCCAAAGCCTTGATTTATCAATGATCAGACCTTGTATTCAAGGCTTGCAAATGTACCGGAAACAGGCATGAATTCCTGATAAAAATCTTGTTTTTTGGGGCTATTTTTTCCACTTCGGTGGATGATTTTCCTTATTGTAAATTATTTTTTTTATAACAACACTTTTACATAGCCCGGCATAGATTTTTCGTTAGCATATACAATAATTTGGACGGTATGGATACTTATCTTCTGCTCCGCAGCAACAAGCAAAGCGGCCCCTATAGCCTGCAACAGCTAGTGAGTTTTGGTTTTAAGCCCTATGACCTGGTTTGGGTGGAAGGAAAGAGTGCCGCTTGGCGTTATCCAAGCGAAGTAGAAGGATTAAAAGCCTATTCTCCGGCTACCGAGGAACAACCTTACGACCGGTTTTACAAAAAGCAAGAAGAAAAGCCGCAGGAAAAACAAATTAACAAACCAGCACAGCAGCAACAGGAAATCTATGTTGCTCCAAAAGAAGAAACATATGTTCCTTCAAAAGTAGAAGCTTATATACCTCCAAAAGAAGAAGTGTATGTTTTACCAGAGGAAAATAAAACATTAACAACTTCGAGGAAGGTCTTTGTTGCAATGCCGGAAAATCATGTTCCAAAAAAACAAGTGCAGCCTGTAGTTGCAAAAACTCCGCCGATTGTTGAGGAAAAGCCTGTTGTTGTTGAAGAAAAAAAAGTTGAAAATAAGCCGCTCTACACGGAAGACTACAGTCTTCCGAAAGAGCCAGCTTTACCGAAACAAAAACAGATCATTGATGCATATCCTGTAACACTAAAAGAAGAACCAACCTTGAATGAAAAATATTCAGAGTCGCTGGATGATATTAAAAGAAGATACACAGAAACATATTTAAGCCGTAAGAAAAAATCGAAATGGACATCCACACATACATCCGTATTGCAGGTTTTTGGTGGTGCCGTCTTGTTTTGTTTTTTGGTAGTGGTTGCCTATAAAAATTTTGGTGATGAGGAAAAACCTCAACCAAGAACTACCATAATTCAACCTGATAAAAGAGCCATTAATACAGGGACGGTAACAACTACTTCTACTGTAATTCCACCAATTACTCCCGAAGCAAATTCATCTTTAATTAAAAAGACGCAAACAAAAAAAGAAGACACAAATATTCCTGCTGAAAGTTTAGTTACAAACTCAGCACAGCAGAAAAAAGAAGAAGTGATAAGAGAAAATGATGAAGTAATAGCTTCTGAAAAGAAAGCTGTAATGCCAAAACCAACAGAAGAAGCAAAACAGGATGAAACAAAACCCAAAACCAGGCCGATCAATATAAACAGGCTGGTTAATGTAAAAGCAAATAATTATAAACAACGGGCATTTGGTGGTGTAATGAATCTTGAGCTGACAGTCAACAATGATTCAAAATTTGAGCTGGATAAAGTGATGGTCGAGCTTGTGTATTTAAAACCAAGTGAACAACCAATAAAAACTGAAACAATAGTTTTTAGTTCCATTGAACCGAATAGTTCAAAAACTTTAAAGATCCCGGATTACCTGCGGGGAATTAAGGTATCATACAGAGTAATGGAGATTGAATCTTCTCAATATGAAAGATACACCACGGCGGGGTTATAGTTTCCTTCAATAGAAATAATTGAATTAATTTGCCGGTAAGATATTCCTTCTCATGAAAAATATTTTATTGTTTGGCGCCGGCAAATCAGCAACAGTACTGATCGACTTTTTACTTTCCAACGCAGAAAAAGAAGACTGGCAGTTAACGGTAGTTGACGCTGATATTAATCTTGCACAATCCAAGATCGGCATTTCACCATTTGGTAAAGCGGTGTCATTTGATATCAATGACGAAACCGATAGAAAAAGATTTATAAGTGATGCCAGTATCGTTATTTCACTTCTCCCTCCCACTCTTCATACTATAGTTGCAAAAAGTTGTATTGAATTAAATAAGAGCTTACTGACAGCATCATACATTGATGATGAGATCCGTAATTTCCAGTCCACGATAGAAAATAAAAAACTGTTGTTCTTATGCGAAATGGGTCTTGATCCCGGTATCGATCACATGAGTGCAATGAAAATTTTTGACAAGATACATGCTGATGGCGGAAAGGTCATTTCATTCAAATCGCATTGCGGCGGACTTGTAGCACCAGAAAGCGATGATAATCCCTGGCACTATAAGATAAGCTGGAATCCAAGAAATATATTACTTGCTGGTAAAAGTGGCGCCCATTATCGTGAAAATGGAGAAGAAAAAAAATTGAAATATGAGGAGCTTTTTACTGCAGAAAGAATTGTTGAAATCCCTGAGATAGGCTTCTTATGCTGGTATCCAAATCGTGATTCATTAAGCTATGCCCCACTCTATGGTTTGGAAGATGCAAAGACATTGGTAAGAACCACTCTTCGCCATCCAGATTTTATGTATGGCTGGAAAAATATTATTGACCTGAAGCTTACCGACGAAACTCCACAATATGAAACCAATGGCAAAGCATTGATGGTTTTTTTTAAAGAACACATGGATAAAAACGGATTCAGTGATTGGTTGCAAAAAAAATTATCTGAACGGTTTGATCAAACAAAAGATCTGCTAGAAAAGTTGATGGAATTAGTGGAAGCAGAAAAAGAAGCTGAAGCAAGTGGTGGTGATGTCGAAAAAGATTTTTTAGTTGTAGGCAAAAATGGAGATCTGCAGAATATGGACCTTGATAAGATCAAGAATGATGCTGCAGAAATAGTGGCAAATAAAATGCACGAAGCTAACCTGACCCTTAAACAACTTTTTTTCCTGGGAATGGATGATGATGAAACGATCATCAACAAAGGTCTTTGCAGTGCGGCTGATGTAATGCAATTAGCATTAGAAAAAAAACTGGCTTTGCAAGCTGAGGATAAAGATATGATCGTGATGTTGCATGAGATAGAGTATGAAAACTTAAAAAGCAAAAATCAAAAGTCAAAAATTACAAGTTCACTGGTGGTAAAAGGAGAAGATAGTTTGAGAACAGCAATGGCAAAAACGGTTGGCTTACCGTTAGGCATAGCTGTAAAATTGATCTTGAACGGGACAATAGCACTTACAGGCTTACATATTCCCACAAAAAAAGAGATCTATGAACCTGTATTGAAAGAATTAGAAGAACATGAAATAAAATTCAATGAAGAGATAAAAGAAGTTTGATGAATTATAAAGTAACTGCGGAAGATGCTTTGAAGCAATTGATGGAACAAAGTGAGTTACCATTTACAGTCATGATGAAACAAGGGAGCATGACGATAGAATATTTTGCACCGAAAGAAATAGATACCCAAACACAGCATAAGCAGGATGAGATCTATATTGTCATCACCGGACATAGTACCTTCTATCGCTATGGAGAAAGAATTCCCTGTAAAAAAAACGATGTCTTGTTTGTTCCCGCAGGTATGGACCATCACTTTGAAAATTTTTCTAATGATTTTGCTGTCTGGGTAATTTTTTATGGACCTAACGGCGGAGAAGGAAAAAATATTAGTCCTTGAGCATTTGCAGCAAAAAACTTACTCCTTCAGTGGCCGGTTTTTCAATTGCAGTAAGGTTTGTTATTTCAGACGTGTAAGGAATTCGTTTATCAATAATATATTTTGGAATATGCCTAACTGCATAGTTCACCAAACCCGCAGCAGGATAAACCACCAATGATGTACCAACAACCACAAAAATATCTGCACTTCTTACAACAGGGATAGCTTCTTCAATTTTAGGAACTGGCTCTTCAAACCAAACAATATAAGGCCGAAGTTGCTCACCATCTTCTGCCTTATCTCCTATTTTAATATCATCCTTTATTTCATAAATAAGTTCATCATCTCTTTCACTGCGCATTTTAAAGATTTCTCCGTGCAGGTGCAACACGTTTGTAGAGCCTGCCCGTTCATGCAAGTCATCAATATTTTGAGTAATGATCGTTACGTCAAATTTTTTTTCCAGTTCTGCCAATCCAAAATGAGCTGCATTGGGTTGTGCATCCAGCACATTTTTTCTTCGGTAATTATAAAAATCTAAAACAAGTTGTGGATCTTTTCTCCATGCACGGGGTGTAGCCACGTCTTCGATATTGTATCCTTCCCAAAGTCCGTCACTGTCACGAAATGTTTTTAATCCACTTTCTGCACTGACACCTGCACCGCTAAGAACAACAAGTTTCTTTTTGCTCATGCATCAAATGTACGCAACCCATAATTTTTTATGCTTGTTTGGGTTTTGGCCTATTGGATCTTTTATAAAGAATTATTATTCCAGCAACTGCCAGCAATAAAGGCCAGATAGAAACTATCCCTATCGATAACTCTCCTATCCAATTCCATCCAAAGCGAAAAGCATCGGTAATTCTTGTTGAGAAGGTAGGTTTATTTGAATCGATAGCTGCTCCATTCAATACCTGGTAAAAGGTAAGATGAATAGTGCTGAATGATGATGAATGTTGCAGGTATTCCATTCTTCCCGCCGCTGATTCGATCTGTTCCTGTATTCCATTGATCTCGGATTGCACACTTAATATTTCTTCCATGTTTTTCGCCTGCTTTAGCAGATCAAGATAGCGAAGCCTTACTTGCTTCTTTGCTTCCAGTCTTGACCGGATATCGATCACCTCCGTGGTTACATCTTCTGATGTAATTTTCTTTTCATTCAATTCTTTCACATTTGATGAAATACTGTTTACAGCATCATCAAATTGATCAACAGGTATTTTGATCGTGATATTATTTTCAATTTTGTATTCGGATTGAGATTGTTCTTCCTGTGCAATGTATCCGCCAAACTGCTTTAGCTTTTCACGAAGTGAAGTATTGTATGCATTATAGTCTTTAACTTCTAAATTAAGATTAGCAGTTTTGATGATCTTTTTGTCCCAGTCCTGTTTTACCACTGGGGTCTGTTGATTTTTCTTTGCTTGATCAGGCTGTTCTTGCGGTTCTTCGATTTTGTCGCTAACATTTCCTACAATGCCGCTTTTGTTTACATCATCTTCCGGCTTGGATCTTTCAATTTTTCCCAAATCCATTTCCGAGATAGCAAGGCTTTCCTTTTTACTTTCATTTTTACACGAAATGAAAAGCGTTATCGCCATTAGGGCAATAAATATTTTTTTCATGACTATCGTTTTTGTTTTTTTAATAGAGGCAGTAATATCTTTTTTGCACAAAAAGATGCACAAGTTTAAATAGCGGTACCCTAATAACAATCTATAATTTTAAAATAATAAGATGTGAAGATTGATTCCTCAGATAAGAAAAAGGTAACCTTACATGAAATGAAAAAAAATGTAAAAAGGGATTTTACTAATAGAAGTCAGTACTAAATTTTTAGAAACAAACTACTTCTCTCCTGCAAGCTCCATAACCACCTCCCATTCTTTATCACTGACCGGTTGGGTAGAAAGACGACCAATACGCACCAGCGCCATATTTACAAGTCGCTTATCTTTTTTTATTATTTCAAGAGTCACCGGCTTTTTTATCTTCCTTACAGGTTTCAGATCAACTGCAGACCAACGGTCATCATCCGTTGTGGGATCCTGGTAAGCTTCTTTTATAACCTTTGCAATGCCAACAATATCGGTCCCTTCGTTGCTATGATAAAAAAATACTTCGTCGCCTTTTTTCATACTGCGTAAATGAAGCCGGGCTGCATAATTCCTGACTCCGCTCCAACAGGTTTGTCCTTCTTTTACAAAATCATCCCATGAATAAGTATCGGGTTCTGATTTAACAAGCCAGTATGCCATAATAATTTCAAATTTTAGATTTAAAATTTTAAATTCTTACCACCCACTCGCCAATACATCCGCAATATGCATGGTCTGCAGGCTGTATCCTTTGTTCTTTATGTATCCATCTAAATGCATAAGGCAGGAAAGATCGGTTGAGATAAGATAATTAGCCTTTGTCAATAATGCATTTTCAACTTTCTGTTCACCCATTCCGATAGAGATCGGTTCAAATTTCACTGCGAATGTTCCTCCAAAGCCGCAACAGGTTTCTACATCATGCATCTCATGAAGTTCCAAGCCTTTTACATGGGATAAAAGTTTCCGGGGTTCTTCTTTGATCCGGCATTCTCTTAATCCTGCACAGCTATCATGATAAGTTGCTTTTCCATTCAATACAGCCCCTACATGTTCTACCTGTAAAACTTTTACCATGAATTCAGAGAACTCAAACACTCTTTTATTTAATTCTTTAACCTGGTTGTGTACAGAAGAGTTATCCAGAAGTTTTGAATAATAATTTCTTACAAACCCAGCACAACTTGCACTTGGTGTTACAATATAATCAGAGCCGCTAAAGTCTTTTACAAATTTTATACATACCGTTCTTGCCTCATCCCAAAAGCCTGCATTGAAAGCCGGTTGTCCGCAACAAGTTTGTTTTGTATTGTAGGTAACAGTGCAGCCAGCTTTCTCCAGCACTTTGATCATATTAAATCCTGTCTGCGGATAAAGCTGGTCAACAAAACATGGTATGAATATTTGTACGTTCATTAGCCCCCTGTCCCCCTATGGGGGAACTTAGATAGTTAAAGAATTATTGATAAATAGCTTTCAAAATAAATGATCTTTCCCTAAGCCCCTTTAGGGGTTTGGGGTTTTAAGTTTATCATTTTAATGGCAGTCACTGCCGCTTCCTCGCCCTTATGTCCATGCTTCCCACCAATTCTTTCCTGTGCTTGCAATTCGTTGTCTACTGTTAATACGCCAAAAATAGTGGGAACCGGCAGCAAAAGATTTAATTGAACTAAGCCATCTGTCACTGCTTTGCAGACATAATCAAAATGCGGCGTATCTCCACGGATAACACATCCTAATGCAACGAATGCATCAGGCTTTTTCTTTTTAGCTTTTTTTTCGAAATAATTTTTTATTGCGAATGGGATTTCAAAAGCACCGGGAACTGTTATCGTAATTATTTTTTTTACTTTAAGAGCTTCTAATTTCTCCCTGCATCCTTTTTCCAGTTCATCAACAATAGCTGCATTCCATTCAGTTTTAACCAAAACAATAAAGGCATTCTTTTTAGGAATGCCCGTATCTGTATTTAAAAGTTTACTGTTGCTAACTTCAGCCATTAATTATTTAATTAAAAACATTATGCATAGCAAGATATTTATCTGACTCATTATAGGCCTGTGTATTTGGGAATCTCTCTTTGATCTCTTTGAATAATTCTATTGCTTCATTTGTCTTTCCGCTTTTATCAGCAAGTGATGCAGCAAAGAGAAGGGCCTCGGCAGCGTTATGAATATCCTCTGGAAAATGATTAGCTGATTTTTTATAACTGGAAATGGCATCTTCATTTTTTCCAAGTTCAGAATATGCATCACCCAATAATTTATATGCTCTTGCCTGCACTTGTTTTTCTGGAGTAGAGAACTCTTTCAGTTGTTTAATAGCGTTATTGAAATCGCCTGTTCTCAAATAGCAATCGCCTGCATAAAAACGAGCAAGATTACCAGCGTCTGTACCGCTATATTCCTTGATCACTCTTGCAAATCCCCAATTGATACCGTCGCCATTTAACGCTTTGTGTAAACTATCCATCCGATAATACTCTTCGGCTTTATACATTGCATCAACCGCTTTTTCCGTATTGGGTTTTACAATAAAATTTTTATAGGCATACCAACCACCTACAGCCAATACAAGAACAGCAAGTACAACCGTAATTTGTTTTTGATAACGGGTCCAGAAATCCTGCGCCTTTGCAATTATTTGTTCATTTTCGTGAGCCATCACATTTTTCTCAGCCATTTTTTAAACTTGAAATTTATTAATTAGAAATATAAAAACTTAATCAACTATAAAAGGATAATTTTTATCAACGTAAACATCTTTCAGCACTTCATCATCACCGGGCCATGGGCTTTCTTCCGCAAACTTTACAGATCCCTCAACAATACCATCTATCCTGTCATCGATCGCTTTCAAATCTTCTTCTTTGGCAAAACCGTTTGAAAGAATTGTTGCACGTACCTGTGTAAGAGGATCCTGCCCTTTATACTCATCCACTTCTTCTTTACTGCGATATTTCTGCGGATCACTTATTGAGTGGCCTTTGTAACGATAGGTTTTCATTTCAAGTAAAGTAGGTCCACCTTTTTCTCTTGCTCTCTTTACCGCACGGCTCACTGCTTCATGCACAGATTCCGCACTCATCCCATTTACGGTATCAGCCGGCATCTCATAACCATCAGCCAGTTTATAAATATCAATTACATTACTAGTACGTTCAACAGAAGTACCCATAGCGTAATTGTTGTTCTCGCAAATAAAAATTACAGGCAACTTCCATAACATGGCCAGGTTGAATGTTTCATGCAAAATCCCCTGGCGTGCAGCACCGTCTCCAAAAAAGCAAAGTATTACATTATCAGTGCCGCGATACTGCTCAGCAAAAGCAAGACCAGCGCCGGTTCCAATTTGTGCCCCCACAATTCCATGACCACCCCAAAAGCCTACTTCCTTTCCAAAAAAGTGCATGCTTCCACCTTTGCCCTTTGCGCATCCTGTTGCTTTACCATATAATTCGGCCATGCAACTATTCACATCAACACCTTTTGCAATAGCCAAACCATGATCACGATAAGCAGTAATAAATCCGTCTTCAGGACGAGTGGCGGTCATGCATCCTGCCGCAATTGCTTCCTGCCCGATATAGGCATGGAAGAATCCACGGATCTTACCTTCCATTTTGTACTTCTCTTCTGCCATCAGTTCAAACTGACGGATAAGCTGCATCAGCTCATACCAATAGAGATATGTTTCTTTAGAAAATTTCGTAGCCACAGGCTTCAAAGTTGGGGTTGATTCTGCCATAAATTAAGCGGGGGCAAAAATAAGGCAAACTTGTCAGATTTCAGATCGCAGATTTAGATTTAAGATGGGTATTTTTTATATGGTTACCAGCTTCCTAACCATGGTTTGGCGTCCCTTGCGACGCTCCGTTCATCGTTCTGATTTCTATGAAGCAATTACGGCGCAGTTTACCCAGAGCGAAGCGAAGGGTCGCCCTCTTGTACCGCATCAAGTCTATTCAGCTTTTATAGCTCCTTATCCATGCCATTCTTGTACTAATTCTTCTAACTAAAAACTAATATTGCAACCAGTTTTGCTACAACTTCATTCCATATCGATCACCCAGTTCAAAAACTACAGCACTCGTTCATTTCGTTTCAATGAACGGATCGTCGGTATTTGCGGTAATAACGGTGTTGGCAAAACCAACCTGCTTGATGCTATTCATTATCTCTGTTTTACCAAAAGTTATTTTACAAGAGATGTTTTAAATATTCAGAACGGGCAAACCGGTTTTAGAGTGGATGGGGAACTGGAGCTAAAAGAGAAAAAAGAAAAAGCTGTTTGTATACTTCGTGAAACTGGCAAGAAAGAGTTTTCAATAAATGATTCGGGTTATGAAAAATTCTCAGAGCATATCGGCCGTTATCCCTGCGTTATCATTGCCCCTGACGATATACAGATCATTACTGATGGCAGCGAAGAACGAAGAAGATTTTTAGATGCATTGCTTTCACAGATCGATAAAGATTATTTACAAAGCCTGATCATCTATAATAAGATCCTTGTACAGCGCAATTCCCTGCTAAAAAATTTTTATGAAACAAGAAATAAGGATCTTTCCCTGCTTGATGTGTTTGACCAACAATTATTAAAGCCTGGAGAATATATTTTTAAAACTCGTAAGCAATTTCTCATTTCATTTTTGCCGGAAGTAAAAAAACTTTATACAGAAATAGCGAGACAGGAAGAAGAAACGGAACTACATTTTCAAAGCGAGTTAAATCAATGCACATTTACTGAATTATTGCATTTGAACAGGCAGCGGGATATGGCGGCACAAAGAACAACAGGTGGCATTCATCGTGATGACCTGGTCTTTAATCTTAGTGGCCAATTATTCAAGAATATTGCTTCACAGGGTCAGCGTAAAAGTTTACTCTTTGCTCTTAAGCTCGCAGAGATGGATGTGTTAAAAGAAAATAAAGGTTTCCCTCCTCTCCTTTTATTAGATGATGTTTTTGAAAAATTAGATGAAGACCGAATTGCAAATCTTCTTCGCCGTGTTTGTATTGAAAACAATGGACAGGTCTTTATTACAGACACAAACCAGGAAAGGCTTTCACAACACTTGAACGAATTATCTACAGATTATCAGCTAATTCACCTGAGCTAAATGTAAAGGGTCCGGATATAACTTTCAACTTTCAGTTTTTAACTTTTAACTTTGTTGCATGGGTGAATATTCTATCGGAGATGCTCTTGATAAGTTTTTAGAACAAAGCCGCCTCAGGGGTTCTATCCAGGCTTTGCAGATCGGTGATGTGTGGGAAGATATCATGGGCAAGACAATTGCAAGATACACGGAAGAGATCAGGATCATCAACGATACTCTTTTCATTACTACACATGTAGCTCCACTGAAACAAGAACTTATTTTCCAAAAGGAAAAAATAAAGCTTCGTGTAAACGAAGCTTTGGGAAAAAAGATAATTAAAGAGATCGTTGTTAAGTAAGCACTCCAAAACGGGTATCTCTACCAACAACAGCATCAAAAATTTCCATCCTGTTATTTACGGCCTCTTCCAATATATCATCTGAAGAAACTATGCCACGGAATGAATGGATCTCAAAAACGGGCAGATAACGAATATGATGTTGACGCATTAATTGCATGCATCTTTCTACCGTGTCATCTGTTGTAGCTGCGGGCAATCCTTTGTTCATTATATCACTAACCTTCGTTTTGGAAAGTTGTTTGTTAGTGACCAATACCTTACTTGTAATGTCGTGTTCCGTTAAAAGTCCAACATACTTTCCATCATCCATTACGATTAGATACTCTACATTTTCATGACACATGCGACTAAGCGCTGTATCTGCAGAAGAACCGGGAGTAACTGTGTGGAAATGAAGTTCTTTTTTGGCGAGAATCGAAGTTATTTTTTCCATACTCACAGGTTTTAATAGGTTGAGTAATCGTTATGACTACGAATTCTAGGTCTTTTCAAGTTACGAACAAAATTTCGGGAAAAAGTCTGATCGTCGTCATTGTGCAAAAAATATTCCAAACTATTTTTTGTCGAGGACTTTCAGAAAGCAAATGTCAATCTCCAAAATGAAAATAGAATGAAAAAGCTGTAATGAAATTGTAAATTCTATTTTGACAATTCTATTGCACTCTTACTCTTGGATCTACTACGCCATAAAGAATATCAGCAAGAATATTTATGACAATAAAAAAGGTGGCCGAAATAAGTACAGAACCCATTACTACTGGGAAATCTAATTTTTCAAGTGCATCAACTGTCACTTTACCGATTCCCTTCCATCCAAAAATATATTCCACAAAAAAAGCTCCTGCCAATAATTCGGCAAACCAACCTGTAACTGCTGTTATAACAGGATTCAAAGCATTTCGCAAGGCATGTTTCCAGATCACTTGCATTTTGCCCAGCCCCTTTGCATAGGCAGTGCGGATATAATCCTGGTTCAGAACATCAAGCATGGCGCTGCGTGTAAGTTGTGTGATAATGGCCAGCGGCCGAATGCCCAAAGTAAAAGCTGGTAAAATAAGGTTATGCAGCGTCCATTTTCTTTCGCCGGTTATTTCGTCCACATCGAACCAATTCCCGTTAATATGCAATCCTGTCCAATCTGATAATAAAAATCCAAAAATATAGGCAATGATGATCCCCATAAAAAACGAAGGTGCTGATATGCCTACAATACTTGCAAAAACTGATGATGTGTCCACCCAGGAACCTTTTTTGACTGCCGCAAGAACTCCCAATGGTATTCCAATTACAACCGCAATTAACATAGCAGCAAATGCAAGGATCAGGGTTCCTGGCAGAGCTTCCGATAATAAGCTACCGACCTCTTTTTTTGTTTGATATGATTTTCGGAGATAAGGAACTTTTAATCCTACCCGATAGCTATCGGGTTTGCTTTCTCCTCCAATAAAAATTCCTTTTAATTTTTTCTCTTTTATATCTTTTGAAGAATGAATGGAGATCGGGGAAACATCATTTACATAATAGAAAAATTGTTTCCATTTAGGTTGATCCAGGTATAGTTCTTTTCGAATATTAGCTTGTGTTGCCGCATCGCCAGTCTGTCCCATTATGAGACGTGATGGATCGCCAAAACCCTGAAAGAGAAAAAAAACAAGTATAACAACACCCACTAATACCAGTAGGCCATAGAGAAGTTTTTTGGTGATAAAGCTTAACAAGATTTCTAATTTCTGATTTCTAACCCTTATCTAAGCTATTACTTTTTTAATGTTTCTAACGCTTCATCGAAATTAGCATAGCTCCATTTATCAGCTACAACGCCTTGCTTCATATAATATAAAGTCGGATTAGACCTTGCTGCAGTACGAATAGCCGTGAAATCGCAGTTTAGTACAGTAATGTTTTGAAAACCCATTTGTGAATAGATCTTATTTGCCAGGTCACGATTCGATGTTACAAAATAAAAAGGTATTCCCTTTTTGTTTGCTTCTGCATAAACAGCAAGTAGTTCATCTTTCCATGAAGGACTTGTCCCCGGCAGATCCGTGTTAAACAATAATAAGGCATTCGGCTCTGATAAAATAGCTCCTGTCGAATCATTAATTACAGTATTCCCCGAAGAATCCACACCGTTTGCACTCGTTAAAGAAAATCCTTTGATCGGAGGTTCGTTATTCTTTCCTTTCCTGGCAACTTTATCAAAGCGATTGATGAATTTATAAAGCGAATCATTAAAATCAGCCGGGAACTTATCTGCAGTGAATTCTACTTTCTGTCCCTGTTTTTCATAAACAAACGTCATGACGATGCTATCAGGAACCGCATTTGCCGGTACCTTCATTTTTTCAGGTACACTGTTTCCTGTTTTGAATGGAAGGCAATCAACCGGCGGTAAATATCTTAATGCATACCATTGCAATCCAAAGCTGAAAATAGTTACTAAAAGCATCAACACTGTATTCAATCGCGGCGCAAAAAGAGGTTTAATATGTTTTCTTGCGAATAGAATAATAAGAATTAACGCAGAAAGTAAAAGATCCTTATAAAATGAATATTCGGGAGTTATTTTTATACAATCACCAAAACAACCGCAATTGGTAGGTCTTCCTGTTTTATAAGTATAGCCGGTCAGTATTGTAAAAAATATCATCAACAATAACAGTAACCAGCTAAATAGTTTCATTCGCCAACCGAAAAGCAATGCAGCACCAGCAATAATCTCGAAAGCATTCATTGTTATAGATAAAAACAATGTATGGTCATTAAGGAAATGAAATAAATTAATCAATGCATCCTTCAGAAAAAAACTGCTTGTAGCAAGATCAGCATTCCATACTTCGAAATACTCCTCCATTTTGTAAGCGGTTCCAAACGGATCGTTTGCTTTTACAAGACCAGAAAAAATAAAAAACACACCGACAAAGACCCTGATAGCGTTGATGGTTATTTTCATTTACTATTTTGATTTTACTTTTAAATTTTGACTTTCTCTTCACTCATCAGTATCAAAGCAAACACAGCATAGTTCACAATATCGAGGTAGTTGGCATCAATGCCTTCACTTATAATTGTTTTTCCTTCATTGATCAAAATTTGCCGAATGCGCTGCAGTTTCATTAAAATAAGATCAACAAAACTTTCCTGGCTCATGCTCCGCCAAGCTTCACCATAATCGTGATTTTTATCCTGCATTAATCGTTTTGCAACGCCAACTTTTTCATCAAACATTGGCGATATCCTCTCTACCGGCATTTCTTCAGGGTCACTTTCTGTGAGGTCCAATTGAAAAAGACCAATGACAGCATAGTTTATTATTCCCTTGAATTCTGCGGAAATATCATCCGCTACTTTTTGCTTACCTGTTTCCTGGATCGTACGAATGCGTTGTGCCTTAATAAATATCTGGTCAACGATCGAGATCGTTCTCAACACTCTCCATGCTGTTCCATAATCCATTGCCTTTCGTAAAAAAATTTCTTTACAGGAACGGATCACTTCATCGTATTGCTTGTCTGTGGCCATAGTTTGAATTGTCAATTGAGAATGGTGAATTTGAGGTTCGAATGACAATGTCATATTCACCATTCACGTTCACTATCTTTATCGCCAAAAATAACGAACAAAAATCGAATGTTTACACTGAATTGCAAAGGAAGGATATTGGTAATAGACAAACCAATTGTGATGGGCATCATTAATGCCACACCCGATTCCTTTTTTGTTGGCAGTCGGTTCAATAGCGCTGAAGAAATTGCGGCAGAAGCGGAAAAGATGCTGAATGATGGGGCCGACATTTTGGATATTGGCGGACAAAGTACAAGGCCTGGAAGCGAATTAATATCTGCTGATGAAGAAATAGAAAGGGTCATACCTGCAATAAAAGCGATTATTGAAAAAAATCCCGAGTCGTTTATTTCGATCGATACTTTTTATTCAAAGGTGGCAGCCGCAGCAGTTAATGCAGGCGCATCGATCGTCAATGATATAAGTGCCGGTAGCATGGATAATAAAATGATTGCAACAGTTGCTGAATTAAAAGTGCCTTATATTCTCATGCATATGAAAGGCACACCACAAACCATGCAGCTAAACGCCATTTATGAAAATGTGATTCTTGAAGTTCTTGATCATTTTATTTCAAAAAAGCATGAATTGCAAAAAGCCGGCATCACTGATATAATTATCGATCCCGGTTTCGGATTTGCAAAAACGATCGATCAAAATTTTGAGCTACTGAAAAATCTTACTGTTTTTAAAATGCTTGATAAAGCAATTTTGCTTGGCATATCAAGAAAATCTACCATTTATAAAACACTTGGTGTAAATGCTGATGAGGCTCTGAATGGAACAACCGTTCTGAATACGATCGGATTAATGAATGGCGCCTCCATTCTCAGGGTTCATGATGTAAAAGAAGCCAGGGAAACAATTAAATTATACTCCGCTACTTATAAATAAAAAACCTCTTCCCAATTTTTGGAAAGAGGTCTCCTTAATATCATCCTGTTATTAATTTGCTTTGGGAAGGTTTTTTGCCGCAAGAGAATCCATAACTCTTTTATCAGCATCCGCTTTTTCTTTTGTATCGCTTACGTTTAATATTTCAACGTCAAAGACAAGAGTTGCATATGGCCCTGCCGGTCCATCCTGTTTATAAGCAAGCGTTCCGGGAACATATAAAATTCCTTTCCCTCCTTTATTTAATAATGGAATTCCATCATGCCATCCATCTATGGCATTTCCTGGTCCTACCTGGAAAACATATACCCCGGCATCAAACTGCTGATTATTTATCAATCCTTTGCCAGCATATTTTACTGTTACAAATTTTCCTAACGCCGCAGGTTCACCAGTACCTTTTTCTTTTATAAGAACATAAGTGCCTTTGGGAGCTCTTACCGGTGTTATTTTGTTTGCAGTAAAATAATCCTGCATTTCCTTTTCTTCTTTTACTTTTTGTTTAGCATCCGCTTCTTCCATTTCTTTTTCCTGGCGAGGCTTGTCTTTTGCCATTTCTGCTTCATAATCCTTCCTGGCTATGCTATCAGCTCTGAATACCTCAAGTACTTTAATATATGTTTTGATCTGATCGCCTTTTTTTGCAAATGAAAGTTGTTGTTGCATTCCTTTTTTAAATAATGTATCAACACTCTGAGTGACTACTACACTATCTCCTTTTCTTAACAACGTAAATAACTCAAAAGGGCTATAAGATCCGGAGTCCTGCTGGGAAACCGCAAAAAACTGGGGCATCTTTCCATGACTATCATACAAAACCGAATCATTGATCTTGTAGAGCACATTAAATTTTATCACATTATTATATTTGGCAGTAGAATCTTTACTGCCACCGGAAAAGATCTTGTAAACTAACCCGCTTTTTGTTTTTTGGTAATCAGCACTGCACGACAGTATAACTATAGCCAGCACCCCAGATACGATCAACGTAATTTTTGGTTTCATTGTTTTTTTATTATTGAAGTAAATGTATGTTCTCTTTCATGGCGATATGAAAATTCCTCACAGTTTCATCAAGCGATAAAGAACTTCTTCCTCCCGATGCATTATAATGTCCGCCACCTTCAAAATATTTGCGGGCAAAGGTATTGCAATCAAAATCTCCTTTGCTCCGGAAGCTCCACTTTCTTTCTTCATCCCTGTCGATAACGATAGCAACAAGTTTAATACCTCTTATGCTTTGTGGATAATTTACAAGACCTTCCGTGTCGCCGGTTTTCACCTGGAATCTTAACAGGTCAGATTTTGGAATAACCAATAACACAGTATTGTATTCATAAAAAACCTCCATCCTGTTTATCAATACATGGCCAATGAACCGCATCCTGTTCTCCAAAAAATTATCAAAAAGATCATTGTGCACATGCATGTGTTCAAGACCACGTTGTTTCAGATCGGCAACAAGTTGATGCACTGCTGCAGTTGTTGATGAGAAACGAAATGATCCCGTATCTGACACCACACCTGCATATATGCAATCGATCATTTCTTTTGTAAACTTATCACTGTGACCAGAGGCATATACAAAATCATAGATCATTTCGCATGTGCTTGACTTACTTGTATCGCTTATCCCCCATTCAAAACTTTTTTCATCAGGCTGCTGATGATGGTCGATCAAAATTCTTGGACAAGTAACTTGTTCTAATTTTGCCGCCAGGTTCTTTGTACGATGTATCGCATTAAAGTCAAGGCAAAAAACCCATTCAGCCTGGTCAAGGATCTTCTCTGCCTTTTCTTTGAACATATCATAATCTATCACCTCATTACAGCCCGGCATCCAGTTAAGCCAGCCAGCCCAATTGCTCGGTGAAATAATGGTTATGCTATGACCAAACTGTTTTAAAAAATGTGAAAGGGCAAGTGACGCACCCATTGCATCAGCATCGGGTTTCTGATGAGGAACAATTACAATTTTCTTTGCCTGGTATAATAATGGAAAAATATCCTCTATGGGTTTCATAAACGGCTGCGAAGATAAGAGTTTGTGGTTTATGGTTTTTAGTTTGTAGTCAAACTTGGTTTTCAATCAGAAAACATTAGCTATAAACCACAAACTACAGACTTCAAACTCACAACTTTCCCTTACTTTTGCGGCGCAAAAAACAAAGTAAATTATGAGCAATAGAACATTGACAATGATCAAACCCGACGCTATGAAAAGAGGCTATGCCGGTGGCATACTTGACATGATGATCAACGGTGGGTTTCGTGTAGTGGCATTAAAACAATTGAGACTCACACCTGAAAAAGCCGGTGAATTTTATGCGGTGCATAAAGAAAGACCTTTCTTTGGCGAATTGGTTGAGTTTATGAGCAGCGGTCCTATCATTGCTGCTATTTTAGAAAAAGAAAATGCAGTAGCTGATTTCCGTAAGCTGATCGGTGCAACCAATCCGGCTAATGCAGAAGAAGGAACCATTCGAAAAAAATATGCAACATCAGTTGGTGAAAATGCAGTGCATGGAAGCGACAGCGATGAAAATGCAAAAATTGAAGGTGATTTTTTCTTTTCAGCACTTGAAAGATTTTGATAGAAGTTAATATTTTAAAGAGCCGTCTTGTTTTGAGCAAGGCGGCTCTTAATTTTTGAAATGAAGGATTATATTACAGTACCCTAAAACTAAGTTCATGACCCCCGCCCGAATTACCACTATTTTACTTTTCCTTTTTATTTCGTTAGTTTCTTTTTCGCAAATGGAGTTCCCTGAACTTGGCAAGTTTAGTGAGGAAGAAAAAAAATTAAACCAATGTTTATTCGACCCCGAAGCAGAAGCTATAATATTACTTGACCAGGCTGTAGTAAAATATGATGATGAATGGCACATGATAACCGAAAGGAGAATAAGAATTAAGATACTAAATGAACGAGGCCTGGACAGGGGCAATATTATTATTCCATTTTATAGTAAAGATGGTTTTGAGTATTTATCAAATATAAAAGCATATACTTTCAACTTTGATGCAAACGGTATGCAACCAGGCCTTGTAGTGGATAAAAAATCATTCCATACAGAAAAGAGAAACAACTATTACTCACTTCTGAAATTTGCAATGCCGGCAGTGAAAGCAGGCAGCATTCTCGAATATCATTATATAAGCACGATGAAGCATTATGGAGGTCTCGATGAGTGGGAGTTCCAATCAAATTTGCCGACATTAAAAAGTAGTTATTTATTACAGATTCTACCGGGCAGGGAATTCGCTTACTCCGTTCAAAAAAAATTTGATCTTACTATTTCAATAAAGCCAATGCCGAATGATGGAAAAATATATTTTGAAATGAATAATATTCCGGCGTTACGCATTGAACCTTACATGGATGCTCCCAGGGATTATGTACAGAAAGTAATATTCCAGCTGTCGGGCTATACTAACAATTTTGGAAGCAAAATGAATGTTAACACAACATGGAAATCACTTGCCAGTGAACTAATGATTGAAAAAGATTTCGGATCACAATTGGATAAAGACTTAAAAATTGATGAAATAAAAAAAATTACAGAAACGCAAAATACTGAATACGACAAGTTGAAAAGCATTTATGAATTTATAAAGAAAAATATTGCATGGAATGGCTATGATGGCAAATATGTTCCTGATGGATTAAAAACAGTATGGGAAAGAAAAAAAGGAAGTGCTGGTGAGATAAATCTTTTGCTTGTCAATTTTTTGAAATCAGCAGGTATTGAAACATTTCCGGTACTGGCAGCAGAAAGAGATTTTGGAAAAGTAGATACAACCTACCCGTTTGTTGACAGGTTTAATAAAACCATTGCGTTTGCAATTGCTGATGGCAAACAGTATTTACTTGATGCGACACAGGAAAATTGCCCTCCAGGTCTTACTCCTTATGCATTACTGAATACCACTGGTTTTCTTGTTGATAAAAAGAAATACAACCTGGTAAACATTTCACCGGGAAATAAATCATATAAAAATATAATCAAAGTAACCGGGGACATGGATGTTAAAGGAGAATTAACTGCCGAAGCAAACGTGAAAAGCTATGAATATGCGAGACAGTTGCGGCTTGATGCAGTACAGAGTAACCGGAGAAATTTTATTAATGAAAATTTTGAAAAAGGCTATGAAGGACTGACGATTGATAGCTTTCTTGTTTCCGAACCGCAAAGTGATACTATTCCATTTGAACAAGCAGTGAGTTTTAAACAACAATTGAATGAAAGCGGTGGTTTTATCTTTGTCAATGCAAATTTTTTTACGGGCCTTGAAAAAAATCCGTTTATATCTCCCATCAGGTTTACTAACGTAAACTTTGGATATCCATATAACATATTTATAGAAGAAAGTATTAAGGTGCCGCCGGGTACAAAGGTCGACCTTCCTGAGAATAAAAATCTGTTATCAAATGACAATATGATACAGGCAGCTAAGCAAGTAAGTTTTGAAAACAACGAGCTTAAAATTATTATACACTTTGTTCAAAAGGTTACTTTGATAAAAGCAGGAAATTATCCGGCTTTAAAAAGTTTTTATAAAGAGATGACCGATATGCTTAATGAACCTATAGTTCTGAAACTTCCAAACTGATATTATTAGTTAAGTCGATCATATCACTCTTTCCATTTTCATTTTATACTTAACAGGCTTGACTATGTACCCTGCTTTACGTAATAATTTTATTAGCCCTTTTTCTCCGGCAAGATGTCCCGCACCTACAGCAACCGTTAAACTTTTCTCGGGCATCAACTTCTTTAATTTTTCTACCCAATTACGGTTGCGGTTATAAATTAAGATGTCTCCATAATTACCGAGGCCATCATCTTCTTGTACAAATTCGCCCATCTTTTCAATATCCTGCGCTTTGTAAGCTTCTATCATTTCTTCAAATTGTTTATCAGCTTCTGATCTTGATCCGCCATCATTAACGTATTTCAACAATTGCTCAGCCTGTAGCTTATAAGGTATGCTGTCAAATATGGATGCCTGGTAGCTCATTGTTTCAAGCCCGTCGACCCTTTTTTTATTTTTCTTTGCTTCTTCCAATATCAATTGCTCCATTGCCACCGCTTGTTCGCATCCTATACCTGATTCCATTAATAAAGATGAAGCAAGCATGGGTTTATAAGTTTCCAATTGGGAAAAAGGTAACAGGCCGCTTTTGGTTTCCATATACTCTTTTACTTTTTCATAATCTTCTTTACTAAGCAGATCGGCCAGAGTAGTATCATTGCGCATTTTAAAATCCTTGAATGCTGATAACATCTCCATCAGGTTATCCATATCTACTTCAAAGTATACCCGGTCAGATCGTTGAATTACCGAGATCAAACTATCACCAAGCGAAGCGTCATCTTTACATATCATGTGAATAGTGCCATATATATAGGAAGGTTTGGTTAAGCCATTTCCACTCACTTCCCAAAGCAACGATTTCTCCAAGGGCTTCTTGTTATCCTGCGCATCTGCGTTTGCCGTAATTATACTTAGAGCAAAGAGCGGAAGCAGGAATTTTGTAAATGTTTTCATGAGCTATTTAAACTTTTATTGATTGATAAGTTGATGCAGACACTATCGCTTCTTCCCCATACATCTGGTCTTTAAATTTCAAAGACGGTGAAGAGATAAAATTACCGATACCAAGATCGTTCCATTTCGCATCCACTGCCATTATGGTAGCGTTATCTGCCACAATAATATTTGGCCAATCACGATTAAAGTCGTCAAACTCTTTCGTTTTGCGGGTGCCGTCGAAACCGATACAAGCTGTATAGTTTGAGGTTTGATGTTTGGGATTTGAGGTTGGTTGTTTACTTATGTGAGAATCTCTTTTAGGATCGAGATTATTGCAAAAACGCCATAGTGCCGTTGGCAGATCTTTAGCATCAACTGTATGTTCTACATAAAGGATCATCTTTACTCCCGCTACTTCAGGTAATGAGGAAATTTGTTCATGCAATTCTTTTATATGCCCTTTCCTGTTCTTTTTTACAGAAATGATCACACAAGGAATTTCTTTTTTTAATAATGATGTATTGACATGGTAAATTTCTCCAAACTTTTCTTGCACTAAACTTTCACTTAACTCAGAACTACGAACTCTGAATTCCCAACTTTCATCGATCTCTTCATCATGCTTAAGCGTTCCATCAATGCACATCTTTCCTCCAAAACCCAGCTTGCTGCAGCTATGATCAAGCACATCCATCGGTCCTTGTGAAAAATAAATATCAGTTACAGGATTCATGTTCTTAAAAACATATTTAGCTAACTCTTCATAATTCTGAATTTTCATTTCTCCATCAACCAGTACAAGTATTTTATTAAACATCATTTGCCCGGCACCCCACATTGCATTCATTACCTTTTGCCCCTGCCCCGCATAATCTTTTTTAATTTTTGCTATCACCAGGTTATGAAACACTCCTTCCACCGGCATATCCATATCGATTATTTCTGGGATCAGTGTCATTTTTATAGGCGCTAAAAAGATCCTTTCGGTTGCTTTTCCCAGCCATGCATCTTCCTGTGGCGGAATACCAACGATAGTTGCCGGGTAAACTGCATTTTTTTTATGAGTGATTGCAGTAATATGAAATCGCGGATACCAATCAGGCAAGGAATAATAACCCGTATGATCACCAAATGGTCCTTCCCATATCATTTTATCATTCGGTTCAACATAGCCTTCAATAATAAAATCTGCATCGGCAGGCACTTCAATTTCTGGTTGAGTGATGCATTTCACTAATTCCACTTTTTTCTTTCTTAAAAAACCGGCGAGCATGTATTCATCTACATTCTCGGGCAACGGCGCTGTTGCAGAATATGCATACACTGGGTCGCCGCCCAATGCAACGGCTACAGGCATTCGCTTATTTAGTTTTTTATACTCATTAAAATGTTTGGCTGAAACTTTATGCTTATGCCAATGCATACCGGTAAGTGTTGGCTCAAACACCTGCATTCTGTACATTCCAACATTCCTGATACCTGTATTCGGATCTTTTGTATGAATAACGGGTAATGTAACAAACGGGCCTCCGTCTTTTGGCCAGCAGGTAATTACAGGAAGTTTTGTTATGTCTGGTTCACGCATTACTATTTCCTGGCACTCACCTTTCCCGCTTTTTACTGTCGGCATCCATGAAGCAAACTGGCTTAGCTTCGGAAGCATTTTTAATTTATCAAGTATCCCCTCTTTTGGTGCTGATAATAACTTAAATAAATTTTCTATTTCTTTTGCCACATCATCCAAATGCTGAACGCCAAGAGCCAAGCACATTCTTCGTTCACTTCCGTAAGCATTCATCAATACCGGAAAATCATAACCCGTATTTTCAAACAACAATGCTTTTCCGCCGCCGGGTTGTTTACTCATGCGATCAGTGATCTCCGCCATTTCTAACCGGGGGTCTACAAAAGTTTTTATGCGAAGTAACTCGCCTTCCTTTTCTAATATATCAATAAAATGCTGCTGATTACGATATGCCATTGCGTATAAATAAACCTCAAAGTTAGTATTAGTTGTCTATGAGTAACAATTAACAAATGAGGAATGGTAATCTGTTTATGAGTTACAATGGAACAGTTGGGCAACCAAATTTTCCTTTCTTGCCAAATCCGCGACTACGACTGCTTCCACCACCACCGCCAAATGGAGAACGAAATGATATATTAATGCCCGTGAAGTAATACATATCTTTTTGCTCGGCCCCACCGCGTTGTGTTTGTTTAGTCGGAAAAGTCGCATCGCCACCGGGAACTTCAACACTTCGATAAGAAAAATCAACAGCAGTTTGTCCTCTTGCCGCAAGCAGGTCATTTTGATCCGGATAACTGGTACTTACATCATCTAAGTAATCCGTAAATAATTTTCTTAACCCGATCTCAAATCCTATTCGAAGATTTTCTGTAATTGCAAATTTTACACCGCCACCAAAGGGTATGGTCGCCTGCCATAATGAATAAGGCTTTTTATCGGAATAAATTCCTTGCCCTTCGGTACTCAATGGTTTTAAAAAAACTTTGCGTTCAAGTGAATCATACGCATAGGGATTAAAATGAAAAAGCCCCAGGCCCACAAAACCATAAGGCGAAAATCTCTTTTCGTAGAGATTGAACAAATAGTATTCTCCAACAATGCTGAATTCTGAAATGGCTGATTCAAAATGCAAATTCCTCATCCGTAGATTTTCCTTCTCACTATATATATCACTTCCATTAACTCTTGCAAAATTGTAAGATCCGCGTATAAGGATCTGGTCCTGCAATTCGTAATGAACTGTAAGACCGATAAAGCCATTCGTTAATTTACTGTGGTAAAGTTTATCAAGTAAGTCACCATTATAGTTGGCTAATCCTCCTGCCACACCAATAAATACACGTTGTGCCGGAACAAATAAAACATT
>Ga0193738_1000137_pt1 | contig 47735 bp, 30 predicted proteins | sample L2a1metaG_FD_144927 | JGI IMG/M metagenome (GOLD analysis project Ga0193738, IMG submission 144927) | Soil microbial communities from a riparian zone of the East river system, Colorado, United States - L2a1 | ecosystem: Environmental > Terrestrial > Soil > Riparian zone | place: USA: East River... | reverse complement strand
ATCTGTTGCCTCAGTGTTTTTTTTCCATAGTCATAAAATTTAAAGTTTATAACTGGAAGTTACGAATTCAATAAAATGAGTTAATGATGAGGGGACTTACAAAAAACTACCGAAGGTTTTGTTCAACAATTTAGTATAAGCATTGCCATTATTTCCACAGATATATCGGTATTGCCGATATATCTCTTTTGTGTGCATGGCGTCAGCCCTCAACTGACCTATCTGTAATTGTAATAGGAGGGACAATCCGGATCCTTGTGCACACCGCGCAGACGGACGCGGTAATTCAACATGAACTCATGCGTACCATTGGAATAACGATTCAGGTCGGACTGCGTCCAGTCGTACGAGTATCCGAAGTGAAAACTCTCGCTGATCTTGAGGTCGATAAATGTTATGAAAGAGTCGCCCGACCGATACGATACGCCCGTGCTGAACACATCATAAAAAATAAATCCGGTATTTAGGTCTATGCTGAGCGGTTGACCCTCCTGCGTGCGAACGAGAATTGATGGATTCATTTTAACTTTTTCCATCTTGTCCAGAGGGAATACGACACCACCTCTCAGGAAATAATACCGTGCTTCTTTAAGCTGGCCCAGTAATCCTTCGACTGAATTCGCAATCTTGTTGTTGAGAATGAACGGCACCGAGAAGCCCACGTAGAAATTCTTTTTGCTGTAAAACAGACCGGCGCCAAAATTTGGTTTTACAACGTTAATGATATTGTAAAACGCGGCGTCACCAGGACTCTGAAGATCAAGTTTACTGTAATCCGCTCCCAATAAATTGATCCCGGCCTGTAAGCCCATTGAAAGGGTAGCGTCTTTGAAATGGAGCTTGTACGCATAGCTGGCGTAAATGTGCTCATTCTTGTAACTTCCAATCTCGTCATGGTTTACCATGAGGCCAACACCAACTTTGTTTTTCACCAATGAGGTATGACCCGAGAAGTTAAATGTCTTGGGAGCCCCTGGGAAGTTTACCCACTGGTTCCGATACATCGCCGTGAGACTTAACTGAACGTGATTACCGGCATATGCGGGATTAATTACCAACTCGTTGAAATAATACTGCGTGAAGACTGGGAATTGTTGCGCCATGCCCAATGTCATGGCCCCAAGAATGGCAGCTGCAGTTAAAAAAATTCTTTTTAGAGAGGTCTGCATTCAGTTACAAGTTAGTTAACGATTTCAAGATACCCGGCAAGTGGTTTCGAACCGTCGCGTTTGTCGATAATGTAAAAGTATGTTCCTCCGGGTAATGTTGTTCCCATAATGCTTATACCGCGGTTCGATATTCCATCAAAGAATGTCCCGTTGTTATCGTAACCTTCGGCTTCATATACGAGTGTCCCGGCACGGTTAAAAATCTTCACAAGGTTCGTAGGGAAGCTCTCTATGCAGTTGATGTGGAAGATATCGTTTTGACCGTCACCATTTCGGGAAATTCCATTGTATGGATGTATCTCCGTCTTGATTTCGATTTCCTTGGTCACTGCGCAGCCCAACTTCGTCGTAACAGTTACGGGATAGATACCTGCATCAACTCCGGAAAGCACAGGACCGGTTATGATGGCCCCATTTACGTCCCATTCTATCGACTCGATATCAACACTGTTTGTCACGAATATCGCCGCAAGGCCCGTACCGGGTTCGCTGGCATCACGTTTACACACTGCTGCAACTGTTGTAAAGTTGAATTCAGGGTATTTAGGATCTTCAATAATCTCTTCGATTACCAAGGGCGACTTACATCCGGTAATGCGGCTGGTGGCAGTAACGGAATAAGGTCCGACGGCAAGGCTATCAATAATCTCACCTGTGAAATCAGGAGTGGGCTTTTCCAGGTTTCCGATATACCAGTCAAAGGTATAATCACTGGTATTACCATTCACTGACACTGAAAGCGCGCCATTGTCTTCAACGCAGCTTGTTACCATTGAAAGGATCTCGATCTGTGGCAATGGTATTGGCAATTGCTGGGTATCGATCGTCACCTGGGTGGAATCCGCACATCCGTTAACGTTATTGGTGGCAATGACAGAGAAGATTCCCGCTGCCAGATTTGACGGCTGTGAACCCGTGTAAAAAGAAGCTCCGCTTGGAGGTGCGTTTACAAACCAATCGAAGGTATGATTGATCACATCTCCTGCGACGTTAGCAGCCGCAACACCATCTGGTTTTGCAGGATCACACATTGTCAATGGATTGATTGCCATGGCGGTCACCACCGGGAATACACGCCCATCGTCAACGGTCACGGTATCGGAAATCACACAAGCTGCATCGAGGTTGTCGATTGCCTGCACAATGTAATTTCCGTTTGAAAGATCACTCACGGGCGCGATGGGAGTGCTGGTGAAGTCCGCCGCTGGCTTAACAGTTCCAATGTACCAGTTATAAGTATAGTCTGCTTTGTTACCGCTCGTCACTGTTGCGAAAACAGTTCCGTCTTTTGGCGACACAAAACAAACCGTCAATGGTTCTGCTGAAGAAGTGATTGTAATAGGCCTCACATCGAGTGGCAGTTCATAGGTATCCGTGATACGACATTGCGTCGTATTGTTGAGCACATCAACTGTAAAGAATCCAGCTGTGAGATTTTGCGCGATCTCGCCGCTAGGGCCTCCAATATTTGCACCGCCCAGAACCGGATCGGATGTGGTTTGTCCGGCGTGCCATGTGTAAGTATATCCCGATGCGCTGGTCCCATTGGCCAAAACCTCAAGTTGTCCAGTGATATTTGTGGGTTTCAAACACTGTGTTGGAATAACAAACGACACCAGGTCGACTCCAACTGTATTTAACGTCTTATCCAGTATCTGGAACGCAATAAGGTTTCCGGTCGAACAGTTGCTTGTTTGGCTTGTCGGCCTTACATAATAAGTACCGCCGGGCTGATTAGTGATCGAATTAGTAGTTGCACCTGCAATCAACTGCGGACCACTTGGACTGTCAGTAAACCACTCGTAGTCATAGTTTGCAGCCGGGAACTGAGTTCCATTTTCCCTCACAAAATTCACGGTTGCAGTACCGACGGTCATCATATCGCAACGTGTAATATCCACGATGGTCACATCAGCTGTCGCAATGGACATGACAGGCGCGTTTTCGAAGATCTGGTAAGTTGCCGTGGACGTACATCCAGCGGAGTTGCCGGCCGTTTTTGTTACGCGTACCGTGTAGATACCCGTTTCAAGGTTCTGAGCGATCTCGCCGTTTACGCCTGCTTCAACACCACTTGTGGCCGTTCCGAGAGATGGAGAGGAGGTGTTAGGTCCTTCAAACCATTCGAAGTTATAATCTGCCGGATTGGCTGACGGGCTGGTGAGTGTTACTGAAAGTTGACCAGTACCAGGTGCGCCAACACAGTTCACGTTGTTGGTAGGAGGGTTCGACGTAAATACCGGGTTTTGAGAGTTCATCAGCAACTCTACTGTTACGGGTACCGAGCGGCAATCAAACGTACTTCTCGCAGGGTTGGTCGTAACCGCAACGAACGTGTAGAACCCAGGTTGCAAAGGGCTGTTGATCGAATAATCGACGACTCCGTTTACGCCGGTCATCGATTGGAACGTTGTACCTGAAGGGCCAAGGTCATTAGTACCTTCAAACACGTCGATTCTATAATCACTTTCAAGATATCCAATAGTTGGAGTGAGTCGAACGGTTATACTGCCATCGGTTCCAGGCACGCAGGTTTGAATATCTACCTTTGATAAGAAGGAGAGGACCTGTGCGTCATCGAACGGAAGATCGAACGTCCTGCTCGCCACGCAACCATTATCGCGGTTAGTGGCGATGAGAGTATATACGCCAGTCACTAATTGTGCAGCCGTTGTTGTAGTGGCGGTATTAGTGGTTGTCGTAATTGCAGGTGATTGGAATGGGGCTTGTCCTTTTCGCCACTCAAAATCAAATCCGAGTACATTGCCAGGGGCGCTCACAGCTACTGTAAGCGAACCGTTGTTGTCGTTACATGTGCTTGGTCTTACAAGATTGGTAGGATTGAAAGTAATAACAGGCGCAAGGTTGAGTATTGTTACGGTTATCGGAGGCGCTTCGCAATGTCTCAAATTGTTGATAGCCTTAACAGTATACGAACCCGCTGTCAGTCCCGAAAGTGTTGCATCAGTATCAGGGAAATCCGTGGTGGCTTTAACGCTGTTACCGATATACCAGAAGAATGTATAATCTGCAGGTGTATCAAGGCTGACCGCGACAGTGATCGATCCATCCGGAGGTGTACAACGAGTTGCATTAGAACTTGATGCTAAAGAAAGGACTGGAGTAACGACAGCAAAGTTTATGGTTACTTCTTCCGTATCGGAACAACCTGTCACAGCGTCTGTGGCTCTGACCGTGTAAATCGCGTTTGTTAGGCCTGTAGCCGTACTGTTGGTGGACACTCGGTTCGCTAACAACGTATTTTGTCCTTTGAACCACTCAAAGTTATAACCTGTTGTAACACCGCCGACAGCGGCTGATGCCGACCCTGTGGGTTGCGTTGGATCACAGGAGATTTGGTCTGAAATTACTGTAGCTGTTACCACAGGAGGCGTTGATGTCACAATGGTGATAGTCAGTGGATCCGAACTACACTGTGTGGAATTTCTCGTTACAACCAGCGTATAATTTCCTGCTGGGATGTTTTGGTAGTTCGCGCCAGTAAAATCCGCAGCGGGCTTTGGTGTGTTGCCATCGTACCATTCGAATGTATATCCGGCAACAGTACCGCCAATGGTTGCCGAAGCACTACCCACGGGGGCTGGCGAACAAATAGCATCTACTTTAGTTATCGTTGGAACTGGCTTCACGCTCTGATCAGGAATCGAGAACGATTCGATCGTCTGACACCCCGTGATTTTGTCTTTCACAAGCACCGTATACGTAACTGGACTCAGGTCAGCAGCAATGTGACTCACGCCGATCTGTGGCGAGGTGAAGATATCATTACCTTCATACCAGGTATAGGTATACTGGCCGACAGGATCACCAACACCATCACCATCCGTATCGTTTACAACGGCGCGAAGGCTGGCATTGGGATTCTTGCAATTGTCATAAGGATTTTCAGGGATGATATCAACGTTTACGGTTTTAGTTACCTCGGCGACAACCACTTGAACTGTGTCGGAATTACAGCCTGCGGTTTTATGCCTTGCGTACACGGTATAAGTACCTGCGGCCCGGCCAATGTAAGTAGGCCCGACAAAGTCAGCACTCGCGATCGGCTTGGCAGTCGTGCCGATTGACCAATAGAAATTATAGTCCGTAGTATTCTCAACGACACCGTTAGGTACGAATGCACGGACGGCTCCGTTGTCCGGCGCAGCACTTGGCGTACACTTTAAGTTGTCTTGAACTTTTACCGCCGTCAGTGTGACAGGTAGAGGATTAACCGGTGCTGACAATATGTTATTGTCATAGTTACATTCAATAAAGTTCGTGTTGGGAAGCTTTATTGGTGTAGGGACGGTCGTGCCACCGTCATTGAGTACGATGTAGAGAATGAACGGTGAGCCGGGTCCATTTACTGTAGCGTTGGTTATACCTTGTACGCTACCTACACCAAAGGAACTAAGTGAAACGTTGATTGTATTCAGCTTGATAGCTCCCACCAGTTTGGGGTTACCGTTGTAGAACGTAATAGGTACTGTTCCGCTTAATGCGACATCACCAAGGTTAGTGATCTGAAAAGAGATAGTGAAGTTTCCATCCGGACATGTCGGAGGGTTAACTGTCAGTGAGTTGGGAACATAGGCAAGGTCAGGGGAGGCGTATTTCGGACATCCCAGGGAGTTCAGGAACGGCGACTGGTTAAGGAAGCTGTTTAATGGACGGTTAGCACCTGTAGTACACACGTTAGTCGAGAACACCAGGTGGTGCTTCTGCTGCACTCTCGGAATCGAGAGGTTATCATTTACGTTGACGTTGAAATAACCGTGCTGGTTCCATACCCGACGTGCTGGTACCCAGGGTTCGGCCCCGGAACGGAATACACGTACTTGAGAGAATTCGGCGTTAGGCAGTGAGCAGAAGTTAGCGTCATCAGCAACAAAATAGTTGGGATCCGTGGGATCGGTGATCGCGCCATTTTGGATAAAGTCTACGGTGCGACAGGTTACACAAAGCTCGGTGTTACCGTCTGCGTCGACGTCAGCAACAATAGGATACTCACGGTTAGTTCTGGATACACAGGTTTGTTGTGTAAATACGGTTCCATTCGATCCGTTGATGATGTAAATATATTTTTCGTCACGATAGACAATCTCAGATTGACCGTCACCATTGAAATCGAACAATGTACATCCAGTGTTACCTGAGGTTTCTTCGTTTACCACGACTCTCCATAGCAGTGTGAGATCCTCTTTAAGGGCGTACAGGAATTTACCCGACACATAAGCCACGTTAAGACGTCCATCACCGTCAAGGTCGGCAATGTTAACTCGACCGGCACCTTGATGCCATCCGTTTTGATAGTATGTACCAGTTACGGTAGGGCAGGCTTTAATGGTGAAGTTACCACCCATTGGATCAGAATATGTTCTTACAACATTGTTCTTAACATCCCAGTAGAAAATGGTAGTGTTATTGTCGACGGTGTTTCGTCCAGTTGCGACAACATCTAATGAACCATCGAGGTTATAGTCTGCTATGCTGGTTGCATCACTGTTAACTTTCTTTCCGTAGTTGGGGATAGTTTTTTCTGCGAAGATCGTTCCCGCTCCAATGTTGACGCTGTAGATCGTTCCGCCGGCTACAAGTTCAAGCTTATCATCTCTGACTGCGTCGGTCAACAAGTGAGCATTTTTTGTAACGTCGTTCAGAATATCGACAGCTACAGGGCCGCCATTAGTCGAGCCCCATGTCGCAGACGGTGCGACGATAACTGCACCCGTGTGGGCGTTGTAGATCGCGTCACGTGCGTAAAGTTCTACTTGACCGTCGCCATTGAAATCGGCAATACCCATGTTACCTGGGTCTCCGGGAAGCTGTATATTCCACAATTCGACGAGGTTACAATCATAAGAATACAATCTCCAACCTGTACTAATGACAAAGATTTCAGCGCAGTTATCATTGTTGAGGTTACCTATGAGGATGTCTTCCCATGCGGGGCTGTAACCTACCGTCACCTGGTTTTGAATTGTATTGACTCCTGCTGTGTTATTGCCGTTCAAAATAAAGATCTTTTTGGAGTAGCGGTTCGTTGTAACCATCTCCGGAACACCGTCTCTGTCAAGGTCACCCACAACGGTACGTCCCAGGTGGATCGCTGAACCGTTTGGAGAAGCGGATTCAAGTGCCAATGAGAACTTAGGGAATTCTGAGGGCTTCGCCTCGCACAAAAGATCGTTTCCTACATACCCTCCGTTGCACACGATGTTGTTGGAGCATTCGTTATCGAAGCAGTCAATAAAACCATCGAGGTCATCGTCAATTCCGTTCGCGCAAATTTCCTGACCAAACGAAAAAATGGGGACACTAATTGAGATGATGAGGGTAATCAAGTAGATAAGCCGCTTCATAGAGCTAAAGAATTTTCGTTTCGACTAACAGTTGGCCGCACAGGGCGATCCAATACCTTTATTAACTGACCAACAATTTCTGTAACCCCTCATGTAAGTTTTGACAAATAGTTCACAACTCGCCGGCCCCTCGCAAAGGTAATACCAACTTCTAAAAACCGCGTTTATAGCGTCGTAACCTCAACGTAAAACAGTTATGCTTCCCGTTCTGGGCACACTTTCTTCACCGTCACAACGTATGATATAGTAGTAAACCCCGTCAGGCAACTTTTTCCCGTTCGTAAAAGTACCTTCCCAGTTGTTTTGGTAGGGTTTTGCCTCGAAAACTTTTACTCCCTTATCGTCGTAAATCGTCACTGCACACTGCGGATACTCGTCAATCTTGGTCACTTGCCAGTAATCGCCATACCCGTCGGCATTAGGAGAAAAGAAATTTGATGGCCCCAGCTTGCTTACTATTGACTCGCCTTTGACCTTAACATCGACAGTAGTGGTACCGGTACAACCGTTACCATCCGTGCCTGTTACCATATAAGTTGTTGAGACTAACGGTGTTGCTACAGGCTCTGCGTCTGTTGTACTTGAAAGTGATTCACCTGGTTGCCAGGCGTAATTTAAAAGTCCAGACGCTGCAAGCTGCGAACTCTCGCCCTCATTTATCTGATCAGGCGTTGCGGTGGCCGTCACGTCTGGTGCCGGCAATTCAGTGACATCCTGTGCGTCCTTTAAATCGCATCCGTTCGCGGCTTTAACGTTGACGCTGTATGTGCCTTCGGCAGTGACCGAAATAGTTGGTGTTGTTGCTCCCGTCGACCATAGGTAGCTTGAGAAAGTGTCGTTTACAGCCAGCACAAGACTGGATTCTGGACATATTTGAAATTTATTTTCAGCATTGACAATGTTCATTGTCGGAGCATCCGTGATCGTAATGGTTTTTGATGAGCTTACGAGACATGTATTGCTGGGGTATGAAACGGTAAGATTTACTGTGAAGGTGTTAGCGGTCGTATAGGTATGTTTTGGATTCTGATCGCTGGAAACATTTCCATCACCAAACGTCCACGCATAAGTTGCCGTTGTTTGTGCGTCGCCGGTTGACTGGTTAGTGAAGCTTACTTCCTGGCCTTTACAAGCGGTAGCTGGCAACGTGAATGTTGAAACCGGAGGGACAACCACCGTGAGGACCGCGCTTTCCGACGAAGTAACAGGACAAGTTGGATTAGAAGAAGTCGCCTGGTAATAATACTCTCCCGTTGTATTTCTCAACAAACTATTGCCTGTTGCCCCTGCGATCAAGCCGGTGGTCTTCTCAAACCACTGGTAAGTAAATCCTGTAACGGCGGGATAAACATTTAGCGCTTTGAAGTCCGGCTGGCAGATCAGTGCCGAACCGGTAAAGGCTACCCTAAATGCCGGCAAATCGACAGCATCCACACGGGTGGATTCTCTCCGCGCGACGCAACCACCGCTGGCTTTGACGTCAACGTAGTAGATACCCGCGTTTTTAAGCTGGAAGTTTGTGACAGGGGTAGGAGTAAGGCCCGTACCCGTATAGTTGTCCGGTCCACTCCATTCATAGGTGAAGCCTGCCCCAAGATCATTTGAAATTGAAAGGTTCAACGTTTGGCCGATACACACCGGGCCATTATTGACTGGCAATGGATCCAAGGCAACGCCCGGAGAAATATTAACCCTTACGGTGTTGGAAACTTCCTTGCAAGCTCCCCCTTCGGAAGTTGCTGTCACATGGTAATCACCAGAGACTGTGGGTGAATATTCATTCGTACCCGCAAATGTGGTGCTTGTTGTTTCATTGGTCCAATCATAGGTAACACCGCCACCTTTTGTAGCTACCAGCTTCAGCGCGAAACCGCTACAAACATTAAGGGGTCCGGGCGGCGTTACTTCGGGAACCATACAGGTCCTGTTCCTGAAGATCGATACTTTTGATGCGGGAATACTAAGAGTATTGTTATCAATACTGGTGAAAGCAATATCAGGTTTGCCGTCAGTATCTACATCACAGACATTCACGTGGCGGTTGATGTATGTAGTGCCCTTAATTAGAGCAGTAAAGGAAAGACTTCCCGCAGTGCTCTTGTTATTAAGGATCGTGATGGATTTTTTAGTGATGCTGGCAACAACAACATCGGCTTTACCATCACCGTCGAGGTCGCCAAAATCGATACCCCAGGGATAATCATCGGTTTTTATATTAGGACCCGCGGTGAAGCTGATTGCTCCACCCGTACCGTTGTTCAACCAGAAACCGACTTCATTTGAGGTTAGGCGCGTATACGCGATATCGGGTCTGCGGTCATTGTCGAGATCGCCGATTCGAATGTTTTTGACGGGGGTTCCAACAGTCAATGTCTTAATTGAACCTGCTGCGAACGAGCCGGGAACGCTTTTGTTCTCTATAATATATATGTCAGTGTTTGTCTGGAATTGGCTGACCACTATTTCCGGTAAACCGTCTTCGTTCAGGTCTTGTACTGCCAAACCTTCCGTGCTGGCAGCTCCAGGTATAGTAATGTGTATTGGTGGAACCGGAGCGAAAGATATAGAAGCAAGTGTGCTTTGGTTTACCAGTACCGACACCGTATTGGAACCTTGGGCCGTGATAATTAGCTCCGGCTTTCCATCAAGATCAAGGTCAGCAATCTCGATGCGTTTTGGTCTTTTTCCCGCAAGCGTAATGGTTAATGGAGCTGAGAATGCAAAGCTTCCCGTACCGGCGCTGTTATTCTTCATTATAAATACCTTGTCGTTCGTTCCACTCTCGGTAGCGATCAGATCGGGTTTTCCATCTCCGTTCAAATCGCCGCACTTGATATGCAGTGACCGTGAGGCGATGTTCAAAGCAAGTTTTCCAGGAAAGGAAACTACACCTGGAGTCGATGCATTCGGAAAAATATTAACAAAGGCAGTGTTATCATTCGCGGTAGCTACATCCACCTTGGTGTCGCCATCAAAATCACACATGCAGAGATCGTAAAGGCCCTCGGCCGTTGGAACACCTACAGGAAAGTCGAATTGCCCTTGCAGGTTGGCAAGGTCGAAGCCGGGCTTTCCATGGAAGTTCAATAGGAATTGTTGCTTTGTGAATCCAGCGAGTCCGTTATTAAGGTTAGTGACCCGGATGTCATGATACGTTGTGCCGAATGGAACCTTCACTTGAAGAAGCTGGTCGGTAACAGATTGAACTGAACCCTTTGAAGCACCAAATGTCACGGCAACTTTAGTGGCATCGGTACCAAAGTATGAACCCTGGATAGTAACCGTTTCATCCATGCTCCCACTAACCTTGTCCACGGATTTAACATCGGGCCTTTGCGCTAAGACCTGACCGCTCAGGAGAGATATAGTCAAAAACACCCCAAAGGGCTTCAAAAATTGATTCATAACGTTTTCCTGGTGCCTTAAATGCGCCGGCTCTTAGAAAATGTAACCCACTGACTCATTTTGAAGTAGTTACGATTAATACGCGCGCTTCCTTCAGCTTGGTATACGTCTTAAGGTTCCTTACTTCTTCGTGCGCTTCAGCAGCCTTTAACGTCTCGAGTACATGGACATAATATTTCCTATCCAGTGGATTATAGAATATGTCAGCGTTGAACTTATCTGTTATTAGTTTCCTCTTGTATGCATCGGCCGCGGTAAAGTCATTAAACACTTTAATGACAACAAAATACTTCTTCTTGACTTCGGCTTGCTGCTGGTTAATCTGATCCGGGTCCTCAACAGTCTCCTGGAAGCGGGCCGTGTGTTTTTCGGTCGGTGATTTGGTGAGGGTAGAGCGCAACACTGGAGCAGCACGTTTGAATTTCTTGAGCTGTCCAAGCTTCAACCCTAAAATAACTTCATGCGACCCTTGTGAGAATCCATCCTGGGGTTGATTGCCAGGTTCATAAGAATACCCGAATGTAAATCGCTGGACGTTGATCCCCAAATTTCCGGTAAAGCCATAGGGCAGCCGGTAGGATCCTCCCAGCCAAAAGTTTTGTGTCAGGTTAAGTTTCGCCAGCAGTTCGAACTGACTGTTTCCGAACTTTGAGTACTTGTAGTTAAAATAAAACTCGAGGGGAGCAATTGCTTCCTGTGTTTTAACTTTTTGCTTAAGCCCGCCCTTGTTCCGGCTTACTATTTTGCTTTCAACCTTGCGTTTATAATAGATGGTAAAAAACACATTATCAGTTGGTGAAACGGTAAGCTGGTCGAAGCTTGCAGTGCTATTAAAAACAGACGGGAACAGTTGTGGCAGCGACAAGCCGATGTTTAGGCCAGACCCGGAACGGTATAGCATTCCAAAACTTGCGGTTGGCTGAATGTTTCTGGCCAGGTACGTTGCTATGGCTGGGTCATTAGGATCCGAGACCTTGTCAAGATCAATGGTATTTGATATTGCTCCCCCGGACAGTCCAAAGAAAAGCCAGTTTTTTTGACCCGTAGGTATTCCGTAAGCATAAGAAATGGAAACATCAGTGGTGCTTAACAAGCCTCTTTCGTATGAGGTAATCTTTCCTCCCAGGCCTGCCCTGGATTCATTTAACAAGGTTGTGAACGTGATCGCAGATGTCACCGGTGAGCCTTCAACGTTCATCCACTGTTGTCGATGAAGCGCATAAATTGTGGTGTATTCTGTCAGCGCTTCCGCCGGATTGTATAAATATGGATTTACAAAGAAACTGTTATAGACAGGGTAATTTTGCGCTCGTACGGAAATACAGCAAACTGACAAAACCAAGCCGATGGAACAGTTAAAAAAATAGCGCATTCACGTCCATTAATATGGGCAAAAGTTAAAAAGTCACTCCTAATAATCTCGACGAGCCCCTTTGCCAGCTAAAAAATTGTAACTCCGGAAAGTAGTCTACCTCCTAGGGAGGTCACTTTACCAGAAAACTTACGAATATACGGGGTTTTTCTTTTTATCGGAAGCCTATCTTCAGTAACTTGGGGGTTTAATTCTGCGCTTGAACCATTTTTTTAACTAGTTCTGAAGTGAAAGTATTTTCCTGGCTTGCCTTCCTGCTGTTATCGCTGTGGTGCTTCCAGGCATCGTCTCAAATTCTCGTTGGACCAATTGCGGGCGCAAATTACTCATGGACATCCTTTGCGAACAAGGACTTGAAAGATTCTTATAAGATGATTCCCACTTTTGGGTTTCACGCAGGTGGACACCTGGCATTTAAGGTACGCAACCGCTTTTTCCTTCACACCTCTTTAATATATGTTACCAAAGGTCGTGAGCTTGAGGGAAAGACCGACGTTCTGCTAAAAAACTACGAGCGATATAGCTACATCGACATGCCTATCAGTTACACGGTAGACTTCAAGGGAAAGATCGGGAACAACAAGGAGTTTAAATACTTTTTGGGGATAGGCCCAGATATCAGCTACTGGCTGGGTGCAAAGGGTACCTTGTACAATTCTGATCTTGAGGAGAATAATTTAGAGGAGATTTCTTACAAGGCGGTATTCAAAAAAGATCCCGAAAATCAACAACAAGATGAGATGAATGTTCAGGAACCTAACAGGGTTCAGTTTGGGTTGAATTTTGTCGCCGGTATGGTTCTCGAACCAGCTCCACGTCAACGCCTAATGCTCTCGCTCCGCTATGAGCTTGGACATAGTTATGTGGCCAAGGCCGACGGACTTTTCCTCAATACATATTTTCAGTCACCACTTCGCGCCCGGAACCAGGGCTTCAGAGTTTCATTGGCTTACCTCATAGACCTGAAGACTGAAGAACGCAAAAAAGGCAAGAGCACGATCGACAAAAAGAGACTTAAATAGTTTCAGAACGCTAGCTTGGTTTGTTTAAGATTTTGTTCATACAAATAAAGCATTACACCGTCTTTCAATCCCACTTCAGGGACTAATATGCTTTGAGCTCGAGCCCACTCCATTACCTTGATGTAGATGTCACTTGCCGGGATAATGACGTCAGCGCGATCGGGGTTCATTTGCAGCTTATAGATACGATCTTCCAGCGAATGTTCTTTGATGATGGCAAGAATGTCTCTGACCCTTTTAATAGAAATGGTTTTTCCAGGTCGCATTTTGGCGAGTTCGAAGATCTTGCTGATGTTTCCGCCAGTTCCGACAGCGGTTACTCTTCCATATTCTTTTTTAATGTTGGCTCTCACCCATTGCTCCATATCTTCCCAATTGAGAGGTGAGTCGTTATGCTCCAGCACTCTGACAGATCCTATCTTGAATGATCTTGTTTTGATCTTATCTCCATTTACATAAAGATTTAATTCTGTGCTTCCGCCACCGACGTCAATATGCAGGTAAGTTTTTTTGGTTAGATATGAGCTGATCGCTCTGTTGATAAGTTCAGCCTCTCGATTGCCATCAATAACGTGAATTGTAATACCTAGCTCATTAAATACTTCATTTACCAATTCAGCGCCGTTCTCCGATTCACGTAGAGCAGACGTGGCACAGAACATGTAATCACTCACCTCATATAATTCTATGAGCAGGCGAAAAGCTTTCATTAGTTTCTTGAACTTAGCTTTGCTTTTGTCGCTTATACGTCCTGTAGAAAACACATCGTGACCTAACCGTAAGGGGAATCGGATGTATTCGAGCTTTTTGAAGACGAGGGTAGGGGCATTGTCCAGTACCGTTGAGACCTGGAATCGAATAGCATTAGAACCAATGTCTATTGCAGCTAGTTTCATTATTCAACCCAAATTTAAGGTATTGGCTTTTTATTTTAGGTACATATTGTTTTTCTTTGCAATACTTATCCAGAAAGACTGAGGGACTGGGCCCGAAGACGTCTTAGCATCCTATTCCGAAATCGAATTCGGGATGTTGTGCTAAATCCCCTTCTTCACTATTATCATTGTGAAGGAAAAGATAAGTAACCCTCCGTTTCGGGCTCTCTGGATAAACTACTTAAGGAGAGACCTTTATGAAAATCGAAGACATTCTAAAACAACGGATTCTCGTGATCGACGGTGCGATGGGCACAATGATCCAGCGCCACACGCTGACGGAGGAAGACTTTCGCGGTGAAAGATTCAAGAATCACACACATACCTTAAAGGGCAATAATGACCTTCTATCCATTACCCAACCGGATATTATCAAAGAAATTCACGGTCAGTATTTCGCGGCAGGAGCCGATATAGCAGAGACAAACACGTTCAGTGGAACAACTATAGCGCAGGCTGACTATCATCTTGAAGATGCCGTTTACGACCTTAACTTTCAGTCTGCGAAGATCGCAAAAGAAGTGGCCGAAGAGTTCACCAAACGGGAGCCGAATAAACCACGGTTTGTAGCGGGGGCAATGGGTCCTACAAATAAAACAGCGTCTTTGTCACCCGATGTAAATAATCCGGGATTCAGAGCAATCACTTTTGATCAACTTGTGACAGCATTTAAGCAACAGGCCAAAGCGCTCATAGACGGAGGCGTTGATATGCTATTGCTTGAAACAATTATTGATACCCTCAACGCGAAGGCTGCACTTTTTGCCATCCAGGAATTGTTTGATGAGACGGGAAAACGAGTACCTGTCATGGTTTCTGGAACGATTACCGACGCAAGCGGAAGAACACTCTCGGGACAAACCACGGAAGCGTTCCTAATATCTGTATCGCATGTTCCGCTTCTTAGCATCGGCTTGAACTGCGCGCTTGGCGCGGCAATGCTAAGACCTTACCTTCAGGTGTTAAGCGAAAAGGCTCCCTTTTTTGTCAGCGCATATCCAAATGCAGGATTGCCAAATGAATTCGGTCAATATGATGAGACACCTGAACAAATGGGCAGCCAGGTTGAGGAGTTCTTAAAGGAAGGTTTGGTAAACATGGTTGGAGGTTGTTGTGGCACTACACCGGACCATATAAAAGTTATTGCGGACTTGGCTGCACGTTACGCACCGCGCAAGGTTGAAAGTTTGATTGTTGAGAGTCCATAGTCCATGGTCGATAGTCCATGGTTGGATGGTTGATAGAAAATAGTTGAAGGCCTATAGTTTGATAGTTCACGTTAGCGGCAATAAAATTTAATTTTATGGCTTTTAAGATTGAAAAATTAACAGTATGGCAAAAGGCATTGGATTTGTCTGGGGATATTTCAGAACTGGTAAAAACTTTTCCAAAAGACGAACTGTATGTTTTGACCAGCCAGCTTAAGAGAGCCGCCGATTCGATAGCATTAAATATTGCTGAGGATCGACGGGACAAAGCACACCTGAGTTTAAAAGGTTCTTGGGTTTTGCAGTCCAATCAGCAATTGAGGTGGTAGGATGCTTTTACTTAGCGAAAAGAAGAAACCTAATGGATACTAAGGATTTTGATATGTACTATGAAAGACTAACTGAACTCATTAAGGGAATTCAAGCATTGCGAAATTCACTAAAGGAGTAGGCGAATTAATAAATTGATTTATAGGGTTTGGTGTGATGGTCCATAGTTTTTACCAGCAAACCATTTACGACGATTACCCAATTAACAATCGACGGACAAATCATCGACCATTGACTAATCAAGCCATGGACCATCGACTATGGACTATGGACCAACAAACCATCGACTAGATTTAAAGAATGAAAAACAACACAACATTCAAACTAAGTGGGCTTGAAGCGGTAGAAATCACAGGTGAGTCCAATTTTGTAAATATTGGAGAACGCACCAATGTAACTGGCTCTGCGAGATTTCTAAAGCTAATTAAAGAGGATAAGTTTGATGAAGCCCTGGAAGTAGCACTCGATCAGGTTCGTGGTGGCGCCCAGATCATCGATGTAAACATGGATGAAGGGATGATCGACTCTGAGGCAGCTATGGTAAGGTTCCTTAACCTGATGGCTTCAGAACCTGAGATATCCAGGGTGCCTGTTATGGTGGACTCTTCGAAATGGAATGTCATAGAAGCCGGTTTGAAATGTTTGCAGGGAAAAGGTATAGTGAACTCCATTAGCATGAAAAGTGGAGTTGATGAATTTGTTCGGCAGGCGAAGTTGGTGCGAAGGTATGGGGCGGCCGTTGTAGTCATGGCGTTTGACGAAAACGGACAGGCCGATACTTACGAACGGAGAATTTCCATCTGCAAACGAGCATATGATATTCTTATCAATGACGTAAACTTTCCGCCACAGGATATCATTTTCGATCCTAATATTTTCCCTGTCGCGACCGGTATCGACGAACATCGTAATTATGCAAATGATTTTTTTCGTGCTACCAGATGGATACGAGAAAATCTTCCTCATGCTCACGTCAGCGGCGGCGTTAGCAATGTCTCGTTTAGTTTTCGTGGAAACCAAAAGGTGCGGGAAGCCATGCACTCGGCCTTCTTATTCCACGCCATAAGAGAAGGAATGGATATGGGCATTGTGAACCCCACAATGATTGAGGTGTATGATGAGATAGACAAAACGCTGCTCGAGCGCGTAGAGGATGTTTTGCTCAACAGAAGAGATGATGCGACGGAACGTTTATTAGAATATGCAGAGACTGTAAAGGGCAGTGCGAAAAAGAAAGAGCTCGATGACGAGTGGAGGAAAGGAACTATTGAAGAACGGATCACTCATGCCCTCGTTAAAGGGGTGATCGACTATATCGACAGCGACACAGAAGAAGCCTTGAAGAAGTACGTACGACCCCTCTTGGTGATCGAAGGACCGCTGATGGCGGGAATGAATGTGGTGGGTGACCTTTTTGGTGCGGGTAAAATGTTCCTTCCGCAGGTTGTGAAAAGTGCAAGAGTAATGAAAAAATCCGTTGCATATCTTACGCCTTACCTTGAAGAGGAGAAGAAACGGTTAGGCGGTGTCGACAAGCCCGCAGCTAGAATACTCATGGCAACTGTAAAGGGTGATGTGCATGATATCGGAAAAAATATCGTCGGTGTTGTCTTGGCGTGTAATAATTATGATGTCGTTGATCTCGGCGTGATGGTACCATCTGAAAAGATCATTGAAGCGGCGAAGCGGGAAAAGGTGGATATGATCGGGTTAAGCGGGCTGATAACGCCTTCGCTGGATGAAATGGTGCACATGGCTAAGGAAATGCAAAGGGAAAAGATGACAATGCCATTGTTAATCGGAGGAGCGACGACGTCCAGAATACACACTGCGGTAAAGATCGATCCGTCGTATGATGGGCCCGTTGTTCACGTATTGGACGCATCACGAAGTGTACCCGTCGCCAGTGAATTCATAAATCCTGATACATTTAAGAATATAAAGACACGTTTCAAGGATGAGTACGCAAAGTTGAGGGAAGATTACGAAAAACGAAAAGAGCAAAAGAACTATATCCCTCTTGCCGCGGCACGCAAAAACCAAACGAAAATCAATTGGTCGGAAACCGCCATTACAAAGCCCACTTTCATTGGTACTAAGGCCTTCATCAATTTTCCACTCGAGGATATTCGTAAGTTTATTGATTGGACACCTTTTTTCCAGACGTGGATGTTGGCGGGCCGGTATCCTGGCATCTTCAAAGATGCTATAGTTGGAATCGAAGCCAAAAAGCTTTTTGACGATGCTCAAAAAATGTTGGACCAGATCATTGCCGGCAGAACCCTCCAGGCTAACGGTGTGATCGCATTTTACCATGCCGTCCGGACGGAAACCGATGATGTTCTGCTGTCTAGAAAAGCTGGAGAGGAACCATTTGCTACTTTTCATTTCTTGCGTCAACAAAATAAGAAGGCTCCGGGCCTTCCTAATTTTTCACTGGCTGACTTCATTGCTCCCGCGTCGGCCGGCCGGGAGGATTATATCGGGATGTTTGCAGTAACCACAGGCGTTGGAATAGAAAAGCTTCTTGCAAAGTTCAAAGCAGCCAATGACGATTACTCTGATATAATGGTAAAGGCGTTGGCGGACCGACTTGCTGAGGCTTTCGCTGAATGCTTACATCAAAAAGTACGGAGAGAACTGTGGGGCTATGCGCCGAACGAGGGGTTGACAAATGAAGATCTGATCGAAGAAAAGTATTCTGGTATAAGGCCGGCGCCTGGATACCCCGCGTGTCCCGATCACACGGAGAAAGGACTGCTTTTCAAGATTCTTGATGCCGAGAAAGCAGGCATCATACTCACAGAATCTTACGCCATGTATCCTGCTTCTTCTGTTAGCGGATTTTATTTTGCGAATGCGGAGTCAAAATATTTTGGGCTTGGCAAGATTGAAAAAGACCAGGTGGAAGAATATGCAAAGAGGAAAGCAATGACTGTGGCGGAGATCGAAAAGTGGCTTTCGCCTAATTTATCCTATGATGTTTAATTTTGAGATCCTCGGGTCCCCCAGCCCCTCTTTACCGCAGAAACGCAAGGGACGCGAAGATTCGCAAGGCATTCTTTGCGTAACCTTGCGCTCCTTGCGTCTCTGCGGTAAAACACACCCACTCTCAACCCCATTCAATTAAGGACGATGAAAGTAACAGAACATCTGAGGAACGCAAATGGCAGAACGCTGTTTACGATCGAGATTCTTCCACCGCTAAAAGGGGAGAACATCAAGTCGCTGTTTGACAATTTGGATCCTTTGATGGAATTCAAACCGCCATTTATTGATGTCACCTATCACAGGGAGGAATATGTTTATAAGAAAATGGAGAGCGGCCTTCTTGAAAAAAGATCCACACGAAAGCGGCCCGGCACGGTGGGGATCTGCGCTGCGATACAGAATAAATACAAGATCGACACTGTTCCTCATATTATTTGTGGAGGATTTTCTCGCGAAGAAACGGAGAATGCTTTAATTGATTTGCATTTCCTGGGTATCGATAACATCCTGGTGCTTCAAGGCGATGCGATCAAAACTGAGTCGAAGTTTGTCCCTGAACCCGATGGACATCGATATGCGTCTGAACTTCTCCAGCAGGTAAAAAAAATGAATAACGGACTTTACCTTGACGACGACTTACAGGGTACTTCTCCTACAAACTTTTGTGTTGGTGTTGCTGGATATCCTGAAAAACACTTTTCGGCCCCAAACCTTAAAGTTGACCTCAAATATCTTAAGCTGAAGGTTGACCTTGGCGCTGAATACATCGTCACACAAATGTTCTTCGACAATAAGAAGTACTTTGAATTTGTTGACGAGTGCCATAAAGCAGGTATCACCGTTCCAATCATTCCAGGAATCAAACCCATCACAGGAAAGAATCAGCTTAATGTTCTGCCGAAGACATTTCACATCGACATCCCGGAAGATCTATCTGATGCTGTTGAACAATGCAATGATAATGCGGCCGTCAAAGAGGTTGGGATCGAATGGTGTATACAGCAATCGAAAGAACTTGTCAAACAAAATGTTCCCACACTGCATTTCTATTCCATGGGAAAATCAGATCCCATCTACCGGATCGCAAAAGCCCTGTATTAATTAATCGTCGGAGTGCCATTCCCCCAGGAGAACAACGTCCGCGACCGGACATTTTCGTTCGATTCCATACGCAAAGCAGCCCTTAAATAGGGATTAAACTCTGAATTGCCGTACTCCAATCAGTGGCACTGTCATTGCAATCCATGGACAAACAGGGATTCCAATGCTTCAAAACTATTTGCTGTCAACCCTCCGTAACATCACCAAACGGAAGGGCTTCTCTATATTGAATATTCTCGGTTTGTCAATAGGTCTTGCGGCAAGCCTTTTGATCCTTCAATATGTAAAGGATGAACTAAGCTTCGATAATTTCCACGCGAATGGGGAGAATATCTATAGAGTGAAGTATGACTATTATAAAGACGGTCAACGCGTCTTCGAGTGTGCAACCGCATTTAATAATATTGCGCCAACTTTAAAAGCAGAGTATCCGGAAGTCGAGAACGTCTGCAGATTGTACCTCAGATATGGCGGAGGTATTGTTCAACATGAGGACATCAGCATGAAGGAAACAAACGTGTTTATCGCGGATCAAAGTTTCCTTGAAATGTTTTCTTATCCTTTGGTCGCGGGTGACCGCACAACAGCGTTGAAAGAGCCCAATACTGCTGTGGTTGAAGAAGGCACGGCAAAGAAATATTTCGGTGATCAGAACCCAATTGGAAAACGGATAAGGTTCGCTAATAGGGAGGAGTATGAAATAACGGGGGTCATCAAGTCACCGGGAAATTCCCATCTGAAATTTACGTTCCTTTTCTCGTATAAAACGTATCCCAGGTTTACGCCTGAGATGACTTCAAGAGATTGGGAGGAAGGATGGGGGTGGTATGACTTCTATACCTACGTTCAACTGAAGCCTGGATCCAGTCCTGAGTCGGTTAATGCAAAGTTTCCTGCGTTGGTGAAGAAGCTTGGCCGCGAGGGAGATGTTGACCGGTTCAAATTTTCCTTGCAACACATGCCTGACATTCATCTCTATTCAAACTTGTTGCAAGAAGCGCGTGTGAATGGTAACGGACAGTCGGTTTATTTTTTGTTGGTCATCGCACTCTTTATACTGGTCATCGCATGGGTGAATTATGTAAACCTTTCAACAGCGCGGGCTGTTGAACGAGCAAAAGAGGTAGGGGTGCGAAAATCAATTGGTGCCGCGCGCGGCCAGCTGGCCTTTCAATTCATTGCCGAGGCATTTGTCATTAATCTTATCGCTGTGATTGTAGGATTGGCAATGCTAAACGTCTCCATTCCTTTCTTTAATATGATATCGGGAAAAGACCTCACATCGAGTATTCTCACTGATCCTATGTTCTGGTATGCTGTCGTTAGCCTTTACATTGTCGGCTCTTGTTTCTCAGGAATATACCCTGCAATAATGTTATCGTCGTACAAACCCGCTATGGTACTTAAGGGGCCAATGAAGGGTTCGCGGGAAGGCCTGTTCTTGCGAAAGGGTTTGGTAGTATTTCAATTTGTATCGTCCGTAGCGCTTATAGCAGGAACGCTGATTGTCTATCAGCAGCTTCGATTCATGCAAAATCGCGAATTGGGAATTGACATAGACAAAATGCTCGTGATCAATGCTCCGGGAGTTATACAGAGTCAGGAGCTGTATCCTTCGCAATACAACAGCTTTAAGAATGAAATGCTTCGGCATCCTTCGGTAAAGAAAATGACGGGATCATCGGAGGTCCCTGGTAATCTTATTTATTGGACGATTGGGTCAAAACGAGTTGGATTGGACCAGGAAGTTGGAAGTACGGTAATGTATAGGGTAGGGATCGATCATGACTTTTTCAGCGCGTACGGAAACAGTGTTTTAGCGGGCAGAGTTTTTGCGCCTGAATATACCGCCGATAGCTCCAGCGTGGTAATTAATAGGAAGACTGTGGAGGTGATGGGATTCAAAGATGTTGATGATGCAATTGGAGGAATTATCGCGTTTGGCCCGGATACAGTTACCGTTGTAGGTGTGGTCGAAAATTATCACCAGGAAGGACTAAAAAATGACTTTAGGCCAACAGCGTTCCATCTTGCGCCGAACGACCAGGCATATTACAGTCTCAAGATTGACACAAACGAACTTCCGCAGACCCTTGCTTACGCCAGAGAAAAATACGCTCAATTGTTCCCGGGTAATCCTTTCGATTATTTCTTCCTTGATACATTTTTCAACCGGCAATACAAGAATGATCAGCAATTCGGACAGGTCTTTGGCTTCTTTGCAGTGCTAGCCATATTTGTTGCATCGTTGGGCCTGTTCGGCCTTGCATCGTTTACTGCATCACAACGAACAAAAGAGATAGGCATACGGAAAGTGCTGGGATCGTCGGTGCCGAATATCTTTCTACTATTATCAAAGGATTTTTTGAAACTTGTGGTTATTGCAAACGTCATCGCCATTCCGTTGGTTTGGGTGCTCATGAATGACTGGCTGGATACATTTGCCTTTCGGATAAACATTGGAGTATGGATATTTGTCGTATCCGCTACGATGACGACATTTATCGCATTGATCACCGTAAGCTATCAATCTATTACGGCTGCGATTGCAAATCCAGTAAGGTCTTTGAGATATGAATAACTTCTTCCTGTTTGTTATAAGTAAAAACTGCCCGGACTAACTAAACCCCTCAATGCTATACAACTACTTTAACATTGCTCTTCGAAATCTCCTAAAAAATAAGACCCATACCCTGATAAACATCTTCGGGCTCGGGTTGGGAATAGCCAGTGTGTTTCTGATCGCACTCTATATAAGAGGAGAACTGAGCTATGATAAGTTTCATGACGGAGCAGAGAACATCTATCGGATTTCGTGGGAGGATGACAATCCTCAGACGCGAACTCCACATCCCATGGCTCAGGCACTTGTTCAGGATTTTCCCGAGGTCGAAAATGCGGTAAGCTTAAGTCCGTTGTGGGCGGCCGGACTAACGAGGGAGACCCACTCCTTGAGAAACCCTGAAAAGGATGTGCGTTATGACGAATCGAATTTGCTTATGGTTGATACGACCTTCTTCAAGGTGTTTACATTTCCGGTGGTGAAAGGGAATGCAGAAGAAGCACTAAGGAATGTCAGCGGCGGTATTCTTATTTCCGAATCGATCGCAAAGAAATACTTTGGCGATGAAGATCCAATTGGTAAGCGACTTAGTGTAGACGGAGATCAATATATGGTTGAAGTGGGGGCCGTATTCAAAGATGTTCCGGTTCATTCTCATTTTCATTTTGATATACTTGTTTCGTACGTGCGGGAGAAAGCAATGGATCCAGATGGTGAGTATTATAAGTGGGGGGATTTTGGTCATTTCAACTACATACGAACAAAACCTGGCACGGATGCAAAGCAGTTGGAGAACAAGATCCTGGACTGGTCAAGAAAGTACATTGAAATAAGTGATCAGGAGGTTGCCTCATATAAAGCACAGAATTATGGATTCAAGCTGCAACCCATCACGGATATCCATCTTAAATCAAGGCTTCGCTGGGAACTGGAGCCGAATGGTAATATTGACTACATCTACATCCTTGCTGCCGCGGGTATACTTACGTTACTCATTGCTTGCATCAATTTTATGAATCTTACGACGGCGAAGTCCGCTGAGCGCGCCAAAGAGATAGGTGTTCGAAAAACGCTAGGTGCTTTCCGTTCACAGTTGTCTCTTCAGTTTCTTACTGAGTCCGTCGTCGTTGCGTTGGTTGCCTTGTTGTTGGCTATCCTCGTCGTAGAGCTTTCCCTTCCATTGTTTAATAATGCAACAGGTTTGTCTATTGATGTTGGCACAAGCGAATATATTTTTATAATGGCCGGCTTTGCAATTGTTGTTGGGATTGTGTCGGGACTCTATCCTGCTGTTTATCTCTCAGGGGTGAAGCCGCATATAATACTGAAAGGCAAATTTGTACAAACGCATCAGGGTTCAGCGCTTCGTCGCGTACTCGTCGTATTTCAATTTGCCATGTCTATGGCATTGATCTCGGCCTCGATTATCATATTCAATCAGTTGGATTATTTGAGAAACAAGAACCTTGGTTTTAGCAAGGAAGAAGTTATCGTCATTCCCGCAAAAAATGAGGAAGGCCTGGATAAGTTTGAAGTGATGCGTAATGAGCTTCTGAAGATCGATGGAGTAACCTCGGTTTCTGCGAGCTCGAACATTCCTGGCCGTCAATTCAATCAACATTCCATCACGTCCGCTAAGAAACCTTTGCATGACGTCGGGTCGTCGGAGGCCTATATCGACTATGATTTCTTTCAAACCCTTGGGATCGAGTTTGTGGAAGGAAGGTCATTTCTGAGGGAAAATCCTTCTGATACCTCGGCCGCTTTTGTAATTAATGAAACGGCGGCTGATCAATTATTCCTGCAAAAGCCCGTGGTTGGTCAGGAGATCATACTCGAAGATGATGAGAACAATGTTCGGGGGACTGTGATCGGCGTGGTAAAAGACTTTCATTTTCAATCTCTGCACGAACCAATACGCCCGCTAATATTTGGGTTTACAAAAAACGCCTACAACTACATCCTGGTTAAGATCAAGCCAGAGAATTTTAACGAGAAGATCACGGCTATCGAAAAAGCATACAAGCTTGCTGAACCTTTTTTTGGATTTGAGTTTGCATTCCTGGATGATAGTCTCAATCGGCAGTATGCTGCAGAACAGAACACAGGTGCCATCCTGGGCATATTCTCTGTCATTGCTATTTCCATCGCATGCTTTGGACTCTTTGGAATGTCCATGCTTACGTTCCAGCAGAAGGTTAAAGAAATAAGCGTGAGAAAGGTATTGGGGGCAACACCTACGAATCTGCTGGTCCTGTTGCTGGGAAATTTTACAAAACTGATCGTATTGTCAATTGTTATTGCCATACCTGTAGTGTGGTGGATCATGGATGGGTGGCTGGACAACTTCAGCTACCAGGTTAATATCCATCCTCTGATCTTTGTAGTGTCAGGGTTAATGCTGATTACTATATCCTGGGTTACTCTTAGCTATTTTGGGTTGAAAGCTTCCCGGTTAAATCCAGCGGAAACATTAAAAAATGAGTAATAAAGAGGAGTAAAAGCATTCAACGTCTCATCTTAACCAACCAACCATGTTCAGGAGTATTATCATTACGGCCTTTCGGAACATTGTCCGAAACAAGTCCTTTTCATTCATCAACCTGTTTGGTTTGAGTGTAGGTATGTCGTTGGGGCTGTTGATCATCATGGTAATAAAAGAACAATACTCCTTTGATAGTTTTCATTATGATGCTGACAGAATTTTTCGGGTCAACACCCGGGCCTTTCGCGTTAGCGGCGGCAGTGAAGAGTATGCCTCTGTGCCGCTGCCCATTGGAACATCATTGATGGAGAATTATTCTTTTGTGGACAAAGTAGTTCGCATTAACCGCTCTCTCCGTGGTGATGCTGTATACGGAAATGTCAATGTGCCACTTGAGGGATTAATCGCCGATCATAGCTTTTTCGAAGTTTTTAACTTCCCTTTTGAAAAGGGTAATCCAGCGACCGCTCTTAAGGAAGCTAATGGAATAGTTCTTACGATCGAAACAGCACAGAGGATCTTTGGTCAAACAGATCCATTGGGCCAGACTATTTCAGTGACAGGTAAAGGTGAGTTCAAGGTGACGGGAGTCTTAAAAAAATTCATAAAGAAGACACATTTGGAATTTGAGGCGATCGCTTCAATGGATGTTTTGCCACTTCTGGAAAAGCAGGGGCTGGTTCAACCGTCACGTGAGAACTGGAATAATTATTACTATAATTATGTATACGTGAAGCTGAAACCGGGCGCTGTTCAGTTTGAATTGGAAAAGGCTTTGGCGGAAATATACAAGAAGAATTACAATGGCCTAAAACTGGAGACCCGGGACAAAGGTTATGAGTTTTACGTGATGCGTCTCAATGAGATCACTCCAGGTCCTGAACTCTCCAATCAAATGGGAAGAGGCCTTCCAATGGAGGTGATCATTTTGATAGGATCGCTTGCTGCGGTTGTAATGGTAATGGCGTGTTTCAATTACACCAACCTGATGATCGCGAAATCAATTTCAAGGGCACGTGAAATAGGCGTTCGCAAAGCAATTGGGGCGCAGCGATGGCAGGTGTTCTTGCAATTCGTGGGGGAGGCTGTGGTCTTTTCATTTGTCGCTCTTGCTGTTTCCTATTTGCTCCTGCAAGTATTGAAACCAGCGTTTATGCAGCTTCACATTACGCAGGAATTCTCTGTCGACCTTAATGAGGATAGCAATCAGATTCTCTACTTCATAGCATTTGCCCTGGTTGTCGGGATAATTGCAGGCGTGTTGCCCGCCAGTTATTTGTCAGCTTTTCGGCCAGTTAAGGTGTTGAAGGATGCCGGTAACCTCAAAGTGTATTCCCGCCTTACGTTCCGTCGCGTTTTGATGGTAACACAATTCGCGTTGTCCCTTTTCTTTATCATGTTCGTGACGATTGTTTACCGGCAGATCGACTATATGTTTAATAAGGATTATGGGATCAAGGAAGATAATATAGTTAATGTACGCTTGCAGGGAATGGAATTTGAGAAATTGGCAAATGAAGTGAAGCAATTTCCAGGTGTTGTACGGGTCGGCGCTGTATCCCACGCATTAGGTACATGGTCGGATCGATCAAGCGATTACAAACGTACGAGGGATGAAGAGCCGTTTGTGATGCGGGATTTCATATTGGATAACAACTACCTCTATAATATCGGAGTTGAGTTTATCGCAGGGAAAAACTTTGATCCCGGTTCAGAGGGGCCATTCGAAAAAAATGTCATCCTCAATGAAACTGCACTGAAACAGTTCTCGTTGACGGATCCTGTTTCGGCGATTGGTCAAACCATATATACGGATGATTCAGTGATGCTAACCGTTATTGGCGTCGTGAAAGACTTTCACTTCAGGCCCTTAAACTATGAAATAGGTCCCGTAGCCCTTAGGTATAACCCAAAGGCTGCCGGTATCTTGAGTATGCGGATCGTTCCCTCAGAAAAAGAAAAGATTATTGGCTCCCTACAGGCGGTGTGGAAGACATTGGATCCGATTCATCCTTTGGAGTGGATAATGATGGATCATGAGATCGATGAGGCGTACACAAGTTCGGGCTTTACCGATATCGTGAAGATCGTGGGGTACATCGCCTTCCTGGCTATCACCCTCGCTTGCCTTGGAATGTTGGGCATGGCAATGTATGCCATTCAAACACGGGTAAAAGAGATCGGCGTGCGAAAGGTCATGGGCGCCAGTGTCTATGAGATCACTATGTTATTAAGTGGCTCGTTTGCACTCCTGATTGGCATTGCCGTGCTTGTCGCCGTGCCCGCGAGTTATTATATGGGTGATCTGTTCCTTAGCAACTATGCATATCGTATTACAATTACTCCCTGGATATTGCTTTTCGGGGTGATTTTAGTACTCGTTCTCGGACTGATCACGATCTGCTCGCAAACTATGAGGGCTGCAGCAGCGAATCCTGTGAAATCTTTGCGGTATGAGTAAAATACAAATGAATTCCATTGTCTGGAAACAATTCTAGCTTGCACTCAATCTTTTACAATTAAAATCAGCTTGCCCTTGTAACCAATTTTTGTTCTGTCGGTATTCCAGCAACAGCGCTATCTTATGTTCAGAAACTACATCAATTCAATACTTCGCTACATTTCCAGGAATAAAGCGTTTACGACCATCAATATTATGGGCCTTGCTATCGGGATGATGGCATGCATGCTCATCACACAATATGTGATGCACGAATTCAGCTACGATAATTTCCATGAAAAGAAAGATCAGATATTCCGGGTACAACTGGATCGATATGACAAGGGAGAATTGTCTACTCGCTGGGCTTCTGGATGTGCCGGGATCGGCATCGATCTTAAAGCGGACTTTCAGGAAGTAAAAGATTACGTCCGGCTGAAAAATCAGAATTCGGTGTTCCGTTACGGGGATGTATATTTCAAAGAGGAAGATACATACTTTTCTTCCGAGGATTTTTTCAAGGTATTTTCTGTCAAACTCATAGAAGGAGTTGATTCCGTCGTTCTCAAGGAGCCGTTTAAGATCGTCATTTCTCAATCGTTAGCTAAAAAGTATTTCGGAAATGAAAATCCGGTCGGCAAGATGATTAGCAATGATGGCAAAAAGGATTACGAAGTAACTGGGGTTTTCGAAGACCTTCCGCCAAATACACACATGAAGATCGACGCATTGATGTCTTTTTCCAGCCTTAATAAACTGTGGAACGACCCAATTGTATCATGGATGTGGGACGGATTCATGACTTACATAGTGTTGGATGAAAAAGCAGATCCAAAAGTGTTCGAACAGAAATTACCGGCTTATGTTCAAAAGAAAGCAGGGGAGGAGCTCAAGCGCTACAATGCCGGAATGACGTTTCACCTCCAACCTATTGGCGCTATCCACCTCGATTCAGAATTTATCGGCGAGTTCAAGCCGAATGGAAACCGGCAGTCAACTTATTTTCTTTCCATCGTCGCCATTCTTATTCTGATTACCGCGTGGATCAACTATGTTAATCTGGCAACAGCAAAATCTATTGAGCGTGCCAGAGAAGTTGGAGTTCGGAAAGTAATGGGAGGATTTCGTTCCCAGCTGATCCAACAGTTCCTGTTTGAATCGCTGTTGTTTAATGCGTTGGCAGTGGTTATTGCAATCGTACTTGTTGCCATTTTGACGCCCGCATTTGGGCAGTTAACTGGCCGTGACCTCGACTTTCTATTGTTCAAACAAAGTACATTCTGGCTTTGGATCGGAGCGCTAATTGTAATGGGAGCTCTGCTGGCTGGAATTTATCCGACGTTTGTGCTGTCCTCGTATAAGCCTTCCGAAGTTTTGAAAGGGCGTTTCAAGAATTCAAGTGCGGGTGTTATGTTCCGCAAAGGTATGGTTGTGGTCCAGTTTGTTTCATCCATTACCCTAATCGTTGGAACGTTTACGGTTTATCGGCAAATAAAATATATGCAAGATCAGACGCTGGGTGTAGATATCAATCAAACCATGGTCTTGAATTCACCCAATATAATTGACTCAACCTATGAAGATAAATTCCAGGTCTTCAAACAACAACTGCTCCGGTTTCCCGAGGTGGTGGGAGTGACGGCATCTACCTCAGTGCCTGGTGCAGCACCTGACTGGAATGCAGGTGGGATCCGCAGGCTTAGTCAGCGTGATGACGAGGCCAATCAATACCGGATAATCATGATGGATCATGACTTTATTAAGTCGTATGGGCTGGAAGTCATCGAGGGCAGGCCATTTTCTGGAGATGTTGTAAATGAAAAGGAATCAGTGTTGTTAAATGAGTCAGCAAGCCGTCTTATGGGGTTCACTAAACCTGAACTGGCCATTAATGATCAGATCTTCTTTTGGGGCGATACCTTTAAGATTGTCGGAGTGGTCAAGAATTATCACCAGGAGTCTCTCAAGAAGGCCTACGAGCCATTGATTTTCCGCTACGAGCGTGCGCCGGGGGGATACTACTCTATTAAGTTCAACACGAAGAACGTAAGGGAATCCATAGCACGATTTGAAGAAGAGTGGAAGGCGATGTTTCCAGGCAATCCATTTATTCATTTCTTTCTCGATGATCATTACAATCAACAGTATCAGGCGGATCAACAGTTTGGTCAAGTATTCGGAATATTTTCTACTCTTGCCATCTTTATCGCCTGCCTCGGATTGTTTGGATTGTCGTCATTGACAGCAATTCAACGAACAAAGGAAATTGGCGTACGCAAAGTACTCGGTGCATCCGTTAGTAGCATTTTGGGTTTGGTAAGCAAGGATTATATTATTCTCATGTTGTTCGCCATTGTGCTGGCCGTACCAGTTGCGTGGTGGATAATGGCCGGATGGCTTGAAGGTTTTGCCAGCCGAATTCCGTTGGCGTGGTGGATTTTTGTAATTCCGGCGCTGGTGGTCATGGCGATTGCAATATTGACCGTGAGTATTCACACGCTGAAGGCCGCGCGTACTAATCCGGTTAAGTCGCTGAGATATGAATGATGCGCCAGCTGGTTAGCCCTGGCGGGTTCGTTGTTAAATGTTACACAAATTTTGATAATCCAGTCGTGCGGTGGAGCATTTTCCATTGACTACTTTGTCCACTAACGCCACTCTGAGTACACTCTTTGCCTGGCGTTGGATGTGGGTCGCGAGCGCCTTCTGGCAATGTGCGCAAAGGCGGGTCCTGTAGAACTCCTTACGCGTTATCAATAAAAACAGACGTTTCCTATTCAGCTCTCTGCATGTAATCAATCCTATTTGCCCATGAGCTGAGGTGTGGGTACTTTTCATAAAAAGGACCTACATGAAAGTAAACTTAATTTTTCTATTGCTCTTCTTACTGTTGACTCAACAACTTCTTGCTCAGCAATCCAAGGTAACAACGTCTTTTGAGAGTAAACACGGAACCTTGATCACAGAACAATTAACGTCCAAAATCCTCCAGGAGAATCGTGTAAATCTCGATCCGAACAGAAAGGTAAAAGTGTACTTACCTCCGGGTTATGCCGCCTCCGGAAAATCGTATCCGGTCGTTTACTATTGTCACAATATCTTCTATAACTCGGAACGATTATTTCAGGACAGCAAGCTCATCGATCTGTTGGAGCAAGGTTTTGCCAATAAGGTCGTAAAGGAATTCATCCTTGTAGCAGCCGACTACTCCACGGCTTCCACGGGAAGCCTCTACGAAAATTCTCCGATCAGCGGACGATGGCTTGATTTCACGGTGCAGGAACTCGTTCCTTACATCGATTCAAAGTTTCGTACACTCCGTCAGCGAGAAAGTCGCGCGGTGGCCGGTGATTTTATGGGGGGACGGGGTGCATTGAAGTTAGCCATGAGTCATGCCGAAGTGTTTAGTGTGGCTTATGCTTTGCATCCCGTGGCAACGGGAAGAGGCTATATGCCGTGGTCGGAAGTTCAGATCGACTGGAAAAAAATCCATAATGCCAAATCTGCTGCTGATATTGCTGGTGATGGCCGAGCACAAATTTTTGTCGCGGTCTGCCAATCTGCCCTTCCTAATTTAACTCGTCCTCCTTTTTATTGTGACTTCTTCGTTGAAACCGGTAATGGTGAACAAAAACTGAATCCGGAAAACGTAATCAAAGCCAAAAAAGAATTTCACCTTGAAGAAACATTGATCGAATCGGCCGCAAACCTAAGGACCATGCGCGGCATAGCCTTCGACTGGGGACGGTTTGATCCCAACCAGGATCACGTGTATTCCAATCGTGAGTTTAGCCGAAGACTGGAAGACCTGGGCATCGAGCATGAAGCAGAAGAATACCGTGGCACTCCCTTTAACAAAACGTGGAATGATACTGGCAGGTTTGCCACCAGAGTACTGCCCTTCCTTGCACGGCATCTTGTTTTTGAAAACAACTAACTCAATCCCCACTTATCTATGAAACCTATCATTTATTTATACCTATTAGCCATTCTCTGCCTGAATGCTAACACTCTACTTGCTCAATCCCTTAACCAAACAGATGAGAAGACCACTGCGTTTCTAAAACAATTCAGATCAGATTACAACAAACATATGCTGAATAATAAACAGGAACTGATAACTGTTTATTATGCTGATGAAATTCGCTTAATGCCCGCGTTTCAAAAAACCATTATGAGCAAAGGCAATGCATTAGTATATCATAAGGCTTTTTCTGCACGATTTGACATCAACGAATATGAGAGAGAGGCGATAGAAACACTTGATCTTGGAGCCAGAGTGGTAGAAACCGGACTATTTACCATGAAACTGAAATTGAGAAGCTCAGGTAAGGAATATGAGGTAAATGGCAAGTACCAGGATATTTGGAAAAAGTTGGAAAATAATAAACTTTCATTGATCACTCAAGCCTGGAATCACAATGATCGGACTGAAATCGATGAACATTTTAGATTTGTGGAAGTGCCTGCCGTTCAAACGGCATTTCAGACTCATGTGCCTGTAAACAGCAATATCAGTTTTGAATTGGCCGCGCTTAATAAATTATTGGAGGTGTGCATTATCCAGGGAGATAACAAAGTATGGTCTCAGTTTTATACTGATGATGTTATTCTTATAGCCAATTTCAACCCTATCCAGCAAGGCAGAAAAGCGGTAGAGAAATATCTGGAAGAGGAAGTCAATGGAATGCCTGTTTTTGAAAAGTTGGACATTCGCAATGATGAAATTGACTACCTGGGGGCTTATGTTATCGAATATGCCAGCCACGTCGCCAACTGGCGATATGGTGAATCTTCGGGCGTAAACACCGGAAAAAATATCAGGATCTGGCGAAGAGAGCCGGATGGCTCGTTGAAAATGTTCAGGCAAATAGGAAGCTATGATTAAAATCATGAACTACGAGAAAAAAACCTTCACACCGTGCGCAATATGAAACATGTAACTCATCTCACATTACTCTTCATTTTCTCCGTTCAGTCCTTGCAGGCCCAACTCTGGAAAAAGTATGCCGGATACGAGCAGAAATACTATAAGTCGATGCGCTATGGCTTGTATAAGCCGGCTAATTATGATGTCAAAAAATATTATCCATTAATCGTTTACTTGCACGGAAGCAGAGATACCGTTTCCCGCGATATGGTCTATTACCAGGAATCCATTCAAAAAGAAAACCCATCCTTTGTGTTGACACCCAAATGTGACGAACCCGATCAGGGGTGGGGCAACACCTGGCGTGATTCACACACCACTGCCATGATCAAAACGTTAGCCCTTGTAGATTCGCTGACAAAAATTTATCCTATAGATAAAAATCGCCTCTACCTGTATGGAATATCCATGGGTGGATTTGGTGTATTCTCCACACTGGCAAAAGAGCCCGGAAAGTTTGCAGCAGCGTATGCTATCTGTGGTGGATCTGATATCAAAGCCGCTCCCAAATTGTTAGAAACTCCACTATGGATCTTTCACGGTGAAATGGATGACATCGTTCCGGTCTACCTTTCCAGAGATGTGTATAAAGAATTGATTAGATTAGGTGGCAAAAAAGTGAAGTACACTGAGTATCCTGGAGTGAAGCACAATAGTTGGGAAAATGTATCGAGAGAAAAATTACTTGCAGGATGGCTCTTCGCGAAAAGAAAAGATCCAACAAAATGAATTCAGCCCGACTAGCTGTTTTTGATCAATCGAAATACCAATGGGTTTTTAAATATAAACTCCACCACATTCCTTTTTGGTTTGGTTATCACTTCATGTGGTGGACACTGCGCATTGGAAGTCCAGTCGTAGTGTTGGAGAGTCTCTTGCTTCCTCATGCAGCGGTCAAATTCCTTTTTTACATGGTATTTCAGATGGTTGGTGTGTATTTCAATCTGTATTTTCTGGTTCCCCGCTTGTTCGAAAAAGGACGCTACGCATCATATATTATTGCTTTCTTATTGACAATCATCGTCTGCGCAACATTGGTTACAACGGGTTATTATTTTGGCGACTTTATATCAGATAAAACATTCAAAGAGCTATACGGCATTGATCCGAATTTTTTTGCACTCTTCGAAGGCGGGGCGCTTCAATCTACCACAGCAGCTATGACGCTTGCTATGAGTATTAAACTGGCAAAGAACTGGATTCAAAGCAGAACAAAGCAGCAGGAGCTGGAAAAAGAAAAACTGGAAACGGAGTTGATGTTCCTTAAATCACAAATGAATCCTCACTTCCTTTTCAATACAATCAACTCCATCTTCGTTTTGATTCACAAAAATCCAATGATGGCCTCCGAATCGCTCGCCAAATTCTCTGACTTGCTACGCTATCAGTTATACGAGTGTAATGAGCAGCAAATTCCTTTGGGACAGGAACTGGGTTACCTGGAAAACTTTATCGAGTTGCAGGAATTAAGAGAAGATCATAACCGCATCCGTCTTAATGTGGCTATAGCACCTTACGCAAGGGGAAATTATATGATTGCTCCGTTTGTCTTAATTCCTTTTATCGAAAATGCCTTCAAGCACGTATCGCGTAAAAATGACCAAAGCAACTGGATCAAAATGGACCTCGGTTTCGAAAAAAGCCAACTTTACTTATACGTTGCAAACAGCATTTCCGCTACACATCACTCTTCCACCGAAGCAGTGAGACACAGTGGCATCGGATTGAAAAATGTAAAGCGACGGCTGGATCTGATTTATCCTGCAAAACACGAATTGATTATCCGCCAGGACGAGAATCAATTTGAAGTTAAACTATACCTGGAATTGCAGGAGAGTGAGGTACCTGAGCGAATTTTGTTGTCTGTTTAAACCCATGAGCATGTTGAAATGTGTAACCATCGATGATGAACCATTGGCGCGTGAATGTATCGTCAATTATATTAATGAAATTGACTTCCTACAGCCGGTCGGCATTGGTAATAATCCACTTGACCTTACCAAGCTCTTAGATGAACAAAAAATTGACCTTATATTTTTAGATATACAGATGCCCGTCATTAATGGGATCGAATTCCTGAAAATGACAACCAATCCTCCCATGGTCATTATCACCACCGCCTATCCCAGTTACGCATTGGAAAGCTTTCAGCTGGATGTGCTGGATTACCTGGTGAAGCCAATCACCTTCAATCGTTTCTTCAAAGCAGTAAGCAAAGCAAAAGATTATCATCAGTTATTGGCACGGTCTGCACAACCCAGCGATCAGTATAAAGCAGAACCTGATTATTTCTTTATCAAGTGCGACTATAAGTACGAACGCATCTATTTTGGTGAGATTCTTTACATTCAGGCCTTACAGAATTACATCACCATTTATACCAGTAAAGGAAAATACATTACGCTGCTGTCACTAAAGAATGTAGAAGAAAAGCTAAATCCTAAATCGTTTATACGGGTGCACAAAAGCTTCATAGTTTCAATTTCAAAAATAGAAGCGATTGAAAACAACGAGATTGTCATTCAATCTCATCGGATTCCATTAAGCCGCAATTATCACGAACATGTATTGAGTCGGGTTGTGAATGATAAGCTTTGGAAGAAATAAATTTAATCACCCACGTCCTATTTACAGCTAATTGAGGAGTTGGAATTTCGCTCTTGCCATAGCTTTCGTCTGGCGATGGTCCCGATAACTATCGGATTGGCGGCCAACCCTCTTAAACCCAAAACTCACGGGTATCGCTTCCTGCTTACCCTTAACACCAATCTGTCCCCGTAAGGCAACGAGAGCCTGGCCTTCCCCCTAGAGGGGGCCAGGGGGTGGTTAGAAAACGCTTTAATTATTTTACTGGATTAGCTAAATTGATTTAAAAAAGATCATGTCTGTTCTCCATCTCATTCCTTTGTTCATCGGGATCGTCGCCATGTTTTCTGATGATCCAAAATTTGAAACACAAGTAATCGACAATAACGTCTCTATCGGTTACGGCATAGCTATTGGTGACGTCGATGGGGATAAGAAACCGGATATACTTCTTGCGGACAAGAAACAATTCGTTTGGTATAGGAACGGTGATTGGAAGCGCTTTGTAATGATTGAAAATCTAACCGTGTCGGACAATGTCTGTATCGCCGCGCGCGACATTGATGGTGATGGCAAAGTGGAAGTTGCTGTTGGTGCGCAATGGAACCCTGGCGAAACCTCTGACACTGTAAATTCAGGGTCGGTTCATTATTTGATAAGACCATCCGATCCCACGAAATTATGGATGCCAGTAGAACTCCACCATGAGCCGACAGTTCATCGAATGCGCTGGGTCCAGGTAGCAAAGGGGAAATATCAGCTGGTAGTTCTACCGTTACACGGCCGCGGTAACAAAGACGGCCAGGGAAAAGGGGTGAGGGCATTTTCCTATGAGATGCCAAAGGATCCCAGATCACCATGGAAGCTTCGACTGGTTGACTCGACTATGCACCTCACTCATAATATGGACCTGGTGTTAGACCGCGACCGGGAGTTGCTCTACATTGGAGGAAAGGAGGGAGTAAAGATCCTCGGTTTTGACGGGACGAGCTGGTTGGCACGTCCTGGTATGAATTGGTTCACCGAAGGAAGTCCGTTTGGTGAAGTCAGGGTTGGTGGAGGACAGAAGGGTACGGGGCTGCTGGCTGGGGTTCAACCTATGCACGGAAACACATTGGCGGTGTATACCTCTGGCACGGAAAAAGCAATACTTACTTCATCACTTAATCAGGGACATGCTCTGGCGGTAGCGTCGTTGCTGGGAACAAATGCCACTCAGGTCGTTGTTGGATGGCGCGAACCTGACAAGGATTTCAAGGTGGGAGTAAAGATCTATTTGGCCACCGATACTCATTATAAAGCATGGGAAGGACATTGGATCGACGACAACGGAATGGCTTGTGAGGATCTACAGCTTGCCGATCTCGATGGTGATGGCAAAAAAGATATCATTGCGGCAGGAAGGTCGTCACACAACCTGAAGATTTACTGGAACCGGAATTAGGTTAATCGTATTCCCATTCGGAGTTGGAAATTGGAAATTGGAAATTAGACATTGAATTTCGGAAACATTGTGCACATCGAATCCTACCACAAATCTCCAGTTCGGTAAAATGTGCGCGAATGTCGAACGCCCAATTTCCAATGTCCAATGTCGAAAGAACCCGTTAACCTAGTACTTAGTCAACTTCGGATCAATGTCGTCGATATAGCCCAGTATTCCGCCCTTCAGATTGTAAAGGTTTTCGAACCCGAAACGATCCTCCAATTCGCGGATCGCCTTTCCACTTCGATTGCCGGTCTTACATTGAACTACAACCTTTTTCTTCTTGTCAATGCGTCCTGCATTTTCGATAACAGTTGCCAGAGGAATTAGCTCGGCGCCAATGTTGCAGATCTCGTATTCGTATGGTTCACGTACGTCGATGATCTGAAAATCTTCACCACGCTTTTGCCATTCGTTGAGCTCAAGAGCATTGATCTCCTTAATCTTTTTCTCTACGGCTTTTACTCCACAGAATAGTTCGTAGTCAATTAGCTCCTTGATAGTTGGATTGGTACCATTCAACGGGTTGTTCGGGTTTCGTCTGATATTAAACGTGCGTGATTCAAAATTCAAAGCATCGAAGCTGAAAAAACGTCCACTCAGTACGTCGCCAACACCTGTAACAACTTTAATCACTTCCAGGGCTTGTAAGCTTCCTAATATTCCAGGAAGTACACCAAGTACTCCACCTTCAGCGCAACTTGGAACAAGGCCAGCGGGGGGAGGTGTAGCATAGAGGTCACGGTAGTTTGGTCCAACCTCTCCTTTACTATTTTTATAATTAAATACAGATATCTGTCCTTCGAATTGAAAGATCGATGCGTATACGTTAGTCTTTCCTAATAGCACGCAGGCGTCATTAACAAGATAACGTGTTGGGAAGTTGTCCGTACCGTCAGCTACAACGTCGTAATCCTTGATCAGCTCCAGCGCATTTTTTGAGGTAAGTTGAGTATTGTAAATCTTGATGTTGATGTATGGATTAAGTGACTCAAGCCTTCTTTTGGCCGCCTCAGCTTTCGGTTTTCCAACTTCATTAACACCAAATAATACCTGTCGCTGCAGATTGCTGTCGTCGACTATATCAAAGTCTACGATTCCAATTGTTCCTATTCCGGCAGCAGCCAGATAGAGTAGCACAGGACTACCCAATCCGCCTGATCCGATGACGAGTACTTTCGAGGCTTTTAACTTTTGCTGAGCTTCCAAACCAAACTCTGGAATGATAATGTGACGGTTATAGCGCGACAACTCGTCTCTGGAGAATTTGACTTCGCGGTGATCCATGAGGGTTAATTTTAATATTTATTCTCTACCACCTGCAATTGCTGGTACAATGCTGATAATAGTGTTATCCTTTACAACAGTTTGCTCCTGCTGCAAATTCCTGATATCGTCGTCATCCACGAAAATGTTGATGAAGGAGGGGATTTTTCCGTCGGCGTTGATAAGATGTCTCTTCAGCTCCGGATAGTTGCCGGTCAGCTTACTAACTACTTCGGAAACATTATCGCCTTGTATTTCAAGTTTTGCAGTGTTGTTAGTGAACTTTCGGAGAGGTGTTGGGATAAAAACCGTTGCCATTTATCTCTGTTGTTAATTTGTAATTCGATTGCTTATTAATTCTTCCTCGAAACGGGTCGACGCATTAAGCCGCCAGGAACGTATATCCTTAAATTTCTGATTGGTAACCGAGATAATCACATATGACAGGTCAGGGTACGCTGCCAGCCTGTCCGACTCAGACGGAATTGCCGGATGGTCGAGGTGCGAGTGAAAAATACCCAACAGCCTCAGGTTATTTAGATCTGCAAACCGCTCGGCTTTAAGATATTCCATTGGGGAAATTTCAAAGCGGTCGATCTTGTTATCCGCTACGTTTTCAGCTACCATTGTTTTTGACACAATTCGATCCTCAAGACTTTCATAACCAAACAAAAACCCACAGCATTCTTCCTTCAGAGGTTCAGCCAAAGCTATCAGATCATCTACCAGAGCCTTTTCGATGTATAACACGCTGTTACGATTAAAACCAAGGCCCGGTATTCACTTGTCTGATTTATGCTTTTTGTAATAGCAGATTCTCAACCTGCTTGTGATATGCGCTACCTTTCAGTGACTCGAACATCATCGGGATAATTGGACCGTAATCAGATGGTTTTGCCTTTTCAATTTGCAAAAACTTCTGCTGTAGCCCCCAATTCAGAATATTAACCGTATCCTGTTTATCTACTCTATTCAATGAATCCCTGACAATCTCCTTTAGCCCCTCTACCAGGAGTGTTTTGCTATCGTCTTCTCCGGTCGCCCGCTCTAAGGTACCAAGAACTTTATCAACAAGATTTTCGTCGATAGGAGAATTGTGTGAGATGATTATATCGCTGTCGTGATTATATCTCCTGTATCTCTGCTCATACACATTGATAAGAAGGTTAAGTTCTTGCGGATTTGACCAATCCATCTGTCCCCGGAAGAACTTCTCCGTATATCCCACGGGGTTTCCCATGAAGATGACTGGTATCGCTCGTTCTGACCGTTTGATATAATATAATGCCATTTCAAGGCTTTCAACCGGCCATTCGAGATTTCGAACAAGCAGGAAGTTGCATTGGTTTTCTTCGGAATAAATCAGCGCATTGATCATCAGATAAGCCGCTTCCTTCACGTTTTGTGCTGTTACAAACTTGCCCGGGCAATGGACGGCAATAAAGTCGTCCTTCTCGCACTCATTCATGAGCTGTTGGTTCATCAGGCTGTTGTCGAGAATGTGCGTGAATCGTACCATTCCATAGCGACATTTGCCTCGTTTTGCGTAAGTATCAAGGATATATTCGCACAGTTTTTTTGTTCCGGCGTAGATCTCCTCTGTGAAGTAACGACTTGCTTTTCCGGTTGACGAAAAAACACATTGCTTCACGCCAGTTTCATCGCATGCCTTAACAACGTTAAGCGTACCCAATACGTTGGTGCTTACAGTCTCAAAAATATGGGACTCGGCATAACCTGGATCACGCTGCGCTGCCGTATGAAATACAAAATCTGGCTTAAACTCTAAGAAACATTTTCTGACCGCATTAAGGTCGCGCACATCACACTCGACGTATACAACCCTTGGATCTGAAAGGCTATTATCATGCTGTTTTTTATCAAGGATAACGAGTCGTTTTATGTCAAACTTCAGAATCTCGCCAACCAACGTCGATCCAACGCACCCTAACCCACCCGTGACCAGGCAGGTACTATTTTCTAAAAGCAGATTTACCTGGTCGACAGCCAGACCCAGTTTTCTAAGTCGCGTCGGGCTGAATGGATCCTCGCTTAGCCTTCCCTGAAGGTCGTAAAGCCCGATCATTTCCTTTGTGAGCGATGCCAACTCATCATAGGAATCCTTTTTGTATACCTGAGGCGAAAGCGCCCATATTTTCTTATAAATCTCTTCAATCATCTCAATGGCTCCGTCGTATGGCTCAATTCGTCTATCGCTTTGGTGTGGTTTTGGTTGGTCGCACCGGCTGCATTTTTTCTTGGAACTGACTGGAAGAACTCTTTAAGGGTAGTCTCTGGTCTTTATTCATTTTGGGCAGCCTGATCCCCGGCCTCAAATGTTGCAAAAAAATTCACGGGTGCTAATGATTGTGGTCATCATTATAAGCGATTTATATCACAGCAATACAACGGGCTTTTAATGGTTCGGGGAAAGGTTTAGCCTTGGTTGTCTTCAGTGCTTATTGTCCGCTTTTCGTTCTTATTATCGCAAAGTAATTCAATTAAACTACATCCGGCGCAGCCGCTGGTAAAATTTTTTTTGAGAAAGGATGGTTACCATTCCTGCTGTGATCCAACGAAAATTACATCCCGGTTTATCTCAAAACCAGCTACAGCCGTTGAAGTTCTGCGAATAGTCGAACAGGTATCATATTGGTCGATAAGGAAACAAACATTTGCGGTCAAATCCGTTTTGCATTAGCGTTTTTTCTTGGAGCATGCCACTTGAAAATTAGCGTTTTGCCGACCCGACTTAAACAATTAATTTAAGTGCTACCAATACTGAAAACCTAACGTCAAAAGCATGCGCACTATCCATACTATTCTATTCTTATTCATGCTGTCATTAACTTTTTCACGCGCTGAAACGGCATGGATAAGAATCAACCTCCTGGGATATAAACCTGCTGGCGTTAAAGTGGCTGTTTGGTGCGCGAAAGCTAATGAAACTCTTGCCGCCTTTGACTTGGTTGATGTTGGAACACAAAAAGTTGTATTCAGCAGTTCTGTAGGAAAATCTTATGGTTCTTATGGGCCATTTGTTCAAAGCTATCGCCTTGACTTTTCATCCTATAAAAAACCCGGTAGGTATTTCCTGAGAGGTGGTACTGCAACTTCTCTGCCTTTTTCAATCGGCGATGACGTGTATAAAGGTACGGCGGACTTCAGTTTGTTGTACATGCGGCAACAAAGGAGCAAATTCAATCCATTCTTGAAAGATTCATGTCATACACACGATGGTTACACGATGGATGGCCCGATGCCAGATAGTACTCACCTTGATGTCAGCGGAGGCTGGCACGATGCGACAGACTATCTTCAATATTCAATGACATCCGCCAATGCCACCTACCATTTGCTGGCCGCTTATCGTGATTTTCCAGAGGTGTTCTCGGACAAACATCTGGCTAACGGACTGGCCGGACAAAACGGAATGGCAGATGTTTTCGATGAAGCAAAATGGGGACTCGACTGGCTTGTAAAGATGCATCCAAAGCCGGATTGGATGTTCAATCAGCTGGCTGACGATAGAGATCACAGAGGATTCAGATTGCCAAATAAAGATACAGCGAGCTACGGCAATGGATTGGAACGCCCCATCTATTTTCTCACCGGCGAAATACAGGGTCTGGGGAAGTATAAGAATCGAACAAAAGGAACATCTTCAACGGCAGGCAAGTTCACGAGTGCTTTCGCGCTAGGTGCGACGTTATTCAAAGGCAAGGACGCCACCTATGCAGCAACCCTTGAGAGTAAAGCGTCTTCAGCTTACGCGTATGCTTTGAGGAAACCAGGCAACACTCAAACCGCGTGTTATGTTTCTCCATATTTCTATGAGGAGGATAATTGGGTTGATGACATGGAACTTGCCGCGGTCCAGCTTTATCATATCACAAAAAACAAACAGTTGTTGGATGAATCCTTTAAATATGCCGAGCAGGAGAAACAAACGCCATGGCTGGGAACGGATACTGCGGGCCACTATCAATGGTACCCTTTTATCAATGTCGGTCATTATGAATTGGCGAAGACTGCTGAGGGAAACACGAGGAAACAAGTAATACAGTTTTATCGCGATGGAATAAAAAAGGTTTGGGATAAAGGCAAACAGAATGCTTTCTATCGGGGTGTACCATTTATCTGGTGCAGCAACAACCTTCAGGCCGCGTTTGCAGTGCAATGCTATTGGTATAGGCAGCTAACGGGCGACAAGACCTACGCAGAACTCGAACAAGCAACGTTTGACTGGTTGCTGGGCTGTAATCCATGGGGCACCAGTATGATTGTTGGCATGCCGTCCAATGGTGATTTTCCAGATGATCCTCATTCTTCATTGAATTTTTTACACGGCTACCAAACTCTTGGGGCATTGGTGGATGGGCCGGTTTATGGAACTATCTATCGCAAGCAGCTTGGTGTTAGTGTTGTGCGAGGTGATGAGTATGCACCGTTTCAAAGCAGTTACGTTGTTTATCATGACGACTATGGGGATTACGTGACCAATGAGCCGACTATGGATGGAACAGCAAACCTTATCTACTTGTTGGCTGCTATGGAAAGCAACAAAGCTTTAAAAAAAAAGCCCTGACTTATGATCACGGAGGAATTGTAAGAGGAGACCTTTCCAAGAGGAAGATTGCGCTGGTGTTTACGGGGGATTCTTTTGCGGAAGGAGGGGAGCTTATCGCCAACACCCTGAAGGCAAAAAACGTTGATGCGTCGTTTTTCTTCACCGGAAACTTTTATCAAAACCAGAAGTTCGCCCCGCTGATCAAAAGACTCAAATCAGATGGTCATTACCTTGGTCCCCATTCGGATAAGCACTTGTTATACTGCAGCTGGACAAACCGGGACAGTCTCCTTGTTAGTGAAGATCAATTCACCAAAGATCTTTTGGCTAACTATTCGGCAATGGAAAAATTCGGAATTAAAAAGAAGGATGCCCGTTATTTTATCCCTCCATACGAATGGTATAATGATTCAATTTCAAAGTGGACGATGCAGTTGGGAATCCAGCTGATAAATTTTTCACCGGGAACCAGGAGCACCTCAGACTATACAACGCCGGACATGAAGAACTATAGAAGCAGCGACGAGATAATGCAATCTATCAAAGCGAAAGACAACGATCTTAATGGATTTATTCTGCTGTTGCACATCGGCACCGATCCTGCAAGGACGGACAAGTTCTATCGACGGCTTGATGAACTGATCGAGTTCCTGCGATCCGGAAAATATGAAATCGTGAGGGTGGACGAGTTGTTGGATTGAATGAAATATTGGATTAGTATTGAGTTCTGATGACCAGGACTGACTCCGCTTCTAAAATAGGGTTATTGACGAGCACCGCTTTAGTAGTGGGGAACATGATCGGTTCTGGAATATTTTTGCTTCCGGCTGCACTTGCCGCTTATGGTGCGATAAGTTTTATTGGTTGGATTTGTTCATCAATAGGTGCAGTGGCGCTTGCGTTATTGTTTAGTCACCTTAGCAAGATGTTTCCCAATTCTGCAGGGGGCCCATATGCCTATTCGCGTGAAGGTTTGGGCGACTTTGCAGGCTTCCTCGTAGCATGGGGGTATTGGCTTTCTATATGGAGTACCAATGCTGCGATCGCAGTTACCTTTGTTAGTTATCTGACCGTGTTTATTCCGGCACTTTCTGACAACTCTTTCCTTTCAGTCGGCGCCGGGCTTTCTGCAATTTGGTTCCTTACATGGATCAATACCCGCGGCATAAAAGCGGCTGGTAGGGTACAGGTTATAACAACCGTGATGAAACTTACTCCCCTTGTGTTGGTAGCGATTGTTGGTGTGTTTTATATCGATATCGATAATTTTGTTCCATTCAATGCAAGCGGAGAATCAACATTTTATGCTATAACAGCTACAACTACACTCACTTTGTTCGCTTTCCTCGGTCTCGAGAGCGCGACCATTCCTTCTGAAAATATCAGAGATCCAGAGAAGACAATTCCACGGGCTACCATTATAGGTACTGTTTTGACGATCATGGTTTATATCCTCGGATCGATTACCGTTATGGGTATGCTGAGTCCGGAACAATTACAAAATTCAAATGCTCCTTTTGCTGATGCAGCTGCATTGATCTGGGGCGATCAGGCCAGGAGTTGGGTAGCCATAGGCGCAATTGTTTCAACATTCGGGGCGCTTAATGGATGGATATTAGTGCAAGGGCAAATACCGTTGGCAGCCGCAAGGGACAGACTATTCCCTCATATTTTCGGTGTCGAGAACAAAAAGAATGTACCGGCCGTAGGCATCGTGATATCAAGCGCCCTTATCTCGGCCCTAATGATGATGAACTTTACGAAGGGACTTACGGATACGTTCCAGTTCATGATCCTATTGAGTACCGCTATGGTGCTGGTGCCGTACCTTTTTTCGGCAGCATCTTATGGGCTTATATTGCTTCAAAATAAATTCTGGAAGAAGACCCTGATTACGAAAGTTTTGCTGGCGCTCATTGCGTTTATTTATTCGATGTGGGCGGTCATGGGATCCGGACAGGAATCCGTTTACTGGGGATTCATCGGTCTGATGGCAGGGATTCCATTTTATGTTTGGATGAAAAGGCCATCTCCAAAAGATCAGTCATAAGAATATGAAAGTAACTTGTCATTCGGAATACGGGAAAATAAGAACGTTATTCATTAAGAGCGTTGAGGCAGCATTCGTGGATGAAAGCACGCTTGCGGGTGAATGGAAAGGTCTGAATTTTTTAAGCAAACCCGATCTCAACAAATCAAGGAATGAATATCTGGGATTTGAAAGCTTGTTGAGACGGAACAATCCTGACATCTCATTTTTTCCTCATGATCGATCCGTTAGCATCGATTCCATTTATTGCAGGGATGCGGCTTTAGCTACCGATGCTGGCGTTATCATTTGTAATATGGGAAAGCCTGGGAGAGTGAACGAGCCGGAAGCGGAAAAACGAGCATTCGAAAGATCAGGTGTCAGGATATTGGGAAGTATTAAAAGCCCCGGAACGTTTGAAGGTGGCGATGCCGCCTGGATCGATGATAAGACCCTCGCGGTGGGTTATACCTACAGAACAAACGAAGCAGGGATACGACAGCTTGTTGCTCTGTTGGAGCCGCAGGGGGTTGAGGTTATTACGGTTCCGCTTCCACATTACAAGGGTCCTTCAGACGTATTTCACCTTATGTCGATAATTAGTCCAGTGGATCGCGACTTGGCTGTTGTGTATTCTCCATTGATGCCTATTCAATTCAGAAATGATCTCATCAAAAGGGGATTCAGTTTTGTTGAGGTACCTGACGAGGAATTCGAAAGTATGGGATGTAACGTTCTGGCTGTTGCTCCCCGGGAATGTGTTATGGTCAGCGGGAATCCGAAAACAAAATCTTTATTGGAAAAAGCTGGCTGCAAAGTGTTCGAATACGATGGCAACGAAATCAGTGTGAAGGGTGGAGGCGGCCCGACTTGCCTAACCCGGCCGTTACTTCGTGAGATTTAAGAAAGCCAGTTTGCTAAATTTTCATTTACAAAACCATCGTCGTAAAGATGGGGATAAGATTTGTGAATGCGGTCAATCTCTTCTGATTGTCCTGGAGACAGATGCTCATTTTCCTCCAGGCACAGGTTTGTATTAAGCAATCCTTGTCGGCGCAGGACCTCATTGATTCCAGTAATGCAGCCGTGATATTCATTAGCCGGGTCAAACACTGCCGCATTTGCGTCTGTAATTTCAACTCCGCGTGCCAGCATGGTTCCGATCGCCTTTGGATCGAGGACCTTCAGCTGATCCAACAGTTCAACAGCTCTCTTCGTCCAAAAAGCCCAGTGACCCAGAAGGCCACCAACGAATTTTTTTACGGCTACCTTTCCGTTGTGTTCGAAACGGTATGGCGTTAAAAGATCGGCGACTATGTTATCATCATTGCCTGTGTAAAGCGCAATGTCATCCACACGTTCAGATTGGCAAACAGCCCTGACAACATCAAGTGTTTGATAACGGTTAAAGGCTGCAACTTTAATCGCATGAACGTTATCGTTCGCGGCGAATTTCCTCCAGAAATCAAAACTCAATATCCTACCCCCGACAGCCGGCTGGAGATAGAAACCGAAGACAGGAATAATTTCTGAGACACGTGCTACTCTTTCAATCAGCTGTTCTTCCGAATAGCCGGGAAGTCCGCCATTGCTAAGCAAGCCGAGGTCATAGTTAAATGAACGCGCAACCTTCGCTTCACGCACGGCTTGATCCGTTGGTCCTGTAATACCAGCGACTTTGATGAATGGTCTTTTAAGCTTTGCACGCTCTACTTCTTCGGATGCGATACGTAAGACCTGATCAAATAAGTTATACTTCGGCAGCCGGATCTCGAATTGCGTCGTATGAACACCCACCGCAATACCACCCGCGCCCGCATCGATGTAATACCGGGTAAGGGCACGTTGATATTTTTCGTCCAGCTTGCGGTTCGTGTCCAGCGCTAACGGATGGGCTGGTATCACCGTGCCCTTATGCAAAAGGTCTTTTATTGTTTGAGGAAGAAGATTCATGTTATGTCAGAATTTGCCAGTGCGCTCCTGGAAATGTGTTGGCTTGTCGAGTTGTGATCCCCCAAGTTGTAGCCACTGGGCGGTCATCGAGATCATATCATTGACCGTAACCTTTTTGAATGGAAACGTCTGTTCCATTTTTGATGCGTCACTCAATAGTGCGGTCGGCTGTTCCTCGTTCTCGAAAACAGGGGTCACACCAAACAACTTTCCAAACTCATTCGCAATCCATCGTACTGAAAGGATAGTTGATCCGGTAACATTAAGAATTGTCGGCGGGGATGAACATAGCTTTAATGATCTTATTGCAATCTGATTGGCATCTCCCTGCCAAATGATATTCACATTACCCATCGAAAGATTAATCGGCTTCTGGTTTTTCACTGCCTTTGCTATTTCAAGTAAAACACCGTAGCGAAAGTCGATCGCGTAATTTAACCGGTAGATGACGACAGGCGTTCCGTTATGCTTTGAAAAGTATTCGAACATGCGTTCACGTCCGAGACACGACTGTGCATATTCTCCAATTGGAGCAACAGGATGTTCTTCTGACGGCCCTCGGCTGTTAATTGGCGTTAATGGATAAACGTTACCCGTGGAAAATACCACAATGCGCGAGTGTTTGAATTTTTCCGCAACACGTCCTGGCAAATAGGAATTCATAGCCCAGGTATGGGATTCGTTGCCGGTGGTTCCAAATTTTGTTCCCGCCATGTAAATTACGTTTTCTACGTCCGGCAACTCCTGAAGCGAGTTGTCATTCATCAGATCCATCGAAATGGTTTCGATTCCCTGATCGTTCATTTCCGTTTCGGCTGATTTGTTGCTGAAACGCGAGACGGCAATAACTTTTCTCTTCAGCGCTGCGGCGTCAACGGCTAGTTTCGTCAGTTTGCACAAGCTTGGCCCCATTTTTCCACCAGCTCCCAAAATCAAAAAGTCACCGTTAATAGCGCGGACATCATCAACGAATTCATCGTTGATCTGATACATTTTTTTATCCAGGTCTTCCAGGGTCATATACAGCTTCGTTAGAAGGCTCCTCAATATCCGAATGAGGATTCTACTTCTTTCTTTTTTTATTTGAAAGGTAATTAAATGTCGTAGATTTTCCGCTGTCATCCAGAACACCTTCTGCGAGTGTCATTCTGTGCGCCTTTTCTCTGCGGGTATCATTCTGAGCGCCTTCTCTCTGCGAGTGTCATCCTGAGTTGAACACCTTAGACCAAGGAAAAAATTGGGTTATGACGTATGTTGCTTACGCAAAAAAGCATAGCAGCTACAAATCCCGTTTTGCGATTGGTGCCTGAAGAGCCCGTTCCTGAGTTTGGGACTGTTGTTTTCTGAAAAAAATATTATCGGGTTGCTAATGGGAACATTAACAACACCATGTTTGTAAGCTTATACTTTCTTCATCCAGCAACAGAGTTGCCATGCTTTTATTATTCTAACAATATAAAGGTATGCTAAAAAGCTCAAATCAATCAACACAGAATCCACTGGCAATCCTCAATGCTCATGCTGCAGGT
>Ga0193738_1000136_pt1 | contig 47777 bp, 55 predicted proteins | sample L2a1metaG_FD_144927 | JGI IMG/M metagenome (GOLD analysis project Ga0193738, IMG submission 144927) | Soil microbial communities from a riparian zone of the East river system, Colorado, United States - L2a1 | ecosystem: Environmental > Terrestrial > Soil > Riparian zone | place: USA: East River... | reverse complement strand
ATATTCTATCTCTTTTTTACTATTTTTTTTTTTTAGAACAACCAAACTAATGAGAAATCCCATTTTCGGGACTTGACAGGGGACGCGGAATCGTGGTACTCTCCCCCTGTCCACCTCTCTCTCCCACCTAGTCGCCGTGACACCGAGGATAGGTTTCTCATTAGACAGGAGCATGATATGGCAAGAACAACCAGTTCACTTAAGCACACGCACAAGTACTATTTCGTTCCATCTACAGGTCTATGGCATTGTAGTGGGTATGATGGATGTACTCATTACATGCCTAAGAATATGCCTCCACCAGTCGGTCGAACGAGTCTATGCTGGAGATGTGATAAGCCATTTATGATGGTTCAATATCACATGGAAGATCATAATCCGAAGTGTGATGCATGTATGGAAGTATTGGAGAAGATTGGTGATTTCCTCGATTTAGACAAAGAGGTGATGAAGCCTACACGCACTCCAGCTCCAATAGTTCAGCAAAAAGATGAAGTGGAGGATTACAATCCCATCATCGATCATGACGAACATTGTGACGTGTATATTGGAGGAATTTGCACATGTCAATCATAACTCTAACTGACGAGCAAAAACAGAAATTGAAGAGTGATATGATGCGCAAAGAAATTGAGAGGAAAATTGAGCATCTAAACAATCAGTTAGGAGTACTGAACAATATATTAGTTGATAGATATGAGTTTAGTTTGTGGCTAAGTCGTTACAAGCCAGGTAGATTCATGTCCATCAAGAGATAGACTCAAGGAATCCGACCGGGACCGTGTAAAAATTACCGGACCGGTCGGTCTACCCCAAGGGGTTGTGGTCCTTTGCGGCGCAGAGCGGCATATTATGTGGTTGCCCACCTGTGGTACAATGGAGGCTGGCAGCGCCCCAGCCCGATATATTGAGATTATCTCATTAGACGGGCATTAGAGCCTCACTCAAGAGGCCGCGTTATCCGAAAGGACGTAAGATGAAGCGATTCCTCTGTACAATCTGTGGTCGTATCAAGCGGGTACGTAAGTATCCGAGTGATATCTCACACGTTAACTCCGATAACGTATTGGAGCGTACCGGAACATGCGCGCGTCACTACGCCGAGCCTGATACATATGTACCAGTCAAGGCTAAGGTGTCAGACCTGACCTCTCTCCTCAACTCCCGCACTCCTCGTTCTAATAAACAGCAGCAGAACAAGAAGAGAGCATAACTATGAAGCCAATTGCAGTAGGTGAATGCGATGCTTGCCCAAAGGTCGATGTAGACCTGTTTGAGATACCGGGCAGCAAGATGCGTCTGTGTGTGGTCTGCCATCAGGCTGAGATTGCAGCCATTGAATCTAGCAAGGTAATCAATGGTGCCATAGCTACCGCGAAGGTAGTAGATTCAGGAATCAAACTGAAGGCTGATATTTTCAACGCAGCCACGGTTGATTTCACGAATCTTCAGGCAGCCATCATGAATGATGAGTCAATCAGCCCAGAGAAGAAGGCTGAGACATTAGTTCAGATGGCTAGCGAGCGTATTCAGAAGTACAATCAGGTTATCTTCCAAGAGGAAGAGGCCACGATGATTAAGCGTAATGAGCGCGCATCGTGGAGCAAGCAAATTAAAGAGTTCGTTGAAACTCTTCGCACAGAGCAGCGTGAGAAGTTCAAGAAGTACGATATCAACTACTCACCCGCACCCATCAGTAAGGCTGCTAAGACTAGTAAGCCTGCTGGTCCCCGTAAGAAAGCTCCAGCATTCGATATGGCAGCATGCAAGGCAGCAGCTGCGAAGTACAATGTGCCGATGGCATCTATTCAGATGCTAGCCAAATCGCAGAATCTCTCGATGGATGATGCTGGGAAGAAGATGGCTGAGATGCTCGGCATCACTGTCACTCAGTAGTTACACTCTCGCAATTCCGCAAGGACGAGACATCATGACTGTAAAAGAACTGAAGGATATACTGGATGCGTGTAATGATACCGCTGAGGTTATCGTACACACGTCCACTGGTCTGCAAATCCTCAAGGACGAGCAGGTATATCAGTTGTTCGATCTCTCTGACGAAGGCACTGTTATCTTCAGTGTCAGGGATGTAGAGGCGAACAATGGATAGACGACAAGCTACACAGATATTGAGAGACGAGCTAAATAAGCATGGATTGACCGATTGGTCAGTTCGTCTCAATCAGAATGCCGATTCACGATTCCTTGGTATGTGTTCGTACAAGGACAAGTGCATCATTCTCTCGGCTCATCACATTGACATCCATCCCGATCCTGATGTCATCAATACAATCAGGCATGAGGTAGCTCACGCGCTGTGTCAAGGACACGGGCATGATTACGTATGGGCTGCCAAAGCTAGAGAAATCGGTTGCGACAATACGCTTCCGTGCTCTAACTTGAGCCTGAGTCCTGAGATCATTGACGCAATTAGGTCAGGCGCGGATGTTGAAGTGAGCTTCGACGAGCAGGTAATACGCACGCCACGATATACAGTCACGCGCTTGCAAGATAAGTGCGAGTATTGTGGTAAGGTGGCGGTCAGTAAGTCTGAAAAGACTATTGTGACGGCAGGTGACACTCAGCCTGATATGAAGTTCATCACGCTAGAGTGTGGTCACATGGTTGTGAGGATGATCCCGAAGGGCACACCATACCATACATTCCAGATGGGTGGTGATCCTGACTGTCAGCACGTGTGGGACAAGAACAATTGTGTGAAGTGCAACAGGAAGCGGCCATATCAGTTCCAGCTAGATGGTATGGCATTCCTAGAGGCTGGCCTGAGTGTAAACAAGGGTGCCGCAGTATTCGATGAGATGGGGCTTGGTAAGACGATTCAAGCAGGTGCGGTCGTCTACTTCAATCAGGCTATCTGTTCACCCACACTGTACATCGTCAAGGCTGGTCTGAAGTATCAGTGGGCATCATTCATCATGCATTGGATGCCGGGTCACTTCCCACAGGTCATCAATTCAAGCAAGGATAATCTGTGGCCGGGATTCAAGCACTACATCATCAGCTACGACATGCTGGTGTCCAAGTCACGCACTTTGAAGTCTGGCAAGGTAGTCACGTCAGGTTTCGATATCAAGAAGTTCGATGCTATCGGAATCAAGTGTGTTGTGCTTGATGAGTGCCAGCAGATTAAGAATGTTGACTCATCGCGCACTCAGATGGTGCGTCGTGTAGTGAAGGATAAGAAGGTCATCGCACTCTCAGGTACGCCATGGAACAATCGTGGTAGTGAGTTGTTTCCTGTCCTGAACATGCTGAGTCCGATGAAGTTCGCATCGGAAGCTAACTTCAAGCGTGAGTGGGTGAGCTACTACAATCAGGGGCCTTACATAAAAGAAGGTGGCATCAAGGCTCATCGCCTCGCAGCATTCAAGGAATATACTTCAGACATCTGCATTAGGCGTGAGAGGACAGAGGTGATGCCTGAACTTCCCCTCGTGAACAGAACGAAGCTTAATGTAGTCATGGATGACTCGCAAGAGAAGGTCTATGATGAGGCAGTAGATGAGTTCGTGAAGTGGTACGAGGATCAGATGGGTGAGATTAGCGGCATGATGATCATTGCAGCGATGCAAAAGATGCGTCACCTCGTCGCGCTCGCTAAGGTGCCTGCCACTCTAGAACACGTGAGTGAGTTTGTCGAAAACACCGATAGAAAATTGGTGGTCTTTGCTCATCATAAAGATGTTCAGCAGATCCTGTTCGATGAGATTCACACTGCTTATGGGGATCAGATGTTGATTCTCAAGTTGGACGCAGAGATGAATCCTCTTCAGCGGCATGAGGCCCAAGAGAAGTTCAATGCAGCAAGTAGGGCAATCATGGTGGCGAGTCAGCTAGCCGCTGGAGAGGGTCTCAATCTTCAGACCTGTTCTGACTGCGTGATGCATGAGAGGCAGTGGAATCCCGGCAAGGAAGAACAGTGTGAAGGACGATTCATTCGTATTGGTAGCGTAGCCGATAGAGTGGATGCAGTCTATGCGCACCTCGAAGGTATCACGGCGATTGACTCTCAACTAGATGTAATCGTTGAGCGCAAGCGAATCCAGTTTCATGAGGTACACAACAAGGGTGAGGCTGCGAAGTGGAGTGAGGATAGCATGATGCGTGACCTCGCCTCATCCATCGTTAACGCGCACAACGCTAAGAAGAATCGCAAAGTGTTGGCGAGCAAGTAATGTGGTACGACAAGATTCCTGCAATCATCGCGGTGGCCCTAGTAACATGGGCCATCGTGATGGTTCACTACTACAAGGAAACATAATGAGTGGGCCATTGAAGCCAGTCACTATCACATTCTCACCTAATGAGATCATCTCAATGGGTGGTGTGTTCGGTACATTCAGCAAGACGATGGAACTGTTGGAAATAACTATCCCTGTTGAAGTCAAACGGGATATGGCGTCCATCCTGCTGAAGATGATGGGTGCAGTTGAAGAGCAGGTAACTGAGAAAGCGATGGAGAACTAGTATGCCGAACTGGCCTGTAGATGATGAGCATGATTTCGATTTCGATGAGCGACCGGTACGTGAGCCTGTCATTCGTAAGGCACGACCGAGTATCATACGCACTCCTGAACAGCGCGTAACGAAGACGTGGAATGGTAATCCAGTCAGTACGATGGAATCAGACCACATCATGAATTCTATCCTGTTCTGTGAGAGGAAGTGGAGTGAAGCGAAGTCACATCACTTCATGTGCTTTGAAGATAAGGAGGCATTCTACTTCCTGAATGTGTATGAGATGTTCCCGGAATATGTCAATCTGCGTAACGAGTGGACACGGAGAATGAAGAATGACTGACATGCCGATTGTGACCCCTATTACCAGCAACGTCACCCTCATCAAGAAGTATTTTGAGTTGGGTGGACGTAAAGTGGAGATGAGTGAGATGAAAGCTCTCACAGCTGAGGACAGAGAAGAACTGGGTAAGCTGGCGGGCGAAGCCCTGAAGAAGCTCGGTCAGATGTAGTTCCTCCCAGCCCTCTAGTAATCCCCCCGGTTATTAGAGGGCTGCATAGGACCTATAACTGATTATGGAGATGAGATGAAATACGACGAGTATAATGTCACACGCGGGCGTAAAGAGGACGGTGAGAATCCGGGCTACTTCTATGCTCCGTGTGGAGTATGTGGACGTAGGCTGAACGTGGGTAACTATCCTCCCGTCATCATTGAGGGAAGACTCGAAGTATTGTGCTATCACCCCTGTAAGGAGACTAAATGAGCGTAAATACTGAGGAAATGCTGTGGATTCTCGTCCGCTACATCATGGGCGAGGAGCACAAGACTCAAGAGGAAGTTGTGAAGATGCTTCTCAAAGAGGCATTGATTGGGCGTGGTCTACTGAAGCCAATGGAGAAGAAGTAATGCCTGAAGATAAGTTCAACGTCGTGCAGTTCTTTCAGGACGGACAGTATGAGTATGTCCGTCGGAATGTAACTGCGAAGGAAGCTGTTGAGGCCACACAGCACTACACGCGGTCAGTAGGTGCGCGTATAGGTACGACTAAGCGAGTCATCGTGACCGACATGCTAGATCAGATTTGCTTCGAGTGGGAGGATGGTAAGATTACATTCCCCACTCAGAAGACTATGGACGAGGTGTCCGATCAATTGGAGAAGAACTAATGCCTCAGCGAATGCCTAGACTGACTGGTGGACGCCGCCCCTATTACACTGGAGCGGATGGACAGATTGAGCGAGCTATTGAGAAGGAGTGTGAGAGATACGATATCTCTCGTTCTCTCGTCATCAGGAACGCACTCGCCTTCACCTTCGGTATCGATCTGTATGCGTACGAAAGCAAGAAGCCCAAACTGCGTCGTGTCAAATAGTAAGAAGACGTGTAAGCGATGCGACAAGTGGACTGCGCATGATCTGGTCCGTATCCACACAACAGGTTTCACTATCATGAAAGATTGGAAGTGTGCTGTATGTGGTATGGTCCATACCGCTGGGCGATCCAAGTGTTAGTAGTTCTACTGTGCATCATACTGTTCATGGCGACGGGTGCTGTTACCTGTCGTATGATTCAGCATGAAGATGCGATACAGGAGATGAAATGAGTAAAACTTGTCACTACTGCAAGGAGAACACTCATCACATCATTCTCTACGAGAACGAGAATGAACGGATGGTTCAGTGTGAGAAGTGTTCTAAGAGAACTCTAGAAACGAAGAAGGTGAAGTAATGGAAGTATTAGTACCGAAGAAGAATGTCATCATGGACGCGACTAGTCTGTCGAGTCTAATGAGCTGTGGCCGATACTATGACATTCGGTTCAATCACCGTCTAGTGTCTAGTAAGGGCAAGTCTAACTCACTAGAGGTAGGCAGCCTGATTCACAAGGTGTTCGAGATTTTCTATCAGAGGCAGATAGATGGACATAATCGTGCTACCAGCATCGGACACGCGCTCACCGCTGGGCAACTTTACATTCTTGGTTGCCCTCATTGTAGTGGATTCATTCCGACTCATCAGTTCATGGAGCCGGACAACGAAGTAGAGCATGTATGCAATGAGTTATGCGTGCTCAAGCCGACATGCAAGCACGAGATAGACGAATATCCTGGTGTCACCAATACGCCAGAGATGAATTCAGGCTTCGTCGTGGGCTGGCGATTCGCACTTGAAACATGTGAGAAGTATTTCGACTTCTACAAGAACGACGCATTCATCCCACTCGCGTGTGAGCAGGTGAAGGGTGAAGTGCTGTATGAGGATGATGAGATCCGCGTACTGTGGAAGGCGAAGTTCGATCTAATCATTGACACGAATCAGATCGGTATCGTGTCGATGGATCACAAGACATTCAAGCAGCGACGTGATAAATCAACACTGTCTAATCAGTTCCTCGGGCAGTGTATGTTGCTCAAGTCACGTAACGTCATCGTCAACAAGATAGGTCTACAGACCTCATTGAAGATAGACGAACGACTGACACGCGAAGTCATTTCATTCAGTGCGGATAGGCTGATAGAGTGGCAGAGTGAGATCCTTCCCTACTACGCCTACAAGTATATTCAGTTCAGTGAGTCTGAGTATTGGCCTCCTGATTACACGCACTGTGACACCATGTTCGGTCCATGCATGTTCAAGCAGGTGTGTGAGGCTGATAGAGGTATGCGAGAGGAAGTGTTGAGGAACAACTACACTGTCGCTCCTGTGTGGGATCCTACGAATAAGGAGAGCGAATGAAGGTCAGACAGCTATTAGAGGAGTTGAGTAATCTTCCACTCTCATCGAGGGACAAGGAAGTCTATATCGATGTTGAAGGTGATGAGTATGTTGAGATGGAACTCGTTCCCATCGTCGAGCCTAATGATGAAGATAAAGTAATCGGTTACGTCATCTGTGAAGCCAAGCCCGATCTAGTGTTTCCGATTGACAAGAAGGACTTACATTAATGCCTAACATGGGCAGTGAAGTAGTAGATCATCTCTACTGCATGTTCAAGGGTGAGCCTGGCCTGAGAAAGAGTACACAGGCATTGAGCTTCCCTGGACCTCAGTATTGGTTCTCATGGGATAGGAAGATGTCAGGCATTCTCCTCCCCATGAAGAAGTGGGGCATTGATCCCAAGACAATCAACTATGATGACTATGATGATTGGGCTAAGGGTAAACAGATGATGGAGAAGTTACAAGTCAACTGTCCCTATAAGACCATCGTCATTGATTCGTTGACAAGTATGGCCGATATGACGCTGCGTCAGACCATGAAGGTAAAGTATGGTGTGACTCGCCAGTCTGGTCAAGCTGCTGGTAAGTTGGTGGCAGGTATTGCCGTCAACGAGATCGAGGATTACAACGCTGAGTCTAGTGCATTGAATGAACTCATTGCATTGACGAAGGACATTCATAACTTCCACAAGGTGAATGTAATCCTCATTGCACACGTAGTGAAGGCAGAGTACCGCGACACTACAAAGAAGACCACGCATATCTCGCGTCAAATCGTGACCGCGGGTAAGAACGTGGCGGCTAAAATCCCCGCATATTGTGGTGAAGTCTATCACTTCAATATCGAGCAGGGATTTGTAGAGGGAGCAGGAGGTGACTACTCACTACTGACAGAACACACTGGTGATGACTTTGCCAGATCAGCTCTGGGACTGGAAAAGAAGATCATATTTGGGGACAAGCCCATCTATGATACGTGGATCAAACCTGCCATCACCAAACTCAACAACACCAACAACGTCACAACAAAGTTCTAGGGAGAATTACAGTGCCTATTGTCAGCTTTAGCGATCGCGACCTCCTCCGTGGCAAGATTGTCGAACCCGCGTGGTACGTGGTGAACATCGTTTCCATCGGTGAGGCTCCATCAAAGGATGGCGGTTCCACCAATTACCCGGTGGAAGGTGTCATCGTCAAGAACGCGGACAACGGTTCGGAAGAGTTCGCCAACGTTCCGCTGGATTGGAACTTCAACTCGAAGGCCATCTCATTCGCCGCAGGTTTCCTGATGGCGTTCGGTGTGGACGTGAAGTCTGGTGCACGTTTCGATCTGGCGAATGCGGTCGGCAAGCAGATCGAAATCTTCGTGGAGAACGATACGTGGCAGGGACGCATGCTCAACCGCGTCAACCACAAGTATCGCCCTCTGCGGGGATAAACCTCTAGCCTTATATCATGTCGTCATGGTCATGATGTAGGGTTTTCACCCGTGTGGCTACCGAGCGGGGGAGAAATCGGTAGCACTTATCTGGCTTAACTCAGCCCATCAATTGGAGAGTGTATGAACAAGTACGACGAGTTCGAGGATGTACCACCTTACCTCATGGCAGAGGATACGGATCCATCTGTTCTTCCTGATCCAGACGATGAGATCACGGCTGAAGATGTCGTGGAAGTGATGCAGGAAGAAGATGAGGAAGGCGAAGAAGAAGACGATGACCTCATCGGTGATGAAGAAGATGATGAGGAGGAAGTAATCTAGACATTCACTGAGTGGAATACTCGCACTCATACGTGGGGTGCCAGTTATAGACTACTCGGTGATAGGGGGGTCACTCAATACTTCCGCATTAGGCGGATGATGACGGGTGATCCCCCGCTTTCTAATACGGGGCACGGTAATGAATGAAACAAACACTGAGAAGAAAGTAGTTGGTAGAGTCATCAAAGTGAGTAAGACTGGGTGGGGATTCATCTCATCTCGTGAGATTGAGTTCACTCGCATCTTCTTTCACTGGACCGCACTTAGACAGGACACAGTGAAGTTTCCTGAACTAAAGACTGGTATGCATGTTGAGTTCACGCCTCTTGAAGTTCCGGGTAAGGGATATCGGGCGGTACATGTGCGCGTCATTCCGAAGATTCAGGTGACTGAAGATGAACCAGAAGAAACTGATGTGCCCGCACTGCTCGAATCAGGACAAGAGACTACTTAGTTTCTCCGCACTCATGGATGGAGTGTGGTACTACTGGTGTTTAGTGTGCTCTAAGGAGTTCGAGGTAAAGGATGAACTACCACCAAGAACTGTTGACGGAAATAGTTGAAGAATGGGATATTGTACGGTTGGATGCGTACATATACCATTTGAAAGAGAAGGAAGAACATCTAGAGGAATGGCTAAGGCAGGTTCAGGCTATTCGACGGAAGAAGGTAAAGAGCAAGTCCACTCCGGATAATGGGCCTAGAGATGGCAGATAGAGAACATAAGTATGTCCCCGGTAAGGGTCCGATAGGGGCCAAGTTCATGATACTCGGGGAAGCCCCATCATATGAGGAAACGGCTAAGGGCGAGCCGTTCATTGGTCCTTCTGGTCGTGAATTAGACCGCATATGTAAGGACGCGGGCGTACCTCGCTATGAAGCGTGGGTTACGAACGTGTGCAAATTCGAAGTACCACCTAATCTAGCTAAGAAGAAGCTCCCATTTCATATCCGTGCGCGTAACCACGGTATTGACATGGAACAGCAACTAGCTGAACTAAGGACTGAGATTAATGAGATCAAGCCTAACACAATACTGGCTCTCGGTGGGACTGCTCTATGGGCGTTGTCAGGAAAAGATAAAATTAGTAAGCATCGAGGATCTATCATGTGGGGGATGGGAACTAAGTTTGTACCCACCTATCATCCCGCGCATCTGTTACATAGTGCTAGTGGTGGGGAAATTAAGGGGTACTGGAATCGGCAGATAATGATCTTCGATTTCAAGCGTGCGTACGAAGAATCAGCTACGCGTGACTTGATATTACCAAGCAGGACACTACATATAGCCCAGAATTCGGGTGAACTGCATGAGTTTCTTCACAGGTATCGTGGCCACTCAAGACTATCAGTTGATATTGAAGCAGGAGGACACTGTCTTCCTATATGTATTGGTCTGTCGTTTAACAAGTCACATGGTCTTACTGTTCCGTTGTGGAATGCTGACGGAATATCCCATATTCCGACAGGCGACCTAGCTAGCATGTGGGTGATGCTGAGCAAGGTACTAATGGAGAAAGATATTGTTGGCCAGAATTTTAATTACGACCGGGATAAGATACGACGACTCGGTTTTACGATTCGCCGAATCCACTCGGATACAATGCTCAAAGCCTTTGCGATTAACCCTGAACTCCCAAAAGGGCTCGCATTCCTTACAAGTATCTACACACGAGAACCCTTCTACAAAGACGACGGTATGTATGAAGGGTCGTATCGTGATTTACTGTTGGGGTGCGCACGCGACGCATGTGTTACACTGGAAATAGATGAAGCGATGGATGCGGACTTGGAGGAATTGGGGATCACCAAGTTCTATAACAACTTCATCATGACACTTCCCGATTTCTATGCGGAAATCGAGAACAATGGATTCCGAGTCAACGAAGATAAGCGACGAGAGTTACTAGCGAAGTATATCGAGTGGGATGAGCGTCTTGGCTACGAGATGTTTGAACTGGCAGGCATAGATGTCAATCCGAACTCTGCTCCTGCTGTTTATTCGTTGCTGTTCGATATATGGCATCTACCTCGCCGTACGGGAACTGGTGAAGAGGAACTTACTGCCTTATTGAATCTCAAGGTGGGAGTTAAGGCACCAGAACATCGACTGTGGATTGAGAAGTGCCTAGAGAGACGGAGAGTTAGGAAGACTATCTCCACGTATCTCATGGCAATTCCAGACTATGATGGCAAGATGAAGACTACTTGCTATATGTGTCTGGAGACTGGTCGTACTAGTACAGGCCAGCAAGAACCTCCCATTAGGCCCTTAGTAGATACAGTAGGCAAGGGCAAAAAAGCAGACATGAAGCCTATGGGCGCTGCGTTCCAAGTATTCACCAAGCATGGTGATATTGGATCGGACGTTCGAGGTATGTATGAACCTCCTGATGGGGATGAATGGGTATTCGTCCAACTAGACTCGTCACAAGCTGAAGCGCGTGTTGTCTTCAATCTGGCAACCGATGATCAAGCCTTGAGGGATATAGACGAACATGACTATCATGCACTTACTGCGAGCTGGTTTTTCGGCGGTAAAGAGGATGACTACTCGAAGAAGGTACTCGGATACGAATCTCCCATTCGCTTTGCAGGGAAGACTCTACGCCATGCGGGACATCTTGGCGCAGGAAAGCGACGAGCATCTACTGAACTTAACACGCAGGCGAGAAAGTATAAAATCCCAATTACAATCGATGAAGGCCAAGCAGAAAGAGCACTAAGAATCTTTCATGCGCGGCAACCAAAGATTCAACAGGTGTTTCATGCTGGTGTGATTGAAGCATTGAAGAATACCCGTCAACTCGTGGCACCATTACCTTGGGGGATTGATGCCGAACGCGGTGGTGTTCGTATTTTCTATGAACGATGGGGCGATGACCTCTTTCGAGAGGCTTTCAGCTACATCCCACAACGAGCTGTCACTGATAATACCAAAGCAGCTGGTATCAGAATTAAGAAGCAACAAGGACACGCGCGAATTATTCTTGAGGCGCATGATGCACTTCTGTTCGCAGTTAGAAGAGAGTACTTAAGTGAATTTGTACCAGTAGCACAGAAGGAGATGGAACGTGCGCTTAATTTCACTAACTGTTCATTACCTCGCAGGTTTCTTAAGATCCCTTGTGATGTGGAGATCGGGGAGAACTACAAGGATCTATCGAAATACAAGTCTGCGCAAAAGATTACGGTGGAGCCTATTGAGCCTATTAGGACTCGACCGCTAAGTATAACTGAGCAATTTACTGTGAACGATGAAATGGTGCGGGATGAACTATTCCAGAAGCGTGAGGAAGCTAACTATCGAGCACTAGTAAAGTCCAACGACGACATACCATTCTAGCAAGGAATGAAGGATGACATGGCTGGATACTCTATTAGGTCAGCACAGCGAATTAGAGTCACCCATGAACTTCTGGTTGTGGGGTGGACTGGCTGCGATTTCTGCTGTTGTTAAAGACAACGTTTGGATAGACAGACATATCCATAACCTCTACCCTAACATCTATGTGATGTTTCATGCTGAGAGTGGACTGAAGAAAGGTCCGCCTATCAGTATGGCGAAACAACTAGTGAAGGGTGTAGGTGGTACTAGGATAATTAGTGGTCGTTCATCCATTCAAGGTATATTGAAGGAGCTAGGAACGGCCCAGACACAACCTGGTGGAAAGGTAATCAATAAATCTGTCGCCTTTATCTGTAGTAGTGAATTGACTAGTAGTATTGTAGAGGATAAGGTAGCGACGGATATTCTGACGGACCTATATGACAGACAGTACAACATGGGCGAGTGGAGATCACTCCTGAAGATGGAACAGTTCAATCTCAAGGATCCTACCATCACTATGTTGACTGCAACTAATGAGGCGCACTCGTCGGACTTCTTCGGTAAGAAGGATCTACATGGTGGGTATTTTGCGCGTACCTTCGTGGTGTCAGAGAGTAAACGGAATAGGGGTAACAGTCTACTAGTACCACTGACTAATCCGCCTGACTATGCAACCCACATCGAATACTTGAAGGAAGTAGCTAAGCTAAGTGGACCATTCCAACCTCTAGCACTTAAGCAAGCAGATGGAAATGGATGTAACATCCCCTATCTAGAACATCACACAGGGGAGACTAACTACTTTACTGAGGCAGGAATCATATACCAGAGATGGTACGATGATCTGATTGAGCAGACACTAACTGAGGACTTACGGGATGATACAGGTACTCTGAATCGTTTCGGTGACTCTGTTCTAAAGGTAGCCATGTTACTCAGCCTAGCTAGAAGTCCAGAGTTATACATCGATGCGGACAGTATGCAACTTGCTATCGATTACTGTCGTACGCTGATCGGTAACGTGAGGGGGATGACCTATGGGAAGAAGGGCTTATCCGAGGCTAGAAACATCAAGAAACTAATCATCGACGAGTTCATGGCAAGGCCCACTCATCAGGTTAGTCGGGCCATGCTACACAAGAAGATGTGGTCCCACTACAAGGAAGCGAGTGAACTAGATGAGATAATGAACTCTTTCGATCAGGCGGGTACAATCAAGATGGAAACTGTAGGTAATCAGGTGATCTACAGGATGACCGATGTGGAGTATGAGAGACTGAGAAGTTTCTTCGATGGGAAATCTAAATGACATGTCCATCATGTGATGGTACTGGGATAGTAGAAGATCCTCAACATGGACACGCACTTCGATGTGAGAGATGTGGTGGTACTGGAGAAGTAGAAAAGTGATTATACCGAGACCCACGCACAACGACTATTTTGAACCAACACCCTCATTCGTGCCCGATGAAGATGAGAGGTCGAATACTAGACGATGCGCGTGGGTCAAATGGTTCTTCAGTCTCACTCCGTGGAAATGTCATGTTTGTGGCGCAAAGATTGTAGCAACAGTAGATTACTGTGTATGCTGCAAGTTCATGCGCCACAAGCATGTCAGTCGAATTGATCCTCCGACTTCCCAAGGTCAACTAGACCACCACCGCTAGCTAACCAGTCATTCTCAGGATCAACTAGCTTGCCCACACTCTCTCCACGTCCGTAAGTCTGAGTACCCATACCTAGCATGATGGGAGCCATCCACGGTAGCAATTTCGGATCTTCATAGTACAGTCCAATGAGATCCTGAATAGCTAGTGGTACAAACAGCTGGAAAGTTCGGTCATACACATGGAACGGATTGTACTCAGACTGGCTAGCTAGATCATACGCAAACTTGGTGACAGGATTCAGCTTGTTAGACATGAACCTCTCAAGATTACTCCACTGAGTTGGAGCATTGAATCCTTCACCAAACTGTTTCCATTCACCTGAAGCAGATGATGTAGTTCCTCCCTCATAGAATCGGGCCATAGCTACGAGGAATTGCTGGAATCCACCTCCCGGATCGAAGCGCGTATCACCAATCTTAGCCTTACCAAAGTCAGCACTAGTCATGTTCTCAGTGTTGACTTCCACCTCATCTCCACCACCCATCTTAATCATAGCTAGTGCAGCCATCCAAGCTGAACCTGTAGCTATGGCTGCCTTCATGTACTGCTTGCGCACTTGTGGACTAGCCATGACGTAGGTAGACGGATTCAACATACGCACTCGACTAGCTAACAAGCCGGGTGAGAACAGAGTATGCTGAAGTACCTCAGCGTGCTTCTCTAGGCTATACTCGGTCTGCTTGAATGGTAGAATGTGAGTCTTCAGTGGTCCCTGACCAGTAGCCGTATTAACGAAATCGGCAATTTCTTTAGCAAGGATTTTGTTACGATAAGCATTTAAGTCCATTGCTTCAGTTGGTGTAAACTGCTGCTTGAATATACCTGGTCTAGCAGAACCAGTTGTGATTCCTTCAATAGCCATCTTCTTAGACTGTTCCATTAGGAACTCGAACCTATTCACCTTCAAGTGATTCAAGAAGGTGATGTATGCGCGGTTCGACATCCTAATAGGTACGCCTGCTGTGTTCCGCCAGATCTTAGATCCAATACCCTGTCCAATACCCTGTTCCAACCATCTAGATGCAGTAGCCTGAGCACGCTGACTCATTCCACCCTGGCTAGCTGTCTCGAACATCTTCAGCCCAGCTTCCTGAGCGATAGATGGTATGACCTTACCCGTGCGTGTATTACGACGGGCCTGCATGATAGGTTTAGATCTCAAGTCCGCGTCAATAGCATTGAATCCAGCCTCAGTCAATCCACCGAACATCTTATATCCAGCTTTCCAGAACTGCGGTGTATGAATCATACTCAAGCCCTGTCTAAATGGAGCAGACAAGTCTAGAGTCGTAGTCATACCTGCTGGAACAGCTAGTGCTTCCTTCACCCAGTTTAGTTGTTTCTTATTCTGTACAACTGCACCACCTGATCCCCATCCAGTAGCCTGCTTAATATCCTGCCATGTGGGAATAGGCATGGCTCCAGTATCATCTCTCATTACTTCTTTAGTTATATTGAAGAACTGATTGACCCATGCGCGGATCTTACCAGGCTTAGTACCCTGTTCAAATACGGTATGTTCTCTATGTCCATCACGCTTCAACACATCCATGACAATGAATGGGTTGTCTAGCATGTGCATTGAATCTGCTAGATGTACAGCCTGACTAGCTGATATTGGTGATGCTACTTCAGCTGCATTATCTCGGAATCGAACGACACCATTCTCTAATGCTTCATATAGTGGAACTCCAGCTTTACGTGCCTCGGTGTCATGGAATCCATACCGATCGTTGAATGCTAGGCGTTCTCCATTAGGTAGAATGAAGCGCGTGTCTTCATACTTATCAGTTACTGGGAGTTTGGATCTGAAGATATCGATGGCTGATCTGGCAGGAGTTCCATCTCCAACTGCCTGATCAGATGCAGGAACATTCCCCTTTCCTCCGGATCGCTTATCTTTTTGCTTAACTCCCGTTCCTGAGAGAAGGTCTTCTGTAGTCTCTGGGCGCCTCCTTGATTCAGTATAGAGCTGTAGTATTCTCTGAAATTCTGGACTGTACTGTCCAGATTTGTTACCACCTGTGAAGACCTTTTCGAGTTTGTCTGCTGCTGCGAAGGTGTTGGCGGCTCCCATTTTGGCATATACTTCTCCTAGTCTCTGAATAAATCCTACTCCATGGCCTGTATTTTGATAACCTACATCACCATGACTTCTAATCTCTGCCCAATAGGAAGTAAAAAATCTCCCATAACGTGGCTGGGAAACATCAAAGTTCATTGGAGGTGCTTCAACTTGAAGTCCTTTCTCTTCTCCAATGTGAGCCTTCTCATGTAGTATAGTAATAGTAGCATCAAATGCATTATCCTCAGGAGACATACCATGTTCCATGCGGATAAATGGATTCAATAGAATAGTTGACTTCTTAGTAGCTGGGTTAGGAATATGGACCCCATGCATATTAGGATCAAATACTATTCCAATACCTTCGAGTCTATCACTCCAATTCTGTCTACCAATTATTCGGAGTCCACCCTCCATCGTTCTATCAAGATGGAGTATGAATTCCTGAATAGCTGGACTATTAATAATCGATTTCAGTTCGGCCTTAGTGAATCGTTCACCTGGATCAAAGATGGTAGCTTTACGTACAGTTCCACCCTGAATTGGAACAACAGGCATTGAATCATACAATTCCTGAGTGCGATTCTTCTTCTTCTCAATAGCAGGACCACTAATATGCTTATCAATATATTGTGAAATAGTTTCTCTCATATCCTTCTTAACATCTTCTCGAGTGTTAATGAAGGGATAATTATCATCCTGTTCATCCATCTGTGGTTCAATATTAACAATAACGTGCTCAGGTACTCCCTTTGCCTTCTCATTAAGATGCTTTCTTTCAGTAAACTGATACATTCCATTATTCAAATAGTGAACTTTAATTTCACTTCTCTCCTGTGTAGCATCAAAATCTGGAATTGCTATCTTAATATCACTATCCTTGAAAGTAAAATCTCCAATTAATTTATCTTTCTTAAGATCAGATATTTTATTTTCATCAATAATACCTGGATCAGCTTCTAATTCTGAAATAGGTATATCATTACTATAATTATTCGAATCAAAAATAATTTTACTCTTTCTATTTCTAGAATGTTCAACGATATTTCTTACCATCATCGTTGAGTAGAAAATATCTTGATCATCCTTTAGTGTAACTTCAATTGTAGTACCTGTTGGAGTACTCATAGGCACTTCAGTTCTATCGTAATCAGATCCAGTATCACTCATGAACTGTTCCGGAGTACCCTTAGCTACAATCCTATACTTTCTACCATTATCGACTGCAACAGTATTAACTATAAAGTATTCACCTCCTAGAATGTAGGATGCGGACCCAATACCCTTTCCACCTGTAGCTCCTGCTTCATTCTCTTTACCTGATGCAAAGAGACGAACCAACTTCTCAGCAAGCATAGTTTCAGTCATGCCTGCACCATTGTCATGCATTTCAATAGTTGAATTTGAAACCTTATTACGAGCACTATCTTTATCCGTAAGTCTAATTCTTACCTCACCACCATCATTAGGTACCTTATCAGCTGCATCAAGGGTATTCTGCAACCCCTCACGAGCCATAATTCCAGGTAGAGGACTAGTATAGTCCTTAGTAATGTTGACTGCTGTACGTCTAATATCTGCGTCTATCTTCAGTCCACCACCTGCCACCTTAGCGAATGATGGCCCTTCTCCACCTCTCAGTTTATCCAATGCAGTATCCCGAAGCATACCGAATAGTTCAATATGATCAGGACTACCTTCTGGTAAGTGTGCACGTTCAGCATATACCTGAAGTTGTTCATAGTTATCTCTGATTATTTCAGGATCAGTTTCATTCATTATCAGGTTTTCAGCCTGTTCTAGTATAGTCCCAATTCTAGGATCATCAGGTATACCTCTAGCCAATTGATTGTTCAAGTCTTCGGCGAGGTTGTAGATCTGAACTTTTCCACGTCCTTTGTTATAGTTAATGTGATCATCCGAACGTGGTGTAAATGAAGCTACTCCCTTAGCATCAGCACGCTGGAATGATGGTTCATCTCTACCAAGAGATAGGTTCAAATCAGCTGGTGGGAGTTGCTTAGCTTCACTATCCTTTATATTTCTACCAGTTGGATTGTCCGGAGTAACTAGATGGCGATAACCAACAGCCCTGAAAGTCTCTCCATCAGCTTCAAAGGTATATGCAACAGGCTCATCAGGATCAGCCTTATATCCAGCAGGATAGACTTTATATCCTTCAGCCATTGCACGCTGAACTTTATCTACATAATCTTCCATTTCAACGGACATACTGCTTATTACACCATATGATTCATTGAGTGCGGCTAGTTCTTCTTCATAGTCAGCCACCATACCAGCATCTTGACGCGCATCTAGGTCTGCCTTCTGTTCCTCATAGGTAGGCATTCCAGCCTGTTCAGCTACTCGTTCTAATCCACCACCTTCAATATCACCTGATATAGGTCCAGTAATGGGAGCATCAGTCATTGCATTTTTGGTTACATTTCGTCCGGCTAGTCTCTCAAATAGACGAGTTTTATTACGAGTAAGAGCTGCTCTTTCTTCAGTTGTAAGATTAATTGGTCCTTCTAGTGCTGCATGTTCTTCCTCCATAGCAATATCTTCATCAGTAATTGGGGCATCTAGAGCATTTCGTTCATTACCATATTTCTCTGCATCTATACTTAAATCAATGCCTCTTAGTTGATCTAGATCTGCCATAGTTTGTGGCGGACGACCATGTATCATCATATATAGTTGTGCTAGTTCTACATCTGTACTTCTGACTGGTGATGCTGGATCAGGAGACATCAGAGCTCCTGTCCTAGCCTGTTCACCTACGATTGGACCTGCACTATTAAGTGCGCGTTCAATATCTCCTGTACTAGAGGTAATATTATCTCGCCATCCAGGACTACCTGGTCCTTCAGTAGCAGGTAGAATTTCACCAGTTAATGCCTGTTCACCTACTCGCTGTAGACCAGTTCCCATTAGAGGACCATTAGCCTCTTGATTCTGACGGATGATCTCGTCTTGGCTACGTTCCCACTCTGCTATCTGCTGATCTATTGGATCTTGTCCGAACTCTGTAGCAGGCTGACGTTCAGGACCAGGCTGAGGCATAGCACGATCGAGAATTGCGCGTGCCTCCTCGTCACTGAATATGGCCTGTTGACGCAAATCTTCTACACCTGATTCAGGAGCAACCCGACCCATAGTATCATCAACTACTCTACTAGCAGCCTCCTCGTTCACATCACCACGTATCTGATTAGCAAATGCTTGTAGCCTCTGCTGTTGTTCTGGAGTAAGTGGTGGAGGCTGTTGATTATCAGGTAGAGCTTCCCATTCTGTATTACCTGCATCATCAATTGTCTTATCAACGGTAGACATCACCTGATTTTCAATAGTTCTACCGGGTGAATCAGGCCACGTCATACGCCGAAGATTCTCGGCCATGCGCGCTCGATCTTCTTCAGTATAAGTCTGTACAGGAGGCGGAACTACACCAATAGGCCCATTACGAAGTGCATCATCAGGTGTTTCCTCCCACGCCTCATTTCCAAAATTTCCTCTACCTTCAGGATTAGTCGTATCTGCTAGTGGATCAGTCTGATAGTTCATCTGGGGCTGAGTTTCATTCAGTCTCCTCTGAACTACGTCAATGAGTCCGCGTGTGACAGCAGTCTGTGGTTGAAGTTGAATAGACTGCAACATTCTAGTCAACTGCATAGGATCAGTGATTTTACTAACCCGCATTACGAAATCATTAGCAGCTGCATCTACAGTTGCTTCATCACGAGTACTTAGAATAGTATTAAGTGCCTGATCAGCAGACACGGGCATATTGGCTACACGTCCAGTAGTCTCACCTTCTCTTACACCTTCGCCCTGCCCGAATGGAGACTGATTGAGTGGAAGGTCAATAGGTTCAGTTACTGTATTCTGATTGTCAGTTATGTCAGGCTCAACTCCAACCCGCTTGAATAGAGTCTGACCACCAGGTAACATACCGGCACGTTCAAACCCCATATCCCGCATGTTCTTAATATATTCATCAGTTACTTCAGATTCAGGTACAGTGAATGAACTGCCAACAGCTTCTTCATCAGCTCCGAATGCACTCTCTACTGGTGGAGGTGGTGTAGATGGAGCAGCAGGAGGGCCACCCCTATACATAGACATACCACCACTAGTAAGACCACCAGATATTGCACCAGATAGTGCAGCTCCACCAGCACCCTCAGTTAAGGGCTTACCAGTGGCATAATTAGTTGCCATCTTTTCCTGATAGGACTGTCCACCTTCTTCAAACATCTCATTCCCCATTGCACCCAATGTGGGGAGAATTCGTCGAGATCCTTTGATAGTAGGATCAGCCAACATTTGATCTAGATCAGGTAATCCAAGCCACTTGGCCGCTTTACCACCCAATCCAGAGATACCAGCAGTTGCAGCAGATGAACCCGTAGTAGTTAAGAAATCTGCCGCTGTAAAATCATCCTTTTCTCGAGTTATGTCAGCAGTCTGCTGGGCTGCAGTCAAACCTCCTTCACCTAGTGCACTTGAAATTAGTGGGCCTAATCCTGTTACTGTCTTTACACCGCGTCCTAGCGCACCACCAATCATCATAGGTACAGCAGATGCTTCCACATCCAGTGCAGCTAGACCGGGATTACGCCAGTAGGAAGTTGCAGTTCCTCCTATTCCTTCAGCTCGTCCAAGTTCCTGACGCGCATTCTTCAGTCTCTCGGAATCTTCCTGTTCAGAGATTTCCTGTTCCCATCCCTCGGGATCATAACTTGTGTTCTCTTTCAGTATCTTACTCAGAGTAGGTGTTCCTGGAGACATAGCTCTCCATGGTTTTGTAGCATAGTCAATCGCACCTACTCCAGTCTCAATCAACTGGCCAGGTATTTTGAGCGCAGTTGAATAGACATCCTGTAGTGATGGAAGCCCGTATCCACTACCGAAGCTAGTATCTAGAGGTTCCGCATCTTCATATTGATTCCAATAATCATCAGCAGGAGTTTCAAGAGGCTCAAATTGACTCCAGTAATCTTGTGGCATTACCGTAACCTCCTACCACCTCGTGCTTCTGCCTCTGCTACCTTATTAGCTGGAACATTTACAATTCTACCATCAGGTGTTCTCATCCTAATTGTACCAGGAGGTGGTATAGCGGGCATATCCTTTGTTACTTCACCTGGAGTACCATCTTCAGTATATTCTTCACCCGGAACTTTTCCAACATTAAGCCTACTAGAAGTAGGTGGCTTATAATTAGGATCAACTGATGATCTGAAATCATCATATGCTTTTTGATCAGCTTCAGTTACTGCATCAGTACCAGGCCAGAAATAATTCTCAGATTTCAATTGGGGTCTAGGTTTCCAGGTATATCCATTCCTAGCATTTCCAGTCATGTACTTACGGGCAGTGGTATTATCACCCGTATAGGCATCATCCATTCTATCTTGCTCTTGCCTTCTAGTTTCTAATGTATTAGTAGTTCCACCTGCTCTAGGTGTACCTGGTCTAGTTATTTCACCCGTCGCGCCACCTCGTATTGGAATAGGTACATATTCTCCGGTAGCAGGATCAAATCTATGTGGCTTTCCATCTATCAGAACTTGCTGACCTGGATTAGCGGCAGCATTAGCAGCCTGATTAGCACCAGCCTCCTTAGCAGCTTCTACTCTCCATTCACCGAGAGCATCAATCTCTTCCTCACGCGTCATACCACGAGATGTACCAAGTTCAAATCGCTGACCCTGCTGGTTGAATCCTACGAATCTGTCACCATCTTTAATAACCTTAACACCATTATTCTTAGCGTTTTGAATTCGATTGCGTGTAGCTGCAATCTCATTCTTCATATCATTATTTCGCTGCTGTTCCTCCAACCTTCTCTGGGCAGTATAGGCAGTTGCGGCGTTAGTTACGAGAGTTCGCTCGTTGATATTCTGTCTGTTCTCTAGTTCGGCGGCCTTGTAGTATGGGTCTGCCTTAGTCTTCCATTCTTCAACATCACGCATATAAGGTGCATACATTACAGTTTCAGCAGTTTTGATAGGATCTTGAGCCTTAACAGACAATGCAGATGCTGCTAATGCACGACCCCATCCAGGTGCAGTACGTTCTGGTGGCGCGTCAAGGAGTGCGCCTAGTCTATCTCTTGATCTATAATCAGGTGTGTACCCTTCATTCACCATCCTGATCATGTCCTGGAATGAAGCACCAGAATTAGGATCTACCTTAGGCGCAGCTATGGTAGGTGTCTGTATTGGACCTTGATCTAATGGTCTACCATCAGGTCCTAACACATCATTACCGGTACCATAACCAGGGGCCTGTTGAGCAGCTACTGACTCTAGACCGGGACCAGGTGTATATGGTGATGTAGGATTACTATCCTCCTCCATATAACCCGTGTAAGCACCGGGAGTAAGCTGATCATACCCTTCCATTAAATTCTGGTGACGAAGATTCCGAATGTCATACGCCATAGCTATTTCCTCACCGTCGGAATATTTCCGTAACCAGGGTTAGTACCTACAATAGGCCCTGTAGCAGCTGGCTTTTTCTTACTAGCCTGATACTGTTCAAGGAGAGGATAACCAACACGACCAACCAAATCAACTACATCCTTACCTCGATTAATAGTCTGATCAAACTTGCCAGGTGACGCACCAGCTGCCACCTCATTCTTGATTTGATTCTGACCCCACGTACCACTCTGACCTACTGCTGTGAGGAGGTCTTTACCAAATGCCGAAGCCATAGCAGGAGTAGTACCATACAGAGATGTCATACCCTGTAAGGCTTTCAATTGGTCTGCTCTACTCGCAGCAGTAGCCTGTAGACCAGCTGCACTAGCCGCATTAGATGCACCTGCATTACTACTAGCTGCGGACATCTTAGCGTTAGCATTGAATTTAGCTACATCGAGATCAGCTGCTAGTCTCTGTTTTTCCACATCCGTCATACCTGCCAGACCACTTAGTTTATTTGTATTTCTAGTATTAACGATTCCACCTTCAACATTCTGCATAGCATCAGCACCTAACTGACCCTGTTCACGCGCCATTCTACCCTGTAGGGCGAATGCATTAGGTGAATAACCACCCTGTAATGCACGTTGTCTAGCTACTTCACGTTCAGCGTTAGCGTATGCGGCTCTAATAGGGGCCGTCCCACGCGCGCGTAGATTACCGATGTCCTCTTTACTGTATCCACCAGTCTGACTAAAATCCTGATAGCCAGCATAGGAGTTAAATGGGTCATTGTAACTGATTAGTTCTGGACCCCACGTAGCAGCACCACCACCTCCTCCCCCACCTCCACCATCAGCAGCAACTCCATTACCAGGAGAAGCGATGGACCTGTACTGATTCATGATGTCAGTATAGTCACCATAGTTGGCCTCAGATCCACGCGCATAGTTATACCCCATCATATCAATGATGGGATCTATCTGGCCTTCATATCGCTGCTGCTGATACCCCATTTGGTTCTGAATACGCCCGCGTGGGTCACTACCTGACGATTGATCGTAGGGGTTGTACGCCATGTATCACCTCAACTCGGGGTATCAATACCAGCGAGGGCGTTCCACAATTCTGATACTGCTGCTTCAATGTTGTTGTCGGGTGCGTCAGTAGTTGATATCTTACTTTCCTCGTCGTACACAGTATAAGAAGCAATATTCGTATGCATTACTACAATTGGACCAGCCATAGTAGCAGATTGATGGGGGCTACCAATGACTCGCTGCGCATAGGATGCACGTTGCTGATGATATGGTGTACCACCAGATTCCTTAAGTATGTCACCTGCTTCTTTCGCTAGGAGAACTGTGAGACGTTCCATGAACCCACCTGGACCAGTATCACGAGTCAATCCCATCTGAATTGTTGATACATCTGCCATTTGATCTCCTTAATTGATGGGAAAAGCTATCGTGAATGTAAACCGCATTCCAGCACCTTGTATCATATTCGTTTGACCAATGGGATGATTCATCATACTTATAGTGGTAAGACCCGGTCCAGTTCCCACCGGACCTACAACACCGCTAGCATAAATAAAAGTGCCTGAAGTATAACCAAGAGCTGTATATCCAGGAGGTAATGCAACATATACAATATTAGTAGCTCCCGCAATAGTAGCATCAAAATGGGCACTATAAATCATTGTTTTACCAATGATAGTGTATCCTCTATAGTATTGTGCTACTAAAGTAAATGATGATCCACCAACTCCACTTGTATAATCTGCTGCACTATTAGGTAGTGAAACCCACTCTCCCATTGCAATGGTACGACTACGTTCATATATAGCACCATTTCGATCAACTTCAACAGTTGATCCTACATTAGCACCTTCACTATCATTTACGAAATCAAAACGAATTCTTTGATTATAATGAAGTACTCTAGCCTTTTTAAAATCGACAGCAGCAGGAGAGTAAGTAAGGACAACACCAGGATGTCCCGTTGCAGATATTTCAAGTTGTGAATATGGATGGGTACTACCACCATCTATAACTGCTCTCTTAGCAGTAACATAATTACCTGCATATAGATTACTGGCACTAACATTTCCACCAGTACTAATTGAACCAAGACGATCAAACGTAACAGATCCTGAGTTAACAGTAATTGCATCATTAGTTGCATGAAATTGTAAGTTCTCCCCAATATTCTGAATACGCCATAGTTTTTTATCAACTGGTCGTGAGGTATCAATCATCTTTAATTGTGGTCCATTGCTCTCCTGAATAGTCTGAGCTAATGTAAATATATTCGCGGTATCAGTCCAAGCATTATTGACAAGTGGATCAGCACCACCCGGCCTATGACTAGCTGCATGAACACCTACAGTTCCAGATGGACCTTGTGGACCTGTATCTCCAGTATCACCCTTTACACCTTGAATACCTTGAATACCTTGTGGACCTCTAATATTAGCACGTAAAGTCCATGTAGTTGTAGCGGTCTTCTCATATACATCTCCATTAGCAGTATTTAAATACCAATCACCTACAATAGTACCTGCAAGTGAACCTGCTGGTACTCCTGATCCACTAAACCATTTTTCACCTGGTGTACCTTGAACACCCTGTGAACCAGTATTACCTATCGGACCCTGTATACCTTGTGGTCCCTGAGTACCAGTTGCACCTATTGGACCTTTAATGTTACCCCTTAATGTCCACGTATTAGGAGCAGCAGTTTTCTCGAATACGTCTCCAGTAGCAGTATTGAGATACCAATCACCTACTATTGAATCGAGTGGCTCTCCACCACTACCGGGATTAGCATTAAATGCATACCATCTTTCACCCGGTGTACCTGCTGGTCCTGTACTACCTGCCGGTCCTTGTGAACCTGTACTACCAGTAGGACCTGCTGGTCCTTGTATACCTTGTGCACCTGTATTACCAGTATCACCCTTAGGACCCTGACTACCAGTTGCACCTGTATTACCTATAGGACCTTGACTACCTGTGGCACCAGTAGCACCCTGTATACCTTGCGGACCCTTTAGATTTCCTCTAAGTATCCACGTATTAGCTACGACATTAGTACATTCATAGTAATCACCAGTAGTAGTTTGTAGATACCAATCTCCAACTATTTGACCTGCTTCAGGTGGTGGATTCGTACCTGTTCCTGTAAACCACTGTTCACCAGCTCTACCAGGTATACCCTGTGGACCTTGTGATCCAGTCGCACCAGTAGGACCTGTAGCACCAGTATTACCTATGGGGCCTTGTGGACCTGTATTACCTATAGGACCTTGAGGACCTGCTGGGCCAGGTACTGTGGATGCTGCTCCGGTATCACCCTTTGGGCCTTGTGGTCCTTCAGGTCCAGCAGGTCCGGGAACTGTTGATGCAGGACCAGTAGGACCAGTATTACCAATAGGTCCCTGTGGTCCAGTTGCACCAGTATTACCAGTATCGCCTTTTGGACCTTGTGGACCGGGTACTGTAGAAGCAGGTCCAGTAGGACCTATTGGACCTTGTGGTCCTGTAGCACCCGGTGGACCTGTTTCACCAGGAGGCCCCTGAATTAAGCCCGCATCAACCCATGAATCACCATCCCACACCCATAGATGACCAGTATCTGAAGCAATCCATCCATCACCCGGTTCATTACCAGTGGGTGGTAGAGAACCTGAATCTGGTACACTACCTTTGATGACGACACCAGTACCAGGATCACCTTTATCTCCCTTATCACCCTTAACTCCATCACCAGTACCTTTTTTATTTAATTCCTCATTTACAACAGTCTGATACTGACCTAATCTTTCGATCAGTGTTTGCATCACTTGATAAGTAGCATTATCAAGCTGAGTTTGAGACAGAATTGCCTTCAGGTCAGCAAATGCGGGCTGTTTCTTTGGTGGCCTGTATGACATTATGCACCTGGCGTAGAGGTGTAAATTTCCTTCATGTAAATGATGATTCTATTGATTCTAATGTACTCATTTAGCTCTGTAGTATACAGTTCAAAACATGCTCTCTGCTCTACGAAATTTACTATTCTATTTGGTACAATACGAGTGGCTGCATGAAGTGGAAGTGGTACCAAATCCTTAGTTCTTATGTAATCTAGTGAATGAACTGCTAATTTCAATTCACCTTGACCAGTAGCTCGAATTCTGATAGTTGAGAAGTGCTGAACATTCTCTCCGCCTGATCCTTGATCTGTAGCAGCTCCCTTTGCCATATTAATCCCCCAAGAAAGCAGTGCGGATGGATACTTTAATTGGTACCTGTATAGGCTGACCTTGATGATCCAGATAAGCATCATGTCTAGTCATATTATCTGGGTCTAGAATGATTAACCCACCTCCAATTTTAAGTTCAGTAGGTAAAGTACCTGGAGGAATAGCACCCGGAGGTGGTGGAAGCCACGGATAACCGGGGTACGATGGTATCTCTGGTACAGATGTTCCTGGTAGTGGTGGAAATGCAATAATGGGTGGATAGTATTCATCATCTGGAAGTTGAGTAGGAGTAATACCTATCAAACCTCCACCATTAGATGTATATCCACTGGGTTGAGCGACTACCTGACTTACCCAGAAGTTGAATCTAGCACCAGCACCGAAGAATTGAGCAGGATTACCTTGTGAACCATCAGCTTGATAGAGTTCATTATCAATTATTAGTTTTCCAGAGGTATTGAATTCTCTATTTACAATTCTCCATATTACGACTCCATCAACTAGTCTAACCTTACGGAAAGTAGATTCACCACTTAGTTCATGTGTCCAGAGATAGAGATGATTAGCGTCATCTCCATAGTTTATACGGTTGTACTGACCTTGAGAATCAAAAACGTAATCTCTTACATGAGTACCAGTTATACCATCGTATCTTCTTATGGTATAACGAGTATCTGCAATAGGAGGATCAATTTGCTTGTTATATCCAACTACCACACTTCCATCTGGTAGTACTAGTAGATCCGTTATGGTTCCTAGATTTGGATTACCAACCAAATCTTCCATTGCAATGTTATCAATAATATTCCATCTCTTAACAGTAGAAGAACCCTGTGTAACATAGTAGAGAATCTGATTAGATCTCGCGCACAACCTATCAACTATGCTAGTTATGCCTAGTGCTGGACCTAATGTTGCAGAGACGAGATTATTACTTGCATTATGTACTATGTTTATCGGTGCAACTTTATTCATTCCTCCCGTAGTGTAGGAAATCCAGAAGTTGCTAAGTCCATCTGCATTCCTTCTGATATTGTATACAGTAGTACCGATATTAGGAACGAAGATAGGATTACGATAGTTCTTATCACGTACGGTTACACAATTCCCATAGTGGTCGATAATGCAATTGACTCCACTAGAGAGAACGTCTCCGGATCCACCTGAAACCGAATGCGCATCTTCAGGAAAGACTATATTACGAGGGTTATTATAGCCTGCATAACCAGCAGGCATGGCCATTACAACACCATTTGCCTGCTCATCCTGAACGAATATGGTTCCTATCCTAATTGCCTCACCACCGGCCATACCTACTCTGAATTTAGCATAACATACTATTCCATTAGGAAAGTGTGGTGCAGGCTGTTCAACCTTGAAGTAAATCCACGTATTTTTACGTCCATTAGTAGAGAACTGAACGTGCTTCCCAGTTACAATTACTACATCACTAGCATCATAAACTGTTACGATACATGGATATGCAGCTCCTGGTTTAGCATCGGGAGGTTGTACCCATTCATCATCAGGAGGTGATGGTGCATAGTATGGACCTCCCATATTCCAAACAGTAACACAGTACATGTTTGAAAAGGTAAGAGGTATAAACATCTTATACCATAATGTATCATATGTAATAGTTGGAGGTATACCATATCCAATTACCTGGTCGATCTCATGAATACCAGTTCCAATACTCGGCAGATTTGCAACGTCGTATGCAGTTGCTTTTGTGGTATTATCAGCCATGATATTTTACGGGTTGAATGGATCGTCCGGCTGCCAAGTACTCATTACTATTAGATCGGTTCTTACCAGTGCAAGTGAAGTAATATTTGCTGATTGAAAATCCCATTTAGCCCATCGAATATCCTTAGGATTCAATCCATTCCCGTAATCAGCGAGATATATTACACCTGGTGAACCCTCATCAACTATCAAATCAATTGGAGGAAGTATCCAAAGTTTCTTACGGATTGAATCATTGATTACTTGGAGTTTATGAAAGAGATTCTTATTCCAATTCATCCAGATATTCTCAATTTTCCAACTGAGTTCTGGACGTGCATACGTTCCATTGAATAGCATCAGACCTGACCAATCACCAATGATCAGGTAATCAATGTTCACACCACCCGAATCTAGTACCTCTGCAATCCCATGAACAGGAGCACCAATACCCTGGTCTAGTACCTCTACTGGACCCCAAGTAGTGGGCTCATCCTGATTATCTACAACTGAGAAAGTACGATTCTGCTTGAACAGGTAAAGAACATCACGGAAGGTCTTACAATTAGTAAGGGGAGTACCATCCAATGGTGTAACAATCAGTCCATCTACCTGACTGATTGCCTCAGGCTCACCAGGCGCACTCACCCACGCTACCGATCGATTATCAGACTTAGCAGTATCAGCCGTACCATCTACCTTTTTAGGGAAGTTCGCATCTGCTACTACTACCATCCGACCGTGATACTCACAGAAGTTAACTCCTGCTGGAATCTTAGCGAAGTTATCAATGAGATGAGAGGCATCAGCTATGAGATCACTATCATAATAGCTGACCGTGATTTCCGTAGCTGTATTATTCTCCAATGTACCCTTAGGTACGAAGAAGAATTGATAACCCTTTTGATCCCCATTGTACTCGGGAATCCACTTGGTCGAAACGATATGACGCTTCTTTACGAAATAGTCAGTTGAGGTAGGAATACTACTAATCTTGACCGCTTTCTTTTCATTCACATAAGTAGCTCCACCGAAATACTCAGGTCCGGGAGCAGTCAAATAACCTGTATCAGTTTCATAAACTACAGCGATTAGATGGAATCCAAGATCACAGAATCCCTCTGTCTGATCCTGAAATACTACTAATGCACCACTAACAGGAGCAGGAGGGGTAGCAGTAGGACTAGAAACTCCTGGAAATTCTTCATCGGGAGTATTGAATCTATAAGTGGTGGTAGTATTATCAGCAATGGTAACAACAGCGTACCAAGGATTTGAATAGGGATTCTGATTATTAGGTGCAGCCTTACTCATATGAATAGTTCTACTAGTCACACCCATACCAGCAGGACCAATCGGGATATTAATCAATTCAATTGCTTTATCTCCAGGTGCATCTACTAGGGCAACCATACCTAGTTGTCCATTATTGAAGGCTACCGAAACTGAATGAATCCCTTTAGTAACCTTACCCTCAGCACTACTAACATAGACTATTAGTTGCTTCTTACCACCATCAGATGGAGTTCCTGAAGCATTAGTTGGAGGATCACCAGCAGCAGGACGTGCATTCAAGATACCTACTAATGGATTAGGCTTCTTGTTATCTCCATATACGTAAACGTATGAATTCGGTATAGGTAGTGCATATACTTGAGGGTCTTCAGTTTGAGTTACATGAGTCTTGAATGGACTGATGTACGCTCTACCTGCAATCACAATCATTGCAAAGTCAGTAGCCCACGGTACGGACAAGATCTGATAGATTTCAGTTGCACTAACTACATGATAGAAAATACCACCTTCTACCATCACAATGAGACTCTGACCCCATTGTGAATTGTAGTTATGAACACGCACTGTCTGCCTTAAATCGGAAGTAAATACGACCTGCGCATATGGCTTAGTAGCTTGACGAGTTTCAATCCCCGAATGAATGAATTGAATGTTATTCGCTAGCAGGAGATGATCTTTCGGACATGACTCATCATCACCTCGGCTCCACAAACCGTTGATTTCCTCAATTACAACCGGCTCATGCCCTCTAACTCTACCCACTAGTAGCCTCCACGTGCTTTAAATGCGGCTCTGAATGGACGATGCCGAGTCATAATCTGCTGACGACCCTTGTTGTTGATATTGCTGATTCTCTCTAGGGCCATTTCCGCCTTAGCATCTAGTACCTCTGCGCGCTCCTTATTCTCTCCAATGAATAGGGCCGCGTATGCAGCAGTCTTGTAGGATAGAAATGAACGTGAATTCATACTTCCTACGATTGACTCAGGTGTAATAGTGCCAATAGTAAAGTCTCTCAGATACCTTAGTTGAATCTCTCGTATAGTAGTTGCACCTTTAGAGTTGAACTTGATGATCTGGTCTTCCCAAGCCCAGTACATCAGCCTATCTACAGGCTCAAAAGACTCGAGATATTCAGTCTTCTTTACTGGAAGGAACCCCTCATTACTACCCGCACGTCTCTCACTTACCTCCTGAATCTCAGCTAGATCAGCAGGATAGTGGGGAACATTTAGACTGTCTACGGGGTATAGTGCGGTCAATCCAATAGGAAGAATGACCGCAGCTGAGGTCTGAGTGGTGGGAGAACTCTGACTTTCAATCAGAGATTCTGATAGTTCATCAAGTGCCATCTTTAGGAATGGCGCTAGAGTATCGTATGTATAATCTGTCTTAGAAGGATCGTTCATGAGCACTGCACTACGATCCATTATTTCTCCAGCGGTAACAGATGTAGAGCTAGTGCTCATGATTGTCTCCTACTTGCCGATTCCCCTGTATTCGTTCGTGAGATCCCAGTACTTGTGAGGAACAGGAATGTTCGATTCGTCCCCAAATGCCTTGAGATGCTCACCGATTTCCTTCAGCAGTTCAAGACGACGATGATCCTCAGGCGTCTTTGCCTTCATGATATCATCGTGTACATCCTGCACCTTCTTCTGGGCATCCCTTCGATGTTCTTCCTCAATCTCTGCCTGCTTCTCCTCCACGGTTTTCTGTGGATGTGAAGGAGACTCTTTCGGATTGGGTTCACCCGGTACTTTATTTGCGGGTGGCAGTGTTTCTGGTTCTGGCGGGTTCTGATTCGGAGTCTTGGGGTTTGGGGACTGGTCTGTCATCTTCATTTACCTCTTTTGATGTGACTGCAAGTGTAAAATCCTTACCGTCGCTCGTTACCTGAATGCTGGTAACTTGGGCCAAATCATATGAACCCATGCTACCATCCTTGTTGGTGACGTCAATCACCTTCTTCTCAAACCTGAATGTGATCTCCTGAATCTCTCCCTGAATCAGTACAGTTCGTCTGCCCGGTCCTGTCACGCCATCAATTGCTGCGATACTTGTCATTTCTTCTCCTAAATTACTGAGCGAAGGTTAAACCTAGTTCCTTGGCCTTTTCCTTGTCCACAATCGCATGACAAGACTGGCAAATTGGAAATAGCTGATTACGTAGAGCACCGCAGGCGATACAACGGACCAATTCAGCAGTCTGAAGATCACCTAGCCACGGTTTATTATGAATATTCAGCTCTTTACACGCGAGGCGCGCGTCATTAGAGATAGAGAGTGGATTTCCGTTAGTTCGTGACCACAGAATGTCTGCAATACGCACCAACTCGAGATACCACTTTCGCTGGTTCTCATTAGCCTTGTTTAGGAGTAGAGTCTGCTCTTTCTTCACTCTTTCAGACGTATACTCACCCGGTATATAGAACAAACCGGGCATCAGATCGGACATGTTACATCCGAGGAGCCCATTACAGTAATCTCGCACGATAGAATCCGCTACCTGAACACTAGATAGCGGAATTTCCAGTAGTGGTTGATTCTCATCAATCTCACGCCACCAACTGCTGCTTCCTACAACCAGTACACTAGGCTTATCGAATGTACCGGGAGGAATTTCAAAGATACCGGGCTGAATCGTGATCTTCTTCTCGTACAATGGCTTCGGAAGAATCGATACAACAGTCGATTTATCGAGCGGATTAACAGGCGCACGGATTGCGCGTCGATTAGTCTGCTGAAGTCCGGGAAACTCACCTACTTGTGTCATTACTTCTTTTCCTTTTCACTAGAATAGTTGTTAGGGACCACAACACCTTCTCTGTACCTCAAAGCATCACCTACTTCAGTCTCATCTCCGAATAATTCCTGCTGTATCGCGGTAATTCTCTCTTCTTTCTTCTCTGGTGAAGCATCAGGATCAGAGAGAACCAGAGGTCTCTTACCTAGGGCTGCATATAACGTATCAATCACAACTTTAGCAGCATCCCAGATAGGTGGTAGAGGATTGCCTGTTGAATCTACGAATACCCACAAAGGTTCATAACTCAACTTTACGTCAGCTAGTTCTTTTTGCTGGAAATCAGGTACTATTACGAGTCTCTCCATGACCCATACATCTTTCAAGTAGTTATACTTACGAACCTCTCGAACAACGGGATGCAATAGCTGTATCCCGCTGTCGAGAGTATCCATCATCCGCTTCTCAACCTGATCATTTGCCCATACGATCCTGAATATCGGCTGATTTGTCGATGTGTCAAGACCAAAATGGTCAATGAGACGTTGATTGAGAGCTTCAATAGGTTCCATGTTTAGATACCTGCGACCACATGCCACTTCTTGATAGTTCTGGAGTAGATCAAAATCTTTGCATTACCAGCAGCAATAGTGGATGTAACAGCAATATTACCCGCAGTACTCAAGGTAACAGTACCACTAGCTGCCAGTAAGATCAGAATACCACTATATCCACCACCAAAATTTGGATTGATGGTATTAATCGTACCAGTACCGTTGACTAGTATAATATCTGTAGTAGCTTTAATCGTAGCTCCTACAGCTGCAACACCTTCAGTTAACTTGGTTGTAGACCCTGGAATCATCTCTCCTCCTCCGCCTAGTCTGATGAATCAGACCGAGATGATGAAGTAGGCAGGTACTAACTTATTTCTCACGTGAGGGAGCATGACAAACGTGAGTCCCCAGACAAGTTAGTACCCACCTACAGTTTATCCGACTGGAACGTACTTGTTCGAGTTCGGATTGTAAACGAGCAGCATTACTTCACCGACTACACTAGCCTTTGTAGTCTGAATGTTGTTGCCCGCAGTAATGCCAGCAGTTCCAGCGAACTGGATTGCAAGCATGTGTCCCTGTGACAGAGGTGGCGTAATCGAAGTGATCGCCACGTTACCTGTCAGAATCGTCAGGAACGTTGTAGGAACAATCGTCGCAGCTGACGCCAGAGTAGCTGCGCGTGGTGCAGATGGACCCTGCACAGTACCAATCTGATGCCACTCAGATTCCATTAGAGGCATGATATTAATACCCCACAGGGACAGCGAGGTTATCGATGTATGAGCACGCAGCCGGATTACTCACGTACGTCTGCATACCCACAACCATGTAGAAGATTTCCGCCGCAGCGACACCACCAGATGCGCCACGAATCTCGAAAATCTTCCTTCCATCAGTCGTGTAGAAGCCAATGGGGAGAATCTCTGCACGTCCCCACACCTCATCTACGATGAAGTCGATGCGCGTCTTGTCCCAACTGTATGAGGTGGTAACAGCAGCACCAGCAAGCTGCATGTTCTCACCAAAATACATGTTGAGACTTTCTTCCTTGGCGGTCTTCGTGATCGTGCTGACCAGCTGACCGATCTCTTCATATGCCGCGGCCTGAGCAGGATGTGTCCAAGCGCGTGGATTGAAGCTGTGTTCCATACCCACACGATTACCAATCTTGTTCATCGCCAATCGTGGGAGAGGAAGTGTCAACGCATTGTTACCTGCATTGACTCGATTAGCTCTGATCTCTGGCGTTGCACTACGCGAGAAACCAAGCCACGTACCAGTACTGGCGTTAGAGTGGTGATAGGGCACACCATACAGGCCAGGCAAAGATGCAGGAGATGAGAGTCCAGCAGTGACCAACTTGTCACCCGGAACAACACCTGCAACCTGTGGAGTAAGGTTAATGGCCTTGTTCTCCGTATCATGCATCGATACGACGCCACTACCCTTGTTCACAGCAAGTGCAGCATCATACACCTGCACCGTCTGCCCGAAACGTACCAGACGCGCACCGAATCCATCAGTGGTAAGCGTCAATACGTTGTTACCACCAGCAGGTGTATCAGTCGTAACCGTACCGATTACGCCATCACCAGCCTGCATCATCTGACTATCCAGCTGACGACGCATCTCATCCAATGCTGTAGCCGTGAGACGACGGATAGCATTGATGATGGACTTGCGCGCATCATCCGTAGCCCACTGGGTCAACTTGGTGTACTCAATGTTCTCACTCAAGAACACACAATTGAGTACAGCCTTATCGAAGGTAGGCCCACCACCTCGTCCCAGATCACCACCATCTGGATTGAAGTACTGGAAACTACCACCGGGCCGAAGTTCCAGAGGCACGCGCATCTGGCGATGTGAAATCTTCTCCACATCACGCTTCTTGATGTTCGCGTAGAACTTGTCGTCCCGCTCGAACAGCACGCGAACCTTTGGAATAACCTTTTCCAACTCGGTTGCGGCTACCTGAGACTCGGTAACTGCCATTTCTTTTTCCCTTCGTATATCAGTCCTTCATGAGTACATCAAGTGTGGTCATACCACGTGGTATGTCCGAGGCTTTACGGAATTTTCCGCTAGATGGGGCTGCGGAGTGCCCGCGTGCAATAGGGCCTTTCTTGGCCGGTACAGGTTCATCAGTGTCCGTTCTACCTTTTAAGGCGTTAGTACGTGCCGATTTGATTACGCTTGGCAATAGCGTTTTCGCCTTGCTAAGATACGCGGACTTAATACGATCAGTAGATTCCTTGTCAAATCCTGTCTGGAATGCCTTCTCCCAAAGCTTATCAATCAGCACTCTAAATCTGCTGTCTTGAGAGATCAGAGTTTCTAGCTTGTCAAATGCTTCCTGTGTTGCGTGAGTCTTCACGTAATCGGTCATCGTCTTATTAGGATCGATGTGACCGTCAATCGTGGAGCGTAACACATTATCAGCGCGTGTCTGAAGATCATCCTTCACCGAAGTGAAGGTAGCCATAATCTGCTGTTGCTTCTGCTGATTAATCTGCTGTTGTGCTTCCTGAACTTGAGGATCGACTCTCTTACTCAACTGCTGCGGTGGTGTAAACTTCTGAGAACCAAAGATAAACTGGTTAAGAACATTCGCCGCTGCTGTTAGAGGTGCGCCTTGATCCCCTAGATTCCTTCCCTCACGAACCATAGTGATGATAGTGTCTTTGATGACATTACCAAGCACATGGAAATAAGCCTGTTGGTCTACTCTTCTCAATGTTGGAAGGTAGTTATCAGCAATCTTCTTGAATGCCTCTCCATCTTCTGCCTTAGCAGCCTGTAAGAACATGGTGATGTCACCATTCATCACCTGCTGTTCTGCCTTATCTAAGATTGCAGCTTTCTCGGCGCTGATTTTAGCGTCCTGAATAGTCGGAAAGACCTCGGTGAACTGTTGCTCTCTGTAATATGCTTTCTCAAGATAGGGAAAGTCTTTAAATAGTGTTGGATACTTAGCAAGAATTTCCTTACGTCGGACTGGCGTAGTGAGTTCAAGGTCTTCTTCAGTAGGTTCTTTGGTTTCTTCTAGTTCTTCTTCCTCTTCTTTATCCTTCCCGCTTTCTTCCTCTTTTTCGTCTTCTTGGTCGTCTTCTTTGTCTTTAGGAAGTTCGAGAGGTTCATCTTTAATCTCCTCTTCCTCTACATTCAGGAGCTCAAACGTGTCTCCTGAATCACCAGTGGCATCTGGTACACTAGTTCCAACACCTTCTCCGGGACTAAACAAATTATTGAACTGTAGGTTCACTTTGACCATCCTGTAGTGGTTCGCCCGTACTTCCTTCTTGACCAGTCTTCTCTGGGGCTACTGGTTGAGCCGCCTGTTGTTGGGCCATCAACTGCTGCATTTGCATCTGCATATCAATGTCCTTATGCATCTTCATGTGCAATAGGACATTCTCATATCCAAGTGGATTCTCCATCTTGCACAGTCTACCTGCATCGCTAACGAGCCAACGACGGCAAATGTCAGCTTCTAGTGCATGATTATCTACGTCTACATCTGCTTCGACACTAGGTACACGCACAGGTGGAGGTGGAGGCATACCGTTAACTTGAGCCTGCATCGCCATCATTGGATCAGGCGGCATCTCAATAGGCTCGCTAGATACAAGAAGCTGGATTTCTTCGTACTGTTTCTGTCTATCGTCCTCACCAGGAATGATGTAATCTGTTAGCCCAATAGCCCTCTTGATATAGGGCATATTCTCAGGTGCCATGAGGGTAGACATAATGGCGTCATTGTTCATACCGAACAACTCCATTATGGCATCCTTCTGCTGGTTCCACGTTATTGGAAGATTCTCATTAGCTTCCAATTCGACTGAACCAATTTTACCTTCTAGATCAGACCTGCGTATGAAAACATTCACGAAGTTACCGAACTCGTCCTTCTTGACCTGCTTATCATCCTCTTTCATCTCTTTAATGTAGAGAGGAATAGCCTTACCGAATACATTCTTCCACCAGAGTAGAAGCATTTTCCATGTGCCCTGTAATCTCTGTAATGCTTGGGCTCTCGACATGCTATATTCCGAAGCAGTACGAGAGCCCGACATCTGTCCACCGAATAACGATGGCAGTGCTCCGGACACCATTTGACCAATTTCCTGTACCTTCTGAGCAAATGGCAATACTTCCTGACTCAGGGTAGCAGTTTTGACTTCATAGAATCCCTCACCTAGTGGTCTACCAGTCTTAGGAGTAGCTGGATAGATGCCACCGGGGATGACTTCACTCTCTCTATAGGCTTTAAAGTTCAGAACCTTAGGATCAGCGAATGTCTGAGGAATACCATGCTCAATCGTCTGCAATACGAGAGAGATTAGATCGTTCGTAATGTCCTGAACTGAAGTCAACAACAGGCCGACTGGATCGAAATGAATGTAATCCGATAGTGGATTGTATGTAAGTGTCCAGTAGTCGTCAAGTGCTTCGTTAGTACCATCTGCAACCAGATCGTTGACCATCACGATCTTCACGCCATCCGGAAACTGACTCTTTAGAGCCTTAGTCTCATCTTCACTCAGAATATTGAACGCGCACGGACGAATCCAGCAATTACGCACAGTCAGATTGTTTATCGGATGTTCACCGCGATACTGTGGACTAGTACGACCCCACTGTTCATACAAGTCGTATGAAGCACCACCTTTAGTGATCTTTTCGCGGAGTTCTGGATACAATTCGAGTACGTTTGCCCAATGAGTCTCATAAGAGTATATGAGGTATGAGCATTCGGACTGATTCCTCGCCCAGACCGGCACTTTAACAGATAGACCACCATATACTTCCATGCATACGCGGGATTTCGGGTGATGAGTAGTCCCAGTTAGTCTCCTAACAGTGGCTGATTGTCTCTGCTTGTCAGGAATCACCATATTAGCGCAGTTAGGGCACATTTCAAGCCCTTCATTGATAGCTGCGTTCAATGGTGCATCTTCATCATCAGGAGTGTACTTGTCTTCCTGATCGTATGTAACAGTCTCATCTGCCATATTCATCTGACAGATGGGACATAGTGTATTCTCAGTCGTTTCTACTCCAGTTTCGTACTGTTTTTCCTCGTACGTACCATATTTCTCGTCAGATTTGGTGTATGTGTAACACGCGGTCATGCCCTCCGTCATGTGAACGAACAGCGCGTGTAACCAGAACAGAGGAGCATCATTGTGCTTGAAGATCAGTGCCGCAATCTTATCACCTGTCTTAGCCGTGATGACGTCTAACGGGTTGTCAGCATCATCAGGATAACAAGTAATAGGAGGAACAGTGACAGACAAAGCTGCAATAATGGATTCGAGATAGGCCCTGTAGATGTTGACCGGTTTGTCGTAATAGCCCTGATCCGATTCATCATTCTGTCTGTTACTGTCCGGAACACGCCAGTCATGAGCTACCTCACTGTAGTAGGTATGCTGAATGTTCTCCCACAACAGTTTGAGCCTTCTCCACGTCCGGATTTGACGATCACGCACACCTCTATCTTCATCATCGAAGTGATCGACAATCTGCTTGAGTAGAGTTTTAGTAGTATCGTCTAGTTCCATTATTCTTCCACCGCAGCAGGCTGACGACGCCTTCTAGTACCAGTAGTACGAGGCGTCAATTCATCAGCAAATGCATTCTGAATTGGTGTAGCAGCAGGACCTTGATTGTATGTATTTTCGGGTGGTGGACCGTAATTCGGATAAATAGGTGGCATATCGTGAGTAATGAGCTGATCTTCATCCTCAATCTGTGTCTGATATCCTCTACGGAATGGCTGATTTGCAATTCCTTCATGTCTTCCAGCTGCTAGAACTCCTGCTAAACCACTCTCTCTTCTAGGTACAGCCTGTTGTGGTATATTGCGTGCAAGTGGTGATGCATCAACAGGAGCTGATCTATCAGGTTGACTATTCAGAATAGCTCCCAATTGACTCTGCCAGTCACCCTGAGGCATCCCACCAGACTCGCCTGGCATTAACTTACTACCTACAGCATTACCAGCAGCCTTACCTATTGCACCAGTCCATCCACTGCCACCTTTACCAGCAGCTGCACCAGCAATCTTACCTAGATTACTAGCAAATCCACCTACTTTAGCGCCAGTTCCAGCCTGAGATGCAATACTACTTAGCTGAGCACCTTTACCTACACCAGCACCAACAGTACCAGCTTTACCTAGATTACCCAAGGCGCCACCGAACGCCATACTACCAAGGCCAGCACCCATGCTAGCCATACCGAGATACTTATCGAATTTAGAAGGAGCGAGGCCTTTTGCGATGGCTTTCTCGGCATCATGTTGCGCCCACTTCTGACCGAGTTTCTGCGTAGCTCCAGTAGCTAATAGACTAGCCCCACCTGTAAATGGAGCAGCTACATATGGAGCAGCCTGGAGAGCTATCTTACCTAACTTGTTCCAAAAGCCCATCAGCGTAGCCTCATTGGAGTATCAATAATACCAAATGCTGACAGAATCCAAAGAAGAGAGAACAAGATAACGAGTAGACGAATGATCATAATGAATGGAGGACTCATCGGAACATATGTCTCAACTAGATAGAGACAGAATCCTAGAACGACGAGCACAATAATCATAATGATCATTTTTTACTCCAATCCACTCGCTTCTTCGGAGGGGTTTTCTCAATGAACTCTCTAGCTACAGTTGGTGATGGCCCAATTCCCTTATTAGGTGTAGCACCGTGGGCTATCGCCTGCATGAAGCGATATTGCTTAGCTGATTTTGCTGGCATCGGCGTTAACTCCAAGTTCACTCTCTAACTTGGCTATATCACGCGCGCGTTCCTTCATTAACTTAGCAGCCTGTCTATCTTCAGCTTCAAGCATCTGCTGACGTACACGCCACGGAGTGAATGAAGGTGTAATTGGGATAGGTTCTTCAGATATAGTAGGAGGTGGTTCGGCCTTACCTGGTTCCAATAGGCGATGGAGTAAATCCTTACGCTCTCTATTACTCTCATCGAGCATAGAACGTAGAATCTCACATGACTCACATGGCGCATCAGTAAGTCCGAACCACTTATTTATTAACTGTCTCCACATACTCATCTGGATTGTCCCACCTATCTGGATGACATGTATATCCACAAACCCCATTAGGTGGACATTTTGGATGGATTAAAATCTTAGCTGGTAATCCATCTCCACACTTAGGGAGCATACGAAAATGACCACAACCAGAGCTAATGACGATACCGACCAACAGGACGAATATCTTCATCTGATTCCGTCTTCTTCATGTTCCGATAGAAGGCAGTCCAATCCTGGTTCTGATGTAACTGTTGTACCAATCTCTCTTGTGCTTCGACACGCTTGAATTCCTGATTTGCCTCTCCAAAGAAGCCCTCAGCTGCATCAACAAGATACCGGAGACCATCAATTGGGTCGTCCCCATCGAATTCCGCGATATCTTCGGCTGCTTTATTTCCTTTTGGCTTGTCATATGAACATGCCTTGATAGCTTCCACTAGAATTGGACAGGCGTCCTTGAATATCTGAAGTTTAGGAATGTTAGTTTCTTCCTCAACTGGATTGAATGAGTTCAAATATGCATGATATTCAGTCAAACCACGATTTCGATGGATCCACATCGCATATTCTTCGTCATATTGTCCTATTTCAGTCGGATTGACTAGTTTAGGTTGCCACCGTAGATATTCATGTATAAGTTGCTTTCCAGCAATACGCGAACCTGGTGTATTGTTAGATAGTTCGACGGATACTCCGAGTTCTTCCTCGATTTGCTGTTGGATGGTATGTTCCTGACCTCTATCCTGACCAGCTGATTTGCAAAACCTGACGAGACGAGGATTTTCTTTGTCGAGGTAGAGTTTAACATGTGGTGCCCACTCTGCAATCTTGGTTTTCACCCAAGTCTGTTCCCGATATATGTACACGCGCTTGGTCGGGCTAATTGCAGCCCATCCAACCCACGTCATTGCAGCAAATCCCCAATCTCCTATACAGATTCGGGGCCACCATGCCGGAATCTCAAACGGTGAGATAACATGAATTGCATTCTCCGGTTCGTCCTCAAACTTCCTATCACGAAATTCATCAAATACCTGTCCTTGATACGCATCCCAATCACCCAACAGTTTGGCTTTACGTTCTGCCTCAATCGTAATGCCTTGCAGTGACTGCTTATAAGTAGGGTCAATGTGGGGATTATCCTCTAGAGTAGAATGGATATAGATTCTTTTGTTTCCACCTTTGCCAATGAGGATCTTTCCACCTTTAGGATATGGCTTAATGAATCGCTTGTAGGTCCAGGTATGACCAATTCCACCTGGCATTCCAGCTGCACGAGTAATAGAAGGAAGTCCACTATCTTTTGGTGCGCGATTTCGCTGGAATGTGATATATGTATAAATCCATTCAGTGATTGAGGTAAGTTCGTCTGGGGTGTACAGACAAATTTGCATGGTATCGTACTGATGTACGTCGTCTTCATTTTCGCAGTGTCCTAGAAAGATCATTGCTCCTTCGTTAGTACCACCAGTCCCACCGTATTGATCACTACGTGGAAATGTCCAACACATTTCAGTTTTGTTAAGAGTTGCACCAAATTTACGATAAAGTTCACGGGATCTAGGAATGATTTCATTTCTAAGTTCTGGATATGTTCTTCGCATGAACACTTGTTTAAATTTAGGGTGCTCGTGCCATCTATGAACAATACCATACAGTAGTAGGACGTCGGACTTTCCTGATCCTGCTCCCCCTCCATAGAATCCCTCTTTTACTGTAGTTGGTAGTGATAGAAACTGCTCCTGTTTAGGAGATGGTCTCCACTCATTAGACTGAAATACAGCTTTGGAATTACTACTAGCGGGGTCCACGTCGCGGTTCCAATCCATTCTCATCCATTACTACTGGCTGTTGTGGCATCTGCTGCTGCATTATATCCACAGCATTTGATGGACCCAATCCAGCCTGCATTTCGGGAGTACTTCCATATAGATTAGGACGAGCCATTACATCAGGTCTACCGATGTTATTTGGACCCATGTCATGTACATCACCAGGTCCACGTAGATTTGGAATGTTTGGAATACCTGCTGGTAACTGCTGGGCAGTAGGCTGACCATATGATCCACCAATAGGTGAAGCAACAGGAGGTCTACGAGGGCCAGCCATTCCCATATTAGGTGTCTGCATACCCGGACGCGCACCCGTCATTGGATTAGGTCTACCTAGTGGTTGTCCATATGATGGGGCCGGTTTAGCTCCCATAGGTGCGCCCATAGCAGGACGAGCGCGCATAATAGGATTGGCCTTCAACTGCTGTTTCTGGGCGAATGATCCACCATTGCCTGTCATAGCACCACCAGCAGCAGCCATCGTATCATAGATACCCATTATCTTAGTCTCCCTCGTACGACCTGAGCAGTATAACCGTTTGGTAGACCACCCTGAGATCGACGGAAATCGAATGAGACCTCTTGACCGATATCGAACTGTTGTTCAGGATGTACCATTCCATCGAATCCTACGAATGAGAGGAAACATGCGCGTTCACAACGAGCGCGAGTGTGTCCTTCATCTCCATAGAAGATGCCGAACAGTTCTCCTGAATGGCTGATTCGATGATCAAATCTAAGGGTATCTTCTGCGCATGGACTAAATACCCTGTCGGGCTGACTACTACCAAAATGAAATGCCTTGGGCCACGCCATAATGTCGCCCGGTATGAATCCGATAACTCTAGGCGTTTCATAGTATCCCGGCCATGATTTGATATCGCCGTCAGACTTTACCCCATCGGAACAAAAGTAGTTGTATCCCTGATTGTTGAGAATCGATTGAACGGCCAAGGCGCAGATATGGTTAGAGTCAACGTCTCTCCCCTCGTAACAGTGAGAGGCTTTAACGGAAACTTTATCGCCCGGTCCAGTCGGTTCATCCTGCCAGCCATAGCGAGTAGGTGGATTACCTTCCCACGGAACGCTAAAGATGTGCCTGATGCGGTCGTGATCCTCAGCGCCTCTGTACCCGTGTATGGCATAGAAATCTCCATCGCACCAATCCTCAATTGCTGACTCAGATTCATCAGGAGGTGCGGTAGTTGTAACTATGATCGTGTTGCATTCTTCCTTGAAGCAATCGAGTGCGTCGGAAATCTCTTCCTTGTTATCCGCACCTGTTTGCCACGCTTCATTTCCACCGAATACATACGCGGCTGTACAATTTTGCCGCCCACGTAGCTGTCGTCCAAGCTCTCTGAAGAAATCTTTATGATTTCCTTCCCAGAGTTTGTAATCACCAAGATTATAACCACCTTTCATCCCGTACTTATCGAATACATCTCCCAACATAGCCAGTTTAGGCCAGAAGTCGTGTGTGTAACCGGGTCCACACTCTCGACCAGCCCAATAATCACCCAATGTACCGAGATTCATCCAGAAATGGATGAGTTTATAGCCTGCTTCGGCTGCTTGAGCGATAATTATCTCTGAGTGGTCAGGATCTCGTACAAATTTACTGAAAAGATCCCCAACATGAAGCCCAATAGGAAGAACTCGACCATTATCATCACAATATCCAGCATCATCGATCCTCAACTGACCGACGATACCGACAAACTTGGGTGGTTTCTGAGATTCATCCCACAATGGCTTCTGTTCAATGTATTCAGGAGTGGAGAGCCACCATGCCTCAAGAGTCTCTTTACTGAGATTAGCCTCAGCATCCAGTACAGACATCTGATTGAGCCATGCGGACATGAATTCAGGATCATCCCACGGCGAATCACCTCGCCACGGTGCGTGCGTGCGCATAAGATCATGAATCGTATCGATTTCGTGGGCTGCCCACATCCTATAATCGGTCATATTAATCTCTCTTGAGCGTGATGGTAACGTCAGACGCAGCAGTACGAATAAACCCACCAGCAGCCAAAGCTGCTCCATTAGTGAGAGTCAACGTGATACCGGGAAATGCGTAATCGGAATGGTTACTTACTTCAAGTGCAGGAGCACCATGAGTAGTGAATACAGTAACCTTCATTCCTGGAAGGGCATAGATCTGATTGGGATTCATTTTCCATGGCATACCTACTGGTAGGACTTCGGTTGCCATTACTTATTCTCCTTCTTTTCTGCAATAGCTTTATTGTCCTCCCGAATCTTGTTCAGATTCTCCTGAAACTCTCTGTCCTTACGTTCCTGTTCTTCCTTCGCTATACGTACACGATCTTCTTCCAGCTTCTTGAACTTGTCATCATCCTTCTTCAGTACTTCGAACTTCTTATCTTCCTGTTCCTTACGCGCGCGAGACTGAAGTTCAGTAGCAGTCACTTCAAATGCTACGTTATTGGAAACGATCCCACCACCCTGATGGACTAGAACTGAATAGCTAGTTGGTTCAGTTACAGCAGTCAGATCTACTTCTGCTGTCAGGTTAGTGTCTGACACGCGGACAGTAGTGAGAGGATTACCATTCGCATAAATGGTACTCGTCTCATCGAATCCACTTCCTGTAACTGTCAGTGTAAAAACACCAGTACCAACAGGTTGAGACTCTGGATTGATGGATTCAATGAGGGGCGTACTAGCTGCACCAGCACGGAGGATATGAAGGACTGCATCAGACATCTTCTGAGCGAACCGCGTATCTGATGCACCTAACATGTGAAGTTCTCTAATCAGTCTTTCCTGTTCTCCCGATACTTCAAGAGACTTGGAAAGAGGACTGAATAGAGTTGGATTGTATGGATCGTTGTGGAATGCACGAACTATACGAGACTGACTAACATCCATTTCTCTTTCCTCTCTTGAAGAAGAGGTGAGTCATTCGCATGATTAAATGACTCACCCCTGTGGCCGGTAGTTGGCTCTTTTGAAAAGGGACTACCGACGACGCCTAATAGCTCCCATACCCAGCAGGCCCATACCCAACAGGACAAGTGAAGCAGGTTCTGGGACGGTAACTTCTGAGATCTCAGTCTGGCTACGTCCAACCAACGTACCACCAGGAGTCAGAGTGAATGAGGTATACAACGTATACGAGAATGGCGCACCATAAATCGTAGAGAAGTCAGGTGGCGCACACGCGATCGCATCACTATTGTCAGTAGCTGTAACTGAACAGGTATGCAACAGCGTTCCCGGTGTATCTGTAGAGGTTTCAGCGCCCTGACCATTAGCAGGATCAGCGTACCAACTCATTGTAACAGTGGATCCACTAGCCAATTCCAACGTACCTGAACCGGATACTGAAGTGAATGAAATAGGTGGTGTAAAGCTAGTCGCAGATACCGCGATGTTGCCTACCTGATTCACTCCCGAAGTATTCGTGACCTGGAAGCTCGCAGTGTTCAGGACATTGTTAGGCGGACCATACGTAGCCGTCTGAGATGAACCGAATACTTCCAACCCACCAACCTGAATCGGTACACCACCAAACGACATCTGATTGAGATTGGGATTGACATCCAGAATTGGTGTACCGAACGTGCATCCGATGTTATTGTCGGACGCGCACGCCTGAACACCATTCGTGTCAATAGCGAGCAACAGAGCTGCGTGTGCAGTAGTTGAACAGAAGATAGTGATTAGACAGGCGACGAGTGTCTTCATTTGCTCCTCTATTCCTGAACCGTAATCATGTCGAATGATCGCTCATCACGGAATTGTGGAGCGAAGATCACGAACTGTGGCTGCTTCGTATCTGACGGAGCATCCTGTTTAGGTTCAAGATTCTTGATGATGACAGACATATCCTTAGCGATGCCAGATAGTTTGTCTGCATCAGCATAATCTAACTTCTCTTGAGTGATGGAACTTAATGCTGCGTTCAGAGTTTTCGCAGCCTTCTTCATCGCACGTTCGCGGGACTTATTGATGTGCTGAAGGATTGATGATTTAGGTTGGTTGTATGATGCAGTAGATGTTGCACCGACTGCATATGCTGAAGCAGATGAAGGGGAGATGCCAAACTCTTCAGCTAACGCCACCGCAGACGCACGTCCATTAAGTAATGACTCCTCCCCTATGATCTTCTGCAAACTTTCAGGAACGTTAACATCACCCTCTTTACGCCCGCGCTTAGGTATATCAACTATTGCAGGGGCCTCAATGATGGGGCCAGATATAGCAGGAGGATCAACTACAGTGAGAGGTTTAGGATTATATGAACCAATCTCACGTAGGAAGTCATCGTCTGAAACTATACCAATAGGCATAATTAGATCCTAATAAGGTCTTATAAGTTGTAGGGGATAGATGGGCCGGTAAAGGGCCAGTTCGACCATAGCACGGAACGCCCCCGTTGTCAAGCCCTCTAAGTCGTTCCGTTTCAAGCACTTACCGGGCGCGACGGGTAGTGCAGTCGTGAAGGGAAATCATGAGACTACATCATTAGAAACACCGAATTACATTTTATTTTTTCTCCTGAGATATAGTATGGGTGGTAGAATAAGTTAGCCCGAGACACATTATTTCTACGCCACCCGCGCCGGGTGCTGTGTCAAGCCCCAAGATACAGGGGTGTACCCCACCTACCCCTACATCTTGTGGTTGACAAAGAAAAAAAAATCTGAACGCAAAAAATATTTTGAGATAGCCTCACTTTCCTGTTGCACGCGGTCCAAGGTGTGATACTCTAGGTGAGTCGCAAGTCGCGGCACTGACCGGGCAGCACCCCGGAGATGAGAGCAAGCAACACCATGAAGACAGAAACCAAGTCGGCCACATTCGCATCCGCCCGAGGTCAGAACTTCTCGCCCGCGGTGGAGTTCACCTTCGACGTGAACCTCTACGAAACGAAGGACGAACTCATCGCGGCGAAGGATGAGTTGACGCACGATGAGCAGGTCAAGGTGCGCAACGCGGAGCGTATCACTCGCGCACGTCAGGCGGCGCAGAATGCCAAGCTTGATGAGATGGGCGTGGAGAAGCAGGATATCAACAACAACGACCAGATTCGCCTCCGCGAATTCTTCAAGATTCTGATGTCCTCGAAGAAGTACACTGAAGAGCAGGCGCGTGCTCTGGCGGCGACTCAACTCGGCGTGGAGTGGGCCGAGTAGCTTAGACTCTAGAATGGGGCGGACTGAATATCCGCCCCACCTACTTTCTCTAACTGTGAAACACCCAATGAAAAAATCCAATCGTGTGCTGGTAGACAAAGCGAAAAGTCTAGGTGATCCGCGTGTAGGCGCCACAATCTACACTGATGAGGAAATTGAGTTGGTTCTCGCGTGGGCAGCAGGTGAGGTCACAATCTCCCAACTCAGTCGCGCGGTTAACCTTCGGTCAGTATCTGCCGCGTATGCCTACATCGCCCAGGTACTCCGACAGTTCCTCATGAGTCAACCTCCAGTCTGAGGCGCCTCCGGGCGCGTGAGCCTGCCCCATCTTCTGTGCGCGCCTCCTAGTGCATTAGAATACTACGTATTCCCAGCATCTTCTGTGCGACTCTCCTATCTCACGATAGCGGGAGTTTTCTGTGCGCACTCGCTCCGCTCGTCCTGTGCGAACCACGTGCGCATGAGACAGGCTACGCCTTCCCATCTCTTTCTGTGCGAGCATGAGACAATCTCATAATAGATAAGGGGGGAGAGGGAGACAGGCGGAGGGAGACTCCCCACCTAACCATGTCCCCTCTAGGTGACACATCCCGATATTGGGATATATAGTTATATTCTATCTCTTTTTTACTATTTTTTTTTTTTTAGAACAACCAAACTAATGAGAAATCT
>Ga0193738_1000135_pt1 | contig 47851 bp, 66 predicted proteins | sample L2a1metaG_FD_144927 | JGI IMG/M metagenome (GOLD analysis project Ga0193738, IMG submission 144927) | Soil microbial communities from a riparian zone of the East river system, Colorado, United States - L2a1 | ecosystem: Environmental > Terrestrial > Soil > Riparian zone | place: USA: East River... | reverse complement strand
TGGGCGTCGGCATGAGCCTCGTGGACCCCAAGGTGCTGGTAGTCACGATCCTGGGCGTGGGGCTTGTTTGGATACTCGTCAACGCCTTGGATACGAAGATCGTAGATGACCACAAAGAGGGCCGGTATGAACCGTCCGGCCCCGACGAAGAGGAGCCGAAATGATAGGTATACTGGGCTTATTGGGCGGGTTAGCCTCCGTCGCCGGGGCCGCCGCAACTGCCGCCGCATCGGTCACCGTGGCCATCTGGGGTGTCGTCGCCGCCGTGGCGCCGATAATCCTCAGTGCGCTGTTCAGCGTTCTGGCCTGGGCTTGGACGACCATCTTCTGGCCGGGCCTCAAGCATATCTTGGAGGACTGGGTGACCGTCGTCACGGTCGGCGTTTTGGGCGCCTTCCTGTGGTTTGGATTCATCGTGCAAAGCCAAGTCTTTATAGGTAAAAGCACCAGGGACCTGAACCAGTGCCGGGTCCAGCTTGCCCAGGTCCGCAAACAGCGTCCGCCTGCCCCAGAGCCAGAGCCGCAGTTTCAACTACCGTTCCCCTTCTCAATCTTCAAACAGTAGGAGCCTACGCATGACGGGCCATATTGCGCAGATCGAAGAACCTGGCGTCCTGGGCTATCCCCCGGTTGCTGTTTGGCTGGACGCCTGGACGGAAAGTGCCGAAGCCCAAACTTGGCTTGCCGAACGGATGGATGCGGGCCGCGCCATTGTCTGGGCCGCCGGCATGACCCGGTCCCAGGTCGACGGGCTGGCCATCGTGCACCTGACGGACAGCAGCGCCGAGCTGTTGTATTTGGGCTGCACCCCTGTTGCGCTTAAACGCGCTCTCATCGCATCCGTGCTAGCCTTCCTCCACCGTGCAGGGTATACTTCCCTTGCGGCGGTCATCGACCCCGAGAAGGACAACCCTGCGCAGTGGCTTGCCGGCTTCCCCAAGGCCCGGCAGAAGGCCGCTGTCTACGAGTTTAGGACCGACGATGACTCTGACCACAGAACTGTTCGGCGGCAGCGCCAGCAAGCAGTCAAGCTCCAGCAACCCGGTCGACTTGACTCCCGAAGAGTTCAAGCGGATGAGGGGCGGCTTCAGCGACACGCTGGAGCAGTTCTACAAAAGCGGCGGCGGCCCGCAGTACGGCGGCCCGTTCGTAGCGGGGATGCGTCCGGGCGAGCAGGGCGCCATCGACCAAATTCAGGGCGTCGCAACCGACCCAGCTAGGCAGCAGTACCTTCGCGACGTCCTGGGCGGCAAGTACCTCCCAGGCCAAGAGGGCGCGAACCCATTCTTTGACGCCGCCGTCCGGGCTGCGCAGAGGCCCACCCTCCAGGGCCTGCAAGAAACCCTGTCCCGGTCCTTGCCGGGCAAGTTCGCCGTCGCAGGCCAGTTCTCCCAGGGCGGCGGCGCCGGGCAGCCGGCCACCGGCGGCTCGTCCGCGTTTAACCGCGCTGGAGCCATTGCGACCCAGGCCAGCGCCAACATGTTGAGTGACATCGGCACCAACATGGGCAACGAACAATTCAAGAACGAACGCACCAACCAGCAGCAGGCCGTCGCCCTCCAGCAGCAGGACGTGGACGCGTTGATGAAAAACCTCCAGGCCCAGGGCCTGCCGAGGATGATCGAAGACATGGGAATCGAGCGCGGCTTGCAAGAGTTCCAGCGACGCAGCGAGGGCCTTCTGAAGGCGCTCCAGATCGCCTCCCAGGTCACCGCGCCGGTCACCGGCCAAAGCTCCACGAGCACAGGCACCAGCACCTCCAGCAAGGGCATCTTCCCCGGCCTCTTCCCCAAGGGCCTGGGCGGCGGCTCTATGCCAATTCCAGGGATGGGGTAAATCATGGCCGGCGGAAATCCATTCGAGTTCATCACGTCGCTGTTTGCGCAGCCGAGCGACCCGCCCGGCACGCCTCCGCCTGCCCCGGAGCCGCAACAGCCGCCGATGGTCAACTTGCCCATGCCCAGCCCGACCCAGGCGCCGGCCTACAGCGCGCCGCGTGCCGCCGGCCAGCAAGGCACCCTCATGGGCTTCGTCGACCACCTTATGGGCGTACCCACGGCGCACCAGGTGCAGCTCAACGAAGCCGAGCGCCGCACGAACAGGGCAATGGGCGAGACGCGCGCCGTGTCGCAGGCCGAGAATGACATCATGACGCGTGTAAACGCGATCCGGTCCGAGAACCCGGACATGGACCCGGCCAAGCTCTTTCCCCAGATTCTGGCCGACCCCGTGTTCACCAAGAACGCTATGCGCGTTCCGCCCGAACGGGCCATCGGCCTCGTACAATCTATGTTGAAGGCCTCGACGCCCGAACTAGAGTACCGCGACACCGCGCCTGGCCACGCCGGAGGCTACAGCAACAAACGGACGGGCATGCCTGTCGAGGGCTCGTTCCGCGGCGTGCCCACCGCCGAGGTGCAGGCCAGCGAATACTACATGAACCTCTCGCCCGAGCAGCGTGCCCAGTTCGAGCAGGGCAAGGACGCCACCGCGCGCCGCCAGAACGCCCAGGAAGTGGCCTTGGACGAAATGCTGGCCAAGAAGGAAATTACCGAGGAGGAGCATCGGCAAATCCGCGCCAAGACCCGCGTCCTATCCTCGGTCCCCGATGGCCTGGGTGGCGTCAACCGCAAGATCATCGACGTCGTCACCGGCAAGGTCATTCGCCACATCGCCAACACGCCGGAGGAAAGCGCCGACTCGGGCCCTGGCAAGGGCACCGGAGAGGTGGACCCGATGGAGAAGCCGGATGGCCGCAAGGCGAAGCTGAAGCACCCGGCCAACATGTTTCTCGGCGCGGGCGCCGTGGGCTGGCTTGGCGAGGGCATCGGCGGCGTCGCCGGCAACATCTCGCCGGACCTTGCCATGTCCGAGGTCAAGAACCAGCGTGACGCCTTGCGCCTGTACAACGTCAACCTCATGCGCTTGCTGAGCGCCGATGGCGGCCGGACGCTGAAGGCGCAATACGAAGTACTCAGGGACTTGCTGCCCGACCTGGGGCCGACGTCGAACCCGACCCACGAAATCGGCAAGGCCAAGCAAATCCGCCAGTACCTGGAGAGTGAGCTACAGATTCACCAGCGTCAGCGCCGCGACCCCAACATCGCCCAAAAGGACCGCATCGGCGCCTCGCATGAGGCGTACCGCACCGACGCCGTACTGCGAGCCATGCCCTCCATTGCCGAGATGGAAGAGATGGAGGAGCTAATCCGCGCCGGCAAGGCAGGCCACAGTGCCAAGTCGCTGTTGCAGGCCGTGCCGAGCCGGAGCCAAGTCGAGCGCGCCGTAACCGGCGACCCGAACGACCCCGGCACCCCAGCGAAGCCGGCGGCCAAGGCGGCGGAGAAGGAGCAAATCCAGCTCCCGGCCGACAACACGCTGGACGTTATGGACGACTCCACGCTGAACAGCTGGGTCCAGGAGAACGGCCCCAAGATGACGTCCGGCCAGAAGACCCGTATGCGCGCCTACATCAACGACCGCAAGGCGCAGGGCCGCAAGAAGCCCGGCGAAGTCCGCGTCCCGTTCCGGACCGAGTAAAGGTGAGCCATGGCCGACCCACTTGACGAAGCCTTGGAGGCCCTAGGGCCGACCTCCGTCCAGCCCCAGCCCAAGGGCCTAGACCCGCTTGATGACGCCCTCAAGACCCTGGGCGACGGCGAGGCGCCGGAGGCGCCAGAAGCCCGGCCTGTCGGCGCGGTCGACAACGTGCTGAGCAACGCCTACGCGCGAATTGCCGACATGGTCGGTTTCCCTGTCGAAGTCGTGAACGAACTGCTAGGGCACGCCGGGAAGAACTTCCTGGAAAAGCCCGGCAACGCCCAACGGGCCATCCGCGACGCCATGAAAGAGATGGGCCTTGTTTCGCCCAACATGAACAGCGAATCGCTGAGCGGTAAGATCGGCGCCATGTTCCCGGACGCCATGCTGGCCATGGTGGGTATCCGGACGGCTGGTCCGCGTTTAAGCGCAGTACGGTCCGCCGAGGAAGTGACGGCGACCAGTGGCCGTGTCCCCGGTTCGCTAGAGGCTGGCAGTCGGCAAGCCGTCAAAGACCTTGGCCGCTTTGCGGTAGACAAGCCCGCCCACACCCTGGTCGGCACTGTCGCGGGGGTTCCCGGCATGGCCGCGGGCAAAGAATATGGCGGACCTGTTGGGCGCTTCGCTGGCGACGCCGCGGACGCCGCCCTTGGCACAGAGTCCCTGGGTCCGGTCGGTGAGAAGATCGGCGAAACCGTGGGCGAGATGGCCGGCGGCCTGGTCACGGGCGTTGCAGGCATTGAAGGCGTGCGCCGCACCGGGATTCCGCTCACCCGCAGCCTGCACCAGAGGCTGTCCGGCGACCCGAACGCCGGCCGCATGGGCCTGCCGATGAGCTACCATCTTGAGCGCGAGAAGCTGGCCGGCGTCGGCGCCCGCGAAACCATGCCCATCGTCGCTGGCAAGCCGGTTGACGCGATTTACGCGCGCCAGTTCGCCGCCGAACAGCTGTCTGGCGAAGTCGAGGCCATCGACCGGCAAATCACGCGGTCCATCAACAGCATTTCTACTTCGGGCGCGTCGAACGCCACGATGAGCGACCGGTTCCGCTCCACCCTGGAGAACGTCGAGCAAAAGGCCTCGGGCGTGGTCGACCGCTTTTGGGGCCGCGTGGACCGCAACGTGCGTATCCACACCGACGCCCTGAGGGCCTGGGCCGAGGACGTCCTGACTCACCCGAACCAGCGCGTGGCGGCGGGTAACTTCCCGAACGACAGGGCCCGGCAAATCCTCCAGATTGACGATGACGGCGCCGGCTCTGTCCGGCTGTCGATGCTCGCCGGCCGGGATAGCATCCGCTCCCAGGTTTTGAAGGAGGCCAAGGAGGCCGGCGGCTCCGCGATCAAACAGCCGAACCGCGAGCTACAGGCCCGCCTCTATCAGCTGGCGGACTTGATCCAATCCGAAATCGCAGCGCAGAACCCCAACAACGTGCCGCTCCAGCAAGCCGCGGCCATGAGCCGCATCTTTAACGACCGGTTCACGCGCGGGCCGCTGGCGGACATCCTGAGCCGCGACTATGACAACGCGCCCCGCATCTTGCCGGAGGAAACCGTCGACAAGCTCCTAGGCTATCTCCGCGGCGTCCGCCAGGTCTATGAGGCCCGCCGGCCCCTTACCCCGGCCGCCGGACGCATGGGCACGATGGCGCCGGGCACCGGCGGAGTCATGACCGCCGGCAACGAAGAGGCGGCCATGGTTGGCCAGCTAGACGAGGCCGTGCGCCAACAGTACGTGAACGCCGCCAGAGAGGCAGGCGCCAAGGCGGCTATGCGCGGCAGCCCGGAGGCGCCCGCTGAAGCCCTGGGCGGCGCCCAGTGGTTACAGAAGAACGCCGAAAAGATCGACCGCATGACGAGCTTGACGCGCAGGCTCCAGCAAGTCGCCCAGGAAACCACGGAGCTGGCCAACGAGCGCGCCTATATCACCAAAGGCGCCCTCGCCCAGTACACGGCCAGGGACCCGGAAGCGTCGGCCCGCGCCATCCTCGGCTCGACCGATCCACGCCGCGACGTCACCAAGCTCATGAGTTCGTTCGGCGCTGACGGCCCGCACCCGGACATTCGCGCTGTGGAAGGGCTTCGCCGCACCCTGGTCGAAGAACTGTTCGCCACGTCCAAGAGCTTCGTGGACATCAAAGAAACCTTGGCCGAACCACGTTTAAACGAGGCGTTTAAGACCCTGTTCAGCACGGACCCGAAGGCTTTCGAGCGCTTGCAGCGCCTGGTCGCCACGGCCGAAATCCTCGAAAAGGGCCAGCCCAGCGCCAAGTTCGATGCGATCCTCCGCCAAGGCTACAACCTCATGGCCAAGATCGTTGGCCTGCACATCGGCCGGGCCATCGCCCACGGCACCTCCAGCGGCTCCGCCGGGGCCCTGGCGTTGCCGGCCTATTGGGCGCGCGTGATGCAGGCTCAGGTGGGGCAGATGGCCGAGAAAGAGGCCACCGTCAAGCTGCTGGCCAACGCCGTCTTTGACCCGGTCATCGAGTCCGGGCTGTTGCGTCGTATCCCGTCCGGCATCACTGAAGGCGAGCGGGCCTTCTACAACGGCCGGCGCCAGCTGACCCACGCCCAAGCCCTGATCGACCGCCTACATGACGAGACAGTGAACGGCGTTCACCATGGCGCCGCGTTTATGCGCGCTGGCCGGCACAAAGACCCCCCACCCCAGCAGGAGCTACAGTAATGGGCCCGACAGACGGCTCCGGCTTCCTTGAGCTGCTGACCCAGATGGGCGGCCAGCTCCCCGGCAACGAAGCGCCACCCCCACCGGCCGAGCTGGCGGGGCCCGGCGCCGGCATGCCCCAAATCCCGACCCCACAGCCGGCGACCCAGCCGATGAACGCCACGGAAATCGGCGGCAAGCTCCAGGGCCGCGTCCCGCCGGCTAACGCCGACGACGCCATCAGTGCCGCCGCCCAGTCGCAGTCCAACCTCAACAAGTCGGCCATCAACACGCTGGCGGTTGAGTACGGCGGCATGCTCAAGTTCGGCTCGCCCATGCGCGAAGCCCTAGGCCAAGCGGCCTACCCCATGGCCCCGTTCGGCACCAGCGGCGAGAACCCCGCGGCCGAGGCCAACACCCTACGCGGGGCGAGCGACGCGCTCACCGCGAGCGGCCAGACCTACACGCCTGGCCAGCGCGAGAGTGAGAACGTCGAGGTCCAGGGCCAAGGCGGTTTCAAGGACGTCCTGAGCCGCATCATGGGCGCAGGCAAAGGCTACGGCCAGCCCGGCGCCCTAGGCGGGAAGCCACAGCTTCCCACTGGCGAAGAGAACGCGCGCAATGCCGGCGACATGGCCGAGGGCCTGATGGCCGGGCCGAAACGGGCCATGGAGCTTGCCCAGAACTACCGGCCGGGCGAAAGGGACCCTAACTCTCCCGTGGGCGGCGAAGCCCTCAAGGCCGTGTTCGAGACGGTCGGCACCAGCGGCTCCGTGCGCGCCGCCGCCGGAGGCGGCCGTGGCACCCTAGGGTCCTTGGCTGGCAAGCCTCCAGCCTTCGACGGGGACCTCCCCAAGCTCGTGGGCGAAATGAAGCGCACCCAGCCCAAGGAGTTCCTTGAGCGGTCGCTGGCCATCCAGCAGGAGCTGGCCGCCGAGCACAAGGCCGTGCAGGAAGCTATTGCCGGGGCAAAGGCCTCCGGCCGCGACAACAGCACCGGCGGAGTGGCCGTCAGGAGGCTAGCGACCGCGTTTAAACCCGAAGACTTCGGCCGCATCGCTGACGAATGGACGGCGATGGACTTGTGGTACGCCAAGCACGTCACGCCCGGCAAGACGCCAAAGACGCCCGGCACCGCCGCCGACAAGGCCGACGACTCCGGCACGGAACTGGCCGCCTTTGGCTCCGCGCCCAAGCGCCGCAAAGTGGACAGCCCGGACCATCGCGAATTTGTGCGCCAGCTTGCCGCGGACCAGACCCTTTCGGGCAAGGAAATCATCGCCCAGTACCAGGCCAAGTTCCCCGACACGATGAATGAGCAGTCGGTGCACAATCTCGTTTCGCAGCACCGGAAGGCCCTTCGCGGCGAGGAGACTGTGGCTGAGAAGTTGGCGGCCAAGCGCCATACCGAGCGTCAGGAGCGGGCCGCCGCCCCTGGGCGGGCCGTCGCCGAGAACGTGGCGAAGCTGACGCCGGAGCAAGTTACGGAGATGACCGCGCTCATCCGCAGGCACAAGGGCGACCCCGAGATGCAGGCCACGATCCGCGGCTGGTTCGGGCTGGCCGACGACACCACGGACAAGCTGCCTAAGATTGCCGTGGCGCGGGAAACAGGGTCCGACCCGCGGAGCCTCGCCGCCAAGGACACGCTCCCTGAAACGGCGCCGGCCGTGCGCCCCGTGTGGGAGCGGCAGAAGGCCCTCGACGGCGACATGCTGGAGCAGGCGCGCGAGATGCGTGACAGCGGCATGACCTACTCCAAGATTGCCGATGAGCTGGGCGTGCACCCTGACACGGTCGCACACCGGCTCAAGACGCCCTACACCGACAAGGCGCACCCGCGCGCCACGTCCCCGCTTGCCGATCCGTCAGTTAGCGAGCTGGTGCTGACCATGCGCCGCGCAGGGGAAACCTACGAGGGCATCGCCGCGCACCTGAACAAGGAGGTGTTCGCGGGCGAGAAGACTGTTTCGTGGAAGGCCGTCGCTGGCCACCTCGCGCGGGCGGCCAAGTCCGGCCGGACCACGGGCGGGGCCGCCGCCACCACTGCGACGCTCGCTACTGGTGGCGACGCCGAGGCCCGTGAGGCCGACATGCTGCCTGGGCCTCGCGACCCGGTCGGCCAGAGCCGCAGCGCTACGCCCACGATCACCGACGACACGACCAGGGCGCGGCGGGACTTCAACACCATGACGCGCGATGGCGCCGAACGGCTCAACCCCGAGGACACCGACGCGGTGCTGAAAATGACGCTGGAAGGCTACTTCGCCGATGGCGACCGGCATGGCTTCCTACGCTACCTTCGGGAGTGGGATCGTTTAAACGAGGAACAGACCGGCCACCGGGGCCGGTTCAAGGACCGCACAGAGCGCAAGTGAGGGAAATGCAATGTCAGAGTACATCAAGGCAGGGTTCGACCTCGCCGCCGTAACCGCCTTGCTGGGCTGGGCGGCCGACGCCCTGCCGGCGCTCGCCACGGGCCTGACCGTGGTCTGGTCGCTGATCCGGATTTGGGAGACGTCCACCGTGCAGCGTTGGTGGTTCAACCGCCAGTTGCGGAAATAGGGGCCTTCGGTTTGTCCAGGCCTAATCTACATCATGCGTCCAGTTGTCACAGCCCCGGAACGATGATGGCATGCTAGCGTTCTCTTTGTGACTGGGTCCAACAGACACGGGAGACACACAGCATGCCACCACCATAGATAGGGCCAAGGGCCCCGAAAGGTCACTGGGCTAGGGGCCCTTGGCTTTAACACTCTCAAGCTGAAGCTGCAACTTAACAAGACGGTCATCGACCAGCTTGGCGTATCCCGAGATGTCGTGCCAGCTGTCCGGAAAATTCGGGTCCCCCACCAGCACCCGGCTGATCTTGTGGGCAATCATCTCCAGCGCCTCGCGCTGATCCGGGTCCAAACGCTCCCAGTTCTTCGCGCGACGCATGATAGTCTTGAAGGTCTGAGTCAGGGCCGCGCCATCGGCAAACTTGCCGTGCGTGGAACCCCGCTGAGCGAGCGTCGTTGACACTGTATCGGACATGGCTTTCTCCGGTTCGAGGTAGTCGAGGAAATGCACTTGGTACTGGTCGCAGACATGCGGCCGTCCCGCGCCCGGCAGGGCGCATACGAGACAGCGAGGCATCTAATGAGGACTGTACTGGCTTACATCGGGACCTCTTGGCTTTGGAAGCGAACCCTGGGTGCGGCGCGGCTTCGGTTGCGGCGGTTCCCTGTTCGGTCTGATCTTCCGCGGACGGTCCCCAGGCGGGGACGGCGGCACAAGCTGTTCCGCCTTCGGCGCATCGGCTGGCGGTATCGGCCCGCGGGGCACTGACGGCCGCGCACACAGCGCAAGACTCAAGGCCACCACAATGAACACTGCCGCAAAGGCCCCCAGCGCCGCCCAATCGCTGCGCAGCAGCAGCCGGTCCTTGAGGCGCAGCAGGGTTTCCTTGCGCGAGATAGGGTTCGCTTTGTCCATGTCCGTCATCTCCGTTTGGTTAATCGTCGCAGCCCCGGCCGATAGTCGATTTTCCGACACCTTCCTCCGGAGTAATGAACGTCTTGTTATGACGCCAGCCCTTCCCTGGACACCAAAAGCCCCACTCTCGGGATTTCGCCCCCGTAATAAATAGGGTTATGGGCCGGTCCTCGGGATGGAACAGCTCGATTCGGTGCGCCGTCTCTGCGCCGCGGAGGACAAGGTCGCCCTGCTTCAGCGCAGCTGCCGCCTCGTCCCCGGCCTGTTTCCCCCGGTGCTCGATCAGCTCGCCTTTCAGCACAAAGGTCACGTTGGCCCAGGGATGGTCGTGGTGGGCCCGGTCATCGTCGCTCCGCGTATAGCGATGGATCATGACGTTGGGCCAGCGCCTAGACTGCGGCAAAACGTACCACCGGTGCAAGTACCAGTCCCCCTCGTGGCCGATGACCAGATCGGCCGGGCGTTTGTTCATGACCCGTTCCGCCCACCAGCAAAGCGCCTTCGCGATTAAACGCAGTCGTGGCATCTGGACCCCCTAGAAGCTGACTGGCCGGTTACTGCCCGGCCTGTCCCACTCGGCCTTGCGCGCCGCATCGCGGGCAGCAGAGGCCTTGTTGTCGGCCAGCACGTACTCATAGGCGGCCGACACCACCAGCCCGACGCCGCCCCAAAACAGCCCGGCCTCATGGCCGAAGCCCAGGCTAATGCCGGCGACCATCAAAAGCATGCCGCTGTAACCCATTACCCGATAGATCATGCCAGGCCCCTTTCGATTGCCAGCCACTCGGGGATGGAGATAACCCCATCCTTGATGAACTCCACCTCACTCTTGGGCAGGGTAAAGTGGTTCGTGTACCGTTTGCCGTTCATCGGGCTCGTGTACTCGGACCCATCCCGGATCGTGATGTAGGTCTTTCCCTGTTCGACCACTTCACACTCGATTTCGACTCGCTCGCCACTTGCCATTGACGCTCTCCTTGCATGCCACTCGCGACTAGACACGGATCACATTCCCCCTGAACGACACAGTACCCTTCTCCTCATCCAGCACCGTCACCAGCTCAGGTGGAAGCAACTCTCCGCCGGCCCAGGTCAGCACGGCGAAGCCGGAGCGCCAGTTTAGGGGATTTGCTTCGGTGTAGCCGAATTGCCGGCCGCCGGGCCACGCAATACAGCCCGTATCCACGCCCCAGCGCGTGCCGTTGTAGTCGGTGTAGGGCGTGCACTTCTGGGAGTGTAGATGTCCCGTGACCATCGTTCGACCCGCGCCGACCGTGTTGTTGTGCGGCGCGTGTATGCCGCCTTTCCAGCGGTGTTTGATGACAGCGCCGCGACGGCCACCCAGCGAGACGGCCCAGCACGGTTCCCAGTCGGGGAAATGATGCACCAGCCGCGTTCCGGAAACGTCGCGGAACTCGGGGGCGGCGACGGCGAGCTTGGTGTTGAACCGGGCGTCGTGATTTCCGAGAGGCCAGATGTGTCGGGCACGGGGAGTTACCTTGACGATTTCGCCGAGGCGTTCTTGCACCGCCGCCAGCTCATCGTCAACGGTCGGAAGGCTCTCCCACCCTATCGGCGGATGGCGGCTGATCGTCGCACCATCGAACGCGTCACCATTAAAGATGACAAGTTTCGGCTTCAGGTCACGCGAAAGCTTGACTAGCGCCCGGTGCGCGGTCGTTGCCGGGCCCGGCCAATAGTGACCGTCGCTAGCCACGAGCGCGACGCCGTCCTTGTGCTCTATCTCCAGCATCGGCGCGTCAGTGGGGGCGATGTGCAGCTCCCCCTTGGGCGGCGGCACCAGCCGGACCCCTAGCCGGGCCTCGACGTTGTTCCGGCGCATGTGAATGTTGCGCTCGGTCTGGTTCAGAATTTTCGCCAGTCCCACTGCCCCGTGGGTCTGGAACATCATGGCAAATTCTTGATCGGTGACCCGTCTCTGGTCACGTGGTGGCATTGGGCGGCTCCTTGTTGGTGGGGCCGGCACACTAACCCGCTTCGGGCGCCGCGTCGACCCACGCTTTGGTGCGCGTTTATGCGCGCTTGACTTCCTCGCAACCGCCGTCATGCAACCTCTCTCAAGCCCAACAGATTGAGGGCGCCCTTTTTCGGGTTGTCGTTGAACTTGCCCCAGTTTGTCCCAAAGGCCACCTCGACGGGAATGACGCACTCGCGCCACGTCCCCCGGATGTCCTCGACCGGGACCTTTACCGTCATCGCTTCCTTTAGGGCATGTGTCACGAAGTCACGCTCCGCCGGATCAGACTGCCCCAGTACGGCGTCATGCACTTGGGCCAGCAGCTCCAGAACGGCCGGATCGTAGCGGTCCCACAGGCGCCACAGGCCGATGTCGAGAATGTCGCCCACGCCGCCCTGCGGTCCGAAGGCCAGCCCCTGCTTATGCGTGGCGGAGTCCCAGGGACGGCCGAACAGCCGGACCACGCGGCGCAGCGCCGTGTAAATGTTGAGGCTGTCGCTGACCCGCTGGATTATGTGCGCTTGTCCCTCCAGAATCCGGGGGAAGGCCTCAAAGTACGCGGCCTGTGCCGCCTCGGCATGCTTCAAGGGGATACGCGCAAGGAAGCCTAGGCCTCGCGGACTAAGTCCGTAGTTCGACCCGTGCTGCACGCGCTTCGCCTGGAACCGCAGATCATGGCCGGGCGCGAGGTCCCAGGGCGGGTTCGTGGACGCCGCGATAGCCTTGTCCTTTTTGATGTCCCCGGTCCAGGCCAAGTCCGGCCACAGCTTCCGACACACAAAGGTATGGACGTCGCCCTTGTGAGCTTCGATGTAGGCCTCGTCACCGCTCATGTACGCCACAAGCATGGACTCGGCCGTCTTCAAGTCGGCGTAGAACAGTTCCTTGCCCGGATCAGCTAGGAAGATCGCCCGGTGCCGCTCCGCAATATTCTGCATATTGGACCCCTGTCCAAAGGGGTCCTTGCTGGACGACCACCGCCCGGTCCAGGGCGTGGCGACGTTAAAGCTGGCGTGGAAGCGGCCCACCGGGCTCAGCCGGCATTCGAGGAATTGCTTTTGCTTGTCGAGGTCGCGGAAATTCAGCAGCTTGTAACAGAGGTCCATCAGCTTGGGCTTGCGGATGGCGATACGCTCCAGGGCCTCTTTGCCCGTGGACAGGTTGCCGTCCTTGTTGTGCTGTTCCGGGGCCTTCAGCAAATCGAAAAGCAAATGCTTGGTCTGGACGGGTGAAGTCGGCTCATAGGGCTTCGGCTTGGTCCGCGCGATCCCACACAAGACGCAACGCATCTTGCGTGGGTCAAGTGGCGGGGCCCCTCGCGCTGCGCGCGGCCATGTGTGGTGCTTGTCGGCCGCCTCTCCAACAGTCAAGGTCCGCCTCCGGGTCCCGCACTTCTTACACACGGTGTCGAAGTCGGCCTTCCAGTTCTTGGGCCAGCTGTGACGCTTGCCATCAGTGCAGAGCCCCGATTCCAGCTCCAGGCGCTCGCCCTTCTCGCACTTGCCGGTTTCCAACTCCTCGCCGTCCCAGATGGCGGTCACCACCTCATAGGTCTGTAGGTCCCGGCACGCCGCCTCGACTTCCTTGGTGACGAGCTTGCGGCGCTCCTCTTTCAACGGAACGTCGATCCGGCACCCCCGCAGGGTCATGGCCAGGGCCGGTGACGACTGGGCGAGGCTCCACTTATACATACGAAGCTGGTCCGCGTCTAAACGCGGTCGCAACACCTCGAACACCTCCAGGGTCCCGGTCGTGTCCAAGCAAGCATAGGCGTTGAACCTTCTATCCCCTGCCACCGGCAACTCCTGGGCCTCTTCCAGGGTGACGGAAGTTGGCAACACCTCCGTCCATGCCATTTCCAGTATATTTTTAGGTATATCGTTCACGATCTATCTCCCGTATTTCGCGCGGATGAGGCGCAGCTTACCGCGCATCTCCCGCAACTCTCGCTGGTAATCCTCGATGCTCTCCTGGCTCACGAGCCGCACCGGAACACCAGCCACCTTCAAGTCCATTTCCATCGACCCGAAGTCGACCTCCGCCAACGTAATCAGCGGCGTTAGGTCAGCCTTCAGCTGGCGCTCAATCACGAACTGGCCCTGGTTCGTCGGCACCTCGACGATCAGCTTCAGCCCGTCGACGCTTGTGTCGCCTTCGCGAAGCACGTTCAAGAGTTCGAGGATCAGTTCCTGCGTCCGTTGTAACAACATTGGGAAACTCCTCATAAGCCCCATAGCCCATAGCCTGAAGCGCCAGGGCCACCAGATTCCAAACATGATTCCGCTGCCGATGGAAGCCCGCCACCGCGCCGGTCCGGCTTGTGCGCTGGACCCGCATGGATTCGTCCAGCATGGTCTTGTCCCGGCCGAAGTAGGCCCGCGTCTGGTAGTTGCACACCTGGGTACTGCCGGCCCCCGGCGTGTCGCCCACGTTGGATATGTCCATGCGGGCGATTTCGGTCTTCAGTCCCGTGACGGCCGACCACAGCTCGACCCTGATAACTAGCATTCACATACCTCGCGAATCGTAGATACAACGCACTGTAGGCTCAAGGAACGGAGGCTGTGGACCCGGACCATACTCCCCGGCGCCGCCGCTTACACCATAGGCCGCCCAGTCCGCGGCGCCCGGCGTGAGGCACACGTGCACGCCCATGTCCGGCGCGGGCCGGCGCGGCTTGAACTCATAGGGCACGAACGCCCTGCCATGGATTGAGGTGTAGAACTCTCCGCCCTTGTCGGGCGCGGGTTCGATCTTGGTGACGGGGGCACAATCGTTGTCGGAACAACAGGCCGCGTCATAGAATGAGTGGGTGCGCGCTTTGGTCGGCGCTAGGAAATAGATGAAGGTGGCGGCGAGGACTACGGCAGTCGCGAAGAGTAGCCGAGGAATTCGACGGGGAACGGGACAGGGCCCGGCTTTGACGGATCGAACGGGAATGCGAGGGGCTGGTGGAAATGAAAGCTGCACAGTTCTTGGGTCAGTTGGAGCTGGCTTTGGACTTCCTGGTGGCATCGCTTCGCCTCCGCGAGTAGGGTTTCTAACTGCTCGACTTCGTTGCACGCATCGGCCAGCTGGCGGCTCATGTTTAAACGCTCTATGCCGTCGATGCCGTAGCCGATCACATAACCGAGCGCTCCGCCGATGGCAAGGTGCAAAATCGCTTCAAACAGGTGTATCCAGTTCATCGGCCTTCCTCACCGCGTTTAACCGCACTAGCCGGGGGTCGACCCTGGCCAGATACCATCTTATTGCATCCCGGCAATGGAGAAATCCATCCCGCGTCTCGCAAAGCATCAACGCATCGGGGCCGCGAACGAACACATACCCATCGCCCAGTAAAATGAACTGTTCGCGACCCGTTCTAGTCATCACACCCCTCCGCGCTTAATCCTGGCCTGCTCTTCCTCCCCCACCTTAAGCATTGAGTCGGCTATTGCGTAGCAAGAGAGGGCTATTGCCCTAGTAACCGTCGCATCCGTCATATCGTCTCTGAGGAGCGGGCCGTAGAGTGCAATTACAGCAGGTAAGGCCTGGGCTGCAACGACGTCTCGTATAAGCATTTCACTGGTCTTACGCATCGCGCTTTTCCTCAAGCTCACGCTCACGCTCATCCCGCTCCATAAGCATGTCCTCGGCCAAATCATAGCAGGTAATTGCTATCGACTCCGCGCCAACTTCGCTCATCAGGGCAGCCTTTGCGTAGGCTCCGCTTAGTAGTCCGGCCAAGGCCTGGGCTGCGAAGTAGTCGCGCAAAGTCATGCCATTGCTCACGTCAGGCACTGGGAATGCCAATTGATCGTTACGCATCGCGCTTATCTCCTGTTCCTTCGACCCGGTCCTTTACCTTTTCGCCGCCGAACGACGCCCAGACTTTCCACGCCCCTTGCCGTGAATATGTAGACCCCATAAATGCCAGGGACTTAGGCAGCTCAGGATAGAGTGCGGCGTGTAGCAGCCGGAGGTCGTGAGCCACGTTACGGGGCCTAATACCGACCTTCCTAAAAAGCCACGGTACATCATAGAGTGGAAAGTTTTGGCCGAGCTTTGGTGTCGGACTCTCCAGCAACGCCTTGACTGCCAGCCACGCCCGACGCTCGTCTGCAACCTCTTTCCAATAGCTCCGTGTGAGTTCAGTTGTTGATACGAATGGGACATACATCGCCTCGTACTGACTAGGGGCGAAGGCCACTCCGCGGATATGGCCCCAGCCTGTTTCTATGTCGCAGCTCAACAACGGGGTCTGCTGATACGCCCCGTAACACCTCGCCTCCACCTCTTCTATGGTCGGCTCCAGCAGCAGCGACCGTTCCGGATACTTAATCAGGGGTCCGTCCGCCGCCTCTCCCGAAGCGCGAATCAGATCCCCGATGCAGACGGCATACATCTTCCACACCTTCAGCACATGCGTCGGGTGTAGCGTGGGCAGCACCTTCCACGGGGCGAACGGGCCCCGGCCCATGGCCACACTGCCCCGCAAGGCGCCAATCCTCGGATCGTCCAATAGGGCCTTCACGGCCACCGAACCCATAGGGATGACCACTGTGGGCGCCGCCCGGCGCAGCTCGTCCGCCAGCCTTTCCAGCGACTCCCGCCACAGTACCTGCCACGCCTTTTCCCCGATCAGAGCCCGGTGCGCACTCGCCTTATCCTCGCACAGTTGGCTTTCAAAAACGTTACCGACGAAGCACTGGTCCCGCTCAACTTGCGCCGCCCGGAGCATCGAGTCGAACAGCCGGCCCGCCGACCCGACGAACGGCCTAAGCTTCGCGACATCAGATGCTCCGGGCGCATCCCCCACGAACGCCAAGGCGCAGGGCGAGCGCAACGGGAACTCCGCCCGCACTTTGCGATCAGCGAACGCAGGGATTGACGGATCAAGTTTCATGCAACATCTCCGTGCTCGCGTATTACGAGGCTCAACAGCGTCCGGCATTCGCGTTGCCACATATCTGCCGTGGCCCACAGACGCTGCACGCTCGCTACGGACGCAGGAGTGGGATGCTCACTTGCCGCCAGCCGCTCATCCGCCTGCGCAGCCGCCAGCTGGGCGCTCGCAAACATCGTGAACGCGTTGCCTAGCTTGGTCGCGGCAAGGGCCCGCCCATCTTCAAGCCAGATATGGCGCGCATCGTGGTAGTGGTGCGCCGCAATCATCTCGCCTACGGTCATTGTTTCAGCTCCACACTAGGCAGCTGCGCAAGCACCCAGCCGAATATCACGCGGTAACGGGCTTTGCGAGCCTCGTCTAGGTCCGTGTAGCCGCCCGGCGAGCCGATAATGGTCTGCTGGTCACCGGTCGGGCCCAGGTCCGTGACCCACCAGCGGCGTGGAACCGTGCGCCCCTCGTGCGAGTGCTCAAAGGATACAAGGGTGAACCGGGTATCGGCCACATGCAGCCAATACCCAGGGTCCGAGGTGACGTCGATTTCAGACATCGTCCTGTCCGGTCGCCGCGCTTAAACGCACAACCGCCGCCGCCAGATACTCGACGCACTTGCACAGGGCGATGAACTCGGTCTTGGTCGGGTGCATCAGGCCGCTATCGCGCACTGTGCAGGCAAGCGCCTGGACGTCGTATTCGATGGCGCCCAACATCTCGCGCGGAGTCAATTCGGTTCGGTCGTCGGCCACCTTCTGGACGGCGTCACTCATCGAACTGGGCTTCACTCCAACGGTCACCGGAATGTCCCGGCGCTTGGCTCGTTTGCTGTAGGCCATAGGTATCTCCCGTTACGTCAGCGTTTCTTGTCCTTGTCCGGCTTCGGCACCTTGGGCTTGGCCGCGAGGACCAGGGCGTCCTCGAAAGCTGAAAGTTTCGGCTTGGCCCCTTTTTCCTTGCCACGCAAAGCGGCGAGTTTCTTGGCCACCGCGGCGCGCGGTTTCTTGGTATGTCCGGATCGCGTCAGCGAGCCAATCCGGCTCGAAAGTCCTTTGGCCATCTGCCATGTCCTTCTCCAGAGGTAGGGGGCCGGCACGCATGCAACACACCGGCCCCCCAGCGACGGTCCCGAGAGGGTGTTCGGGGTTACTCCGCCGCAACAAAGTTCGACGCGGTGTTCTCAGCCTGCGAGGCCCCAGACGCATCGTTAAAGGTCCGCTGGCCGATCATCGCGACCACGAAGGCGCCCTTGCAAGACTTCAGGCCCACGCCCAGCTGCGGGCCCAGCTCGACGCCGTGCTTGATAATATGCTTACGGACTTTGTCCCAGTCCGCTTTGCGCTGCAACCAAATCTTGTAGAAAATCTGGTTGTTCTCCAGCGCATAGTCCGGGCCCAGGGCGTCGATTTCCTCTTGGTTAACGTCCACCATCGGCTCTACCGGAGCATAGACGAACAGAACCGACGCGCGGCTGTCTGCGTCGCGGGCTTCCATGTAGCTGGCGTTCTCACACTTCAGCCGCCAGCTGCCGCCCGGCAACAACTTGACGTCCGGGATGTCGTCCCAGGCCTGGTTCAGAATTTCCGAGTAGTCCTTTGCCATGTCGTAGCTCCTATGCGTTTACACTCGCAGGCTCCGTGGCCTGCTCACCCTCGACGCGCAGCGCCGGAGTCCCATTAGGCGCGGGGTGTCCCATCGCCTCAAACAGTTGACGCATGCCGTCCTCGACGCCCAGCTTTCCTAACCGGGCAATGTCGCGAACCGGCAACTTCAGGTCCATGTCCGCACGCGGATGGATCGAAAACAGCCGTTTCCCAGGCCTTCCCATCGCCCCACCCTCAACCTCAAGGTTGACGTGCACAGGGAACTCCCCAGCGACGGTCTTAGCGAGGTCTTGGCCAACCGCCGTAGGATAGAGCCGTGTGGGGACGAGAGAGATGAGCCGCTTTTTGAGTTTGACCGTTTCGTCCTCATCGTCTTCCTCAATGTCGCGCGGGCCGATCAGCTTCAGATGACTGATGACGATTGTGTGATGCGTGTTGTCGGCGTGCGTGAGCTTTTTGATAAAGGACAGTTGCTCGCTGCCAGCGAGGCCCCACAGCGCGCGGGTCCGGTTGCGCGGCGTCTTGTTCATGAGGGCTTGTGCACGGTTCAGGGAGGCCGCCGTGAGGCCCGTCAGCCCGTCACAGACAACCACAGTATCCAGCCCCCAGGTGTCGCTTTTGCCCAGGTCTGTGAACCTCTTGCCGGTGAGTGCCCCTTTCTTATCTAGCTCCGGCTCACCGTCCGAGTCCTCGTAGCGCCAACGATCCATCAGCGCCACACCGCGCGTAAACGCAGCCGGTAGTCCACTAACGCCCATGTGGTCGCCGCGGTTGATAAGGTTGTCCTCCAGCGTGACAATGTCGATGTTCTGTAGGCACTCGGGCTTTGTGTAGAGCAACAGCGCCTCGGGGTTACCATCATAATCGAGCACCCGGAGTTTAAACCCAGCGTTCGCCAGGGCCGCGAGACACGCGGTCTTGCCTGAGCCCGGATAGCCAGTCAGCAGCATCCGGACCGGCGTCTGCTTAATCATCTTGTCAGCGCGCATATTACCCTCTTGGGAAGCGGGGAGAAGCGGTGCGCAACACCCGGAGACACACCACCCCTCCCCTAAACCAGCCGGGGGAAAGGGGACCGGCCGGCGTTCAGTTCATCTCAGACGGCTGTACTCCGCCGTCCGGCTCCGGAGAATGTGGCGGGATGACGCACCCTATTTTCGTGAGCCGCTGGGTCAAGGCCACGCACTCGGCCAAGGCCCGCAGCGGCACATGTTCCCCAAGCATCAAGAGCCCGATTATGCCCGATTGCCTAATGGCGAGTTGCGTCAACAACAGGCATTGCATTTCATGCTGGTGCGCCCGCGTCTCCAGCGTTTCCAGTCGACTTTCAAGTCCCATCGGCCGTCTCCTCGGTTAGCACCTCACGGGTGCGCTTGATAGGGTTCCACCGGCTGCGCTCGTAATGCTCAGCCAAGATATGCGGACGTTCATGTGGCTCCGCGCCGCACACGCGTTTAAACTCGCACAAGAAGCAGGCCGCCCGGTTGCGCGGGTAATGGCCGGTCGCGTGGTTGCGCACCGCCTCTGCAAAGAACCGCCCCAGGTCATGGCCGAACTCCGCGCGCCGCGCAGCGCTGATCGTATAAACGCGGGACGCGAACCGTACACCCCCCACCATCATCTGCGCCGCCTCGATCATAACGCCCTTGTACTGAATACCAGCCGCCCTCAACAGGTCCCCGCTCGGGTCGTAGAACGACACCTGGACGTTGGGGTTGTACTGGGCAAAGTAGTCGTCATTCAGCGTTTTCTTGGTCGACTTGTGGTCGGTTATGAACACTTCGTCGCCCAGGGCCGCGACCTTGTCCCACCAGCCCATCAACCAGAACCCGCCGGCCAGCGGCATGGCCCACGGCACTTCCACCATGGCCCGCTGCGTGCCATCAGCCTGCGGCAGACTGACGGTCGCGAGGCCCGCGCCCTTCTGGTCGTCCGTATACCACACGATTGCCCGGATCAACGCCGCCCGATCCTTACCGGCAACGTCCGGGAACCATGCGTTCAAGGACTCCGTAAGGGAGCCGCAATTGCACGTATGGGGCCCAGGGGCCGGGAAGAGCTTGCCCTTGTGGCTCCACGGACACTTGGCCGCACGCCCAGCCCGGTTGCGGTACTTGGTCGTGCCGAGGCAGCGCCAGACGTCTATGTATGCGCCCAACGTCGGGGCATCCTCACGCCACGTATCGGACAGGGCCGCCAAGATAGCGTGGCGCAGCGCGTCATCATGCGTGTCGCCGTGCTCAATGACGCGCTTGTAGAACACCTCCAGGCCTGCACCGTAGGCGTGGCCGTATTCGGCATCGGTCTTCGACAACGTCGTGGACCACCCATCCACACAATGCAGCTTGTAGCGCTGCCAACACTCCATTCCGGTCTTGGTGCTGGTGGAGTCCCAGACAACTTGCAGGCCCGGCTTCTCCGGGTCCCACACGCTAGTCGGGAAGTTTTCCGGCAGGCCCTTGAATATTTCCTCGTGCACGTATCGCCTCCTTCAGTTGCTTGCGCCGCTCAGCGGACGGCGCAGGTTGAACCCTCTCGGCCGGCTTTAGTTCCGGCGCCCGCACGCCCGGCTTCGGCTCGGGACGGGAGGCCAGCCACTCTTCCAAGCGGCTCAGCGAGGGATTGCGTTTAGACGCTGGCAGCTTGAACAGCTCCACCAGCTCCGTCGCCCGGCGCTGGATTTCCTCCAGGTCGGCCAACAGCTCGTCGCGTTCTTCGCGGAGTTCTTCCAGCTCGGCATAGTGGGCCGCTAGAGACGTAGGCTTGGCCGGCGAAACGTTCGGAACTCCAAGCATGGTGTCCGGGAGCGTCCCAACCTCCGGAATAAGGGGGAACTCGGGGCTCAGGGCAGGGGAGTCCCCAGAATCTTGCGGCTCGGCTGGCTCGGAACCAAACAACATACGATTGATCCATCCTCGTGACATAGCTTGCCCTCCAACCTTTGGTGCGCCATGGCTCCGGCCGCCATGACCAGAGTTTAATGCGCTGGCCGTTCTTGCGAATCACGTATGGCCGCTTGTAGCGCATGGCGATAAGTCCTCATTCCTACGTTACGCATACATCGCTTAGAACAATAAATTTTTCGTGGACGGTCAATCACAAAAACGGCAAGGCACCGGTTGTTGGCGCAACGTGCTTGCCCCTCGATCCGGTGCCCATGCCGCCACCCGCTCATCAAGCCCTCTTAGCTATCCGCCCTTTGCCCACCGGGCTCGGGTTTCGTCGACCCATTCGGTCCAGTTTTCGATTGGCGTAGCGGCGCTCCCGTCGCCGTCGTCGAAGTGAGCCTCCCTGGCTATTCCCGCCACCCGCAAGCATGGTGCCGCGCTTGTTCTTAAATATGCGCTCACCCGACCTGGTGACGGTCCCGGAGCGCCGGCCCCAGTACTCATTCGTCGTCAGTGGTATCGTCTGTGTCTCCGCTTCCCTTTGCACGCTTTTTCCCTTTCTTGTCCTCATCGGTTATAATGAACAGCGTTCTTTCCTTGCGAAACTTGGCGATTGTCGCGTCAAGGTCGGCGTCGCTGATTGTCGACGGCGCAGCCCGCAACACCCTGTCGAGCGTCGCGTTCTGCTCAGTCGCAATCTCGTCAATCGGATTGTCCGTTGAGTCTGCCATGTGTGGGGTCCGCCTTCTGTAGGATTTCCACAATCTTCGAAACGTCGTAGTGCCGGGCCATCAGGGCCAAGAACTGTTCCAGCACTTCCGGCTCAAGGCACACGGTATGATCGCCGCCCTCACGCGGGGCCCGCAACCATACCGCAAAGCCGTCGAACGTCCCATAGAGGCCGTCGCCAAGGTATGTCTCACGCTCTACTGCCATGACAAAGGCCTCTATGGGTTCTGTGTTTAAACGCGCTACTTGCCAGCAATGGCTTTGAGCGAGCCTTGAATAGTCAGGTCAAAGGTCGCTTTCGCGTTACGGTGCTCTTCCAAGGCCCACTCGACAGCCGGCCGCCACTCGACTTTGCCCCGGTCGCGCAACCTGGCCAGCACATACACCACGGCGAGACGCCGGACCTCAGCAGGCAGCTCATCGAACAGGTGCAACGGGTCCCAATCCCGCCTATTGCAAACAACCCCCCGCAAGAAATCCGCATAGTCGTCCCCGAGCCCTTTCATATAAAACAGCGCATTAACCACGGACTCGTCATACACGTCGAGGTTGAGCCCTAGGAACTCAGCAGCCCCCCGCTCATAATCCGCGTGCCGCAATTCAGTGTCCAAGTTGTGCATCTCAGGCAAAGTCTTGGCGCGTGCCTGTGCCATACACCAGCCGGCGATACAACCGGCCGTTCCACACGGGGCGTCGCCCGCGGCCGCGATAAAGCCGGTCATGCGGACATTGGCCGCATGCGCATTAGTTATGGCCCGGATCACCTTGTTGATATTCGCTTTCTTGAGTTTCATCGGCAAGTCTCCCGTTCGGTTCAGAGTTTAAACGCGCCTAGTCCCATTGGGCTCCGGTCGCGCGGATGGCCTTAGGCCAATCGACCTCGCCATCCGTGTCAAGCATACCCTGCAAGACGTTAATAAGCGCCTGCTTGCGCGTCGGTTCGGGCAGGCGGTCGAACGGGCCCAGCGTCTGCTGCCACAAGCCCTGCCCCATCATAAACAAGTTCTCGGCCTGCGTGGCGTCCAGGCCCAGCACATGGGACCCTTTAGAATAGAAGTCGCGATCCGACTTGCCGCTAATTCCTTCGTAGCCGAGAATCGCATAGCATGCCCACCCGGCGGCGCAAGCCGGCGTGTTGCAGTAGCCCTTCGGATTGGTCGGCCTGAAGGCGATATACTGTCCCATGTCCACCGGGCAGTCGGCGCCCGCTTCTGCTTTCACGACATCGAGAGTCTTCTGTACAGCGTCACGATCCATTTGCCAGTTCCCGTTGTTTGTGCGTTTAAACGCGTTTAGCCAAGTAGAGGTAGTCCGCAAACCCGACGCGCGCTTGCACCAGCGTTAGCAGCCTTTGTTCATAGAGCTTCCAGATAAGGCCAGCTTGCTCCCGCGCATAGGGCGCCTCACACAGGCGGTCATACATAAGCAGGCCGCGCCAATACTCGCACCAGTCGCCCTGCACCGCATCGCGAAACCAAATGTTGAACTCTTCCGGCGTATGCGCGGCCGTCGATTGGCCGATAGGCCTGAACTCTTCCGGCATCAGGGCCACCTTTCGTTAGGTTGAAGTTCCACACTCTGGTCCGCCGTGGGAATGCGGCCAGATGCCGCACCCAAGTTGCACCACCAACCCCAGTGTAGTGCAAGCGCGTTTAACCGCGCTCAACTTGGTTCCACCCCTGCGTCAACTTGTCCCATCCCCTATGCACCGTGAACGTGGCATAAGGTGCGGACTGAGTGCATGAGTCATGACACGGGGACAATGTCATGGACTGGCTTGTAATCCTGGCAGTGATTGCCTTTTTCGCACTTCGCAACGGGGCCCGCTATGCCGCCGATCAGGCATGGAAGGCCGAACGGGGAATGCACCGATGAGCCCCGGCTGGTTTATCGCAATAGCCCTCGCCTTAGCCATGATCGGCGTAGGGCAATGGTTAGACGCGGACACCGATACCATGCTGCTGATCTTCGGCTTGCTCTACGCCACCATCAACAACATTCGCGTTGATTTGCTCGAACGCAAAATAACGCGCCAACGTCTCGGGACCGACCGATGAGCCTCAAACCTGTATGTGTGCCGTGCCAGCGTTTCTTTCGCTGCATAAAGACCGGCTTTTATTTCATGGAGGGAATGCCCAAGGGGCCGGAACGTCCGGCGCCTGGCACCGCGCAACCTGAACGTTGGCGACCGTACAAACTATGGTCTAGCGACAAGTTCCGCTGTGGCAGTTGCGGTGCGGAAATCCTCTCAGGCTTCGGCCGCTCGCCTATCGCCATCCAACACGGGGGCGACTTTCACACGCTGGCGAGACAGCTCGGGGCCGACCAGTATCAAGTCAACGATTGTTAAACGTTTCGGCGCTACCCTAGGGGCTCACTAGGCGGAGGACACATGAAACGGGATCACCTACAGCTGCAACTCGTGCGCTCCGCGCATCACCCGCGCTTTCACCCGTTCATCGACGGGGCCCTGTGCGGGGCCATCTGCGCCGCTGCGATCTTCGCTATCGGCGCCATGTCGGACGCCCACAATCACCGGGCGGAGCTTACGCGCCTCCGTGCCTCTCACCTCGCAACCATCGCCTCATGCGACTTGCCCGTAGAGTGGCGACCCCTCCTGGAGTAGGACCATGCAAGTTCTATCTGGCCACACGTCGGCCGAAACTGCCTACCTTGTCGCGGACTACCCCTACGGGTTCCGCCTGCGCTGCAAAATCCGTTACTGGATCGAATACAAGCCCGGCCACGGTTACCGCTTCGTCTCGCAAACGACCAATCCCAAGGTCAGCGGCGAACGCTGGAACAAGCCCAAAGCCTCGACATACTGCAAGCTGGGCGCGGCGTTGTTCCTGGATGACGACAAACGCCGCGTGCACTGGTCTGGCCTTACCGAATGGAGTACTGGCCCCGAGTGCAAGGCGTGGCTCAGCATATTCGAGGCGGGCGTCCCGGCCACTGGCCTTGCATACTGCAAACGCATCATTGCCGCCAAGGTTGCCTATGACGCCGCACGCCAGCCTGGCGACCCGCTGCACATCGGCATTGACGAGGCATGCCAAGCAATGAAAGACGCCTAACCCCCTTGGGCGGGTCTAGGAAGCATCCCTGTACCCTAGAGTGAACGGCTACTTCCCTCACCCGTTCACGCCGTGCCCCCCACGGTCCCGCCCACCCTTCGCCTGGAGGCTGCTCTATGATCGTTGTAGACATCTGGGGCGGCGAGAACAACATGGACCACCTCGCCCGTTTCTTGCGGCCGGTTGAGGAAGCATTGCAGCTCGCACGCATCGAACTCGCCAAAGGCTTTCTTGTAAACCTCCGTGAAGAGGTAGCGTGGGGCAAGGATCAAGAGTTTGACAGCCGCAGGATGAATTAATCTTAGGTGGAGGCTCCGCCCCCATGTTCCACAGGTCACAGATAGCCTTGCAGCTGCGACGCGGCGAGAAGATTTGGCTTGCGCGCTTAAACGCGGAGGAGGGCAAAAACCCCGCGCTCGGGCGGAAGCTAATCGAGGCTTATATAGAGATGGCCCGCATGCGGCGCCTGGAATGCCTCAAGCAATATCTCGCCAATAGAAAAGCCCGGCCGAAGCAAAAGACGTTCTCTGAAGTTTACGATGAAAACGCGCGTCGTCGCCGCCAATACGACGAGTGACGACAGGAAAAGCCCGGAAAGGATAGTCCCCCTTCCAGGCCTGGGGGAGGGCCGGTTGTCCCCGCATCACGGCCCTCCCCTTTACCCACACTTTTGCGAAACTGTGGGCCTCAATAGTTGCGGCTGCTACTCTGCACCACCTTCCACAGTTGCCGATCCTCCGACTTGAACAGCTGCTCAGCTTCCGCGCTGTAGCTCCGGCAACCGCAGCAATCCCACTCATGCGCGCACCCTTGGGACGTGTGCTCGTCCTCTAGCGCCTTTTGCAGATCGGCGTCAGACGGTAAGGCATTCTCGCCTGGAGCCGTGACCAAGAACCAGATTTGCTTGCACTGCGGCTCGCAAAGGTCATCCTCCTCCACCTCGGCCAGCGGCACGTCCTGAAAACCGATGCATTCGGCGCGGCAGTCCAGCACGTCCCACAAGTCGAGGTGACTGTAGGTTCCAACGTATGTGTATGTACGGCGTATCCTGAGTTGCATGGACATCTGTCCCTCCATCGTTTAAACGCGATAGGGGAGGGCCAACCCCTCCCCGTTTAAACTCGACTACCCTAGGCCTTTTTCCCTAACGGTTTGTGAACACCCGCCAAGGCCTTGCCAAGGGCCAACTCTGACGGCTTGACGCGACCAAGGCGCTTGCCCTTGGCGGGCTTGACGGGCTTGGCCTTGGGCGACCGCTTGGCCGTGGCCTTGCCTTTGCGGACAAGGGTACCGGTCTTGTTGTGCCGCCGCCGCACGACCTTGGACTTGACGCCCTTGGCCGGGCGCCGCTTGGCCCTGGCAATCTTGGCCACGGGCGCGACGTTGCCCATGCCTGTCCCATGGGCCGGCGGCAGACTGTCTTCCTGCAACTCAAACTTGGACTTGCACTTATTGCAGGTACAATCCAGGTCACGGCCGCTATGCCTGATCTTCACGACCGGATCACAAGAGCACTCCCATAGGAGCAACCGGGACCCTGAACCTTTGCCGCGCGACTTACCACCACGGGCACCCCATCCAGCGCCGCACGGGCGTAGCTTGGGCGAAGCGCCGCCCCATGCGCCAAGCATGCCGAACAAGCCACCAAGCCCGGCCCCTCCCTGGATCGGCGCGCCATCCGTTGGCGTGGGGAGCGCCTTCAATTTCTCCCGAATGGCCGGGTGGAACATCTCCCACTCGTAGGACGTGCCCGCGGCCTGGATCGGCTTGACGTCACCGAGCTTGATCGTGGCCTTGCCGACCGTGGCAGCGTCTTGATGGGGCGCAGCACCACGGCCAAGGCCAAGGCGCATACAGGCATCAAGCCACGGCAGGCCATGGCCAACGCCCGGCCCGCACATGACATGGCCAAGCTCGTGCAACGTGGTCCCGCAGACTTGCACATGCGACTCTTGCCCGGTCGCGCACACAGCCACAAAGCACACTGCGTCGGCCTTGGGCTTTTTCTGCCAACGGTGATAGTAGGTGACGCCGCGCACGCCATCGGGGCCGGCCCCATAGGTGAGTTTAATGTTGCCGATCAGTTTCCGGTCCGCTGGCGACAGATGCGCCGCAGCCAGGGCCAGCTTGTAGATACTAGCGATGTACTGCTCATGGGTCACGCCCCGGCCCAAGCGGACCCGCTTAGACTTGCCGGATACTTTGGCCTTTACAACTCGGGACTTGGCCCGCTTGGCCTTGGTCCGGAGCTTGGGCTTGTCACCGGCCGAATAGGCCGCCGCGTGATGATCGCCATCCGCGATCAGATTGTTGCATAGACTGCACATTTCAGGCACTCCCGTTGTGTTGATGCAACACGACGCACCACGCGCCGCGCCAGAATGAGAATAGGGCCCGCGGGTTAACGGGCCCTTAACGCTCGCGTTTAAACTCAGTTCCACTCACTCATGCGCGAAGTACACCGGGACCGTGTGCGGGGCCGGGTCAAGGTCACGCGCCCGTTGGGTCTGCAACTCGGGAAGCCAGCGGTAGAGGCGCGGCGTGTTGTCGGCCTCCCAACGGATGAATGACAAGGCGCCCTGAAGCGTGAGCCACGATCCGCCGCTAGTCCACTGGCCATCTTTGGTGCGGGCCCGGTAGCGGACCATGACATTGTTGCGCCGCCGGGTGCGGAAAGCTTCGATCTCAATGGCCTTCCATCCGGTCCAAGGGTCAAGGCGCTGGACACCCGTGGCGACCGTGCGACCGGGTGGAATGATGACGTTCTCTATCTGCGACATGGTTGCATGCTCCCGTTGCGGGGCCCCGTGGCCCCAACACGGTCACAATGCGTTTAATCGCGGCCACTGTCACGCCCTATCCCTGGCGCGTGGTGCGGCCAGCTGTCGCACCCCTAGCGCAGGGTCTTGTATAAGACCTGGCCGTGGGCAATTGCCCATACAACCCATGGTGTTCCGTGGGGAGGCGATACACTGCATGTTGTGGTGGGTGCGGGTCACCCTTTACCGCGCCTCTGCCTGGCAGCGAAGCTCCGGACACGGAACTCTACGTTTGAGCACCTTGCGCTGATACAACACGGCTGAGACGCGAGGGGTCCGGAAAGGGCACTTACCCCATTCGCATAAGCACCATTATGGAAACGTTCGCCCTCTGTTCGTTTGCGCTGGCCGGCGGCGATGCCTCTGCTTGTGCGTTTCGCGGCGCGCGTGCTAGGCCGGGGCCGGGCCCGAGGAAGTGAACGCTGTGCAGGGGGGCCGGGCCGGCGGGCCCGCTTCCCCCAGGCCGCCGCCTCGCACGCGGGGACGGTGCCGGGGCCCCAGACAGTCACCATGGCTGTGCACTATATTGATCAGGGGACGTCATAAAGGATTGGTCTGTGCGTGAAGCATGCCCCTGCGGGGCAAAATTACCATACAGGTAACTCTATTGGGGCGTGTGCTGAACAACACGACGCGGCCTCCCCGCGCCCCCCGCGCCAGAACGGGGCCTTGCCCCGCGCCCCCGTGAGTCAGAAGAGTATCCTGTACTGTACAGGGTCCTTGTAAGGGAGGCGGGGGAGAGTTGCGGCATTCGGGCCTGAGGACTGGCTGTGCCAGCCCGGAGGGACCGGTCAGGGGCAGGGGCCGGGGCCGGTGCAGCGTTGGTCCGATACCGCAACTGGGGCTGCAACCAGGCCAGGGAACTGTACAAGATACTCTTCTGACTCAGGGGCCTGTGGGGGAGGCCTTGGGATTTTGGTCTGGCTCAAGGGGCTCATCGCTCGCATGGCAACCAGCCATGCGGGGATCATGAGCGGGTGAGTGTAGCGAGTCGAGCGTAGCGAGTAGATTTCAACTAGTGGCTCATCTTGTTTTCCTATAGGGACGATGAACCTGAACCCCTACGCATTTACGGGCATATTCAGCGCCCATCGTATTTACGGGCTTTCAGGCGGGACAAACGGCCGCATTTTCAGGGGGCCCCGGACCGTCTACAAGGCGGCACCTCAAGCTGAGTTCAGGGGAGCCAATGCCAGCAGACGGGCCACCAAGCCGACCAACTGTCACTGTTTCCGCCGCCAAGCGTTTCATCGTGCGGCTGGCATGCGACATTGCACCCAAGAAGATCGATTGGCTCTGGAAGCCGTTTATCATGCGGCGAGCCATCAACATGATGACCGGGGACCCTGGCATAGGGAAGTCCACGGTCATGTGCGACATTGTCGCCGCCCTCTCGACTGGGAGGTTGCTTCCAGGGGAGGAAGACCAGCCGAGCGCGGTTAAACGCGAGCCTATGCGCTGCTGGATGCTCAACGCAGAGGACAACGCCGAGGACGTGATTGTCTGGCGGCTCCGCCAGCAGGGCGCCGACATGCGCATGGTCCACGTCACGGACAAGCGCGAGGTCGTCGACGGCAACGCGGCCAAGTGGATGAGCCGCTACATTGCCGACCAGGGCATCGGCTTCGTCACCCTGGACCCTATGCAGAGCTGGACGGGCACTGGCGTTGACCTGCACCGGGCCAATGAGACGCGCGACTGGTCGGATTTGCTCCGCGTCATTGCCGTCGAGCAGAACGTGGCCTTCCTGATCGCCCGGCACAAGCGCAAAGCGTCCGGCAAGCCCGGTACCAGCTCCATCTTCGACGGCCTGGGGACCATCGACATCACCGGAAACTGTCGTTCCGAGGTCGGCGTCATGAAAGGCAAGGACGGCGTGACGTTCGTGGCTCGAATCAAGGGCAACATCGGCAAGGTAGGACAGGCTTTTGCGTACCGGATCGACCCTCCGCCCGAGAAAGACAACGAAGTTGGCATCCTTTCGTGGACCGGACCTTACGATGCGGGCGAAAACAACCCAGGAAAGACAACAGTTGTGCCTAAGATGCTCGCAAAGTGCCGGGAATGGCTCCACGACTACCTCCGGGACGGCTCAAAGCCCGCAATTCAGGCCTTTGAGGACGTCACACAGGCCGGTTTCACCGAGGCGACGGTCAAGCGGGCCCGGAAAGGGGTGGTGACAGCGTTTAAACAACCGGGTATAGGCTGGGTGTGGGCCTTGGACCCCGAATATGTCGCTGGAACGGGCCCAAACGTACAGGTTTGCACCTCGGACGACGAAGATGAGTGACGAAACGCCGCAGACCCCGACCGCGCTGGTCCCGGTGGCCCCTATGGGGACCCAGGTCGACCGTCCGCGCGCCTATGAGGTGTGCGAGGCGCTGGCTTTCGGCCAGACGCTGGCCTCAATCGAGCGCCGGCCCGGTATGCCGTCCAAGGAAGCCTTCCTGTCCTGGGTGATGCAGGACACGGGGCTGGCCATGCTGTTCGCCAAGGCCCGCGAAATGTCCGCGTTCGCCCTGGAGGACGATGTTCTCGACCGGCTGCGCTCCGCCCTGGACAATTCCGAGATGACAGGGCACGACGTGCGGAAACTTGACCTCTACGCCCAGGGCGCCCGCTGGTCGGCCGGCAAGCGCAACCCCAACGTGTTCAGCGACAAGGCCGCGGTCAACGTCGTGGTCCCTGTCCATATCCAGACCAGCCTCGACCTGGGCAAGGAAGGGGCATCGGGCAGCACGGCCGAGTTCCCGAATATTTACGAAGTCCGGGCTCAGATCGCCGTGGAGATTGAGCCCGACAAGCCGGAGGCCCCGGCCAAGGGCGAGTTGCCGGCCAGGCGCGCGGCCCGGACCAAGGCGCGGGAATTGCACAGTGAACAGACGGCTAAACGATCCGCAACACTGAGGCGCCGCAAGCGCCGTAGGAGCACCGACAATGGCGAAGCAAATCCCGCTGTCCCAGGCACCCCGCTTGAGCCAAGTCCTTTCGAGTGACGTATCGTTCCACAGACAGGGTATGTATGCGGTTGCTTCGAAACGGTGGTGGGTCACGTGGCCCGCGGGTGGCGAGTCCGGCTATTTCGGGACCCGCGATGAGGCCAAGGCCTATGCCCTGCAATCCATCCGGGGGATCGTTGATGACGACCCGGTCTAAGCCGTGGCGGCCGAGCTTCGTGAGCGAGGTGCTGCACCTTGCGAAGGACTACGAGACGGGGCAGCTCGAATGGCACGTGCGCCTTGCTCCGGGCAAGTGCGCGTGGTGGCCGCTCCACGACGCCGAAGGCGCGCACAGCGCGGTCAGCCAACTGTATGCAAAGTTAGGCATCATCAATGACTGGAAGCTATGAGCCACAACCTAGAGTTCAATCCGAACCCGCTGCAAAAGCAGTTCATCGAAGCCCGGTCGGAAGCGGACCTGTTCAGCTCAAGGCGTGGTGAGGGCAAGTCCACGGCCCTGTCCTGGGCTTGCCTCTACCACACGCGGCACAACCCCGGCGCCGATTGGGTGTTGATCCGCGACACGTTCGAAAACATCGTCGCCACCACACAGAAGACGTTCTTCCAGTGGTTCCCGCCCGGCATCTGTGGAAACTACAATGCCTCCAAGAAAACCTTCACCTGGGCCGAAGGGCTCGCCAAGGGCTCCGTCACCTTCCTCGGAATGGACGATCCTGCTGACGCTTCTAAGCTGCAAAGCCGGGAGTTCGGTGGGTGCGGCATGGACGAAGTCGCGCCCATCATCGGCAACGTCGGCATCAACGAGATGGTCTTCGACGTGGCGCTCTCTTCGCTCCGCCAAAAGGGCATGAAGTGGTACGCCTGCAAGCTGGCCGAGAACAATCCCGACGAGGCCCACTGGTCGTTTAAACGCTTTGTGATTCCGGGCACGGCTGGCTTCAAGTACTACCAGCCGCCCAATCCCGAGAACATGCACAACCTCCCGCGCGACTATTACGCCAAGCTGCGCAAGCTGTGGGCCCATCGGCCCGACATGGTGCGCCGCCTCATCGACGGCGAGTTCGGGTTCCTCCAAGTCGGCCGTGCCGTAACTCCTCAGTGGTCGGACAAGCTCCACCTTGCCGTGGGCTTGGAGCCCGTCCCCCGCATTCAGGTCGAAGCCTTGTGGGACTTCGGCCACAACCCGACGTGCCTACTCACCCAGCGCACGCCGCTGGGCAACTGGAACATCCTCGACGCTTGTGTGGGCGACGGCATCGGCACCGAAGAGTTGCTGGAGAACCTTGTCATTCCGCTGTGGAACGAGCGCTATGCCGGGCTGGCCTGTTCGCTCCGCAACATCGGCGACCCCAACGGCGGCGCCAAGGACCAGTCAAGTACCCGGCGCTCCGCCGTCCGCTCCATCCGCATCGGCCTGGGCGGCATCTGGCGTGCGGGCCCGGTCAAGCCTTTCGAGCGCATCGACCCGCTGCAAGCCGTGCTGACGCGCACGCTGGGCGGCCGGGGCCTTGTGCAGGTCGACCGCGACCGCTGCCCCGAGGTGTGGCAGGCGCTCCGGGGCGGCTGGCACTACCACGTTTCCCGCACGGGCATTTCCTCCACCATCCCCGTCAAGGATCAACACTCGCACCCCGGCGACGCCATGGGCTACGGCGCGGCCATCATCTTTCCGTTGGGCCGGAAGGCTCCGCGTCCAAACGCGGTGGGGTCAGTTGCCAAGGCGAGTCCGGGAGGGTACTTTAGCCGTGGAACACCCCGGCCCGAAGCTGGGCTGGCCCGGATCGGGACGCCTGTCGCGTCCGGCCGGTTTGGCGGGCCCAAGCACGGAGATAGGGGATGAACTGGTGGGCGCTTGCCGTTTCGATAGGGGTCAACCTCCTCATTTGGGGAGGCCTCGGCCTCGCTGTCGTCTATGTCGTAGACTACCTCTCAAAGGACCCGACCAATGGCCGTTAGAATCCCGACTGACGTCAAGACCGACAACGGCATGTGGGTTGTCACGTGGCTGTCCCTGGAAGAGAACGGCGGCGTCAAGGATAGCGGCCGGGCTGTGAGTCCGCCGGCTATGCTCGACTTGTGGGCGACCGCGACAGGCAACTTTGACACCAGCGCCACGATCCAGATGCAGGGTTCCAACGACCTCACCAACTGGTTCAGCATCGGCGCCGGCACCTTGGCAGTCGCCACGCCCGCGCGCCAGATCACCGAACGACCGAGGTATATTCGGCCGCTGGTCGCCGCCGATGGCGCTGCCGATGCCTCCGCAATCGACGTGATTCTTTCCGGGCGCATGTCGCGCTAAGGAGGCCTTGTGCCAGATTTCCTCAAGGGCGGCCCAACGGATGAGAACGCCCGTAAGATCGTCCCAGTGCTGCAAGGCTACCTTGCCGAGGCCCAAGAGGCTCGCAAGGGCGGCCTGAACCCGCGCGACCAGAAGTGGGAGGAGAACCTTAACCTCTACTGGAACCGCTACGACCACACCCAGAAGGCGGCATGGCAGGCCGCCGAAAATCTTCCAGAAGTCCCCAGCTTCGTGGACCGTTTCGCCGCCTCCCTCAAGGAAGCCCTGATTACCGGGCCGACCGGCTTTTACACCGTCGACGACCCGGCCGACGCCGAGGGCGACATAGCGAACGCGATTAAACGCGCGACCGACTGTTGGCTCTCAATGTGCGGCCGGAACCAGACCGGGACCTGTCTGGGCTTTCCGTCCGTGTTCGAGGAACAGTGCAAGATGGGCGCCCTCATCGCCATGTGCGGTGTGGTGACGTGGAAGAACGACGCCGGCTACGGCCGGGTTGCGGTCGAAACGGTCGACCCGCGCAACGTATGGATGGACCACACTTACCGGAACCTTTACCGGGTCCGGCGCGTCGAGCTGGACAAGCACGAACTCAAGAAGATGGCCCAGGCGTCGGACAAGTCCGGCGAGTCGATTTGGAACCTGGGCGGCATCGACCAGATGATTACCTCGCTGGAGTTCGAGCAGCAGAAGAACCGCGAGGACGCCACGGGCCACGGCAACCAGATCAGCTCCACGCGCCAGCCTATCGTCATGGACGAATACATCGGCACCGTGGTTGACGCCACGGGCAAGGTGCTGGCCGAGAACGCCCTGATGGTTGTCGGCAACAACCAGTTCCTGATCCGCGGCCCGGAGAAGAACCCGTTCTGGCACAACAAGGACTGGATGGTATGGGCGCCGCTGGTGACCGCGCCATTGTCCGTGTACGGCCGGACCTACATGGAAGACTTTGGCAACGTTGCCACGGCGTTCAACAACCTCACCAACCTGATCCTCGACGCTGTGCAAATGTCGGCCCTCAAGGCCTTCGTGTGTGTGCCGTCAATGCTCAGTGATCCGGGCGACTTGGCGGACGGCATTAGCCCCAACAAGCTGTTCAAGCTGGAAGAGGGCTTCAAGGCCGAAGAGTTCTTGGCCGCCATCAACCTCGGCACCATGCCGCCGGACGTGTTCCAAATTTGGAGCGCCCTGAAAGGCGAGTTGCGCGAGGCCGCGGACATTAACGAGGTCGGCTTGGGCCAGTTCGCGCCCAAAGGCCGGACCAGCGCCTCGGAAATCAACCAGACCCAGGAATCCTCCAGCGCCATGATCCGGTCGATGGCCCAAACCATTGAGGGCCGGTTCCTGAACCCGTTGCTGGACCTTGTTTGGCAGACCGGCCTCCAGCACGTGAAGCGCAGCGACTACACCATCGCCGCCGCCATGGGCCAAGAGCTGTTCGGGGCTCTGATGGCCCGGCGCAAAGAGCTAATTAAGCGCCCGATCACCTTCCAGGCGCACGGCATCTCCACGCTGATCCAGAAAGGCCGGATGCTCAAGGCCCTCCTGCAACTGATGCAGTTCCTGGCGCAGTCGCCGGAGCTGTTGGCGGCCTTCATGCAGCAGCTGGACATGGAAAAGTTCCTCAAGCTGCTGTTCAACCTCTCGGACATCGACATGTCCAAGATGGTCATGTCCGAACGAGAGCGCCTGATGCGCCAGACAGCCCAGTCTTTCCAGGGCGCGGCACAGCAGGCCGGCGGCGTCGGCGCGCAGCCCACGGCACCGGGCATGGCCGAGATGGGCCAATTGATGGGCAACATGGGGATTCAGCGTGCAGCCTAACATCGAAGACCTCGCGTCAGCCCAGGACATAGGGCTGTTGAGGTCTGTCATGCCTTTGATCGACCGGACCATAGAGCTGGCCAAGGCCGGGATCGCCACCAAGGCCCATACGGCCATCCGGGAGGGCAAAATGACCCCGGAGCTGGCCATGAGCCTTTGGCACGAGCACCAGGCGGCCGATGGGCTGCTGCGCAAGCTGAATCAGAAGCTCCGGGAGTCGCAGGCCGCCGGGCGCCGGGTTTCCAGCGTCTTGACAGGGCCCCCCAGGGCCCCCTAGTGTGCGTTTAAGCGCGCTCGGGTCCCTACGGTCGCAAGACAGGGGTCCGATGCGCGGTCAGTCAACCTGAGACGGAGCTACCCAATCAATGCCACGTAAGCCACGGGCCGCGCGCCGCGCGCAACCAACCCAGTCACTAGGCGACGACATTTTCGACCACTTCGCGAAAACCGGCAGATCGGCCGAAGTCCCTCAAGAGCCGGAAAACAGACAGGCCGACCCTTCAGTTGCGGACCTCGTGGCCCGCCTTGAGAAGATGGATGCGGAGAACAAGACCCTCCGCGAGTCGTTCGACCGCTTCAATGCGGCCCCGGCCACCCAGGCGACCCAGCAGACCTACCAGGTCGATCCTTCCAAGCTGAAACTGGACCTCAACGGCATGCCCGACTATGTCGCGGACCCGGAGAAGTTCCAGGCCGAGTTACAGACCCGCATCAACGGCGTCATGGAAGCTCGCCAGTTCGCCCAGGCTTCCGAATCCCAGTCCCGCGCCCAGCTCCGCGAAACCGCCGACCAAATGTGGAACGGCTTCGTGGGCAAGTTCGCGGACTGGAAAGAGTACCCGGAAATCGTCAACACCGTTTCCAAGCAGCTCGTGGAGGAAGTCCAGCAGCGCGGCGGCGACGCCAAGCGCTACACCATGGGCACCACGGACCTGTTTTACACGGACCTCGACAAGCGGCTTCGCGAGAAGTACGGCCGGCTGGTTGCCGAGCAAGATGATCCGTCCGAAGAGGACCAGCTGCTGGCCCACGGCCGGCGCCAGGGCCTTCGCGAGGACGGCGACGACGGCCGGACCACGGTGTTCGGCGGCCAAGAGTCCGGCGGACGTCCTGGCGCGGGGCAAAAGGCCCCCAAAGGCGACTTCATCAAAGACCTGACGGACCTCCAGCGGGGTTCCGGCTTCTTCTGAGATTCGCCCTGACTCGGCTACTCCCGTTGCCGAGGCGGGGTGAGCGGGGGGAGGCCCGCCCGTCACCTCCCCCCGCATTTAAACGCCCGCGCTTAAACGACGTCGTTTAAACGGGCTTGACACGACGGGCCTGCACAGTGCAGATTGTGTTTAAACGCGACGGGCAATCGCGGAATCACAGAGCTAAGGACCCGTCGCCATGTCTTGGATGTTTGACGCCCCAACCGGCACCTACCGGAACCACTCGCTGAGCACCGACATTCGGCGCGAGGCCATCGCCAACGTCCAGTTCATGCGTTTTATGCGCCCGGAGCCTGGCTTCGGCAAAAAGAAGGGTGAGTCGGTCACGATCACCCGCATCATGAAGCTGCCGCTGGCCACCCGCGTCAGCGAGGTCGATCAGCTCCCGTCCGGCCGCCCGGCCATCGAGACGAAGCAGGTCGCGACCAGTGAGTGGGGCTTCAAGATTCCCATGACCCAGTTCGAGCAGAACCTGGGCCATTTCAACATTATGGACCCGTTCCAGGCCGCCCTGCGCGATCAAATGTCCCTCACCATGGACAAGATGTGCGCCGACGCCCTCCAGCTGACGCCGCTCAAGTACACGCCCTTGTCCACCGGCGGCGAGTTCGTGACGGACGGCACGCCCGACTCCCTGTCGGACCGCAACCTGGAGGTCCAAGACCTTCGCCGCATTCACGACCGCCTCCACGGCGACCTGAAGTGCCCGAAGTTCAAGAACGGCAAGTACATCGGCATCCTCTCGACCCGCGCCTCCCGCGGCCTCAAGAACGATCCGGAGTACAAGGATTGGTTCGCCCCGACCACCAGCGAGCCTCTCGTTAGCGGCCGGTTGAAGGACGTCGAGGGCTTCGCTCTGTTCGAGACTAATCACACCGATGCGCTGTCCGACCTGATCGGCACCAGCACCGTTTGCGGCGAGGCCATCTTCTTCGGCGCCGACGCTGGCGGCTTGGTCCGCGTCGAGGACCCGGAGATTCGCGCTGGCATCCCGCAGGACTTGGGCCGCTTCCGTGAAGTGGGCTGGGTTGGCACCGTCGAGGCGTTCCTTGTCTGGGAGCGCGCAACACAGGCCCGCGTCATCCATCTGGCTTCGACCTAAGCGAAGCGCACGGAAAAAGGTAGGAGCACACTATGTCTCACGAAGTCATGCGCAAGATGCGCGCTTTCTCGGCGGCCGACACCCCGAACATCGACTCGGCTGGCTCGACTAGCGAGTTCAGCTTCGCCGGCCCGGTGAAAATCCTCCGTTGCGGCATCGTTGTCGTGACGGCGGTCGACCCGGACAATACGGTCGCGTTGACCGCCGCCCTGTCGCGGCGCCCGGTCATCGGCTCGTCTTCGGGCGAGGTCGGTATCGGCAACTTCCGCATCATGGCCGCCGCTGCTGCGAACCTCGCAGTTGGCACCGTGGTCTATCACGACATGCACGTCGACGACGCCGATGGCGAGACGCCGGAGGATTACGACGCCAACACCAGCCGCGCCAAGCGGTTCGAGGCGCCGAACAGCAACTTGACCCCGTATCTCACGGGCAAGGACCCGCTGATCATCCCGCCCGGCCAGGCGTTCTGTATGACCCTCGACACCAACGCCGAGGCCGATGCTGGCGCCGTGCGGTCGTTCGTCGACTATGTCGAGCTGCCGTTGACGCCCGATGCTGTGATCAGCACCGCCGTTGTCAACAAGGACGTTTCGCAGAGCGCCTAACGTGCTCTGCTTATGGGAGGCCCAGGGGAACAGCGCGTCGGCGAAAGACCCTGGCCTTATGGCCTTGCCCTGGCCTCCCGCCCTTTAACTACGGAACCGAACCATGTCCCTGTTCAATAGCTTCGACCGCGCCAAGCACCTGGAAGAGTTGGGAACCCCGCTGGTTTCCGCCCGTGGCGTCCGCACGCCCCAGCAGCGCAAGCAGGCGGTCATGGACAACCTGGCCGCCGGCTTCACGTCGGGCGCCGGGACCAAGGCTGGCGCGACCATCGCCGCCACCGAAATGATGGGCCTGGACGGGTTCCGCACCACGAAGCTCCTGTTCACCAACTTCTCCCTGGGCAACGGCGGCGACGCCGCGGCACTCGGCATTGGCGCCCTCGCCTACACCTTCCCGGCCGGCGACATTCAATTTGTCGACGCCTGGATGCGTGGCGCCTTCAGCTCCACGGGTGCCTATACGAACGTGCTGGACGCGGGCCTCGGCTCGGTCATTGCCTCCGGCGTCGTGTCGGTGCTGGGCGGCACGGCCACGTTCGAGGATTTCATCGGTTCGCTCACCACGGGCGCGCTGAACGCTGGCGGCGCTGTCGTCGGCGTGTCTGGTTCTGCCGCAGCCGCCGGCATCGGTAGCCGCGTCATCGCCGCCGCAGCCGCGCACACCGTGCATGTCAATGCTGCGGGGACGTGGACAGACATCGCAGCCGCGCTCCCCGTTCTCTACAACGGTGTTGCGGTCCTGCGCTGGAGACTACTGGCATCTACCTAACACTTAGCAAGGAGACGGGCCCTTGGCCGAACGTATGATCGACTACAACCGACCAACCATCATTCGGCTGATCGGTCACCTGAATATGGAAATCTATATGTACAAGGACGACCCTGGCGTGTACCTGAACGCCTACGGTCATCCGGTGCCAATCGAGCTGGCGCAAGAGGCCGGCTATGATGTAACGAGACTAGCGACTGAGCGCCGCAGGAAAGAGGCGCTTGGTATGGCCGCCCAGGCCATCGACGAGGAGTTTGCCTCGGCCAAGTCGGGCCAGCGCACCGTAGTAGCGGAGCATGGCGGGTTCAAAGTGGTTCTGCTGTCCAAGGGACGGCACACCGTGGAGGACTCCGATGGCCAATGTCTTACTCCGGGTTCGACGCTTACGCGGGACATCGCGGAAGGCGTCGCAAAGTCAATGGCCCGGCAGTGGGAAGAGGTCAACGCCAAGATTTCGGTTCCGGTGCCGCAACCTGCTGCCGGAGAGGTGGTGGGACGAGGAGGAGCCGCTAAGCGAGGAGCTGCTAAGCCTTCCCCCGAGTGAACTGAGGTGAGGCATGGCGACTTTCGGACAGCTCCAGGCCTTCGTGGCCACGAACATCATCGACACACCGGCCGCGGTGGTCGCCCGCATTCCCGAGTTCATCAACCGGGCCATGGTTGACCTACAGGACCGCCATAACTTCAAGGTTATGGAGGCCCTGTCGGGTCCGCACATTACCGCGCCGGACACCCGGACCCTGGTTGCTGTCCCGGCCAACTTCAAAGAGCACTGCGACAAGCCTTACGAGCTGACCGCCAGCGGCGGCCTCCGCTATCTGGACGTCGCCCCGAACCGCGCCGCCGTCATCCAAGAGTACGGTTCGGACCTTGCGGAGGCCGATGACGACCAGATCACCGGCTGTCCCCAGGCGATTCTTCGTAGCGAGCCGACTGCCGAAACAGGTGCGACCAATTTCGAGGTCTGGCCACTTTCCGACACCCTGTCCCTGTGGGCCGACAGCTCGCCTGGCGAGTACCGCATCTACATCCCGTACTGGAAGTACGTCACGGCCTTGTCCGCGGCCGGCGACACCAATTGGTTCACGGTCCAAGGCGCCGAGTTCCTGGAATACCAGGCCACCAGCCACGGCTTCTTTGCCGATTGGGACGAGGAAAGGGCCGGGGTCTGGGCGCAGCGGGCCGGCACGGTCCTGCAAAAGGTCGTATCGGCCGACAAGCGGTTCCGGCTGTCCGGGGTCACGCATCTGCTGCCCCAGCCGGGCGTCATGGGCTCGCGCCTAGGACGCCGCGGGCGCTATTTGCCGTTCATCCGCTGACCGGGTACACTCCGCGTCTAAACGAGGACCACCATGGCCAGCCCACCGTTCAACCCCAATGAAGCATCGCCCGGCGACACCGACGTGGTGTCGCTGTATCCCGGCGTTGCGCGCACGTTCCGCGACATTATGGAGTCGTGGATGATCTTTGAGCACGGGCGCTCGGGCCATCACACCTTCCCGCGCTACACTACCGGCGCGCGTGACGCCGTCACGACCTGGGAAGCTGGCGCCCTGGTCTACAACACGACCTTAAAGCAGCTGCAAATGCTGGCTTCGGCCGACCCGGATGTTTGGACGAACATGACCGAGTTCCCGACCGGGACGCGGATGATCTTTCAGCAGACTGCTGCGCCCACCGGCTGGACCAAGGTCGCCGACGCCGCCTATGAGAACGCCGCACTCCGCAACACCACAGGCGCCGTCTCGACGGGCGGCACTGCCGCGTTCACCACGGCGTTCGACGCCCGCACGATCCTCCAGGCGAACTTGCCGGACATCGACCTTACGGCGGAGTCTGATGGCGCGCATACGCACGATGTTAAATATAGCACAGGCGCATTGGGTGGTGGGGGCGCCACCGTGGTCACAGCAATTAACTCCGGGGGGAGTGTAACAGGCACAGCGGGGGCAGCCTCCGGCGGCGCCCACACCCACAACGTACCCCTTGGCGGGAGCGGCACCGCCATGGACTTCGACGTCAAGCACGTCGACACAATCGTTGCCGTGAAAGACTGAACCAAACGACGGAGCTTACAATGCAGACGACTAACCCGCGTCCTATCAACGAAGACAACCTCTACTGCCCGCTCGCTCGCGCGGCGACCAAGAAGGCTTGCCAGACATGCGCGTTCTGGCAGGGCGTCCCGATTATACGCGAGGGCGTCGAGCAAGTCGCCTGGGGCTGTGCGTTCAACTGGCAGTTCATGCTCGCCAAGAAAGCCGATGGGCGTTTAGACGCGCTGCAAAGGCTGACGGAAGAGAGCCGCAACCTCATGGCCAAGTTCATCAACCTGATCATCGGCAAGGCCGCCGCCAAGAACAAGGAGAAGGGCCCGGACCCCGCGCCGCCGCAGGCATTGGTAGAGGCCCCAAAGGACGATGGCGCGAAGTAGCTCAGTCATCAGCCCAAACCTGGGACTGTACTACGGGCTGGACCCTCTCATGGTTCCGGCCCGTGGTCTTCAGGACGGGCGCAATTTCCGCGTCAAGCAAGGCAAGCTGAGCAACGTCAACCTCGGCTGGCAGCCGCATTCGGCTATCAATTTCGGCAACCCGATTATGCTCGTGGAGACGTTCTTTATCCGCGGCACGACGCAAAAGCAGGTCATTGTCACGACCCTCGACGTCTTCGAGTACGACCACGAAACCGACGTCGCCCTGCTGCTCAACCGGCGATACGACACTGGCACCGTCAACTCCGGCGGTAACGACAGCTTTACCAAAAGCTTGCTGCACATGAACGGCGCGGACACTAGTACCACGTTCACGGACGACAATGCTGGCGGCTCGGCGCACACCTGGACAGCAGCTGGCAATGCGCAGATCGACACCGCGCAGAGCAAGTTCGGTGGAGCTTCGGGCCTATTCGATGGCACGGGCGACTACATCACGACGCCGGACCATGCCGACTTCACGCTAGGCACCAGCGATTTCACGATTGATTTTGGGGTGCGCTTCAATGCGTCGACCACCAGCCAAATACTCGTTGAACACGGAGTCGACGTCAACAATTGGTGGCGCATCCGCGTGGGCTCCGATAGCTCGCTCGTATTCGAGGTGCATGTCGCGGGCGTCACATCAACGATTGTCCGATCCTTCCTTGCCGACTTTGCCGCGACCGGCACGTGGTATCACGTCGCCATCGTGCGCTCCGGCAACGTTTTCAAAGGCTACGTCAATGGCGTCGATACCGGCGGAGGCAGCACCAACACAATCAGCATTGCCAATATGTCGTCGGACCTGCGGATCGGCGTCCAGGTTGTCTCGGGCATTAGTGATTCGCTCAACGGTTGGATGGATGAGTTCCGCCTGTCGGTCGGTAGCGCGCGCTGGACGGCCAACTTCACGCCGCCCACCGCCGCCTACCTGGGCGGCAACACCGTCCTCCAGGGCGCGGGCACGGCGTGGTCCACCCAGGGCATCAAGGCCGGCGATTACATTCATATCGGTGACGCGGCCTACCGCACGTGGCCCGGCACCTGGGTACAAATTGCGTCGGTCCAAACCGACACACAGCTGACGCTTGTGTCCAACCCCGGCACTGTTTCGGGCAAGGCCTATACGATTCGGCGCACCTTCACGGGCGGGATTTCCGATTTGTGGGATTGCGCCGTGTTCACCGCACCAGACGATGGCGCGGGTGGCATCGGTGACGACCTGTTCTTTCTGACCAACGGCTTGGAGTTCGTCCAGACTTGGAACGGCTCGGACACGCAGCTCGTGAACCGGTCGGCGCTCAACTTCACGTGCCGTTACCTGCAAGTCTACAAGAACATGATGTTCTACGCCTACGTTACGTACCTGGGCGACTTGCTGCCGAACAGCTTCATCAACTCGGACGTCGGGCTCCCGCTCAACGCGGGCGACACCGGCACCGGGCTCAGCGAACAGTTCCGGGTTCACGATGGCGCGGACCCGATCCTCGACTTGGAGGACATGGGCGACAACCTTGTGTTCTACAGCCGGCGCCACGTCACGCTGTGCCAGTTCGTGGGCGACCCGCTCATCTTCATTTTCCGCGAGGCCGGCGAAGGCATCGGCCCGGTTTCGCACCGGTTGATTGCCGACTTTGGCGACTACCACGAATTCCTCGGCACAGACTCGCAATACCTCTTCGATGGCGTGACCTTAACGCGTGTAAACGAGCACCTATGGCGCGAAGTCCTGCGCCAGCGTGACGCGTCGCGCGAGCACCTGGGTTTCTGCCACTTCGACGAGGAGAACGGCGACCTGCTGTGGGCCGTCCCGCTCACCTCGGACGCGGGCGTTGGCGACGCAGACGCGCCGCCTGATGAGGCGTTTGTCGAGCACTACTTGGAAGAGGTCGGGGACCGGACCCCAACTCCGTTCTCCCGCAGGCAGGCCCCGTTCGTATGCTCAGGCTACGGCACAGTGCTGGGCGCCTTGACCTGGGACGAAATCAGCGAGACGTGGGATCAAATGGTGATCCGCTGGAACGACTCGCAGTTGTTCGCCGCGTTCCCGCTGAACCTCATGGGCAGCGCGGATGGCCAGCTGTTCAAGATCAACACTATCCAGACAGGTGACGGCGACGCGCTCACCAGCTATGTCCGGTTCGGGCGCCGTGCCTTGGGCGACGGCCGGATGCGGGGCTTTCTGCAACGCATCTATCCGTATCTCGCCAAGCTCAACGTGCTCACCCAAGTCCGGGCCCGGATCATGGACCACGCCTTGGGTCCGCCGACCATCATTGACGAGCAGGACTTCGACACGACCTTGAACGAAGGCGGACACTTCAGCGTGCACCACCGGCGCGGTCGCTTCTTTGAGCCCGAGTTCGGGTCGGAAGGCGACCCCTGGGAGCTGTCTGGGTATGACACCGACGTCAAGTCGGGAGGTAGCCGATGAACGCCGAGAAGAAAGCCCAGATCAGCGCCGGCCGCCGCCTCGGGGCCTCGCCCTACGCCCGCGCCCGCATGGTTGAGGGCAACTCGCATAAGCTGTGGACCGCGCACTGTCGCAAGTGCCGGGCCAAGCTCAAGGGCACGCCGGGCAAGCTGAACTCTCACGTATGCGCGGAGGACCCTAATGGCGACCAAAGTTCTGGGGACCCCGGCCCAGGGTAGGCCGATCCCCCAAGCTGAGCTTGGTGCATCGCTGTCGGCCCAGGCCGTCGCCAACTCGCGTACTCAAGTCGAGCACGCCCAGCGCCTGAACATCAGCTTCCCCATGGACGGGACGGAGCCGATGCAGGCGCCGCTTCCGCTTCAGCCGATCCTCACCGTCGACTTGCCGCCGGCCGCCGACCACGAGGGCTCGACTCTCTACGACGAAACCCTTCAGCGCATGGTCTACTCCAACGGCGCCGCTTGGGTCCCGGCGCCGACGCCGGCCGACATCGTGGAGCAAATCGAAGACACCATCGGCGCCTTGCTCACGGGCAGCGAGGGCACCGGCTCGCTCGACTGGACCTATGTCGACGCCACGCCCGCGCTGCACGCTGTAATCAAGTCCAACGCCATTACCCAGGCGATGCTCCAGGACGACGTTGTCGGGCCTGACGAGCTGGCCAATACCGCCGTCACGGCCGGCTCCTACACGCTGACGTCCCTCACCGTGGACGCTCAAGGCCGGCTCACGGCGGCCTCCAACGGCGCAACGCCGGACACCGACTATGAGCTGATCCAGTCGCAGACCGCCAGCTCATCGGCACAGCTCGATTTCGAGACGGGCCTGGACGACACCACCTATGACGCTTTCGTGCTACGCGTTTCGTCGCTTGTCGCGGCCACCGATGACGTGACCCTTCAGCTCCAGGTCAAAGTTGCCGGCGCTTACCAGACTACAGGCTATCTGGGCTCGGTGTGGCATTTCAACCTTGCCGGCGGCACGTCGCAGCACACGGCCACTGGCTACATCCCGATGAGTCAGGTCGCGGGCGCAGGCGCGGGCGTCGGCAACGCTGGGACTGAAAATGCCTGCGCTACGATGTTCTTCGACAACCCGGAGAATACGACGCTGGCCCACCATTTCTATGGGTCGGGCATGAATAAGAACACCGCCAACCAAGGCGTAGCTTGGCAGGGCGGCGGCCATTACAACACTGCCGGGGCAATCACCGGCCTTCGGATTAAGTTTTCCAGCGGCAACATCGTATCCGGCCGCGTCTCCTTGTACGGGATAAGGAGGGCCTAATGGTCCACAACATTCACGGCCTCGGCAATGTCGAGCTGCTGGCCCGGCCACAGATCATTGTCATGGTGGACCGGGCCGATGGTACAGAGTGGCAGCTGACGCACCGCCAGTCCGACAACCGTTGGGCCCTCCGCGACGACCCGGTTCCCCACGGCTTGCGCGGCCAAGTGCGCCGGTTCGAGGCCTTCGACGGGCCCCGTCTTGGCGCCCACCCCGAGGTCCGTCTGCTGATCCGGGACGGCCGGCTCGGCTACGAAATCGCCCCGCTGGGGCAAGGGGTCCGGGACCTCGACACGCACCGCGTTTGCACGCGGAGAGGTCTTGCGGCATACTCCCTGGAGGTGATCCCTGCCGGATGGTCCGGTGCGCGGGACACCCTGGGCTGGATCGTCGCCCTAGGGGTTGAGTCGTGACCGAATACCTGTTCGCACGCACTACTGATGTTCCGGACTTGGCAGCCCTTGTTGCCGAGCTGTTGTTTACGTCCCTCGAAAACTTGACCGCTAACCGAACGTACTATGTGCGGGCCGATGGCAACGACAACAATAATGGCCAGAGCGATACAGCTGGCGGCGCTTTCTTGACGCAACAAAAAGCTATGAACACGATTTGGGGGCTGAACCTCAACAATCACGAGGTTACGGTTGAGGTCCGGGCCGGCACCTATGAGGGCTTTTACGCCGAGGGCCCGTTGCTGGTTGGCACCTTTGGCCGCGTCACGGTGAACTACGCGGTCGGAACCAATATCAATACAACCGCGGTGCCCGGAATTACGCTCTCTGGCGGGGCTGTCCTGCGCATAACAGGGAGCCCTACGTTTGCCGACGCGGGCGTAGAAGGTTTCCCGCATTTATACATACACGGCGAAGACAACGGCATAGGCTCTTATCTGTACATGGACGCAACCGCCACCTTTGGCCGGTGCTCCACTACGGATGGCACGTTCAAGATTGCCAGTGGCGGCGAAGCCACAATCCGCTCCAGCTACACGATCAGCGACGACCAGCACGAGCACTGGGACATCAACATGCTGGGCCGCATGGTGGTCCGCGGCCCCATCACTATCACGCTCACCGGCACCCCGGCCTTTACGAACGCGTTTGCCAACATCAGGTATGGTGGCGGCTGTCGCTGCGCCGACATTACTTTCGCGGGCTCCGCGACCGGCAAGCGCTTTCACGTCGAGGACAACGGCTGGATTGCCACCAACAATGCGGGCCTTAGCTACTTCCCCGGCGACGTTGCCGGCACGCTGGCGCACGGCGGCGTCTATGACGGCTATCACTCGGCGTTCACGACATTGCCTGGGTCCATACTTAATTTCGACCTTGAGGCGCATATGGGCCCGTTGGACGGCGCGACAGGTTTTGGCATCGGGGAAGTGCGCGGCACAACCGGCGCCGAACTGCATATTAGCCGCTACGCCAATGCTGTCTCTGACCCCGACCTTATATTCAACAAATCGCGGGGTACCACCGTAGGCGCTCAGGGATTGGTTCAAGTAGAGGACGCCGCAGGGCAAATTTGGTGGAGAGTTAGCGACGGCGTTGGCCTGCGCGACCTCGCGTCAATTAAAGCCAACGTGGACGACACTCCAGGCGAGGGCGACACACCGGGCCGGCTGGTGTTTTTTACCACGCCGAAAGGCACCGCGACATTGATAGAGCGCCTACGGATCACCAATGCCGGGCACCACATTTACTGGTCGGCCACCACAACACCGCCAACGCTGGCCTCCAACGGCCAGTGGGTTATGACGCCAACCTCTAACACCAACATGCGGATCAGCTACCGAGGCAGCGATGGCACGACGCGCGTGGCCAACATCACCCTATCTTAGGAGTAGCACTATGCCTTGGTTCGCTTCTGCCAAGCCGAAAGGCTACGACTATCACCCATGGCTTGACCGGCTGATCGAACTCCAGGGCGCGGGCTTCAGCGAAGTGCCCGGCCCCGGCAACAACCCGACAATTATGCGCTGGGGGGCCAAGTATTATCCGGCCATGGACGATGATTCGACCACGCCGTGGTGCGGCATCGGTGCGGCCGGGGTCATGGACGACGTCGGACACCCTGAAGTGGTCCCGCCGGGCCCCGCGGCGGCCATCTCCTGGCTCCAGTGCGGCGAACCGTGCGAGCCCCGACCTGGGGCCGTGGTGGTGTTCCCTCGCGCGGGCGGAAACCACGTCACATTCATCCGCGAAGTCGACGGCTGGGAGGCCAAGTGCATCGGCTGTAACCAATCGTCCCGCGAAGGTGGCGCGATTACCACAACCACCTACGATTTGCGCGACGCCAGGGGTTGCCGCTGGCCGATCCGCGGTGTAGCTTTGCGTTTAGACGCGGAAACCCCCAAAAAGGCCCCGAAAGTGGACACGCCAGTCGATTCCCGCAGCTTTGTCGCCCTGGAACAGTCCATCGGCGAGCAGCTGAAGCGCGCCGTCGTGCGCCCCGAGTACCAGGGCGCCATTGACCGCGCAGCGCGTTTAATCGCGGCCAACAAAGGGCGTTACCGGGCCATTCAGAAGGCCACCGGGGTCCCCTGGGCTTGGATCGGCGCCGTGCACATGCGCGAAAGCTCCTGCAACTTCGACGGGGTCTTGCACAACGGCGAGAAAATCATCGGCACCGGGGAGGTCACCAGCCTTGTCCCCTCCGGCCGGGGCCCGTTCGACACCTGGGAAGAGGCTGCCATCGACGCCCTGAAGCTGAAGGGCCTCGAAAAGGTCAAGGACTGGTCGCCGGAGCGCGTCGCCTATGAGGCGGAGCGCTTCAACGGCTTCGGCTACCGGGGCCGGCACGCCTCCCCCTACGTGTGGAGCGGCACGAACCTCTATAACCGGGGCAAATACACCTCGGATGGCAACTACGACGCCTCTCACAAGGACGCCCAATTGGGCGTTTGGCCCCTATATTTGCGCGCTTTGGACGTCGCCGGGGACTATTCCCTGCGTCGCCGTAGCTCGAAAATCCGCCTCTTGGACAGGGTACGGAGCGGCGCGAAGTGGCTCGGATCGACCATTCTGACCCTGTTTTCGCTCGAAAACCTGACCTCCATCAAGGAGTGGCTGGGCGTCGGCATGAGCCTCGTGGACCCCAAGGTGCTGGTAGTCACGATCCTGGGCGTGGGGCTTGTTTGGATACTCGTCAACGCCTTGGATACGAAGATCGTAGATGACCACAAAGAGGGCCGGTCTGAACCGTCACGCCCCGA
>Ga0193738_1000134_pt1 | contig 47968 bp, 32 predicted proteins | sample L2a1metaG_FD_144927 | JGI IMG/M metagenome (GOLD analysis project Ga0193738, IMG submission 144927) | Soil microbial communities from a riparian zone of the East river system, Colorado, United States - L2a1 | ecosystem: Environmental > Terrestrial > Soil > Riparian zone | place: USA: East River... | reverse complement strand
GGCAGTTGGTACATCCATAATGTAGCGATACATTTGTGATTAAACAGGAAGAGCCGTATGAAGGGAGACTTTCAAGTACGGTTCCGTGAGAACCTAAGGGTGCAACTCCCTTGGGTGACTCGACTATGGGTAAGGCGGTCGGACAAAGCTGACTGAGAAGAAAATGGAAATAATCTAGAGAATGAATTTGAAAAATATAACTCTTATAGCGGTGACCGCTAGTTGCTTACTCCAGGTTGGAGCTCAATTGTTTGCTGTCTCTATCGTAGCAAGTACTATATCAGAAGCCCCACCGCGCTCCTTTTTTATTCTTCAGGGAGAATATAGTTACAATAGTAGTTCATTCTGGGACATTGTGCCCACTATAACTTTCTTGTTGTTCATCATCGCTTTGATTACAAACTTGAAAACGCAACGCCAAAAGTTGATATTCTATGCTCTAATTTTGTTCACTATCGCTGGTCTCTTAGCAGCTTTTTTTTTAGAGCCACTTTTCGCTGACATGACAAAAATAGGCTATAGCGACCGAGTAGACACAGCATTACAGGCTCAAGCGAGAAGGTGGTATATTTTTGATTGGATGGTATTGGTATTAGGGTTAGTGTCTGGCTTGATTCTTCTGTCAGCTTTAACCAGGCCTCTAAAGATTTTGACAAATGCAACTAGCAAAGATTCTAATTCTTAAACTGTACCCGGGAAATTTTCAGTAACGTAGGGCATTTTTCGTACGCAGACAATAACGTTTTTACCGTGTTACGCAGGACGGTTCTGATGAAACCGCCCTACCTAGAACACATATAAGTCATGCCGGCAAGGTTTAAATTTGATTTTGAAATGGTCTTGCCAGCACGCCTTATAATTTAACGCTGCCGAAAACCCTCAATACAATTTTCTGAAAAAGACATAGACATTGTCATTTATGAAATACAGCGTCCTGATCGTTCTCTCATTGGCTTTTATCCATTGCGTGGGCCAGGATAAATCCGTGATTCAACCATCACTTGATATCCGGATTACCAATCCGCCGATGACGATTGTGATTGGTGGACGGTTAAACCTGGTTTACGAACTACACATCTCCAATTTTTCTAATGGACCGCTACTAATTAAAAAAATAGAGATTCTTAATTTAGAAAATTCAGTTTCTATTTTAGCCTTTAATGAAGAAGAGATCATAAAACGGCTGTACATGCCAGGTGGTAAGTCCAAAGCAAATACGATTGATTCTGGAGACATCGGAGTTGTTTACATTGAAGTAGTGATTGAGAATTTACGTTTGCCTTTAGAATTGTTTCACAGGGTAACCTTTCAAAAGCCTGGACAAAATGTAGAACAATTGCTAATCGATAAAGTCGCCATTACTCTGGTTTCTCAAAATTCTCCATTAGTCTTAGGGGCTCCTTTATTGGGGGGACCATGGGCCGCTGTCTATGAGCCGTCGTGGGAAAGGGGGCATCGCAGAGTTTTTTATACTGTTGACGGGCAAGCCCGTATACCAGGAAGGTTTGCTGTTGATTTTATCAAATTAGACAATGACGGACGAGCGGCCATGGGCGATAAGAATATGATCACTAACTGGTATGGCTATGGTCAGGTTGTGTTGGCAGTAGCGAATGGAATTATTTTTGCAACCCGTGACGATTTTGCTGAAAGTACCACCCTTTCCGATCATCCAAAATATTCTCCAATCCAGGCAACCGGCAATTATATCTCGATTGAAATTGGTAAAAATCAATTTGTCTTCTATGAGCATCTCAAACCCGGTAGCATTCGAGTTAAGCCTGGTCAAAAAGTTAACAAGGGCGATGTTATTGCACGTCTCGGCTTTACGGGCCAGACTACGGGTCCACACCTACACCTTCATGTCGCAGACAGAGATTCACCTTTAGGATCGGAAGGAATTCCATTTGTATTTGATAGCTTCACCTTATTGGGCCATTATCCGGACTTTAACGATTTTGAAAAAGTCAGGTGGCAAGCCCCAGGACCCGGAGCAGATTCAAGTATCAACAATGAGTGCCCAGGACCGAATACTGTTGTTAGCTTTAAATGAACTTTTGTTAAAGGAACAGATAGAATGAGAGCTACCATTAAAAGCTGATTTTATAACTAATCGTTGGTAGTGCACCTAACTGTGTGCTCTCATAAATCGATTGTGTGGCATGAATGTATTCTTCACCGATGACCGTTTGGGCGTTGAAAATATTCTGAATATCAAATTTTAATTCGGTGGTAGTGCGCTTTCGGTTTCTTCGGATTCCACATGAAAAGTCTACACGGAAAATATCATCCCCCTTCTTTGAAAATGGATCACCTTCATTAATCACCTCGTCGCCCCTCGCAATGGACGCTTCGAGATCGATTGGCGAATATCTTTGCCCGCCAATTAAGACAAGCTTTGTGTTTACAAAGAAAATCCTATTCTTAGAAGGAATCCCCAGCCTGAACTCCTTTCCGCCAATTAGGTTAGCGACATAATTGTTGTCAAATGTTGATTCCCGATCAACGCCGTCTTTAGCGGTGTATAAAGAACGGAACAGTGATAAAGTTCCCATATAGTACAAACCATTATGAAGGTAACGCTCAAGCGTAAGTTCCACTCCATAATTCTTCCCGGTTCCTTCATTTACCAGGTGACGCGTGGTGTATCCTTCACTAGCATTGAGAACAGAATATGTACTTGTGCCGGAGTCTTCCACGGGCACATCATACAAATGCTGGTAGTAGGCTTCAATTTTGAGATTCGTATTCAGTGCAACCTGCCGTCCATAGCCCGCGACAAAGTGAGCGGCTTTTGTTATCTCAAGATTCTTATTGGGTTGTGTGAAAGTTCCATCGCCAGCGTTTTGTTTGGCTAGATAAGTTGAAATACCTTCTAATTTGCTGTGAAGCCCTGCGCCTATAGTAATGAATTGCAGCTCGTTCAACTGCCACCTCAAGGCTGTTCGTGGTTCGATTGAATAGTTATTATTAAGCGCAAATTGAAGATAATGCAAACCATTGATCATCGTTATTTCTTCGTTAATCCTATACTTCCAGCTGGCATACAACTGCCACGTTGACGAGCTCCCGTTATCGGATAGTTCATTCACCATTTGGTCCTTGTCGAAATCCCATTCATCGGCCGTCATGTTGAAATTCAAGCGGGTAAGTATAATACCGGATTCAAGTTTGTGATTCGCATTTAGTTTGTAATTAAATGAACTTGAAGCGATGAATGAGGACTTGTTGATATTTCCTTTTTCAATATCGTAAAACAGATCGCTGTCATGTGGTATGGCATAATTGTATGCATTGCCTGAACCTGTAGCTGCGAGCGAAGTTTTGAAGTAAATGGCATCATTAATCTGGAATGTATGCGTCAACCCGATCACACCAAGTTTAAATCTCCCATTAAACTTCCCAATGATCACATCCTCATTTTCCTCATCGGTGTCCTCAGTGTCAATTCCACTCATTCCCCCCAGTCCAAATAATGCAAAATAGTGACGTGAATTTACAGGAAGGTGAATCTTAAAGGACAAGTCCTGGTAACGGGGAACTCCGCCAAAATCAACAATGCCGGCTTTGTCGAGGAGGTCAAGTGCGGAATAGCGGTAATTAACCAAGTATGATCCGCGGTCACCACTCTTAAATGGCCCTTCGGCTGCTATATCGAGGCCCAGTGTACTTAATGTTCCTGTGTATTCGTGCTGTTCATTATTGCCGCTTTTTAATTTCATGTCAAACACTCCAGATGTCACATCTCCATATTCTGCAGCAAAAGCTCCGGTAAAAAAATCAGAGTTGCCGAGCATCTTGCTGCTTAATGCGTTGATGGGCCCGCCCGTAGAACCTTCTCCCGCAAAATGATTGGGATTGGGAATAGCAAGTCCTTCCAGGCGCCAGAGAATTCCTTTCGGGGAGTTACCGCGCACAACGATATCGTTGTTCCCTTCCACATTGCCATTCACGCCGGCAAATGACGATACCATTCTGGCTGGATCATCAAAAGAGCCAGCGTACCGTTGAGTTTCTTCAACCGAAAAAGTATGAGCGCTGATGATGGCCATTTCGTTGAGCGCTTCACCTTTAGTCTTATTTCCATGAATGACAATTTCTTCCAGTTTATTGACTGACTCTATAAGCGTGACAGAGATAATCGCTTCCTTCGCCGAACTAATCAACAAATTGGGAATTATCTGATCCTCATAACCTACATACGATACTTTCAAGGTTACACGGCCCACGGGTACATTGGTGAGACGAAAACTGCCGTCGACATCGGTAACCGATCCGATGATGGAATCCGATCCCACTACCACGACGTTAGCACCGATAAGGGGACTTCGGCTATCTTGATCCAATACGGTCCCTCGAATGGTCTGATTGAATTGTTGTGCTGAAGTTAGTGACAGTTGTGCGATGAAGGCTACAGTGAACAAAAGGAGTTTTCTCATGGGTCTTTTTTTTGATTTCTAACTTAAGACAACCTTCCCCCCTTTTACCCCCATCGTTTTTTTTGACTGATTCTTATAACCATTTGAAAATAAGAATTCATAGATCATTCAACTGGCATTTATAGAAAACCGTTTTGAGAGCGGACTTCGATTTCTGATATTGTGATTAGAATGACCCTGCGAGAGATAACAAAAGATGGCATTCACTATTGGATTGGAATTCCCCAATTCCCGGTCAACCTTTATGTAGACTATTTCATGATCTGCCACGGTGTGCCTGAATTTGACCAGGAGTATATCTTTCCCAATAATGAGGCCGAGATCTTTTTTAACCTTGCTGATAGAAATTTTGCATTCGGAAAAGACGAGAATCTTGTGCAAACTTTTACCAGCACCATTGTATCTGGTTTGCGAAGTGAGAGGCTGACGATCACACCAGGTGGAATTTTTAGTCTCGCTGGTGTACGTTTTAATATTTTTGGCTTCTACCAACTTTTTAAAATACCCGCCAACGAGTTTACCGACAGAAATTTTGATGCCTCGGATGTCTGGAACCGTGAAATGTTATCGATGCACGAGCAGTTGGTGAACGCCAGCGATACAAAGCAACGGATGGACCTTTTGGAACGCTGGATCAAATCAGCCATCGACAAGCGGGACGTGCGCGATGCGCTTTTTTGGAAGAAAATAACGCCCAAACTTTCTTACACTTCCCTCCCACTACAGGATTATCTTTCCTCTGCTATGGGATACAGTCACAAACACATCATACAGTTGTTCAAAGAAAAATGTGGACTTGCTCCGAAGATGATCCAACGGGTGTTTCGTTTCAACTCAGTATTGATCAGAGCTGTGGAGCAATCGTGCGTGAATTGGACTTCACTTAGCCATGAAGCCGGATATACCGATCAAAGTCACTTCATCAGAGACTTTAAACAATTCACGGGCTTCACACCTTTAACGCTCAGGAAACAGCGACCCAAAGACTGGATGCTGCTAAAAGAAAGTAGGTAATTTTTTTACAATTTCCGGAATTCATCATACTCGTCCTTTGCTTCTGAAACTATTTCAGAGCAACAATGAACTACTCTTCAATCCTGCACATTCACACAATGATTGGTGTTGTTGTGCTTACTTCCTTTTGGGTCACAGCTTTTTCAAAAAAAGGCGGACGCGTACATCGCATTTCGGGAAAGATCTACCTCGTAGGGATCCTTGTTATTATCGTTTCAGTGATTCCCATGATCGTTCTTGCGCTGCAACAGAAGAATAACGGCCAAGCCATTGGTCTCGCATTTCTTTCAGTGATGACCTTCGTAGCTGCATGGATAGCGAGCCAGTCAATTGCGCGCAAGCGAGAGATAGAAACCTATCGCAACAAGATGTTTGTCACACTGGCTCTTGCGTTGTCAGCGTTTGGCTTGGTGGTCCTGGCACTGAATATTCTTCACTGGTCATTTTTGTACATTTTTTTCGCCTGTACAGGACTTACACTGGCAGGAAGTATGTGGTTCATCATCTTTAAAAAAGAAGTCAACCCTGGCTGGCATCTTTCACAGCACTTGAACGGAGTTGCACTTTTGTTTGCTGCAACACATGGTTCCTTTCTGCGGTTTGGGCTCACCAAGTTGATCCCGCTCATTCCCGATTCAAAAGAGTTCAATACTTTCGCGCAAACCACGGTGATTTTACTCGCACTGTTGCTGAGGCTTACTTTGGGAAAATGGTATGTCAAAAAATTCTTTCCGAAGGTGAGGAAGCCTGAATCGGTAGCGGTCGTTTGACAATTCCCAAGTGCCTGGCTACTTAGGTGCCTGGGTATTACTTCAATGAAATTTGAGTTAAAGGAATTGGTGAGAGGATACCTACTTCATCTTCGCCAGCATCTGTACTGACCTCTTATAGTTTCCAGATTCCTTGGGAGCTTCAGCAAGAGCTTTTTTATAATACTCCTCGCCAATTTGTTTGTTCCCTTGCATGATGTTCAGATAGCCGAGCATTTCATTCTCGAAAATTTCCGGCGGCGATCCGGCCTTTGAATCTAACAGCCATTGGAATATTGTTGTTGCATCTTTTAAGTCGCCTCCAGCGTTCCAGACGTCATAACTTGAGGGGAAGTTATACCGGTAATGCCATGCCCCACCTGAGGAATGCTTGTTATAAGCATTCACAATTGAAATAATGGCTGCGTCTGTCATCCATTCATTAATCTTAGGTTGCTTGGATGCATCGCTCTTTTTCAACGCCTCGTAGTGCTTAAGCGTAGCATCAAGACCTTTTTGATTGATTTCATTCAGAATCTGTTCTCTATTGAATTCCGGATGGCTTGTGACCAGCTGTTTGAAAGCAGCTGTGTTCTTAAAATGACTCGAAAGCGCCTCAATGCGATATCCTTTGCTCAACTCCTTTTTAAGGTCGATCACATACACTTCGTCAAAATTGCGGTACAGATAGACATAAACGAGTCCGCGCTTCAGATCATAAATATTGGAATACAACGTCCCTGTTTTGCCTTCCTGGCTGGTGCTTTTAAGTAGTTTTTTGAAGTAGTCGATGGATATTTCCTTGGTCGTTGAAAGTTCCTTCTCTGCCAATTCATACCGCCAGCAGTTGAAGTTCCGGTCCTTGAGATTGCAAATATTAAAGTTGGTATTGATCTGATAGCTACCCGTTTTTTCAACAATGATCCCTGCATTAATAACCAATGAACGGCCGGAGGCATCTGCGATCAAAGCCTGTGAACGGAATGCGTAATCGTGAGTCTTTAGAAAGGCCAACACCTCCCCGATGTTCTTGCACTTGCCAAGGAGTTCAAAGGTTAGGTCCCCGTAATAAGGATTTTTCAAATTCAATTTTGAGGGATCGATGCCTTCCTGGGCAGTGAAGTCGAAGAAGAGCCCATGTTCATTCATGGCGGTTTGTGGCTGTAGGTCAGGGAATCCGAAGCAAACAGAGCCGTATCGGTCCGCCGTAGGAGGATTGAACCACACCCTGATAAAGGGATTGTCGTAATCTTCATTGCCGCCGGCGAGAACTTCTCCGTTCAGGGAAGCAGAAATTATCGTGCAGGCGGAGAGCGAGACGTAGAAATGACAAAGAATAACGATTAGCAAACATTTCCTTTTCATAGCTGATAATCCTTAGGTACAAAATGGAAACTTTGAGAATACGAAACGGTTACTAATTTTGCCTATATTTTATTAATTGGGCCTGCTTTCAATCTTTTGGATTGGATCAATTTCCCCTCAAAAACGGGAAATCTGACTAGGTAAACAGGTTAAACCTTAAAACTTGGAGTCATAGCTATCCTTAGTGGCTATACTGGTTGTTTGAGATGAGACATATTCTAACCGTTGCGGCTTTCCTGCTACAGGTAGCCGCATTTTCACAAGACATTGTTATCACTAACTATTCGGGGCCCACAACCTTCGACCGTTACGAAGAATTTTCGGGCGAAATCACCATTAAGAACACCGGTATCGTCGGAATTAACAACTATTTCGAGGTCATGCCATATTTATCAACCGATACACAATTGGGCTACGGTGACGTTTATATGCAGGGTTTTTCTTCATATTCGCTGGCAGCAGGACAGTCATACACGGCGCCACCAACATATAGTCAGGGTATTGATGTAGCTCCTGGCAACTACTTCTTGATCATCCAGGGCGACTACTCCAATCGCATACCAGAGACTAATGAAACAAACAATACTCTTGTTATTCCAATTACTGTCAGGGCACCTGACGTTGATTTTACGTTGACTTCCTATACTCTTAACAAGGCCACCTATACGCAGAACGATCTAGTAATTCCAAGTTATTTGTTGGAAAACCTTGGATCAACAGATGCAAGTGAAGCCCTTAGAATTCATTTTGTGCTCAGTGCGGACGCTACCTATAGTTCAAACGACACGCATCTTTACGTAAAAACGGTACCGCTGTACGGCCCTGATGATGTCGCGTCGGACCAATGGGCTCCATTCGCCTTGCCGACCGTTGCCAACGGCAACTATAACATTATAGCCTGGGTAGATCGCGATCAGTCGGGGGTGCAACAATTTGAAGAGACCAATGAAAGTAACAATGTCTTCACGGTGCCTATAACCATCGAAACATCCAATGTTGATCTTTCAATTACGAGCGCTGATGTATTCGGCTCGTCAGGAAACGTGCAAGTAGACGTTGCAGTCCGCAACAACGGAACGACCGGTGTATCCGGTTACTCGATCGGCGCAAGACTAGTTCCAAGCAGCGGCATATCATATGATCCCTATGTGACCGGTAATCTCTATGCAGGCCATAGCTATCTTGGCCCTGGCGAACAGAAAACTTTATCTCAGTTTTTTCCTATTACCCAAACATCTTCGGGGACGTATTTCCTCCAGCTTATTGTCAATGAAAATGGGGTGTCAGAGGCTAACAAATCAAACAACACGTATACAGACTATAGCCACCCCATCTACATTGCTCCGCCGCCAATACGTGGCGTTGCGTTTAACAGTCTGAGCACCAGCGGATCTGTAGACGATACAGACCTGCAAGTCAACGTGAATCTAAATCTTACCAATACGGGTAATACATCCGGCTTTTATCAATACTACACTGTTCTTGTAAGGAATAACGGGAATACCACCGTACATTCTCAACAAGAATATGTTTACATCGACTTTAGCGTTGGCCAAACGGCAAACAAATCCGTCACACTTAATCTAGCATCAGCATTGCCCGTTGGTACATATCAGGTTTCGGTTTCCTGCGCAAGTTCTTGCAATACGACACCCTCGACGATGAACACGACCCTGGTTGTATCTCCGACGGAGTACACATTAACCGGTACGGTGAAGGGCGAGGATGGTCAGGATATCACGAAGGGAAAACTATTTCTTTACCAGGATGACGGGTCAGGCAATGTGCGTTTCATTCAAAAGGTCGTGCCGTATGAGGGACCGTCTTTTTCATTTCCTATCGACACACATCCGCATACCCTCTATTTCATTCCTGATCCTTTAGAGTATCCCGATTACGTGCCTACTATCTATGGCAAGACCGTTATGCTTCAACCAGGTAACTTCTTCACCGCATCAGCCAACATGAATGTGACCTTTGACATCCTCAAAGTAAATTCATTGGGATCCGGCACTGGAATCATCAATGGTTTTGTTGCATCAGGAACCCCTTCCGGAAGGTCCGCACAGCCACAGTCCTCACCGCTGTCATCCTCGTCCCTTCCGATCATACTTTTATCATCCGGTCAGGTTGTTGGAATTACTTATACAGACGAATCCGGATTCTATGAGTTTAAGAATTTACCGCGCGGGACTTATGAAGTCCTGCTTAGCGTTGAGCTGGACAGTCCACAATTGATGGATCTTTACAGTGTTGATATCGCTGACAAAAACATGCAGGTCAACTTTGAGCTAAGGGCGGATGGAAACCACCCCGTAGCCTCTCAGTATTTTTTACCCCAGGTATTGACCTTCAGCGAATTCGCGCACTACCGGTACGGAGATCCTTCAATTGTGCTTGATGCCAAAAGCAACACTGGGCTGCCAATTGAGTACTCCAGCTCTAACGACGGTATAGCAAAAGTTGTCAACGGTGAAATCGTGATTTATGGTGTGGGTACCGTTCTTATAACCGCGAAGCAGGCTGGCAATACCTTCTATCTTCCAGCTTCCATCGCCAAATCACTCACGATCGACAAGGCAAACCAATCTCTCATCTTAAGCTCTTTGGCTGGGAAGACATTTGGTGATGAACCGTTCACTATCGATGGTACTTCGTCCGCGGGTTTAGAAGTTATATTGTCGTCGTCGGATCCAACCATCGCATCAGTAAGTGGCAATACTGTTTCCATTCACGGAGCAGGCATAATAGAAATCATAGCTGAACAGCCGGGTAATAATTTGTATGGCGCAGCGCCACCGGTACATCAAGTGCTAACCATTGAAAAGGCCGCACAAGTTATTTCATTTGATGAGTTGCCTGACCAGACAAGCGATGCAGGTTCGTTTACACTTTCAGCCGAGAGCAATTCAGGTTTGGATATAACGTATGAATCATCGGATGATGAAATTGTTTCGACTGCTGGAAATGTTGCGACAATCCTGAAGGACGGAATGGTAAACATAACAGCTCGTCAATCAGGGAATAAGAACTATCATGCCGCGGAAGACATAGTGCGCTCCCTGCTGGTCAATGTTATCCTGGGTATTGAAGAGCTTGATCTGCAAAAGCATGTGTATCCGAACCCAACTACCGACTTTGTGGTAATAAATATTCAGGAGCCATATCGCGTAGTAGTATTCGACCAATTGGGACGAATTCGAAATGACGTTGTACAGGAAGACAACACGCTTAACTTTTCCCGATCCGAAGCGGGCGCTTATCTGGTAAAATTTATATTCAAGGAAGGCTCAGCTTTTACCCGCGTCGTCAAAAAATAATTTCATTCCTTAATCTACTCGATTTTCTGATGCTGGCGAAGCGCGACACCAAAGTCGCGCAAATTAGAGGATTGCATTGGACCTCAATCCACGCAATCCCTCGGAATGACTATATTGGAATTCCTCATTAGTCCAATACAATGAAACGCAGGACCTTTATCAATCACACGGCCGGAAGCCTGGTTGCTTCTCTCTCCTATTCACAACTTTACGCTCACGTGCAAAAGGAAATTGAAAGTGCACCCATTCAAAGCAATTATGATGTTATTGTTTTGGGTGTAGGAAGTATGGGATCAGCGGCCTGTTATGATCTGGCAAAAAAAGGGTACCGCGTGTTAGGGTTGGAGCAATTTGATATTCCGCACGAGTTGGGTTCTCACGCAGGACAAAGTCGAATCATTAGGAAGGCTTATGCTGAGCATCCTGACTATGTGCCGCTGTTGCAGCGTGCTTACGATAACTGGAAAACTCTTGAATCCGAAACAGGTGCCGAGCTCTATTTCAAAACTGGGTTGGTGTATTTTGGGGCAAAGACGGACGTGTTCATAAAAGGAGTTCAGGTTTCGTCAGCGAAATACAAAATTCCCGTAAACAGACTCACCGAGGCAGAATGTTCGCGAAAATATCCTCAGTTCAACCTTCCGAAAGACTTTGATCGATTGGAGGAGCCCGATGCAGGGCTTTTACCTCCGGAGCGTTGTATACTGTTGTTTCTTGACCAGGCGATTCAAAAGGGGGCCGTGATTCGAAGTAATGAAAAAGTGCTGGAATGGAAACGCACCAATGGAACTATCACGGTTAAAACGAGCCGTGGTACCTACCAAGCTCCCAAGTTGATTATAACGGCTGGCCCATGGGCTGGAAAGATGATTCCAGGCTATGCATCAAAGCTAACCATAACAAGGCAAGCAGTCGGCTGGATGAAACCGAAAAAGTGGGATGACTTCACTCTCGGAAAGTTTCCTTGTTGGATACTAGAAGATGGAGTAAACGATTTTTATGGATTCCCGATCTTGCCCGTGGGGAAATTTGGCGGGCCCGTTGGATTAAAACTGGCGCTGCACTATCCCGGAGCAGAAACGACAGACCCCGACGCTGTGAATCGAAATACAAAAGAATCGGATGAAAAGGTGTTAATAGAGGCTTTGAACAAGTTTATGCCAAATGGATACGAGGCAACCCTGGTAATGAAGACTTGTTTGTACACGTATTCCCCTGATCAAAATTTCATACTCGACTACTTAGGGGAACACGATAAAGATGTAGTAATCGCCACCGGCTTCAGTGGTCATGGATTCAAGTTTGCCAGCGTAGTTGGTGAAATTATGGCTGACATGGCAATGAAGGGTTCAACGGCTTTACCGATTGGATTTTTAAACGCCAAACGTTTCGGTTAATGTAATACTGCTTCCTAAAATGACCTCAAAACCCTTTACGTACACGACACGAGCGCAGGCCTACACCGCGAAATTTCCCGTGTTGACCTATGTGGGCACTCAAACAAATTTTTGGATCGTAGCGAATATTTTGGTGGCATTGATCCTACATTTTAATTCTCTGATCATTGGTGACGCAACAGGCATCCCGCTAGCCGGACCGCTGGGACCCCTTATGCTGGTATCCGTTGTGTTTGGGATAATTTATGGCGTCACGCTTGGGCTGACCTCCTACTATCTCGATAAAAAATTCTTTAGAAGTCAGGCCCTCGGAAGATTAATCGTATTGAAAGCTTTGATTTCCTTAGGCACTCTCATTCTTATATTAGTCATCATGCGGTTTGTGTTGTTCAATGTTTTGATCGCGCCAACGCTTAAAATCACTATGAGTGATCGATCGTGGGGGTATCTGTTCTATCTGCTGCTCATTTATTATTCTTTCATGACTTTCCTGATCAGCTTCATCAACCAGGTAAATAAGAAGTATGGTCCCGGCGTATTGATTCCGTTGCTGTTGGGCCGGTACCGGAATCCAAAGGAAGAGGAAAGGATTTTTATGTTCATGGATCTGAAGTCATCCACCACGACGGCCGAGGCATTGGGTCACTTAAGGTACAGCTCATTTATAAGGGATTGTTTCATGGACATCAACCAGGTCCTTCTACCCTTCCGTGCTCAGGTTTATCAGTACGTGGGAGACGAAATTGTCGTGACGTGGATGGAGGAAGAAGGGATTAAAAACAACTTCTGTGTCGACTTTTACTTTGCCTGTCAGATGCAGTTTCGCGACCGGGCTGAATATTATAAGACAACCTTTGGTTTTCTCCCGGACTTCAAAGCAGGGTTACACTCAGGGAAAGTCACGGCCGTTGAGATCGGCGAAGTTAAGAGAGATATTGCCTACCACGGTGATACATTGAATACCGCGGCACGAATTCAAAGTGTTTGCAATGAGTACAAAAAAAGCTTTCTGGTTTCTGAATACTTATTCGCCAAACTTGAAGCGAATGAAAATATGAAAGCTGAACCGTTGGGAACGCTTCTTCTCAAAGGCAAAACCGAAAAGGTCGGAGTGGTGAGTCTTGAATGGAATCACGTTCACGCATCCTGATTATTCTCCAAAAATGCAGGGTCCTCAAGAGGCTTGAGAGACTCTGCTATGACGTCTGGTTTCCTTTCAAACTGTCATCCTGAGTTAGACACCGTGGGTCACGGAAAAAATGTTAAAAAGACGTGTGTTCAATCAAGGAAATTTTGCAGTTGCATTTGGAGTAAAATCGCGAAATGAAAATGCAGGGTCACGATGGGCACTAAGTTTGCACAACGACCGCGTGCGCTAAAGCTATAGCGGTGGCGCATCACAAAGAGAAATGCTTTGTGGCCTTCGTGGTTCTTCGTGGCCTTTGTGACCTGCATTAATCATCAAATGGATGAAAGGTCATGATCAAGAGTGATGCAAAATTAATTTGTTGCTGCACTAGTATTGATTGATAATAAAGTAGTTCGAGGGACGTCATTGTAAGCGCTTCCTGCCTTGTCATAGGACTGCGTCAATGGGATGGGTTTTAAGAGTCGGATAACAACAGATGAATTCTACCGCGAAGGATCTGACTCCGTTTCTAATGCACACTGGGATCGACGATTGAATCTTGAACATTTTTCAGTTTCAGTTTTTTTAATGTAATTATCAGTGAAAAGCCGCGGGCAGGAAACTCAACAAAAACGACTCGTGGTTTCAAATAACTATGATCAAAAGCAAGTTACTCTTACTGACACTAATCATCACTTCATTGGCGAATCTTGCGTTTGCACAAAAGGTAAGTGAACCTCAAAACAGAAACCCGCAGTGGTCGCAACCCTACGCTCCTTTTCGTATCGTTGGCAATTTGTATTACGTTGGCACCTATGACCTTGCGTGCTATCTGATCGTAACTCCTGAAGGAAACATTCTCATCAACACGGGGTTGGCTGCCTCTGCGTCACTGATTAACGACAACATTAAGACCTTAGGCTTTAAATTGGCAGACACAAAAATATTGCTAACAACTCAAGCGCACTATGATCATGTGGCTGCGATGGCCGCTATCAAACAACAAACCGGGGCTAAGCTGATGGCCGATACTAAAGATGCCGCCGCATTAGAAGATGGTGGTAGCTCGGATTACGAATTGGGCAAATACGGAAAATCTTTTGAACCTGTCCACGTGGACCGGCGTTTGCAAAATGGTGACACTATAAAACTGGGCAACATGCGACTGGTTATGTTACACCATCCCGGTCATACAAAAGGTTCGAGCAGTTATTTGTTCGATGTAAAGGATGAGCGCAAAACTTACCGAGTTCTCATTGTCAACATGCCATCCATTATCACGGATAGAAAATTTTCTGGAATTCAAACCTATCCGGATATCGCAAAGGATTATGCGTATACGCTGGATGCGTTGAAAAAACTTTCATTTGATCTCTGGCTTTCGTCCCACGCCAGCCAGTTTGCACTTCACAGCAAACACAAGCCAGGTGATGCCTATAATCCCGAAGCTTTTTCGGATCGGAAAGAATATGAGAAGTCCGTTGCCGATCTTGAGACACAGTACCGAAACAAGATGAAGGCTGAGCAATAAGTGTTTGTTCTGCCCTGCGAATAAAATCTGCATTTATCAACGCAGAGTCTCCTTTCAAACTGTCATCCTAAGCGTATTCTCTTTATCAAAGACTTGCTCATAAAAAATGGAGGCACGGATGTACTTTAGAGCATCAGCTTTACCGCGAAGGATCTCATTCAGCATAGCTGTGCTGCCATAACCATCGTTAGCTTTAGCGGAATCAGTCCCGATAATTATCGGGATCGCGTAAGAATTCACCTGTCGTATTCAATCCGCAAACCCATTCCATTGGCGCAGGTCCCAAGCGAATGCAGCAAGTGCTCAAGATGACATTTTGAAAACGTGAGTCACCCCGAGTTCTCGGGGGACTCTGCGCTTGGGTGTGAGTTTATTTCGGTACGTTGACTGTGACGCGCAAGAATGCTGCTGGAATGGAAGTCTTCGTTGCCGTTTTGCTAATGTTTTGACGCACGAACAGTTCCTCCAATTGCTGCTGCAACTCCGCTGTTTTTCCGTTTGCCTCCGCGGCAGCAAATGCATTCATCGTTGGTCCATAATAGTTTCTAAATAGATGGACAAATTCCCAGGGCGAGCCTGTGAAGTGAAACGTGTAGGAATCACGTTCGAAATAAATATTCTGCCGAGATATTCCCGCATTTTCGAAACGTGAAATCACGTGAGTTTCGTCTCCCCACAGCATAGGGCTGACAAATCCTTCCGGTGGTGGCGGTGTAAAGGATGAACTGATCTTGAGTATTTGTGCTACAAGAGTTGGGTCGCCCGGAATCCAGTTTCCCATGACAATTCTTCCTCCCGGCTTTGTTACCCTCACAATCTCTTTTGCAACATCCATGGGTTTTGGGGCAAACATGGCTCCGAAGATGCTCACCACCAGATCAAATGAATGGTTGGTAAGCCCGCTGAGGTTAGAAGCATCACCTTCCTGAAAGCTGATGTTGTCGAGTTTCTCCTGGTCGGCGCGAAGATTTCCCGCTGTCACGAGGTTTTTAGCAATGTCTACTCCCAATACTTTGGCTCCGAGTTTGGCTGTCGGAATGGCTGTTGTTCCATCGCCACATCCCAGATCCAAAACACGCAAGCCTGGTGTTACTCCCAATTGTGCTGCAATGGCTTCCCCGCTTTCGCGCATCGTTTGAGCGATTTGGGTGAAGTCGCCCTTTTCCCACAATGCCTTGTTGGGATTCAATTGTTCATTGATGATCACTTTAGTCATATAGAGTTAGTTTTTAAATGGTTCTCATTCAAGCGAGTTCAGTTTAGACCCTCGATCACAACTTTCAAGACGATAGATATCGCAATACAGATTCCGATCATTAATGCCAACGTCCTTCTGGTTGAAACGCTCATATTAGTATCGGTTTATTTATCCGTAAGCAAGACAGGTCACTCCTTGTGCCAGTTATACGGGAAAATGGCCCGGTCAGGCCGGGTTATGAGGTTGTCGAATTGCACCAATAACATGTGAACAGGTCTCATCGAGCTCTAAAACGGTGGTTTTGGACGTGATGACTATCGTTTGTAACCTGCTGACAACTACAAAAAAGGCGTGGATCAAACCTTTTCTGATTCAGGCATCCTGAGGTACTTCCTGCTGGGCCTTGATGTGTTCTTCATAGTTGGTTGGCGACACCCCAAAATGTTTCTTAAACGACTTTGAGAAATGGGCGTAGTCGTCAAAGCCGACCAAAAGTGCGATCTGTGAAACGGAATTGACCTTACTGAGTATGAGTCTGGCCGCTTTCCGCAAGCGGATACTCCGAATCAATTCGCTGGGAGGAAGACCCATAATTGATTTTAGTTTTCGGTGCAGATTCGTTCGACTCATATTCATTTCGGCCGCCATTTTCTCCACACCGAATTGCGGATCGCTGATGTTGTTTTCCACTGTTGAAATCGCCACTCTTAGCAGCTTCTGATCTTGCGACTCAAATTCTTCATCCGTTTCCTTTACTAGTGAAGCCTTATACTTATCCTCTGTTTCGCGGTGTTGCCGTGTCAAATAATCAATTTCAAGATTGAGCATCTCCTGATTTTTGCGGTGCCGGTATTGTTGGAGTTGATACAGTCCTGCAGAAATCAAAATCAAAAAGAATACTAAAGCGATCAGCAGGTTTTTCCATATGGTTTGGATCCTGTTTTCGTTTTCCAAAATCTTGATTTCCTGTTCCTTAAGCTGAAGGGTATGCTTCGCCTCTAGTTCCACAATCTGCCTAACCTTGGAAGTGTTCAGCAGGCTGTCACGAACGGCGTAAGATTGTTTCAAATAAACAACGGCTTCCTCTCCCCTTCCTTGCAGGAGTCTGATATCTACCAGGCCGGCATAGGCATGCCGGATAACCCGGCGCAAACCGAGCGAGCGTGCTAATTGTAGCGCGGATTGGAGATACGTTTCCGCCGTGTTAAGATTTTTTCCTCTCAGGTGGAAATGTCCGATGATGTCCGAAATGGAAGCCTCGGCGATTTGATTGCCGGTTCGCTTCGCGAGTGCCATGGCTTCATTGAAATACGTTAGCGCCAACTTTGGATTTTCAACTACATGGCATTCACCTATATTCGAAATGATCCTGGGAAAGTTTAGTGAGTCGACCGCATGACTTTTAGCCGTTTCAAAGGCTTTGTTATAAAAGTAGAGCGCACTGTCTTCCTGGTTTGAAATAAAGAGGATGACACCTCTCAGATTATAAATGCTGCTTATCAATTCCCAATCTCCACCCTTATTAGCAAATTCTTCCGCCTTCAAAATAGCTTCCCGTGCTTTTGCACCATCGGTAATATCCATATAGCCACGTGCAAGGATATAGTAGCTATTGGCCTGAACCAAAGGATAGTCCTCCCGTTGGGCTATTTGCAGAGCCTGCAACGCAGCCTCAATCGCCAGGTCGTTATCGCCAAAAGTCCAAAAACAAAATCCCTTCAGGTTATTGGCTATAGCCATACCTTTTTTGTCGCCAATATCCTGAGCCAGCAGCAGCGCCTGGTCGGCATAGAGTAGGGATCGATTAGGATCAATCCATTGATTCTTTTTGCTTTGCCATATGAAGTCCTGCAATTGCCTCTCATCAGCGTTGGAAGACATGGCGGTTTGACAAAAAGAAGAAATGGAAATAGAAATTAGTAGAAGAAAATAATACCATTTCATTCTTGCAATAATACGAATATAAATCAGAGGTAGTATTGGTCGATGGTTGGTTGGTTGGTCCATAGTCCATAGTTGGATGGTCGATGGTGGTGTGTGCAAGAGGGCGGGTGTGTTTTAGCGCCCGCGTTCGCAAGGCTACGGCGGGCAAGCGGAGGGCACAGAGGGAATCCCCGCAGAGATTCACAGAGAAATCCAATACTCTGCGTTTATACACGCCGAAGCTCTCGTATTAATCACGTCGAGTGCTGCTACTGCGCCACGACTACCTTCGTATCGAAGGCGTAAACTCTTCGATCAAGAACCTCTAGTATCTGGAATCCAGACAGTGTCAAGAAAATTTCAAGTTCGTCTGCCGTAAAGGTTCGGAGTTCGGCTTCATCTGAGCCAATCTCCTGGTAGCCGTTTTTGTCCTCCTTAAAGAATGTTGACCTCCAAATCCAGTTCCAGTTGGTGTCAACGTGTTTTTCAAAAATACTATCGCGTTTGTACCTGACGTTGTCGATGACCACCTCATGCGAAACGATTTCTGTTTCATTGATGGACGGAATAAAACTTTTGGCATCGATAAAATCAAAAATCAGCACTCCTCCTTTTTGCAACACTTTTTTTACGGACTGGAAAGTTGCCATGACACCGTTGTTGGTTAGAATGTAAGAGATGCTTCGTGCAGTGATGATGGCCCCATTGAATGTGGTTGGCAATGTTATGTCACGCATGTCCATTTGGTGAAAATGCTGTGCTGGCAATTCCTTTCGAGCGTATTCCAACATAGGCATGCTAACATCAATCCCGGTGTAAGTGTAGCCGTCTCTTAAGAATCGCTTTGCAAGCTGGCCCGTACCACATCCGATTTCCAGAATATTCGTGGCTGAATGCTTGTCGAGCAGCTCCTTATAAAACTGATATTCTTCATCATAATCAATGAGCGACTGGTACATCTTGTGATAGAGGTCAGCATATTCGGTATAGAGCTTCGTCATGGTGGGAAGTTAGGCCGCGGCGGAAAAAGGTGCAAGCTTATTGCTAAAGGCATTTCGTCTTTTAAACCCCTAAATCCCCTTCTGATTGTTAATTGTTGATTGTTGATTGTTGATTTATTGAATCCGCCTTCGCGAGACGCTTCGAACGGACACAGTGTTGAGTGTTTTCGGAGGCGATTGGCTGTCGGCATTGGCGCAAGACTTGCAGCGAATAACACTCAAGGAATGTGTCTTGTTCTATCCAGGCCCGCCAGCGGTTACTTCGGACCAATAAACTGAAGCCAGTTATTGTCACAATCCAGTACAATGAAAAATTGTTCAGTGGGATTTATATTGCTGTCGCGCAATGTAAGGGCGAAGGTTACGCCTTTCTTTTTCAATGTTTCATAGACAGAATCAACACCGTCAACGCTAAACGTCACTTTTGTAAAACCTGTCATATCTTTAGCGTCATTCTCTTTAAGAAGAGCGTTTTTATGTAAGGCTTTGTCATTGGCAACCAACTCAAGTTTGAAATCTCCCAATTGTAATATAGCTAGGCTCAACCCGTGATCTTTAAATTCTTTTCTATCGAGCACGCTAAACATTAAATAATCCTGATACCATTTGACCGAGCTATCCAGGTTCTCCACTTGAATGGCAATCAAAGATGGCCGCATGCTGGATGCAGTTTGCGCCCAATTGGTGTGTGTTATTGTCAACCCAACAAGCAAGACTAAAATCGTAAGCAATTGTCTTCTCGGCCCTATCATGATTCGTAAAGTAGTGGATTTTAGGAAAGTAACAGATGGCTGGATAATAGCATACCGTCAACAACCTCTCTAAAACACATTGAGGCTGACTAAAAGCATGTTAAGACTTTCTTAAATGTTACCCGATCCGTTTAATTTCTCAGCTTCCTGCGGACCTTGTTTTGCAGCAAAACGAAAAATCAACGCTGATACAATAAACAGCATAGCGAAGAACCCGCTCACTGCTAAGATCTCTGTTGCTGAACTGCTTGGATACTGGTCCATGTTAGCCAAGAAAGCAATAGCTGTGACTATCACCAGTACGATGGTGGTTGTGTACATCGTGCGCTCCATACCACTTGGATTGAAGTTAGACATAAAGCTGCCAACAATGGCCACAGCTGGAACTGCCATATATAGGAGATTACCTGGGTTTGGACCGGAACCGATGAGTCCAACGGCAAGGTTTGCCCACACCATAAGGAAAACGGTCGCGGATGTCAAGGCGGCAGCGATCCTGTAAGCGACATTTGGTGAACTCCGTGTAATCAATATAAACCCCATGCCCGTACTGAAGATGAGAGCTCCCATGACAATAAAATCCGGGGCGTCCCATTTTACTTCATCAGTGAACTGCATAGCAACCAATGGTATCATTAGAATGAGCACGGTTACCAGCGCCACGCCAATGATCGATCGCGAGAATCTTTCTTGTTTTTTCATGACTAGTAATATTTTAAGTGGTTCTTCGGCGCCAACGTCAATCCCCTATTTCCGGCTCAGATCACTTTCAAGTCTGACCGTCTGTGTGAATCAAAAGTACTTTGTATTTCAAAGTAAGTCAATGAAAAAGTGAACTATTTTCATAGTCGTTTGGGTCTTGCATTGCATAGCCCTGCGTAACCTTGCGTTCCTTGCGTCTCTGCGCCTGCCCCGAGCTTGTCGGTGGGTGAAAATACGCACGCAGACTCATCCACACACAACGCTGGAATTAATTACAGCCCCTCCAACACCTGCTTGTACTCCCTCCCTACTGGAATCGATATGCCGTTAACCTCGACGGCATCGGTGGTGTATGACTCGATCTTGTTGAGAGCTACTATGAAGGAGCGATGAATTCGCTTGAATTGGGTCGATGGCAACAACTCTTCGATCTCGTGAGTGCTAATCTTTGACAGATGTTCTTTTTTTTCAGTGACTACCTTGACGTACTCTCGCTGGCTTTCGATGTAAAGGATTTCTGAAAAAAGTACCTTCACTTTTTTCTTCTGCACATTCAGGAACAAATAATCCTTTACTGTCTCATGATCATCACGGCCGGAAGCAACGACTTTCCCAGGTTTAAGTTTGGAGACCGCAGTGAGGAATCGTTCGAATTCAATGGGCTTTAACAAATAATCGGTTACGTTGAGATCGAACCCCTCAACGGCGTATTGATGATAAGCTGTAGTGATGATCACGGCCGGAGGATGACTAAGCGTTTTTAAGAATGCCATTCCTTTAAGCTTAGGAAGGTGAATATCCAGGAACATAAGGTCCACGGTGTTGGTACGCAGGAAGTCGGCGGCTAGGATCGCATCTTTAAAAGTTCCTTTTAAATCCAGAAATGGAACTTGCGCGATGTAATCCGTCAACACTTTGGCGGCAAGTGGTTCGTCTTCCACAATGATACAGGAAAGGTTAGACACGGCTGGAAAGATTAATCGTTAGTATAGAAGTAAAAACTGATTCGTTCTGTTGAGCACTCAAATTATAATCCCTGTAGAGCAATTGTAGTTGTCGCCGGAGATTTGACAGGCCGATGTTTTCTTTGACGGGTCCTGCTCCAGCTGATGGATCTGCAGAATTTTTGACAATGAAAGTGAGCATGCGGTTTTGGATAGTAAGATGAATTTCGACAAAAGGTTGGTTTCGCGTTTCAGAAACGCCGTGCTTGAAGGCGTTCTCAACCAATGGTATCAATAACAGTGGCGGAACGGATTGTTTCATGTCTTCAACATTCCGGTTGAAGTTCACTTGCAGCGAGTTATCGTACCGCAGCTTTTCAAGTGCAATGTAGTCGCTGATGACCTGTAGCTCCTGCTCCACGGCAATGTTGGGTACGTTGGTTTCGTAAAGCATGAACCGAAGGATCTTAGACAGGCGTAAGATGGAGTCCGGCGCGAGATCAGATTTATCCCTCGCCAGCGAATAAATGTTATTGAGCGTGTTAAAGAGAAAGTGTGGATTGGTCTGGGATTTAAGATAGTTGAGTTCAGCCTCCTGTTTTTCAATCTTCAATTGTTGGGTAGCTTCTTTCAGCTTGCGGTAGTCATAAATGTGACGGACGATGCCAAAGAAAACTAGCGATGAAAATGCGTAGGTCACGTGGTACTGCACGCCGGCATAGATGTCTTTATGCGTGATCAGAGGAAAATATAGATTAAGTCCCACGCCGATAGAACGCCACGCATAGAAGCCGAAGGAATACAACATCAACAAGCCGAACAACAAGAACGGAGCGATGAGCAGCCTTCTCAACTTGAAAGTGATGTATGGAAAGATCGATTCGTAGGCGATGTAGTTCAAGATCACCAGGTAGCTGGTCAACCACACATTGTTCCATAGGCGTTGGAAAAAAGTCTCAGTATTAGCAAACAGATCACTGAATACCCACAGCCCACAGAAGGCAATGCCTATCCGAAAAAAAATCTTCAAGCGTTCTCTTTCAAACTTTATCTTCATCTTTCTTGCAAGCAGGCAAATGTCGACATTTTATATTGCCATACATTAATTCGCAGTTAGAAATGATACACGATCTGCAAAACACTTTTTGGTCAACATTAAGTAATTATATTCCTGCTGCTGATTTAAGCCAACTGCATTCAACATCATCAATAACACCGTTTACGATTTTCCGTTGTTTGTAGACCTTACGCAGTTGTCGGTAGACAATGGCTGTCCCCGCATTGTACTTAGCCGTATAGTTGTTTAAAAATCAACACATATGAAAAGGAATTTACTTTTGATAGCGTTGGCAATGACGCTGGTGTGTCAATGCGCCGCGCAAATGGAACCTGGTGCCGGCCGTTGGAAAACATGGTTTATTACTTCCGGTGCAGATCATCGGTTACCTCCTCCTCCATCAGACAAAAATGAAATTGCTAAAGTGATTGCGACTCAACAAACATTGACATCGCAGGATATCCAACAGATCGAGTACTGGGGTGCGGGCGCACCTGGTTATCGATGGTATGATATGATGTTTGATCTATGGATGACTGATGCGAGCGGAAACGGTGCTGTAGCTAACCTGCTAATGGGTACGGCTAGCTATGATGCGACAGTAGCTGCATGGGATACGAAATACGCGTACAACCGTGCACGTCCTTTTAATGCCAGTAACAAGATCGGTGTGTATGGAGTAAAACCGGAAAGCCCCTCCTATCCGTGTGAACATTCAGTAGTGGCAGGCGTAGCAGCTACACTTATCTCCCATTTCTATCCTGCACTTAAAGATTCAGTAACCAGAATGGCACAGCGACAGATGAATTCGCGTATAGCCGCTGGCGTTGCATATCCGGGCGATACGCAAGCTGGTTTTGACCTTGGAAAAAAGATCGCTGAATTGGAGATCGAACGCACAAAGGATTTTATCACTAAAAAGCAGTGGGACGGTAAAATACCCGACAAACCTGGACTGTGGAACGGAAAAAATCCTATGTCGCCTATGGCACGCTATAACAAGACCGTAGTGTTGGACAGCGCGGGACAGTTCAGACCCGGTCCTCCGCCTGACTTCACAAAAGAAATGGACGAACTAAGAAATTATAAGCAAACGTTTCGCAGCAGAGCAAATGCGTTTCACTATGCGAGTCTCTCAACGAATGATGATTTGCTTTCACGGAAGTTGTTCGAATACAATCTTCATCTTAATGCTCCGCGTGCTGCGCGCATCCATGCCTCGATTGCTGTGATGTACTACGATGCATTCACCGCCTGTTGGGACGCTAAATACACTTATTGGGGAATTCGTCCGGATCAATTTGATCCCTCCTATAAGCCGTTGATGGGCACGCCTCCGTTCCCGGGTTATCCCTCTGGACATGCGACGATGAGTGGCGCGATGGAAGTCCTTTTCAGTTATTTCTTTCCAAATGAGAAAGCATTGTTCAAGCAAGTAGCTAAGGACGGCGCTGAGTCCCGATTTCAGGCAGGAATACATTTCCGCACGGACAATGAAGTTGGTCTGGACCTGGGCAGAAAAGTTGCCGGAAAGATTGTTGAAAGAATAAAGGCTGATGGTGCGGATGGCGAAATGAAGATGTCGAGCCCAAAACTTAAGACCGGAAAATAAAGAGACTTCTTAGGTTAGTAATGAAAGGCCCGTCACTTTTAGTGCGGGCTTTTTCGTGTTTCATAGGTTGGTGGTGCTGGACTTGAGAGGTCGCTTTTTACCGCAGAGAAATTGTTGGGTGCCAAATTGATATTGAGAATTTGGAGCGATAGCGTGTAGGCTTTAAGGTGCGTGACGCAGAGAACCGCAGTTAAATTCGAGTTGCGTTCCATAGGATAGTGGACCTGGACTTACGAGCTCGCTTTTTACCGCAGAGGAATTGTTGGGTGTCAATTGATCTTGGGCATTTGGAGGGATGGAGTGTGGGTTTGAAGATGCGCAACGCAGAGGACCGCAGGTAAATTCAATTAGCGTTTCCCAGATAGTGGATGACCTGTTTACTCATTCAATTTAGCCCCACAAAACTTGCAATGAGATGCGTCTTTATCATGCCCTTCCTTCAGGCAGCTGGGACATCTTTGTGTCGTTAATTTTTCCTTTGACTTCAGATCAAGCATCTCGGCGGAAACAATACCTGTTGGCACGGCAAGTATTCCATAGCCAAGGATCATAATGAAAGATGCCAATGTCCGTCCCAAGGCTGTATTTGGTGTGATGTCACCATACGATACCGTTGTCATAGTACTAACTGCCCAGTATAGACCAACAGGTATACTGGTAAAACCATTTTCAGCTCCTTCAATTAAATACATAAGGGTGCCGCTGATTATTACCGACATAATCACCATCAGCATAAATACACTGATCTTGTAGCGGCTTGCCAGCAAGGCACTGCGGAGGGTATGACCTGCGCCAATAAACTGGGCAAGCTTCAGTATCCTGAAAATCCGGATTAACCTGATTATACGGATGACGATGAACACCTGAGCGCCGGAAAAGATAAATGAAAGGTAGGTAGGTAAAATCGATAAAAGGTCTACTATACCAAAGAAGCTAAAGACGTAACTGCGTTTTTGTTTCACAACCATTATTCGTAGAACATATTCGATTGTAAAGAGGAGAGTGAAAATCCATTCAAGCACATAAAATACATCGGCGTACTTTTTAAGCTGTGGTACTGTTTCCAGAATAATCACGAAGGTGCTAAGTACAATGACGATAAGCAGAACGATATCAAACAATCTCCCGGCGCGCGTGTCAGCCTCAAAGATTATTTCGTACAATCGTTTTTTCCACATAGAAAGGACAGTTGAGTATATAAATATAAGTAAAGGCCACCGTCCGTCAATGTGACTATAGGGGGTGTGTTCAGAAAGATATGAAATTAGCCGTGAGACTTCGAACAAGCATCGCGTGATCTGGTCAAAGAATATTTGCCTTTAGTATTAAATAGAACTGCAATACTGAAACAATGAACTTAATTACTTCACTTGTACTCTGCATTTTTTCACGGCTGAGTTACTTCAAGGTCGATGTGAAAGCGTAGCTTCCAGAGGAAAGCTCATATACTGCTTTGCCGTTCTCATACCTCAAAAAAGTTATTGTCTTGTCCTTTGAAGAAACAGGCTTGCCATTCTCTTTTACAGCTTTTGCCGAGACCGCGGGCAGGTATAGGGTTGCAGTTGTGTTTGCAGGTACTGTGGCATTGTAAGTCAGGACATTGTTTTCTGCTTTCCATCCGCTTTGGATCCTTCCGTACATGGAATCGTAAAATCCTTTAGCGTAGGTCATTTGCCCCGTGGGATCGTGTTCCGGTTGCAGAATGAAATGTTTGAATCCCGGGGACTTTTCATCCCGCTGGATCCCCAATGAATAAGCGATCATCCACTGGCCAACAGCGCCAAACGAATAGTGATTAAATGAGTTCATGCTGTTGTTACCTCCAAATCCATTTTCAACGGTGTAACCATTCAGGCGTTCCCAGATCGTGGTTGCTCCCTGGTCGATCGCATACAACCAGGATGGATACTGATTGTTTTGTAAAAGTTTGTACGAAAGGTCAGAGTAACCGTAATCCGAAAGGGCTTTGTTGATCCATGCCGTACCGATGAAGCCGGTCATCAGGGCATATTCACCCCGCACGATTCCTGCGTCATCTGGATTCTTACGCTTTATGGTTTCAGCAAGGTTGGCTGCCATATATGGAATGTTCTCATCACTAAATGCATTGAGCGCCAGCCCCACCGCGTAAGAGGTCTGTGTGTCGGCCGGCTTCAATTCGAGTGGCAGTGGCGGCGCACCAAATCGCATACCACCGACGAGGCCGATGGTCTTATGATCAGCGCTGACAAATCTGGAATTGAAAAAGGCTTTACGTTCGTCGTGCAATTTTGAAAACCGTTCTGCGTCCGTAGTGTTGCCGAGGATACGAGCTACTTCTGTCATTATAGCTAGGTCGTAAATGTGATAAGCAGTTACGAGAAAAGCAGTTCCCAGCATATTGTTTTGTGGCCCAAGCCAGTCGCCAAGTTGCGCATCTGAGCTATAACCCGTTTCCTTGTTGATGGTTGTTTGCAGATAATCGATGTACCTCACCATCGCCTGATAATGCTCCTGCAGTATAACCACATCGTTGTATTGCAAATAGGCTTGCCAGGGGACAACGATCCCTGCGCTGCCCCAGAGAATTCCTCCAAAGCCACCTCCTACCGGGGCGATATCTGCAAATTTTCCTGCTGGAGTCTGAACATCGCGCATCGCATAGAGGTGACGTTTCAAAAACTGGTCAGCATTGGATACGTAGGTGGCCGTATGTGAGAATACATTGATGTCCCCTGACCACCCCATGCGCTCGTTACGCTGGGGACAATCCGTAGGTACTGAGAGAAAGTTGTCCACGTTGGACCATACCAAATTCGACCACAACTTGTTGACCCCGGGATTTGACGTCTCATAGTCGGCTGTTAAGCTGAGAACTGAACTGATCGCCACACCTTGAACGGCATCGAGTGGCAGCGCTGTATCAATGCCGGTGATTTCCAGATACTGATAGCCGCGAAATGTGAAGTGAGGCTGATAGGTTTGTGGTCCAGCTTTCATGATATACATATCCTGGCATAAGGCAGCGCGATAATTTTCCATCATCACCATGCCTACGTTGTTGCCCGATTCGGGTAGATCCGGATAAAGAGTTTCGCCGACCCTCAACGTGATTTTTCGGTCGGCAACACCGTTAGCGAATGTAAGCCTCGGTACACCTACTATATTTTGTCCCATGTTGTAAACGAAAACTCCGGGACGTACTTCCTTTACACTTTTAGCTGTTAGCGTCTTGTATACTCCTGCGGTGTTGCCGATCTGACCGATCAATTGCAGCTTGCTGTAATCAAACCCTGAAGCTTGATCCATATAGGCAGTGCCTTCCAGTACAACCTTGCGTGCCTTGGTCCACCGTGAGTCATCAAACGTAATCGTGTTCCATCCGGCAATATCTGCTTCCCGTGTTGCATCATAGATCTCACCTAAGTCAAGGCTGCTATATACAATAGGCCCCTGGTTGTAATATTTCCAGGTATTGTCATTGGTGGTAATTACATCGGTTGTACCGTCTTCGTATGTGATTACCAGCTTGCCAAGAAGTGACTGTCGGTCGCCAAAGTGATTCCATATTGTTCCGAAACTAAGCAATCCGCTCCACCACCCTTCGCCAAGCATAGCTCCCCAAACATTGTTTCCTTTGGTTATCAGGCTTGTGACATCGTAAGTCTGATACATATGAGTCTTATTGTACTGAGTAAGGCCAGGATTGAAGAAGTCATCACCTACTCGTTTTCCGTTCAGATATAGTTCATAGATACCCCGTGCCGTCACATACAGGCGTGCTTGTCGGATATTTTTTGTGCCGGTTGCAAATTGTGTTCGCAACATGGGCGTTGAATTATGGCTTGGATCTCTCGTAATAAGAACACCTTGCGCGCCACCATCCACGTTGTACTTGTTTTGCTTTACACTAAGTCCGGCACTCCCGGCGAAGAGGCCTTCGTATACGGCTTTTGAAAGATCTTCCTTGAACAAGGTATTGGAAGGGCTGCGTAAAAAAGATACGCTGACATTGGAGAAGCTCGCCTTCTGTCCAATTGCCGCCGCGAAACCGATGTCTGCCAACATTCCATAGGTAACATAGTCACCACCATCGCCAACCGGATTGAGATTTACCATGATCCCTCCCGTATCCCGTCCAAACTGCCCTGTCGTCAGTGGTTTTGCTTTTCCATCAAATGCAGAGTTGCCATTGATAAGGATAGCGATCTTTCCAAACTTGCTGATGATCTCAATGTTGTGTTCCTTGTGTTTATTGGAGGCGTTGATGAGTTTAGCTACGATCTCGAAACTGGCAAACGGTGTGGCTGGTACATCTTTGGGAGAATAACCAGCGCGATAGACATTGAATTTCGCTTTGCCTTCAGGAGAAGTTCCCACGGCCGAAATATCAAGCTCAAGTTTTACATAGCTTTCATCTTTTTTATTTTCCAGCTGATAGGTGTTTTTGTTCTTTGACATCAGCCGCGAGTCATTAGCCGCTATGACAAAACTTGCTTTTGTGCTTCCTTCATTTATTGCAACGGTATAATTCAGCTTGTAAATCGACATGTAGTGTGAATAGAATACGAGGTCTTCATTACCACCGCCAATCCATGTTGCTCCGTCCCACGCGGTAAGGCCTGGGTCGGCGTTCATCAGCCCTGTTTCAAACGACGACGAGGCCGATGCAGAGGCTCCTGTTTGATCCCAAGCTGTGACCTTCCACGTGTACCGAGTGGTTGGCCGCAGCGGATTTCCCGCATATGGAATGTTAAGAGAGGACGCCGAGTTGATTTTTTTTGAATCCCACGCTATCGCCCCGCCGGCATCAGTAACCAGAATCTGATAAGCAGTTTGCTGATAGCCACGGCCGGTTGCTTTCATCTGCCATGAGAAGGCGGGCTTTTTTTCATCGGTACCCAATGGTGTTACGGATGCCTCGGTCATTAGTCCCTGGACTGTAGCTTGACCCAAAGCGTTCAGGTTTATTGAAACGAAGGCAATGAAACAAAGAGCCCTTTTTATTTTTAGGATTTCAGAATAGTGGATGGCGTTCATGATAAGTAAAAATACGTCATAGCGCATTACAACTGTCATGCACTGTCTGCTGTTTTTTACACATCCCCTTTCAAAATGTCATCCTAAGCGCATTCTTTTCTTTTAAAAACTTGCTGCAAGAAATGGAAGCACGGGTTTAATTAAAAGCATGGACTTTATCGCGAAGGACCTCATTCAGGTTAGCTGTGGTCTGTTTTAAAGTCGTCGGCTTAAACGGAGTCAGTCCCGATAATTATCGGGATCGCGCAAAAATTCACCTGTTATTATTCAAGGCGCAAAACCCATTCGATTGGCGCAGTCCCATGAGAGTGCAGTATGCGCTCTGGATGACATTATTAAATGTGGTTATACCTTATAATCAGAAACCTTCCCCGCCAAATTAACTTTTGTCACAGCTATCTTCCCAAACACCGGCTTAACTGTAATTTTACTTCCTGCCAGGCTCACCAATCCAAATCCTGTTTCGGTTGACAGGAACGTTGTAAAGTCGCCGATTTTTGAATCAACGTATAGCGTTTGGGTTACAGCATCGAGCCGGACGCCAGTTAACCCCTGTAGCAACCCATAGCTTGAAAGCGCACGTGCATACCAATGGCCGCACTCGTATTCATTGAATGGATTCCGTACACGACCATCGTATCGATCACGGCATGCTCGGACGATATCCAGACCTTCTTTAGTATTGCCCATCAACATCAGGTGTGACGCAACCTGGTATTCTATGCCTGTCCAAACTTCATCACTATACACGAATGGCAATGAAAGCTTACCACCTTTGGGCCATGAGCAGAGCAACAATCCTCCTTCGTTCCCCATTGCGAATGAGGGACGCTGTGGATTAGCGTGTTCGCTGAGATCACTTTTAAAGTTGTATTTGTGTACTGCCTGCAGATGACTTTTTATTTTATCCGCGTCGAATGGCGTGGACAATCCGCAGACGTTAGCCATCCATGCACCAAGCACTCCATCCGACAAGCAACCCGTACCAAACTGATACTTAGGTCCCTCCTTTTCAAGAAGCTTGCGCGCTTCCTCAGAATACTCGCCACCCATTGACTTTACAGAAGCTTCAATCGGGTTGGGTGCATTTAGTCCTTCTACTGTTATCTTCTGGTAAAAGTATTCACCATTATACAATTCAGTTTCAATAAACTTCTTCCCCTTTTCATATAACTTCTGATAATTGTCAATATCTTTCTTCATTTTTAGGAATTTCCCCATCTCCAACATCGCGCTTAACGCTCCAAGGTAAAAGCTGGTGCACATGCCGTCCGGTCCCCAGAATTCAATATCGTACGTATTGTGATGAGGTTCTTCTATAACGCCTTTGAGCTTGGGATCCCATGTCTGAATACAGTAATCCATACTCTTCTTCACCATGGGATACATTTTCTTCAGCCAATCCGAATTTCCAATAATGCGCCAGTCGCGATATACTTTCATGATGCCGCCTAGCTGGCCATCTGCCGCCGCATAAAAGTTATGGTCAACGGGACGGATGGGTAACGCTGAACGGAATGTCTGATGCCCCTCCCTGCTTTGACTTTCACAAAATTCCGTATGACGTAGCGTCCTTTCCATGGAAGGAAACAGATGCGGCACAGCCTGGGCATAATTCCAAACGTGCGTGCATGAACCATGACAGCAGCCCCAACCGTCGCCGCAGCCTTCATAATTCCAAAGGCGTCCATCGTACTGACGCATCATGGTCGGTGACTTCAGAATGGTGAGGTTCGCCGCGACTGCTTCGATTACCTCCGCCGGCAGTGTGCTGGAATAAAAAGTGTCGCGGAACAAAGCCGACTTTTGATGAAGGTCATCATAGGTCTTGGTCCAATATTCGGCGACTTCTTTGACATTTTTGAATTTGCCGCTATACCACGGTTTATACTTTCCGGAAGTATAAGACTCTTCGTTTGCAATCTTTTCTCCCAGCTGATCCGATGTTCCACAGCAACCCGTAGAAGGATCGCACTTATCTTTTTCGGAAGCTTCACTTCCAAAGCGCAGATCCGTGAGTGGCACGTACCAGGCCATCATGACGCGGATGGTTTTTTCCTGCCCGGCCGCAAGATTAAAAGGAACATACAACGACGCCCCTGGAGCACCGGCATCAACGGCCTCCACTTTTTTTGTTTCTGCTTTTTGAATAGTTTCCCAGGTCATCGTCAATGGATCAAACCATCCACCTCTGAACCAACAGTGGTCGACAACGACGTTTGAATCATTCGTGAAAATTGCAAAGTCGCCCAACTCCTGGGGTATCGATTCTTTTTCCGATTGCGATAGTACAAAGCCACCGTTAATGGCCTGTATAAAATCCTTCCCGCTCTTCTCGTTCTGATTCTGTTTTGCCTTCATGAAATTTTTGGAATGATACGAGAAGACACATTCCACGGGCTGTGTGGATTTATTTTTGAAACGGTATTCTAGCGCGCCCACAGGTAATCCTGAGTTATCAGGATCAGTTGGAATGAATGGACTCCACCCTTTTATCTCGGCCTCCAAAGGAAAATCTTCTTCAGTGAGCGTGATCGTCGCATAGGGAAACCGAGTTAGAAACGACGCTTTTTCGAATCGAGGTAGTCCGAATGTCGAGTTACCCGATCCGTTGCCGGTATCGGGCTGACCAAACCGCTTCCAGTCCGGCACCGGACCTTCGACCAGTTTGGCTCCATTCTTCACGTTTTTAACTGCGATGGCTCCGAAAGTAACGGGGCTATGAAAGACATCGGGTTTGTTTCTCACTGACATATGTGAGATAGCTCCGGTACCCTCAAGGCAGAACATTCCGGCGCCAAGTCCGCCGATAGGGAAAGCCAACCTTTTGAGATACTCTCCTTCATAAGCTGCATTGTAGCTTCGGTCAGCTTTCAGATTTTTTGTGCGATTGCTTTTTGCCTGTTCAGCCGCGGCAGCAACTGGCAGCGTTATCGGCAGGATGGCAGCCGCGCCACCTGTTCCAAGCTTCTTTAGGAATGTCCTTCTGCTGTCTTTCTTCATAATACTCTGGTTGATAAAGTCAATATAACCTTTTGATCTGCTTTAGAAAACTGGTTGTATTCGGAACTCAAATATTTATATTCAAATAAAAAATTGGCGCTGATGAAATTGATCCTGGCAGGTGGTTTTTTGGGTAGCGGTAAAACAACGGCGATAGTGCATGCCTGTCAACACCTAATGGCCGAAGGAAAAAGAGTGGCTATGATTACCAATGATCAGGGCGATCAGCAAGTGGACAGCGCTTTCGCGAAAAGTTTGGGCATCAGCACCCGAGAAGTTTCAAACGGATGCTTTTGCTGTCGTTATGATGACCTGGACGCACAGTTACAATCGCTCGAAACGGAAAATCAGCCGGACTTCGTTTTTGCCGAATCAGCCGGATCGTGTACCGACATAGTTGCAACTGTTGCAAAACCGCTCCTGCATTACAAGTCTGATATCAGTGTTGTCGTTGCTGTTTTTGCTGATGTTGATATGCTTACCTCTTTCATTGAGGGACGGGCGTCTTTCCTTGAAGAGTCTGTTCGATATATTTACAAAAAGCAACTTGAGGAAGCCGACCTGATAGTCCTTAGCAAAGTTGACCTCATAACGAAGGATCAGCTGGCAGTTGCTGAAAATGTAATTCGCGAGGACTATCCGCGAAAAAAAATTGTTTATCAAAATTCACATAAGCACGAAGACATTGTCTCGTGGCTCGATACGTTGGATGAATTTGCTTCTCGTGTAGACAGGGATTCTCTTATGATCGATTACGACGTATATGGAAATGGTGAAGCTCAACTAGCGTGGCTGGATAAAAGCATTGTCATTCACTCGCCTCTCGGAAATGGCGGATTTGCAACGCGCCAGATCATCCGATCCATTTTTAATCAATTAACACAACGACAGCTTACCATTGGCCACCTGAAGTTTTTTGTGGAGACCGATAGATGGCATGAGAAGATCAGTTTTACAACGGCCAGTATCAGTGCAGACATTAAGATCCCGCAAGAAAATATTCAGTGGGTTAAGATGCTTATCAATGCAAGGATTCAAACAGATCCGGTTACGTTACAGGTCCTAATTGACAATGTGCTTGAGGGCGTGCAAACTTCAGAATCATGTAGCGTTGTTACTGAAAAGCATTCAGCATTTAAACCGGGTTTTCCCCGACCTACACATCGGATCGTGTAACTAGTTACGCGAGTCGCTACTTAATTACATTCACCCAGCCTTTTTCCTCTTTGCCCACGTTCGAGCAGGTCACGTATGAGATTTTCCAATAGTACACGCCGGAAGGAACGTTTTCAGCGTTCCACTTAAAAGTCGGATCTGTGGTCTCGAATATGACCTGGCCGTATCGGTTAAGGAGATAGATATGAAAATCATCGATTCCTTCTGATACGACTTCGAAATAGTCATTGACGGCGTCATTGTTAGCGGTGAAGACGTTTGGTACAAAAAGACTGTCGACGACGGCGTTTACTTTTACCAAGGCCGTATTCAAGCTACATGTGCTTTTAGTGACTTCTGAGTAGTACTCACCAGCCTTAAGTACGGCTAACGAAAGTCCATTCTGTCCGTTTATTTCGCTTCCATGGGTGTCAAACCATTTGATGGATGTACGGTTATCAACATTTGTAAGCTGGAGCAATGCGGGTTTGTCGCCACAAATATCCTCACCGTTGTATTGGATTCCAGGTTGTACTAGTTTGTCGACGATGACAATTATAGAATCTTTCCAATGACATCCTATTGAAGTAACAATGTTATATAGCTCTTTGTAACTACCGTCTTGCAAACCTGTAGGCTTGAAATTCCCATTTGAAGAGATTCCAGGCCCAGTCCATTGGCCCTCGCTTGGCGTAGCAGAAAGTTGCATTTCGTTGTCATCGCAAACCGATGACAACGGATCGAACTCAATCGGCACCGGATCCTCATCTAATACACTGAAAGTATAGGTTCGCATCGGACAAATTTCCCGCTTCACTCTTACTTCATAATAGCCTGGTTTAGGGGCTGTAATTGTTTCCTTTAATGAGTCGATCTTAGAAAGCTGTCCATCCAGCGTCTCTTTAAAGTACCAACTGTAGTTGGTTGGATCTTCACTTGAATCGAAGGTGATCGGTATACTCTTACCAGTACACTTCGTTTGAATGTCATCGGATTTTTCGGTGATGGTCATCAGACTTGCCATCACTTCAACCTGTACAGAGGTCGTGCAACCCGAGCGCTCATAACTTATCGTATGGAACCCTGGCCCTGCAACTTCAGGGCTAAACGTCCCGGAGGCATCGATTCCACGACCGGACCAATGGCCGTAGTTCTTCGGAAATCCAAGAAGTTTCACTGCGGGCTGATCCGAGCATAACAGGGGCGGCTCATCGATGATCGGCAACTGCATCATGGTCTGAACGCTTCCTGTACTGAATCCCGATTGCGTATCGTCCAGCATAGCGCCGACGTATAGGTAACGATTGGATACAAATAAAGACGCGCCATAACCGTCAATTTTTTCCGGCTCAAAGGAATAGATCTGGCGAGTTTCCTGGTTGGTTGTGGTCCACCCTCCTGCCGGCTTCTTAAAATGATACACTTTGCCAGGGAACAGAGAGTTGTCCGTGTCCACGAACTTGTCGGTGACATTGTATTGTGCGTATACGTTCGGCGAGCCGATAAAAATATCATTGTGATCGATGGCGACGCTCGTACCGAATGTGCCGAACTCCATCGGATCACTGGGCGTGAGCTTTGCCGTTTCGGTCAATACTCCTTTCCAACCACCCGCAGGTTTTTTGAATATGTAGACTGCGCCAGGAATAATATAACTTCTGGGAATAGGACGGTTATCGAAACCAGGCGAATACGGAGCACCCACCACGATGTAGTCACCATACATAGAAACACTTCTTCCAAAGCGGTCGCTCCAGCCACTATCAGATGCTCTCAGCCTGGCGTCTTCAGTGGCATTCTTCCACTCACCTTTCTTTTTAAAAATATATACACTCGTGCGATAACTGGCGTTGGGCGCGAAGTTACCCGTTCCGATTACCATCATTGAATCCGTCATGACCATGGATTGACCAAAATAGTCGGAGCGCAGGTGGGTCTCGGGGTCAAGTGTTGCAATGTATTCGAATTTACCATTTGACGTATTCTCCTTATAGATATGAACCCTTCCAACGCTTTCAGAACTTCCTGTGTAGAACTCAGTTACCGCGCAATAACCCGGACTCCACACTACTTGCTGTCCAAAGGTGGTTTCGGATTGGATAGATGGCGCAATGATCTGTGAGGAATATTTCCAGCCACTGGAGGTCTGGCGGTATATATAAACTTTTCCGATGTTGTAATGCTTCACCACTCCATCGCTACCCACGGTGTCCTTGAATGGTGCTCCTATGAACATCACCCCTTCTCCCATGGCAATACTTTGACCAAAACCTGTGTAGTTCTCGTTCTCAGGGTTGTATATCTTCTGATCGGGAACTGTACTTTGGTTTTGGGTGTCGAATATGTAAACGACTCCGGCATCTACTGCTGCTGCATCATCACCGCTTGCGGTAATAGCGAGCTGATCATTATAGACACTGAAGCTTTCTCCAAAGAAATCAAATGTTGCGTTTATAGTTGTTTCAAGGATCTTTTGTTGGTATTGACCCACCGTTTCAAAGTGGCCTGTGGACGAATAATAATCGACAAGGGATTCTTCAGGAATTCCATTAAAAAGAAATCTGGAGCCGCAGCCGATCACAAGATGATTATCAGTCGCTTTTATCTGAGCACCGACGAGAGATCCTTCTCCGTTCATATCGTCAAGAATAAAACGTGTCGCGGCAGAAGACCATCCGCTTGCCGGTTTTTTGAATCCAACTATTGATTTGTAGTCGGCGCTATTTGAAAAAATATAATTTTCATTTGCTTCCAGTTGTGTATCGTAATAAACATAGCCTGAAGATTCAAGCATGTACGGCTGCGATGCGTTAACCCACCCGCTAGCCGGCCGTTCGAAGATGTATATTGATTGGTTGAAGGTTTCGTTGTGTGGTTTTATACCACTGATGACCAAGGTTGACTCGTATGCGGCTATGGAAAGGCCGAATCCACGGTGGCTTGTCGGCGTTTGTTCAGAGGATTTCAGTACCACAGGCGTTGTGGTATAGGCCACATTCTTTGGATAAACATAAGCAACGCCATTTGATCTGTCAGCGAGTTCATGTTGTTCGGAAGAAATGGCTAAAAAATTATCGCCCACTGCAAGGTGCCATTCATAGTTATCGTAACCGCTGAAACTTTTAGGTGTCTCAATGGATTGTGACAACGTAAAGATGCCGCCGGATTTGGTGTATACCTCTATGTATGGTTTACTGTGCTCGAACCCGATTGTGATTAATTGGTTTTCATAGAGCTCGAATTCTCCATAGCCAGTCCTGTCCAATATTGCTCCAAATGGTTTGATGATGACATAATCCTCGGTACCAGACACCCATTCTTGTCCATCATCTTTCTCGAACACATAAAGTTTTCCGCGCCACATTCCTTCATTGTTGTAGTCCGTGGCATAAATGACTATTGAATTTCCCTGTATCGCGACCCTGGTTCCAAAATTCCCCCATTTTATCGGATCTGAGGGCGTGAGCTCGGCGATCTTGGTCCATTTATTATCGTTGTCAAGCTTGTAAACGAAAGCGCGCCCAGCCAACGGCTGATGACTACTGTTTTCCCACAATCCAGCTACCATATACTGGTCGTCAACGTCAATCGCCTGGCCGAACTGTTCAAACATAACCTCGTCGGCCGTGGGCAGAAAGATGCGGCTTGGTAGAGTACATTGCTGTGCTCTTAGCCCAATAGAGACAAATGCCAATACAACGGCAACGCCAATGACCTTTGGAAAATTGAAAGTCCAGTGAATTCCCTTTTGCGAGTTGTCAGGAATGAAGAATAACGGCATCAGCTTAATCTAAACGTTGCCACAAAGGTGCTGAACGGCCGTCAGTATTTCAAGGCGATGTAAGATTATACCCTTTCTTCACAACAAGATTGCTGGATTTTATGCCCAATACGCAAAACCCTGAGATCAATACTGGAAGCGAGAACAAGCTAAATAACTGTGCGGTAGTGAGTCCTCTATCAGCAAGCAAGCCAAAGAGAGCAGGACCAATAATAGCACCAAGACGTCCGATTCCAAACCCGTATCCTATGCCTGTTGCACGAATATCTGTGTGATAGATGCGGGACAATGTGGGAAACAATCCATTAAATCCTCCTTGCACAAAAACGCCGATCAGAAAAATTAGAATGAGCAACATTAGTGTTGACCATGAAACGTTGCCGTACAAAAGCATAACGGCAAACGCGCAGATCATAAAAACAAATACGGTTTGTCGTAGGCCGAATTTGCTTCCAATCGCGCCTACTAAAGACGAACCTAACGCGGCTCCTGCATTTAATGATATTCCAACATAAATCGCGACATCCAATGATAATCCCGAGTCTGCTGCAATGGTGGGCACCCAACTCATCAACGTATATAAAGAAATGAAGCTAAAGAAAAGAGCTCCCCATGATTTTATGGTCGAGTCCCTGTACTCGTCGTTAAACAGTAACAACGGGCTAGCTATTGCTTTCACTTCAGGCTTTTCAGGTAGGACGGCTACCGTTTCGCGATTCATTTTTTGTAGCAGGGCATTTATTTTGTTCAATGCGTTACCCGGTTGTTTCCGTACGAGATAGTCAAGGGAGTCTGACATAAAAAAATAAACCAATATCAGCATGACAAAAGAAACAATGCCAGCTAACAGGAAGATAGTCCTCCAGCCGTAAAGCGGTATCGTGTAGGCACAAACGAATCCTGTCAATATGGCGCCTACTGGCCAGCCAGCCTGCACAAGGCCCACATGAAAATCACGGAATTTGGGACTTGAGAATTCTGAAGCTGTGGCAGCCAAAACGGGTAAGATTCCTCCAATGCCAAGACCGGTAAGAAATCGAAGCCATAACAATTGTTGGTATGAATGGCAGATGGAAACGAAAATCATTCCGATGGATATAAGTATCAGGGAAGCAATAAGAATTTTTCTTCTCCCCACATGATCAGCAAGTGGCGCGATTAAGAAACAACCCAAAGTCATTCCTGCCAGACCACTGCTAAATACATAGCCCATTTCGGTTTTTGATAGCCCCCATTCTTTCATGATCTCGGTGCTGGCAAACGAAACCGCAAGCACATCAATTCCATCGCAAAAGTTTAGAATGAAGCAGACTCCAATCATGAAAACCTGGAATGGGCTCATCGAACGTGAATCGGTCTCAGAGGAAAACTGCGCAGGATGGACTGACACTGGTGCTGTTTGACTAATCCTTTTTAATGGACAATCTGCAATATAGAGCAGTTCACCTCAACTTTGAAAAGCGACGTCCACGAGTAAGATCCAATGCGATCGAAGGTTATCCTTCAACTGGCATATGCTCCATAGATAAATCCTATATCCTCATAAAGACAATCAATTTAATTTATTAACCGGTAAATCGTAAACTTGGACTTCTTTCAGATTCAGGTGCCGGGGACTAAACGTGGAGAATAAAAAAGCAACCCGGAAGAGATCATAAACGCATCACTACAAACAAATTCATAAATCGTCAAGAAAATGAGTAACGACACAAATCCCATTGCAACCTCTCAACCTAAGAACGGTGAGGCAAAATGTCCATTCCATGGTGGATCATTACAGCAAAGCGCTGGCGGAGGCACGCGTAACCGTGACTGGTGGCCAAATCAACTGAGACTAAACATATTACGTCAACAATCTTCACTGTCCAATCCGATGGACAAGACATTTAACTACGCTGCTGAGTTTAAGAAGCTTGACCTTGCTGTATTAAAGAAGGAAATCTATAGTCTGATGACCACGTCACAAGACTGGTGGCCAGCGGATTATGGTCATTATGGTCCATTCTTTATTCGGATGGCGTGGCACAGCGCCGGTACTTATCGAGTCTCCGATGGCCGTGGTGGCGCAGGTGCTGGACAGCAACGCTTTGAACCGCTCAACAGCTGGCCGGATAATGCTAACCTCGATAAAGCACGGTTGCTGCTTTGGCCAGTTAAAAAGAAATACGGCAATAAGATTTCATGGGCAGACTTGATGGTCCTTGCCGGCAATTGCGCACTTGAGTCGATGGGCTTCAAGACGTTTGGCTTCGCTGGCGGGCGTGAAGATGTTTGGGAAGCACAAGAAGAGGTTTACTGGGGACCTGAAACGACGTGGTTAGGAGACGAACGTTATACAGGAGATCGCGAGCTTGAAAATCCCCTTGCTGCTGTGCAGATGGGATTGATCTACGTGAACCCTCAAGGTCCTAATGGAAAGCCAGATCCCGTTTCTGCAGCCCGCGACATCCGTGAGACTTTTGGACGTATGGCAATGAATGATGAAGAGACCGTGGCATTGATTGCTGGTGGTCACACCTTTGGTAAGACTCATGGAGCTGCCGATGCAGACAAACACGTCGGCGCGATGCCAGCTTCCGCGAGTATCGAAGAACAAAGTCTCGGTTGGAAGAACTCTTTTGGAAATGGTCATGGCGTTCATACAATCACCAGTGGACTTGAAGGTGCATGGACGACGACACCGACAAAATGGAGCAACAACTTTTTCGAAAACCTGTTTGGTTTCGAATGGGAATTAACAAAGAGTCCAGCTGGTGCATTTCAGTGGAAGCCGAAGAACGGCGCAGGTGCTGGTACAGTTCCGGATGCACACGACTCATCGTTACGACATGCGCCCACAATGCTAACGACTGATTTGTCGCTGAGATTTGATCCAATCTACGAGAAGATCTCAAGGCGTTTCTTCGAAAATCCCGATGAGTTCGCAGATGCTTTCGCCCGCGCCTGGTATAAGTTAACTCACCGCGATATGGGCCCAATTGCGCGCTATCTCGGACCTGAAGTGCCTAAAGAAGAGCTGATATGGCAGGACCCTATACCCGCTGTCACACACAAACTTATTGATGATAAGGACATCTCAGACTTGAAGGCCAAAGTACTGGCATCAGGACTATCCGTATCTCAACTGGTATCCACGGCCTGGGCATCAGCTTCAACCTTCCGCGGTTCCGATAAACGAGGGGGCGCAAATGGTGCACGTATCAGACTTGCTCCACAGAAAGATTGGGAAGTAAATAATCCAGCTCAACTCGCTTCAGTATTGAAGACCCTTGCTGATATCCAGGTGGCATTTAACCTTGCACAATCGGGTGGCAAGAAGGTTTCTCTTGCTGACTTGATCGTTCTTGGCGGATGCGTAGGCATTGAGAAAGCGGCAAAGAATGGAGGTCAGGAAGTAAAAGTTCCTTTCACACCTGGCAGGGCTGATGCATCGCAAGAACAGACAGACGTTGAATCTTTTGAAATACTTGAGCCAGGTGCGGATGGCTTCCGCAACTATGCGAAGAGCAAACACAAGACAGCAGCGGAAGAAATGTTAGTAGACAAAGCACAACTGTTGACACTCACTGCACCGGAATTGACCGTTCTTCTCGGCGGATTGCGAGTGCTGAACACTAACTACGATAAGTCTAAACATGGTGTTTTCACCACGCGTCCAGAGTCACTCACCAATGACTTCTTCGTTAACTTACTCGACCTTGGAACGACCTGGAAGGCGACATCAGAAGCACAAACCCTGTTCGAAGGTAGCGATCGTAAAACAGGTGCAGTAAAATGGACTGCAACCCGTGTTGATCTTATCTTCGGATCGAACGCCGAGTTGAGAGCTATTGCCGAAGTCTACGGATGTGAAGGAACAGAAAAGAAGTTCGTGCAGGACTTTGTAGCTACATGGGCTAAGGTGATGAACCTGGATCGATTTGATCTGAACTCCTTCTGAGAACTGTCATCCTGAGCGTTTGCTATTTGTCAATGGACTGCGTCAACGGAATGGGTTTTGCACGTTGAATAACAACAGTGACTTCTTACGCGAAGGATCTGACTCGGGTTGAAGCCGATAGTGTAAGAGATAGCACAGCAGCCTGAATGAGATCCTTCGCGGTAAGGTTCCGTAGTCCTAAGCAAATTTGTGCCGCCGTTTTTGAAGTGCAAGTCTGTACTAATAGAGAAGACGCTTAGGATGACAGTCGTTGAAGGTGTCATCCAGAGCGCTTACTCATTTTCAAAGGACTGCACACGTAGAATGGGTTTTGCGCATGGAATTACAACAGGTGAATTCTCGCGCGAAGGACCTAACTCGGTTTGAGCCGACAATTTCAAACAAAACACAGCTAACCTGAATGAGGTCCTTCGCGATAGGTCCCAGTGCTCTTTAGTACAATCGTACCTCCATTTGTCATGAGCAAGTCTTAATAAAAAGAGAAGACGCTCTGGATGACAGATTTAAGGGGCGGATGCGGGTCGTTGAAGGGTCTTTAGAAGTTTGCTATTTTGTCCGCATGAAGCGCCCCCTATCTGTTACGCTGATCAGCTGCTTGTTCATAGGTGCAGGTGTTACTGGTATTATTTATCACGCCTCGGAGTTGAAAGATATCGCCACCCGGCCTGAGGTAATCTGGGTTCTTGTTGTGAGACTGCTCGCCATCATCGGCGGAATTTATGCACTGCGTAGTGCGAACTGGGCAAGGTGGTTATTAGTCGCATGGATTATGTATCATGTTATACTAAGCTTCTACCACTCTACTGCCGAATTGGCGATGCACGCTATACTCGCTGTTGTTGTTTTAATTGCCTTATTTCACAAGGGAGCCAATGCCTATTTTGCTGGAAGGAGTGGAGCGTAGTCGGCCGTGGTTTTATACTGCCCTTTTTAAAAATGTCATCCTGAGCGCTTGCTACATTTCCATGGGCCCTTCGCTAATGGAATGGGTTTTGCAAATTGGATAACAACAGGCGAATTTTACGCGAAGGATCTGACTCCGTTGAAGCTGACGACGATTAACCGAAAACACACTAGCCTGAATGAGATCCTTCGCGATTAAGCCTGAGGCTTTTATCAAATGCGTGCCTCCATTTTTTATGAGCAAGTTTTTATAAAATGAGAAGCGGCTCAAGATGACAGTTTCTAAAAAGGATGACAGTTTCGAAAAGAGATGACAGTCGTTGAAAATGAACCTTATAACGTAGCCATATCAATTACAAACCTATATCGTACATCCCCTTTTACCATACGGTCATAGGCTTTGTGGATGTCTTTGATGTCTATCATTTCAATATCTGAAACGATGTTGTGTTCGGCGCAGTAGTCAAGCATCTCCTGCGTTTCGGGCAGGCCCCCGATACCTGAGGCGGCAAGACTTTTTCGTCCATCCATCAAACTAAATGTCGGTACCCGATTTGGTTCGGGAGGTATACCCACCATGATGTGTGTGCCGTTTGTTTTCAGCATTGATAGGTATAGTTTGAAGTCGTGCGGCGCTGAGACGGTGTCGAGAATGAAATCAAAATATCCCTTTACATTTTTTGTTTGTTTTGAATCTGAAGTAACTATAAACTTATGTGCGCCAAGTTTTTTTGCATCGTCTTCCTTTGAAGCGGACGTGCTTAACACGGTTACTTCAGCACCAAAGGCAACACCGAATTTAACACCCATATGTCCAAGACCGCCTAATCCCAACACGGCAAGCTTGTGACCCTTACCTACTTTCCAATACCGGAGTGGAGAATACGTAGTGATCCCCGCACAGAGAAGCGGTGCGACAGCGGGAAGAGATAATTTTTCGGATACAGACAGTACAAAATCTTGGTGCACAACAATTGTATTTGAGTATCCTCCGTAGGTTGGAGTTCCATCTTTTGCCCGAGAGTTGTACGTTCCAACGCCCCCGTTGAGGCAATACTGTTCTAGTCCTACTTTGCAATTATCGCATGTCCTGCAGGAATCAACAAGGCAGCCCACGGCGGCAAGATCTCCGATATTGAATTTTGTTACCTGCTTACCAACTTTTACAACCTTTCCAACAATTTCATGGCCCGGCACCATAGGGAAAATTCCAGCGAACCATTCGTTTCTTATCTGGTGAAGATCCGAGTGGCAAACACCACAGTATAATATATCAAACTGTACATCGAGCGGCCCTACTTCACGTCTCTTAAAATTCCATGGAGCTAAATTTGTTGTCGGTGTGTCTGCGGCGTATCCTTTTGCGTTGATCATATTCGAATGTTATTCTTCTACGGTTATTAAACAAATCATTTAAGAAGGTCCAATATACATACTTTGAGATAAAGGAGTCCTTTAAAAATGTCATCCAGTCTGAGAGTAGTGAATGCCTTGATACCCTCCTTTGAAAATGTCATCCAGAGCGCTTGAACCATTATCAGAAAGAGTGCGCAAAAGGAACGGGTTTTGCAAATTGAATGAATACAAGTGAACCATTGCGCGATCCCGATAATTATCGGGACTGATTCCGTTCAAGCCGACGACGATTATTTGACAGCACAGTTAACCTGAATGAGATCCGTCGCGGCACGGCCCGATGCTCATAAGTAAATGCTTGCCTCCATTTCTTATGAGCAAGTCTTTATAAAATGAGAAGACGCTCAGGATGACAGTCGTAGAAGTAGAAGTAGAAGGAAAGGATGAGATGAGGGGACGTGAGCTGACTCTGCGAATCCTTTGCATCTTCGAGTCTTTGCGTCCCGATAATTATCGGGACCACACCCACTCTCACACCAAGTTCAAGCGACAAAAGATCTCACTTAAAACTGCCTTCGTTACTTTTTGCTTTCTCACCGTTATGACCTTCACTCACCTCTTTCGGTTCGAACAACTCGATAAAATTACCAGAAGGATCAATAAGTAAAATTTGAGAACCGCCTGGGCCTGTCACTATACTATTCCGAAAATGCAAACCTTGTGCTTTTAGCTTTTCAACTTCTGAAGATAAATTCTCCACGACAAGCTCGATCCGATTCCAGCCACCTGGAAACGGCAAGGTGCCATCAGGCATCGGCCTGCCTGCCGAGCTTTTTCTTCCACTTAGAAGCAATCTCAAATTGCCTCGTGTTACATCAGCGAAAGCAGGAGCTGCATTTATTCCCACCTTGAAGCCAAGGTACTTTGTATAAAACTCGATCGCGGCATTCACATCCTCGACCATGTAGCGAACATTTACCTGATCTGTATTCATAAGTGTCCCTTTAAAGTCCAAAGATTTTCCATTCGTTTATATTTTTCACACTAAACGTATGCCACAACAATTGTATAGTTACAGCGGGGGATTCAACTCAGGATGTAAATCTGCGGGGAAGAAAGGATCACTTAGTGAAGCAACGTCCACAGGTAGACGCAGGCATAATTATTGTTTAGGACTCGCCTTCTTTGAAAATGCCATTTGAAAATGTCATCCAGAGCGCTTGCAGTTTCGTAAAGTGACTGCAGCACAGCTGATCTGAATGAGATCCTTCGCTACACGTAGGCTTTTTAATTAGGGTTGCTTAGAAGCATTCTTCTTCACTTTTTTCAATTGTGCACATACAGCTTAGGATGACGGCCTTGGAAGGTAAAGGGATGTTACTGTGATGAAGTGAGTGGAATGCTCAGGCGTCTATTAGATGTGTTGAAGTATTGGGCGTTGCTTCTACCCTATATGGAATTGTGATCTTAAAACAAGTACCCCGATCCACGACAGATTGTATGTCAAGGGATCCTTGTAACGCTTCAATCTGGGATTTCACCAGGAATAAACCCAGGCCGCGACCTTCCACATGTGTGTGGAATCTCTTGAAGAGCTTGAAAATTGACTTTTCATATTTAATCAGATCAATCCCCAATCCATTATCACTTATTTCTATCACCAGACTTTCATCCTCAATGAAACTACACCCCTGTAACTTTAATATCCTATTTGGAGATCTATATTTAATGGCATTGCTCATTAGGTTATAAAAGATGCTCTGGATGAATGCCCTAATCGTTAACACCTCGGGAGCGAATTCAAACTTGCAGGTGATGTGGAACTGCTCGTCGATGACATCCTTCAAGAGCTCAGAGCTTTTTATCCATTCATCCTCAAGTTTGACTAACTCTCTAAGGTTATGTAAGTCCTTTTGAACATTGATGACTTTATTGAGGTCTTTGAGAATATGATCCAAATCACGGGAAGTTTTATGAATTAAGTCGGTCAGTTGATTTTGCTCTGCGGTATCCCTGGAGTTCATCAACAAAGTAGTTAAGCCCAACTGTCTTGCCACGGGCCCTCGCAAGTTATGCGAAACGGTGTATGAATACTGCTGAAGGTCGTTGTTGCGTCCTATCAATTGTTCAATTGTAGCTCTCAAATCATTGGTTTTCTCGGTCACCATTCCTTCGAGGCTCCGATTCATCTGGTTAATGTAACTATTACTTTCAGTGAGCTGGCGGGACTGGGCCTCAATTTCAGTTTTTTGGTGATTGACTTCACCGTTCAAACGTTTCACTTTAAAATAAAATAGCGCGTATATAAAGGCGAGGGTGCCAAGTAAAAGGATAATAACTATACTAAAAGTATTTACATAGGACTGTTGTTTCAACTTTAGTTCTTGTAAGTTTATCTTGTCTTGTGCCAGTTGTTTCTCCTGCATCAGGGAGTTAATATTTTTATCGCGTTCCTTTATCTCAGCTGTTTGCTGAAGGTTGGCAAATTTTCTTGCTACCTCGCTTCGATGCAGCGAATCATTGAGAAGATAAGCTAAATCCGCGTACCGCAGGGACTCTTTAAATTTACCTTGTGCTGCCAAAAGTTTTTTTCGGGCCTTGTAAACGTTGATGAGAACCTCATTTGCATTTATTTGCGTCGCGAATATTTCTGAACGATTAAGGTAGTCTGAGGCCAAGTCGATTTTTCCGAGTTTTAGGTTCACATTGCCCAACCCAAGTAGCGCCCATACTCTTCCATACTCATAATTTGATGACTCTGAAAATTTCAGGCTTGTCTCATAATATTGCATGGACAAAGTAAAATTCTCTCTGGTCTGTTCAAGGTGACCCAAAATCTCATAGGCTTCACCAATGCCCGATCTATCATTGAGTTGTCTCCGAATGGATAGCGCCTTCTTCAAGGAAACCTCGGCGTCCTTAAACCTTTTCAAATCGGTAAATGCAATACCTTTCAAGACGAGCGCGTCGGCTGTCCGATTTCTGGCACCATTTCTTTCGGCCCATTGCAAAACCAAATCGCCAAAGGCGAGTGATTGATTTAATTCCTTTAGTTCGTAGTTTACCCACCCAATCAACAATTGGATGTTGGCAGTCTCCATGTTGTACTCCTTTAACTTTGACACATTCAAGGCCTCATAGAGGCACTCTAATGCAGCTTCGTACTCCCCCCGCTGATGGTAGTTTTTTCCGAGATCGGTCTTTAACATCACAAACTCTTGAAGAAAACCATTTCGGGCATAGAACTGGGCAGCAGAATCAAGTAACGGGAGCGCCTGATCAAATTTTCTTTCACTGAGCAGAACGAGCGCTTTTTGATGCCTCCAATCGTTCAGCTCCTCTAAGTCACCTGGACGTGATAGCAGTAGCTTCCAGGCCCTGTCCAAATTTTGATTGGCTGAAGCATAATCATCTTCCACAATATAAACAGCCGCTGACGTGATGAGGGCATCCGCTACCAGTGCTTCATCTTTCAATAATTCCCGTATCGCCAACGACCTGGTTAAGTATCGCTTTTGCAAAGATAACTCTGACTTTAGGCCATACAGTCTGCCCCAGTTCTTATATAGCTTGGAGAGGTTGAACGGGTTAAGACTATCCTTCAGTATTGTATTGGATTTAATGTAAAAATATTCCGCCGAATCCAGGTTGGGTTGATCCAGGTAGCTGTTCCCGATCTGCATCAATGTATAACCTTGGTTTTCAACGTCGTTTGATTTTATGGCATGTTCCAGACCTTTTTTCAAGCTGCTCCGACCATTCGAGAATTCTCCTGATAAATATTCATAGACGCCTATGTAGGTGTAGGCGCGTCCAATTCCTTTTTGGTAGCCTGATTTAACACTCAACGCTAAAGCCTCGTCGCAATATCTCATCGCTTTCTTATTATCCCTCGAAATAAATTCGTAGCCCAGTTGATTGAGTACGTCTATCTTTTGGGTGCCGGAAACTTGAAGTAATTCAGAGGTAAGGCTATCGATGGCTTTGGACTGGGAAAAAGCGGATGGGGACAAAAAAATGAAAAGCAAAAACGCAGAATGCATTAATTTTTTCATTCTTATTTGAATTCGTGAATGGTTATATAATATAGCAATAAGCGGCAAAGTTTGAAATGGTGATGGGAAAATGATATCAGTTGGAATGCAAACTTTTTGAGTACATTTTTTAAAATGCCGACCAGAACGCTTGATATATCGTCAAAGGGGGGCTAATGGAAGAAGGTTCTGCGAGTTGAATAACACGAATTTCAATCTCACGCAAAGGATCTAACTCCGTTTTTTTAAGATCATAATACGTCGATTCTAGACTGTCATCCTTTTTGAAAATGTCATCCAGAGCGCTTGTTGCATTCGCATTGGACTGCGCCAATGGCATGGGTTTTACGAATCGAATACCTACAGGTGAATGCTAGCGCGAAGGATCTGACTCCGTTCACCTAATGATAATTAAGAGACACTAACCTGAATGAGATCCTTCGCGGTAAAGTCCGATGCTCTAAAGCAATTCTGTGCTTCCATTTTTTATGAGCAAGTCTTTATAAAATGAGAAGACGCTTACAATGACGTTGGTCAGTTGTGTTTGATAATCATATCGTTACGGGTTGAAGATCATATCCATACCTCGAAGCTTCTCTCATTAGCATTGCTATTTTTCGGGCTCGTTGCTGTTCGATAGTTCT